>Ga0157365_10000201_pt1 | contig 28114 bp, 23 predicted proteins | sample AttsexASBM3_FD_111478 | JGI IMG/M metagenome (GOLD analysis project Ga0157365, IMG submission 111478) | Fungus gardens microbial communities from leaf cutter ant in Ribeirão Preto, State of São Paulo, Brazil - Atta sexdens ASBM3 | ecosystem: Host-associated > Fungi > Mycelium > Unclassified ... | reverse complement strand
TCCCCCGGTCTGGCCGCCATGCGACCAGAGTGCGGGCGAATGCGGAGCCGAATTTCACACTCCAGCGACGCATCGTATCATCGGAGACGTTGATCCCGCGTTCGAGCAGCATCTCTTCAATCAGGCAGAAGCTCAGTGGAAACCGGTGCCGTTTGTAACTCACTGTCGCTGTGCTCATCGTAGCTGTTTAACATGACTCATTTAATCTGACAGCACCATTTCGACCGCTGAAAATGCGACTTCAGGTTGAACGGCACCGTGCAACCGTAAATCGTCTTGCACGAGCTTCCGGCTTCTCTGATCGTGTGGCTGTATTCCGGCGTCTGCGCCGGATCGAGCGGATGGCAGCGCGCCAACCAGGCATTGGGTGGGATTATGCAGAGCCGATGAACCACGCCACGGTGCATAACAATTGTGTGGCAGGATCACGTTAAGCTGAATGTCTCAATTCCGTTCAGGATTTAACGACGAAAAAGGAGGTGGTCTCCTGCGTTCTGGCCCTGGTGCTCTAAATATTTTCCATAATTGACCTGAGGCAGTTCCCAGCGCGCCAGTGCTCCTTCGACATCGTCAGGTGTCGCAGCAAGTGCGTCGGCAAGCGCCAGTGCATTGGCCGCGGCCTTGGATGTACTCGCGGCCGTATGCGGTCGTGGAATGGAGGCTGCATCGCCAAGTATCGCGATTCTCCCGGCGACCATGTGATCGGACGCGAGATCGCGGATCGCCTGAACATAAGGTTGCCGCGTAGCTTCCACGATCTCTCTGAAAGCCCGGGGTAGAATAACTGCTGCCTCGCGATGCACGTGGTTTATCCACATCGGGTCCAGCCATCCTTCCGGAACGGCATAGCCACGTTGCTTGCCGCAGCGGTCCGTCATGATCGACGCGAGTTGCTCCTCAGATGCAACACGATACCACACCCAGTTATAGAAACGGTGGCCGTCGCGGGTATCGTTGCCGGTGCCCGGAACCAGATAGCCAAGAATGTGGGAACCCCTGCTGTTGGCAAATCCGAAATCCCCATGCAGCATCTCGTGGGAAAATGGAGGCATGTCTTGCTCGGCAATGAGTCCCCGCCACGCGATGTAGCCTGCGTAAGTCGGTTTCAGATCAGGCCATAATTCCGACCTGACCGTCGAATTGCCGCCATCGGCACCAATCAGCATATCCCCGGTTACCCTTGACCCGTCGAAAAAAAAGGCCGTGACAGAGCCAGTTTTTTTGTCCTGTTCAATCCGCTCGAGTGTCTTGCCCTGATGATAATGAGGAGCGCCAAACGCAGCCTTCAGGCTCGTGTAAAGCAACGACCAGGACGTCTGTAGCTGAGGCGCGAACTGTTTGGACTGAATTGAACCGTCCGGGCGCAGTACCGTCCTGTATGCCGAGCGTACGCCCAGATGCTTCTGATCCAGTGGCATAGCCACGCGACGGAAGATTTCGATCACGTCAGGTTGCAGGACGATACCTCCTCCACGACTGTCAAGATCGCCGGGTGAGCGTTCAAAGACGTCCACGTCCCATCCGATGCTCCTCAGCATGGTGGCCGCAAACAACCCTCCCAGCGATCCTCCAATCACCAGAGCGCGGCGCTCGGATGAGCGCGGGGATACAGCAGGTGTGTGTTTCATCAGACGCCTCCATTGTGAAAAGCTACAAGCTGCTCCTGAGATATCCTACTGATAATGCTCTCTTTACGGCGATGTTCTTTGCATCCAGCGCAACAATGGAACTATTGCGCTGGATGCAAAGAACATCGCCTGAATCAGATGATTATCGTCAGTCGTGCCGTGCGCAATGCTGGCCTGGTCAGCAACACTGATCTTGCAGGAGATCTCATCATGGCTACGAACCAGACCGCTTCCTCGCTGTTCTCCCCTCTTGAAATTGGCGGCATGTCACTGCCGCACCGGATCGTCATGGCCCCCCTCACCCGCTCCCGCGCGGGTGCGGACAATGTCCCGAGCGCCTTGAACGTCGAATATTATCGTCAGCGGGCCACTGCCGCCCTGATCATCACCGAAGCCACGCAGATTTCCCAACAAGGGCAAGGTTATGCCTGGACACCGGGCATCCACACGGATGCCCAGATTGCGGGGTGGGCGAGAGTGGCCGAGGCCGTGCATGCGCGGGATGGCCGGATCGTCATGCAGTTGTGGCATGTGGGGCGCGTGTCCCATCCCTCTTTCCAGCCAGATGGGGCCCTGCCCGTGGCACCGACCGCCATGCCGGTCCCCGGCAAGACTTTCATCGTTGATGAGAGTGGCAATGGTGCCTGGGCCGATGTCCCGGTGCCGCAGGAGCTAACCCAGGAGGGGATCACCAGAATTGTCGCTGACTATGTGACTGCTGCTCGAAATGCAGTTTCTGCCGGCATGGACGGCGTCGAAATTCACGCCGCCAACGGCTATCTGATTGACCAATTTATCAACAGCCAGAGCAACCATCGCACGGACGCTTATGGCGGAAGTATCGAGAACCGTGCGCGCCTGCTGTTTGAGATCGTGGATGCAGTAATGGCAGCGATCAAAGACGTGCCCGTGGGCGTACGCCTGACGCCTCTGGGACGTTTCATGGGTATGGGCGACGATACGCCCGAGGAAACGTTCGGCTATATCGCCACTGAACTTGACCGTCGAAAAATTGCCTACTTGCACGTCGTAGAGCCCACCACGCTCGGAACCGAAACCGCTTCTGAGGCGGATCCTAAAAGCGAGGCCATTGTTCGACTTTTGCGTCAGCGCTTTTCGGGCGTGATGATGCTGGCGGGCGGATACGATCAGGTGGCGGCAGCCAAGGCAGTTTCTGCCGGGCGGGGCGACATCATTGCCTTCGGCAAGCTGTTCCTTGCCAACCCCGATTTACCTGAGCGCTTTGCTCTTAATGCACCGCTGAATGACGCAGATCGCGCAACATTTTTTGGCGGCGACGCGCGGGGTTATACTGATTATCCAGCGCTTGAAGAGCCAGCCTGACGCTAGACTGCATGGCACGTCTGTCTACCCAAGAACCGCTTTATGCAAAGCGATCCCAGTAGGGCGGCGTGCCAAACTGCACTGTCAGAAAATCGAGGAAGCTCGCAACTTTTTTTGAGCCACGACGGTTCGGCAGGTAGACTGCTGAAATCGCCCCTTCCTCTGCATTCGGCGAAGGCGACCACTCTTCGAGCACTGGCATCAGACGCCCTGCCGCAATGTCAGCCCCGACCAGCCACGTCGGCATCAGCAACAACCCCGCTCCGCCGATCGCCGCCTCGCGTAGCACTTCAGAGCCATTGGCGCGCAGGTTGCCCGACACCATCACCTTCTGGCGCTTGCCGTCGCGTGAAAGGGTCCAGCTGCTATCATTCGTCTGATAGTCGAACAGAAGACATTTGTGATCCGTTAAATCCTGTGGCCTCAGCGGCTTACCGTGCTCCCCCAGATACTCTGGACTGGCACAAATGATGCGTTTGTGAGGGGCCAGTTTGCGTGCAATCAGACTGGACGTGTTCAATGGCCCTAGCCTGACGGCTATATCAACGCGCTCCTCTACCAGATTTACCGTGGTGTCTGTCAGTTGAATGTCGAGGCGCATCTGAGGGCAGAGGCGGAAATAGGCGGGCAAAGCGGGCGCGACGTGCAGTCTTCCAAATGCGACCGGCATCGACACGCGAAGATGCCCGCTGGGAGGTCCTGAAAGTTCGCTGATCGACCGATCCGCCGTGTGTAGATCATCCAGTATGCGTCGGGAGTCCTCATAATACTGCTGACCGGCTTCCGTCAGTGTCATGCTCCGGGTCGACCGGTTCATCAGCAACGTACCAAGCGCGTCTTCGAGTGCATTCAATTGCCGTGTCAGCGAGGACGGCGCCATCCCCAGTTTGCGGGCTGCGGGCGCGAAGCCACCATGGTCAACGACGCTCACGAACGTGCTGATGGCCGCAAATTTATCCATAGGTCACCTTTGCAGTTGACACAACGAAAGTCACAAAAAAATATTATTACCATATCAACATGCAAAGATAAAATCTTTTGCATAGGAACAATTCTTGTGCGGAGGCCCATCGCCAGGGCCGCGATTTTTATGTAACCCGGGACTACTCTAATGCGTGATAAACCGCAAAAAAATCTTGAAATATTCTCAACAAGATTATGAATTTTGTGATGTTGAAGTTGGCGAATGCAAACTATCTACTTTTTCAAATGGTAGGTGAATATCCTAACACCCAGATTTAGTAGCGCTAGCCAACTCCGCGGGTTCAGTCGGTCGAGCCCTGTGAACAGCCGGGAGACCCTCACGAGTTGGTCGGCGGGATAACCAGGCGGCAGTTTCGACAAGATTTTCGCTGCCTTGTCACGATTAACAGCAGCTTGCAATCGGTCAGCCCGCTCCAACAGTCGGGACAACTCTGTGCGTTTCGGATCTGTGCAATATGCGGGTTGCCCGGGTTGCTGCCTCCAGGAGTCTGCCAACAACCCTGCGTCAAATCCGTCAAATCCCAGCCTGTCGACTAGGCACATGATGCGATCTCGTGCTTCAGGATCGTCTCCGGCGACAGGCAACGCAATGCGCCCTTGATCGCCGCGAGCTCTGGCCGACGATGTTAGACGAGACGCTATGATGTTGTTGAATGCCTTGACAACCGGCACGCCGAGCTGAGCTGCCACCCAGACTGATTCAGGCATCCCCTCATCAATCTCCCTAATGAAGCCGTCACGTAGGGGATAATAATTCCCGGCGTCTATGATGAGAGCTTCAGCCGCATGGGCCTCTTTGGCAGCCTGACGAAGCTCAGGCACCCGGAACAACGGGATAGCGAGGATCAGTATGGTGATGTTGGGCGAAAGGGCCTCGACGGAGACGGGCTCCGCACCCGTTCTACTCGCGAAAGCCCGAAGCGTCTCGGGTCCACGAGAGTTCGCGACTTCGACCGTGTATCCGGCCCCCACGAGCCGCGTCGCCAAGGCTTCGCCGACAAAGCCCGTCCCGATTATTCCAATGATGCTCACTGTGGTTCCCATTGATAACCCTTGATGTTTATCAATTTATACGGCTAGTCAGGGGGCACAAGACGGCACCTTATTGTGCGTTGGTGACATATAGGGAACTCATGCGCGCACCTGCAACAAAGACCAAAATCCAAACACAGAGCCCGTCCTGTGCTCCGCATGGTGTGCTCACGCATCTCGGTGACAAATGGACGATTCTGGTTGTTCTATGTCTCGCACACGCGTCTGAGAACAAGCTCCGGTTTTCTGAAATCAAGCAGAGGGTGGAGGGTGTTTCACAGCGTATGTTGACACTGACGCTACGGATGCTGGAGCGAAATGGTCTCGCACTACGGCATTACCATGCAGAAGTACCGCCACGCGTCGAGTACGAATTGAGCGAATTGGGGAAAAGTATGCTGCATCCGATCGAGATATTCTCGAACTGGATAGCCGCGAACTTGCACGAAATGGATAACGCACGTCGACTTTATGATGTGAGATGTAAAAAAAATAATTCAGCGTCGCCAAATGACTGACGCTGAAATCCACGGTGAAAATGTGCTTAGATAAAATCTTTAATTATTAATTATGTATAACGCGTACAACAATCAATCTTCTAGTGAAGATCGATCCAGAAATTGGAAGGCTAGTAGCCTCTGGTCATCTCCCGCAATTCCGAATAGCGGTTCTTATGAGTGGCGAGTCCCGTCCTTCCTTTTTTGAATTGGAGGCAATGCCTTTTTGCGCGGCTCAATCATGCTAATACCCAATGCGCCGTCACGAAGTTTGCAGCATCGTCAAGGGCCGAACGCGCACTTGCGAGATGCGTGATTGATCGCTGAAATACATGATGGAGTCCGTCGTAAACGTCGAGACTAACAGAGGCACCTTTTTCCGCGGCCGCGCGGGCATAGCGCACAGCGTCGTCGAGCAGCAATTCATCGGAGCCGACCTGGATCGCAACAGGTGGCATTGTGTCAGGTATGGCGTAAAGCGGCGATGCTCGACCGTCTGTGCTATCCGCGCCGTTGAGATATTTCTCTGCTGCGTTCGCAAGGATCTCCGGCTTGAAGATCGGGTCGTAGGTCTGAGGGTTTCTGAAAGATGCACCCATCAGCGTAAGGTCGATCCACGGCGAAAATACAACAACAGAGGCAACAGTTGGCATCTCACCTCCCTGTGCCTGAAGTGCTGCCAGCGCTAGTGCACCACCAGCGGAATCACCGACGAACGCAACCTGCGATATACCTTTCCTGCCTAACCAGTGGAAAGCCGCAACCGACGCGTCAAAGGCAGCAGGGAGCGGATGTTCCGGTGCCAAGGGGTAATCAAGAACAAACACCCTAACGCCAGCCCTGCTCGCGATCTGGCTTGCAAACCCACAATAAGCTTCGGCTGAGCCGAGCATGTAGGCGCCGCCATGCAGGAAGAGAATTGCCCGGTCGGGTTGCGCGTTTGCAGGGTGCACCCACCAACCGCTTACGTCGCCTTCTGAGGCCAATTCCACTTCGACATTGTCAGCGATCGGAGTCTGAGCAGTCATCTCGTCATACGCAGCACGTATTGGACCATCGAAAGTTGCAAAATGCTGGCCGATCCTAGACACGACAGCTTTCTCTGTTTGCCGCTCATCGTCTGACAGGGGATGGTAGGTCACGATCAGACGATCGGCTTTTAGAGGCTCCATGGTAACGCCCTTTACATAAAGTCTGAGACTGCCCAGACATTGAAAGGGTCATATTTATCTATTCCACAGAAACGCTATACCCCAATTTTGAGACTATTATCTATTCCATTTTGGAGTGATGTTGCTTGATGGATAAGCTGGATGCGATGAGACTGTTCAAACGGGTGGTCGAAAGCGGAAGCTTTTCAGCCGTCGCGAGAGAGATGGGGGGCAGCCAGTCAGCAGTCAGTAAACAGATTGCTGCATTGGAGGCACATTTGGGTACACAACTGCTGTGGCGCAACTCGCGCAGCATGGCCACCACAAAGGCCGGGCAGTTGTTCTACGAGTCAGCCGTGCGGATTACAGAAGAGTTCGAGGATGCCAGTTCGCAACTCAGGCATGGACAGACATCCCCGTCCGGTCTGATACGGGTGACAACAGCCCCGGTTTTTGGACGGCTTCATATCGTGCCGAAGCTGCCATTGTTCCTCGAACGGCACCCCGAGATCTCGATCGAGCTTTCAAGTTCCGAACGACATCTCAACCTGATTGACGAAGCTGTTGATCTGGCCATTCGTATCGGGCCGCTTACGGACTCTTCGATGGTTGCAAGAAGCCTACCGGCCAGTCCCGTGGTGACGGTTGCAACGCCTGCCTATCTCGCGGCACATGGTACGCCGCAACGCCCCGACGAATTGGAGAACCACCGCTGCATCACTTTCATGCTCAGACAGGAGGCAAGGCTGTGGGAATACAAAAATGGGCCTCGTGTGATCGTTCATCGTCCAGAGGGGCAGTTTCGCACCGCTGACGGCGAACAGGTGCGGGCAGCCGTACTAGCGGATATGGGGTTGGCACAGGTGCCTCTTTGGTTGTTCTCTCCGGAGATCGATTCTGGTCGCGTCTGCACAGTCCTGCGCGGTTATGAGCCGGACTCCATACCCATCAGTGCCGTTCACCTCGCCGGCCGACGCGTACCGGCGAGGTTGCACGTTTTTATCGAATATTTATCGGAAATTATTCGATAAAATATAGAAAAGATTATAAATCATCAAACATATACTTGTGTAATAAGGGACGATTTCCCTCTCCCCGAAGCACGTTTCTGACCATGGTGAATGGAGATGAAAGAGTCGTCGCGAGCGCCCGCTGTATCAAACAAGTTGCCGAGCAGTTGAGACAGCGTTTTCGAGCGAGATTGGTCCGGCGACGGGATCTGCTTGTGCCTCAGCACGAACGATGACCACGTCCTGAATACCGATAAAGCCCAGTACCGTTCGCAGATACGGAACGGCGAGATCCATCTGCTGCGCGGGGCCGCTACTATACACGCCCCCGCTGGCTACGAACGCAATGACTTTCTTTCCGGCTGGCAGAAGCCCCACGGGGCCTTCTTCTCCGTATGCGAAAGTGCGGCCTTTGCGGACGATGTAATCCGTCCACGCCTTCAGGGTAGACGAGATCATGAAGTTATAGAAGGCAACGCCGATAATCACGATATCGGCTTGCTCCAACTCGGACACCAGTTCCTCTGCCAGCGCAGCGGCTTCACTCGCGCCGTCGGTTAATCCAAGCTGCACGGGGATCAATTCAGCTGATAGATGGGGCAGAGGGTGAGCTGTAAGATCACGAACCATGACGACAGCATCGGGATGTTTGTCTAAATGAGCCTGAAGGGAGGTTTCGACAAGTGTGCGGCTCGCAGAATCGGAGCCACGGAGACTGGTATGGAGAACAAGAATGTGCATTTCAATCCGCCGCTGTTAAGTGAGGGTCGGGACACCCTATGCTCGAAACTTTCTCTTGGGCAACTACCCACTTTTTGGTAAGTATGCGGTATGTTGAAGAAAGCCGAAAACACCACATCCGACCCCGCGATGGAGACACTACCCATCCACTGCCCTGCCAGACGTCTTTTGGATGTTCTCGCAGAGAAATGGGTCCTCCTGATTATCCGTGCACTTGTCGACGGCCCCCTTCGCACGGGTGAGTTGCGACGTTGCATCGACGGCATCTCGGAAAAAATGCTCGTTCAGTCGCTGCGATCCTTGCAGGATCATGGGCTGGTCGAACGACGCTCTTACGCAGAGGTGCCTCCTCGGGTGGATTATCGCCTGACTAAAACGGGAATGTCCCTGAGGCCAATCATACAAAGCCTGAACTCTTGGGCAGAGAAGAACGCAATTCTGTAAGCACTCTGGCGAAGTGTTTCCAAGACAAAAGGCTACAGGACAGCCCCGGTCGGTTCGTTCTCCTGCTACCTACTGTTTTGTGCAGGATTATTAAAATCCTAAGTTCGGTCGTCTGTGATAGGACATTTGTAAACCCGATTTAGGACAGACCAAATCCATGCCAAAAACCATCTTGATGAATTTTCTGGCTGCAACATTGGTCGGTGCGGTGGCGTCCCCCGCGCAGTCTGCTTCTCAATCTTCCGTTCACGGCACCTACGGACAGGCTAGTCATCTCGTGACCGTGGCGACAAATCGACGGCTCAATCTGATCTGCATGGGGCACGGCACGCCAACAGTTCTTTTTCTGTCCGGCCTGGGAAGTGGCGCTATTGATTGGAGAAGAGTTCAGCCCGAGATAGCAACGGTGACGCGCGCGTGCTCCTACGATCGGGCAGGTTACGGCTACAGTGACGCAGCCGTTGGACCGTCAGATGCCGCGGGCGCGGTCGCTGACCTGCACGCTCTGCTTTATGCCGCAAAGCTCCCGAGGCCGGTCATTCTTGTTGGACACTCCTTAGGCGGTCTCTATGCGACTCTGTACGCCGAAACCTACTCAGACGATGTTGCCGGCATGGTGCTGGTCGAACCCGCTTTCAGTGGACAATCGAAGGCAATCGCTGCGGCCGTCGGCCTGGCAGCCGCTCGCCAGCTTGCAGCAGCCCAGACGCGGACACTTGCCGCCGTCGACCAGTGTGTAGCACTTGCAGCGAGCGGCAGATTGTCTTCTCCCGCAGAAGCGAGTTCTAATTGCCTTGACAATCCACCCAACCCTGAACCCGAAGTGCATTCTGAACGCAACCGTCTGGATAAAAGCGTTGCGTATGAGCGCGCACTGCGTGACGAGTTCCAGAACGCCAACATCGTAAGGTCGGATGAGATGACAGCCGACGACGTTGAGAGTGCACGCGCCGGTGCCACGCTTGGCGCTCTTCCGCTCGCTGTCCTCACGCGGGGTGAGGTAAATAATTTACCAGGCACGACGCCGGAACAATCAAGTCGTGCCGAAGCCGGTTGGCGAAGCGGCCACGACAGGCTAGCGGCCCTTTCGACACGCGGAACCAACACCGTCGTGCCGAACACAGGCCATTTCATTCAGCTTGAGCGACCTGACGTAGTCATCAAAAAAATCAAAGAGGTGATTGCCGGTTCACGCACGTAGCTGCCAGTTTTCGGAAAAGATCGGCAATGCCACTCCGGAGAAACTATTTGTCCGTGTCAGTATACAATACAAACAGTTGAATTCCCGCCAGGTTAGCCCATATTTTCGGTGGTCGACACAGTAGAGCACGACGGGTAATCACCTTCATCTCCCCAAACCATTGCAACAACACAGGCCCCAAGCTTCATCTGGCGCCAATGCTTGTGTTCCTTTGAGTGCGGTCACGAGACTTCAAAAACAGCGTGCCGCTTTGTTCGAGCTCTAGGTTACGTGGACACTTACCTGATCCAGAGCATGGTTGCTGCGATGGTGACGATGGCGAGGTAGTTCCGAGCGGTTTTCTCGAAGCGCGTGGCGACGCGCCGGAACTGCTTGAGCTTTGAGAAACAGCACTCGACGAGGTGCCGCTGGGCGTAGAGATGGCGGTCGCGCGGGTGTTTCTTCGTGCGCGACGGGTTGTTCGGGATGACCGCCACAGCACCCTTGGCCGCGATATTCTGGCGCAGACGGTCGCTGTGGTAGGCGCTATCCGCTCCCACTCCCCGTCGCTGAGCATCAGACGATCCAGAACACCCATCGCTGCCTCCAAAAGACAGCGTTGAATCACATCCACCACACAATGGGAATCTCAAGAGTCCACGCGACCTAGCCTACTGGACAAGACTAGCATTGTCACAATCGCCGGGCGCGTCAACCGGGTTGCAACGGGCAGCGGACTGCCCCGGTAAAGCTACGGTATATCCGCTCCAGCGTGCCGGCTCAAACCAGGGATAGTCGGTGCTCACGATCTGTGCGCCGCTTCGAAGCGCTGCGTCCCGCTTCGCCGTATCGCCGGAACGGCCCTCACGCGTACCCTCATCAGCGCGGGTACGCACCAGATACCCAAGAGTCACGAGACGCCGAATGTCCGCCTCAGGCCCGTTATTTCGCTTCACGAATGCCGCATCCGCGTCACCGGGCTCAGCGTTTGTGAACACCACGCGGCCGCGCAGCGCGGGATGGTTCAGCAAATATGGCACATTGTCGTGCTTCTGGTCGAAAAGGAACACGATCTTCCCGCGGGACTGAGATAGCAGAGGCCAGTTCTTCGATCTGACAGCCTCGTCAAGCGTCTCGAACCGTCCCCTGACAGTATCGGGCACGATCAACCGCTTGTTCATCAGAACATGCCGCAACTCGTAATCCAGTCTGTCATAATCTTCGGGCGCAAATGGCTCCGCAGCGGTAAAAGTGTGATTTGGGACGCTCCCGTCGCCCTTCCCCTGCTTGGTCTCAAGCAGGACGAAAATTGGGATATGGTCGGGATGAGCGTCTGACCAGTCCCTGATCTGGCCGAGACACGTGCGAAGAGGTTCGCAATTGGAGTGCTGATCTATGTCCACGATGTGCAGGACTTTGAAGTCCTGTTCACGCATTGCAGGCGACGGCAGGTCTCCTGCATCCGGACGCAGGCCCTCCTCCTGCTCCCAGGCAGGGCCGCGAGGATGTGTGAAATGATCACCCTCCCTGTCGACATAGATATCTATTTCCAGTTGGCGAACACCGTGATCAAGCTGCGTTTTGATATCCCCGTGCCGATAATCGAGTTCCTCGGCATGTTTTGGAGCCACGCGTTGAAGCCACGTCATTGCAACCGGTGACATCCCGGAGTGATAGCTGTTGTGGGTGCCGATCACCTGAATCTGATTCAGCCGAAGCTCTTGCGGCTTTTTGGCAGCAAAACTTGAAGGCATCATGGCGGAAAATTCGACCAACGTAGCCATGGCGGCGCCTAGACCGCATGTAAGTCGTGACATCGCCTTAGTCAAACGACGCTGCGATGCTGCCGATCGCCGTAAACCCGGAACCGACAGTGTAGCTGGGAGTGGAGGAACTGATAGCCGAACCAAAAATGCCTGTTCTGTTCTGTGCGGTAAGACCGAAACCTGTGACGGAGGACAGATAATGCACGTCCCCAAGATTGATCAGGTTCAACTGGATTTTTGGATAGACGTGATGACCGATTGGCGGGAGATTACGTCCGATAGACATGTCCGCCGTGAAATAGGACGGAATCCCCTGATCGTTCATCAAAGTTGAATATTGCGATCCTGTGTATCGGAAATTGAAGTTCGCAAAATTTCTACCATCGTCATAGGTCAGGCCCAGAGCAGCAACCAGCTTGGGTGATCCTACTTCTTCCTTACCCTTAGTAGGCAGGTAATCCCCGCTGGACGCCACGTTGTTATCAATGGATGTGTGCATATACTGAGCAGAACCGTAGGCACTTAGGTGGTGCCAGGGGTGAGTGCCCAGTTCCAGCTGTACGCCCCGGGCGGTTTCTCCTCCAGCGTCGATTGTTTGGCTGATGAGGTATGACGATCCTGCTGCGTAAGACTGACTGCTGATCTGATGATGGGTCATATTGTAGTTGAATCCGGCGATATTTAGAATAATTTCGCCGTTATGGCGGTATCCGATCTCTTCGCCAATCATGAACTCAGGGTCGAACTTCGGCATCTCGTACGTGCTTGGTCGCCCCGTAGACATGGAATAAGCGGGCACCTGCGCAGAATAGGCCTTTGGTGCGTGGTAGCCACTGGTCCCGTTGACGTAGATTTGATCCACATTCGTCAGTTGATAGCTAATAAGAATTTGCGGCGTCGGGACAAAAAGATTGCCTGTCGACCGGCTCGGTGAGCCAACAGCTGCTGGAAGATTTTCCGAGAACTGGCGCGTCAGCATGCTGAATTTCACACCCGCGTCAATCGACAGCCTTCCCCCCAGAAAAGAAATCCGATCGTCCAGTCCCAGTGCGTTAATTTGCTGATAGCCGTTAATATCGAAACTCGACAGGGTGCGGCCGCCGTTCACGGTCAGAACAGGTTCTTTCTGCGTCCAGTTCCCCTTGGCATCGATTGCGTAATATTCGTCGAACTCCGTGTGCGTTACATATGAATACCAGTATGACAGCGACAGTGTGTTCGCGCCTTTTTTCCAGCTTCCAATGAGATTCAACCCGCTGCTCTGCTGGCTGTTAGGATGAATGCTTACTGTCGGCAGCGTACCAGACTTTGCGGCATAGCCATCAAGATTGGTGTATTTATCCGCCCCGAAATACCCGTTGCTATAGGCTATATTGCTCATTGACTCAGGCGCACCCGGAGCGCTGAGGAAGTAAGGCTGAGCGTCCAACGCGAGCCCATTTCCCAGATCGAAGTGATTGCGAAGCGTGATGAGATAGGTCGTGGTCGGCTTCATGTTGTAGGCGTAATAATTCGTGCTACCGGGCGTATACGAACCACTGTAATTATAACTGTCACCGTACAGATGCCACTGGGCAAGGCTTGGCGTTTCGAAATTCGTTTGTGCCTGCTGGTTCCAGGAAAAGATAAAGTCCGTGTGGCTGTTCTTGCCCCAACTCTTGCTCGCGCCCGAGTCCACATGCCAGCGATGGGCAAACCCCGGTCCGCGCCACAGATTAGCCGAAGAGAAGGAGTAGGACGCGAAGGCCTTAACACCGGTGTTGCCTATATAACCCGTATCCAGACGGATGAACTCCTTTTGCAAGCTGTGTGTCCCGCCGGCGCCATCCACAAAACCGCCCATCTTGTCGTGGGGGCGCATTTCCTCCGTGCTGACCTCTGCGCCGTCTGCATTCCACAAAGGTGCTGTCAAATCCACCGAGCCTTGAAGCACGCTCACGGAGCGAATGTTTTCGTTGTCAATGACCGATGCAGTGTTGGGATCATAGGTAAATGGATTCGAATACGGCACACCTTCGAACACGAAGCCGATTTCAGACTGATCCAGACCCCGGATGTGCATCGTATCGTTTCCGACGCTCAGACCGCCCTGATTATCGGACTGCACACCTGGCAAACTCGCGATCAACGCTGCCGGGGTCAAGGTAGGACTTTGTTTGGAAACGAACTCCTGCGTGACCTCACTGCGGGTTTTCGGGGTGAATTGTTTCACCATCATACCGCCGCCGCCGCTATTCTTGCGGCCTGCAACACTGATCATTTCTTCCGACCGAGACTCGGTGGCCGCCGCATCACGCAGAGAATTGCCCGACACAACTGAAAACTGTCCACCTGCCTGTCGCGTGACACCCAAGCCCGTGCCTGCGAGAAGCTTTGTAAGGGCTGACTGAGCATCCATCGTGCCTCTGAGCGCCTGCGTCGTGACGACCTGTGCAATACTCGATTGTACGGTGACAACCACGTGCGCCTGATGTGCCAGCGCGGCAACCGCTCCACGAAGCGTTTGCCGCGGGACATCAAACGCGATCGGCGTTGCTGCCCAAGTCGCATAAAGAGGCATCACTGTTAAAAAGGAGCAGAGAATCAGAGTCTGTCGCGTTGAAGCAGCCATGTGCCGAGAAACCTTGTTAAATCAACTTCAACAAGGAGATGATCAGAGAGGTGATAATCCGCCTCTGAGAGGCCGCCTCGAATGGTGAAGGTTTTATGACAGCTATTACATCGGCATTTTCTGAAGTGCACACTGAAAGAAGCAATAAAGCTCGTCTCTCAATTGAACGACACGGTAAGACTCGCGATCATCGTAAACCCCGACCCGACTGTGTATGTTGGAGCACTTGCGCTGACGTGTGTTCCGTTGATGGCGGTTCGGTTATATGCCGTGAGGCTGTACCCCGTGACAGACGAGAGATAATGCACGTCACCTAGATTGATCAGATTCAACTGTATCTTGGGAAAGATATGATCTCTGATCGTTGGCAGGTTTCTTCCGACAGACATATCAGCCGTAAAATATGACGGTATACTTTCATCATTCATCAATGTCGCATATTGCGAATCTGTATAGCGGAAATTAAAATTCAGGTAGCTTTTCCCGTCTTCGTAACTCAACCCCAACGCTGCGAGAAGTTTCGGAGATCCGACCTCATCATTGCCCTTTGTGGGAAGATAATCTCCGCTGGTCGCAATGTTATTGTCGACCGAAGTGTGCATGTATTGGGCCGACGCGTAGACGCTGAGATGATGCCATGGGTGGCTTCCCATTTCGATTTGTACGCCGCGCGCGGTCTCCTCCCCAGCATCGATGGTCTGGCTAGTCAGATACGACGAATCTGCAGCATAAGACTGACTGCTGACTTGATGATGTGTCAGATTGTAGTTAAAGGCGGCAAAGTTTACGATAAAGCTACCACTATGGCGATATCCGAGCTCTTCTCCGATCATATACTCGGGGTCGAAATGCGGCATCTGATAATTGCTGGCGCGTCCGGTCGATATAGCATAGGCCGCTACCTGCGTCGTGTAAGCCTTTGGAGCATGAAAGCCGCTGGTGAAATTTCCGTAGATTTGGTTGACCTTATCGAGATTGTAGCTGATCAGAACCTGCGGCGTTGGCACGAAGATATTGCCAGTTGATTCACTCGGTGTATCGGCCGCAGCGGGCAGATCTTCAGAAAATTTTCGGGTCAGCATGATAAACTTGACACCTGCATCAATCGATAGTTTACCGCGCCAAAGAGAAAGTTTGTCGTCTATACTCACCGCATTGATCTGCTGAAAGCCGTTAATATTGTAACTCGATAGACTTTGACCGCCATCAACTGACAGAATTTTCTCGTTGCGACTCCAGTTCCCTTCTGGATCCAGTGGATAATATTCGTCATACTCGCTGTGTGTTACATAAGAATACCAGTAGGATAGCGAGAGAATGTTGAACTTTGTTCTCCAGGCTATCGTTGCATTCAACCCGCTGCTTTGCTGTGTGTTGGGATGAATGCTGACGGTGGACAAACCCCCCGATTGAGCATCGTATCCGTCCAGGTGAGCATAAGGCTCTGCACCGAGATACCCGTTACTATAGGGGATCGTGCTCATGGATTCCGGGGCACCAGGCGCACTTAAAAAATACGGCTGGGCATCCAGTGTCACGCCCTTAACGAGATCGACGTGATTACGAAGAGTTACGACATAAGTCGTCGTTGGCTTCATATTATACGCAAAATAATTGTTGCTGCCAGTCGTATACGAGGCGCTATAATTATAGCCGTCCCCATATTGGTGCCACTCAGCCAAAGTCGGTGTCTCGAAACTGGTTTGTGCCTGCTGATTCCACGAAAATAGCAGATTCGAACTGTTAGCGCGTCCCCAATTCATATCCACGCCTGAATCGAGGTGCCATCGGCGTGCAGCGCCTGGCCCTCGCCAGAGATTTGCTGCCGAAAAAGAGTAAGACGCAAATGCTTTGATACCGCTGGCTCCAAGATAACCGCTATCTAATCGAATAAATTCCTTCTGTAGGCTGTGAGTACCGCCGGTCCCCTCTAAAAGCATACGCATTGTATCTCGCGGCCCCTCCTCCTGAGTTACGACTTCGGCACCGTCGGCGTTCCAAAGGGGCGCAGTCAGGTCCACTGAACCTTGAGATATGCTGATTGAATGGATATTTTCGTCGTCTATGACTGATGCCGTATTGGGGTCATATGTAAACGGATTGGAATAGGGCACCCCCTCGAAAATATATCCCAATTCTGACTGATCCAGGCCACGAAGATGCATCGTGTCATTTCCCACGCTCAGGCCACCCTGATCGTCGGCCTGAACGCCGGGCAAGCCAGCACTCAGTGCCGCCGGCGTCATTGTAGGACTCTGCTTGAGGATGTAATCCCGTGTGAGTTCACTGCGTGTTTTGGCCACCGTCTGTCTGACCATCATCCCCGCGCCGGCGATCGCCTTACGCCCCAGAATACGGATCGTCTCTTTGCTTCGTGCGTGCCATGTGGAGGGCGGCGACAGTGCGTGTTCTACTTTTACTATAACAATCGTTCCGTCATCTTCACTGACCGACCTCAGATTCGTTCCCGCGAGGATCGCTTGCAACGCTTGGCCTGCTCTCATTCTACCATATACCGGCGTGCTGAACTGTTTTTCCGCGACTACCGCTCGCAGCACGATGTGAAGATTGGCATCCCGTCCGAAGGCGATCAGCGCGTCCCCAAGCGATTGTCGAGGTATATCAAATTGAATGAAATCACTTGCCCGGGTCGTCTGGCTTTGTGCAATGGCCAGAAGGAAGCACATGAGGAACACATGTCGTGAAGCACCCATCATTGGAGACGGAACCACAGCGTAGCGTCTTCTGCGGTCACCAACCCTTCGGGGGAAAGGGGTGTCTATCGATTTGCGGTGCAAGAGTGAGCACTCTACCGAAAACATGCATCAGAAAATATCGAGCCGCGTGGGCGACTCGGTATAGTTGCAGTTGAGCGTCGCGCAAATGTCGCGAACAAAACCAGAGGAGTCGCTCAGACGGAATATTCCGACAAGTTTCTGCATTTGCAAAACCTTGCTGTGAACAATGATTTTCTGTTTATTGTAAAGATTGAGTGTTGAAACTGCGTCGACCAGCGCTTCATTGCGGAGTTCGAGCGTATCGCGGCTCCAGGCTGACATCCGCATCATCTCGGCGCTGGAGAAAGCTTTTTCCGTAAATATGATGCCGTTCCTGTCCTGTAGCCGATCACCGCGGCTCAATGTCCACCCGGCATGGCCGTTGTCGACCCTCAATCGGCCACTGATGACGATCATATCGACACCCGTCTCAGTGCGATTCACCATGTAGGACGCAGTCGCTGTCTGAATGCGAAAGTGATCGACGAACATCGGCAATACCGCCTGCGTGGCGTCGACCTGATCACTGATTACCTGACCCTGTAGTAGACGCACCTGCGGCGAACACTCATCCTCTTGACCCATCAGCAGACTGTCGCGATCAAGAACGAAGCGTCGTCCGTACACTTCAACATTCAGTGGCGCCCCGATGTGGTTTCGCCACACCCGCTCACGGCTTGAAGCTCGGCGCGAAAAAAGAGAAGTGCATGCCGCTGCAGCAGCGGTCGCCACGATCCTCCTGCGCGGCACGGCGTGAGGCAGCGGCGCGGCTGTCGATAGAGCCTCGGTGGAAGGAGACCTCAAGGCCCTGAGGCGCCCCAACGAGTGCCAGATAGCCTGTGCCCTCACGAACGCGCCGCGATGGCGCACATCGGCTGCCTGCCAGGCGCTCAGCGCCTCCTCTTCCTGTGTGGTCAGGGGACCTCGATCGATACGTGCAACCCAGTCGAGCGCGATGTCGTCTATCGACTCAGTCACGAGATACCTGGAGTTTGCTGGCGTTTAAGGGAAGATCTGCCCGTTGCACTTCGCTTTTCTCCACAGCCCGATGGGCAAAAGCCTGTCCCAACAATCTGAGAGCCCGCGCCAACTGCTTCTCCACGACATTCTCGGTTACGTCGAGATGACCTGCTACCTTGCGTTGGGACCACCCTTCGACACGCCGCAGGACGAGCACATCGCGGCATTTATCGGGTAACTCTGCCATCATCTGTTGCAGGCGCCTCAACTCCAGCCGAGAACTGACAGCATCCTCGATTGACGGCCCGTCTTCTATGATGCTTGCGGCGTCGAATTCCGCCAGTGCGACGAAAGAAATAATTTTTGCACGCCTGTGGTGCTGCAGAACCACGTTCCGAGCGATGGTGAAAAGATAGGCCTGCGGCGACTGGACGTGTGAAATGTCCGTATCCATGAGGAGCGCATAGGTCTCCTGCACCACGTCATCCACCTCGATCCCGCTAAATCCTGCAAGCCAGCGCCTCAGACGAGGCTCGGCGGGAAGGATTTGCTCGGCAATCCATGAAATTCGATCAACCTGCCCCACCATGAAACTGTTGACCCATTCCTAATCGCCTTCGTCGCCGATCTAACAGAATGTCACCACATCAGGTGTTACGAAATCATGACAGTTCGGAGGTAGAGGGACGGCATCTTTCCAAGGGGGAACTGACGAGAAGCCCCACGCGGCGACGTATCACCTCTAGACGTTCTATAGATAGCTGCCTGTTCTTCCGTGCGCCGTTGTGGGCTGCATGGCTGAACCTTCGACACCGGGCAGCCCAGCGCACTTGATTGATCGCATCTGACACAAGGCACGACACATCTCCGCAAAGCCTGAACACTACAGGTCTACGGAAGAATGGTTTTCGCCGCCGCGATGGCGAACTCTCGCCCACTCAAAACCGCTTTAATGTCCACCCTTTCGAGCGCTGCGAATTCCGGTCCGCAGCAGGCACCACAAAATTCCCACTAAAATGCGCCTCAATCACTCAGACCAATGCAGTCATCGTCGCAGGTCGCCACCATACGCGTTACGTCCCCGGTCACCTCCGCCTGCCACGGTCGCGCGCCGTACCGGCGTGCCATGGCGACTGTAGAAGCACGTCGAGGGAGCGGCACTCCGATATCCTTCGCCGTCTTGAGCCAGACAGGTTACCCACCGTCTCCAGTTCTACAGGCAAAGCGCGGAGCGCCCGCAAGCACACCAGCTTTCAAAGCCCATCCGATCGCGCAGATAGGCCCGAATGGTGTTCGCAACACCTGCCTTCCCTAATAAGTGCGGGGTTAGGCTAAAGCCCGGGCTGTCTCATCATCAACGCAAAGGCGCCCTGCAAAAGTGTCTGGACGTTGAGGATGTCCGTCTGTCTGCTCGATATCGCCACGCGAAAACGCCCTGGGACAAAAATAAATTCCATTTTTCGGCTACACGATATTGCGATGCATTATCATCTATCTTAAGAAGGCGCCAAGATATTACAAAAGGTGTCCAGTCGATGTCCGAGCCCCATATCCGACGTACTCTGCGGACAGTCCCGATTGCTGCCAGTTTCGCTCTCCTCGCGTCTGGCGCACACGCCACCTCTCAGAGCACTACCTCGTCGGACATGACGGGCGAGGAACCGCACCATAAGGTGGGCAGCCATCGCCCACGGGACCACGGTATTTCGCAGCACGCATCGACCCCGCCCATATCGGGAAACAAGCCTGCGACGAAGACGCCTCAGCCCATTGTTGCATCCACTCCATCTGGGTATGTGGCCGCCCGCGCGCTGAATCCTCAGGCCCAGCAGAACGTCAACGGCTTGGCCCCGGATGAAGAGCGTCTGATCGTCACCGGAAGCGGGATGAATATCCTGCATCAGCCGATCGGCCTGAGCCGTATCCCGACAGACGTCATGCACACGCCGCAAACGGTCAACGTCGTGCCGCAAGCCCTAATGGTGCAACAGAACGTCAAATCGCTCGATGAAGCCTTACGCAATGTGCCCGGTATTACCGCGTCCGTCGGCGAGGGCGAAGGTGGCGCGTCGGGTGACCAGTTCCTGATTCGCGGTTTTGCGGCCCAGAACGATATTTACGAGGATGGTCTGCGCGATTTTGGCGTCTATACGCGCGACAGCTTCGATTACGATCATGTGTCCGTCATCAAGGGACCGTCTTCAGAAGTATTCGGTAACGGAACGACCGGGGGCGCCATTAACGTCGTAACCAAGGTCGCGCACCTGAATGACGTCTACAGTGGTAATTTCAGCGGCGGAAGCGGCGATTACTATCGAGGGACGCTCGACGTCAACAAGCAACTCGACGCGACGACGGCAGTGCGACTGACAGCGATGGGCAACGAAAACAATGTTGTCGGACGGGATTATATGTATAGCCACCGATGGGGTATCGCACCTTCGGTCGCGTTTGGACTGGGAAAACGCACCAGCTTTACACTGCAATATTTTCATCAGTCCGATAATCAGATCCCCGATTACGGTGTGCCGCTTGTAACGGCACCGGGTCAGACCATCGCCAAGCCCGTCACCGAATACGGCGTCAAGCGGACGAACTGGTACGGCACCACATACGATCAGGATGCGTCCAGCGACGATATGCTGACTGGGCGCCTGAAATTCGATTTGAACAAACATATCACGCTGTATGACGATCTGCGTGGCGGCATTTATCGTCGCTATTTCTCAGCGTCGCAGGAAGGGTGCAACGCTACGTGCGCTGCCGATCTGTTCTCGTCGAACCCACAGTCGGCCACAGTCAGCCGTAACGGCGGGCTGGGCGGACCAAACCCCTATACGCAGAATGACTGGTCGGTCCAGAATGTTCTGTCTGGGATTGCCAAGTTCAAAACTGGAACGATACGCCACCAGCTTATTGGCGGGGTCGACGTCGAACATATCCACGACTCCCGACGCACCTACGCCTATGCGACAACGCGCCCGGGTACCAGCCTGCTTGATCCATCCCCTTATGTGCCAGGTCTCGTTCTGGGTCAGAGCGGGCAATATCCCGCCAACCTCACGAACATTAAAAACAACGTCGGCAAGAAGGAATACAAGACCAGCGGCGCGACAGATGTCGGTCTGTTCCTGTCCGATCAGGTGTGGCTGACCGATTATTTCTCGGTCAAGGCCGGCCTCCGCTGGGACCACTGGAGCAGCAACTATGCGGCGACCGGCGGCGTCCTCACGACCCCGAACACCTATCTGTCACAGCACCAGAACACCATCAATCCGCATGTCAGCCTGACTTACACACCCAATCAGGACTTGATAGTCTATTTCAACTGGGCACAGGCAACAACGCCCACGGGCCTGTATGTGACCAACAGTGTTGAGCCTTTGACCACCGCCAATGCTGCGTTCAAGCCGGAACGTAGCAATCTGTACGAGGTGGGCGCGAAGTATAATGCTTTCCACGGCCGCATGGGCTTTACGGCATCCGTCTTCCGTCTGGAAAAAAGCAATGCACTGATGACGGACCCGACCACGGGCGACGTCTCCGCCTCGTCCGATCAGCAGCGTAATCAGGGGCTGGAACTCAGCGCATCGGGTAATATCACGCGTAACTGGACCGTGATCGGGACATACGCACTCTACGATGCGGAGACAACCAGTTCGCTGACGGCTGCCGATCGGGGCAAGCAGATTCAATACGTGCCAAAGAATTCCGCAACCTTGTGGAGCACCTATTCCGTTGCGTCAGACACGCGTTACAATTTCACAGTGGGTGGCGGCATCATCTGGCGCGAAGGGGTCTGGCTCGATGCGCCCAACACAGAGCGTGTCCCGGCCAATGTCGATTTCGACGCTGTGGTGTCGCACACGATAGGGAAGCATTGGCGGATTGCTATGAACGGTTATAATCTCGCAAACCGCCTGAACTACAGCAATCTGTTCAGTGATCGCGTGACGCCCGCGATTGGACGGTCGTTCCTGTTCAATATATCGGCGACTTATTAAAACCCAGCCAAGGGCCGTGTCATACGCCCCTGGCTGCGGACAGGACGCGCTCCAGACCCGAGGAAACCGGAAAATTCTCACGTTCTTCGAAGACGATATGCACATCGACGGCTCAGCTCAGGACATTATCATAACAGAGAAAACCGGAAATACCGGATTTTCTTCGCGATCGGGCGTTCCCGACGGATCCTGCATGCGTGCGTGTACCCGGCGATGAAGGGACTGTGGCGAAAGCCGCCGACTGAAGCTCCCGGACTGCCTGCGGATATAGAGGAAATCCGGCAAAGGGCGCTGAAGGGCCATGTCCTCGAACAGGTGCTTTGGGGAAAAGTGCTGCTGAATAGCAGTTACGTCCCGGCAGATCCTGCGAGCGCCTGTAGCTGGTTCACCATTGCGGCGAATGCACATTATGGACCGGCATATAACATGCTCGGGCGTTGTTCACACTTCGGCTGGGGATGCACGCAGGATGTTGGCCAAGCAGCGGATCACTATCGCAGGGCTGCAGAACTGGGTGACGAGTGGGGACGCTACAATCTCGGTATTCTGTATATGCGGGGTATCGGTGTGGACAGAAACCTTCTGACAGCACTGAAATTGTTTGAGCAGGCAGCACGTGCCGGGCACGCCAAATCCATGAATCTCTATGCTCGCTTTCTGGAAGAAGGTTGGGAAATCCGGCAAAACCGGAAAGAGGCCCTACTGTGGTACGAGCGATCGGCGTGGGGCGGTGACTATCGTGGTCAGCATAATTACGCCACCTATCTTCTGGAGGCAGGGGAGCATGACGAGGCGCTGGATTGGTGGGAGCAGGCAGTGGTTACGGCAACGCCCGATATTCTGAGTGCCATGGAACGGGTTCTGGGCTCGATCGACGGTGAACGCGCAAAAGCGCTTCTATCTTCGGTAAAAAGCCTCAAGAATGGGCTAACACAAGGTTAGCGTCCGTCCCCATGAGTCGGTATCTCTCTCACTCGTAAGGGAAGAAATCTGCTCGTATCGGGCAAATACAGGATCTGCTGTCTGCCATTTACGGACATCTTTGTTCAGACGTCCGAGCCGATCGGCATCCTGAAGGTAAATCGGGTCTCCGCGTTGTAAGAAACCACGTCCAGACTGCCGCGATGAGCGCGCGCAATTTCATGGGCTATATAAAGACCGAGACCCAAGCCCTGATTGCTCGACTGATCCTGGCCACGAGAGAATGGCTCGAAAATTCGGGCGAGAATAGCAGACGGAATTGCGGTTCCGCCATTCGTTACCGATAATTCGAACCATCCATCGTGTGTTTTCGCGTCCAAAGTCACGGGTTGGTCCGATGCACCATGTGTCAGCGCGTTCGCAAGCAGGTTTGATACCAGTTGGCAAATCCGGCGCGTATCGCAGGCCACAGGATCGACAAGGGACAGTGTGCTCGTGATCACAGGGCCGGATTGCCCTGTCTGGAGTTCCGCGATGACCAGATGAAGAACCTCCGCAACGTTCGCGTTCGGCTGGATTTCGAGGCTCAATCCACTGCCCAGGCGCCCTCTGGCAAGATCCATCACGTCGTTGATCAGCGCGCTCATTCGCGCGGAACTTTGCTGCATCATGCCAAGCACATACTGCGCTTTGTCGTTGACGGGGGTCCGCAGCAACAGACGCACCCCGCTGTCGATCGAGGCCAGCGGATTGCGAAGATCATGGCTGAGAACCGCGATAAATTGTTCGCGCAACGCCGATGTTGCCTGCTCGTCCAGCAAGTGCGCCCTGACCGCTTCATTGATTTGCGCCAACGAGTTGTTCCGGCTCTCCGAGGCGTCGCGGGCGTCGATCAACCCACGCTCGTAACTGCGGCGCGCGGTCGTTTTGAGCAGGGCATAGCGGGTGAACAGCAAGTCGCCGTCCGGACCGCGACGCTCACGCGCACTGACCGTGACCGGAAGTCGCTCGGCGTGCGCTGCCCGCAATTCCAGAGCGATCTCGTCAACGAGGCCTTGCATACGCAACGCCGGCGCGACTCGGGTTTCGAGAAATAGTCCGCTGCCCGGCGTCAGCAAATCCGTCATCGGCCGACCCAGTACTTGTTCCGCCGTTCGCCCTGACCAATGCAGCAAAGTCGCGTTGATCCTGACTATGCGTCCGCTTGCGTCCAGCGACAGATAGCCGCAGGGCGCATTCTCATAAAGGTCGTCTAGATCGTCAGACGGAAGAGGCGGCTCCACGCTACTCGATCCTTCAGACAAAGGCACGGATTGCTGCGATCGTTTCCTCAGGCGCACTGAGATTGGGGCAGTGACCTGTGGCCTCCAACTGTTGCAGAACGCTGCCCGCGATTTGACTCTGCACATATGCCCCGACGCCAAGCGGGGCAATGATGTCATCGGTGCACTGCAATATCAGCACCCGGGACAAAACGTTCCTGAGATCGTCGCGGTTGTCCGAAGTGAAAGTCAGTCTTGCGAAGTCGCGCACGATATCGGGATCGGTGTGGCAAAATCGCTCGCGCAGTTCTTCGGCGAGATCCGGCCGGTCCGAATTCCCCATGATCAGCGGCGCAAACGCTCCGGCCCACCCTCGATAATCATGATCCATTAATGCAAGAAGGTCATCGATATCTGACCGCTCGAAGCCGCCATGGTAGGAGCCATCGTTGATGTAGCGCGCCGAAGGCCCGATGAGGATCAAGGTTTCAAATAGCTCCGGCGCGGCAATGGAGGCGAGAACGCCGATCATCGCACTGACGGAATGTCCGACAAAAACCACCTGCCGCAGATTCAGTGCCTGGCAAATCTCGATCAGATCGGCCGCATAGCCGTTAAGCGTGCTGTATTTTGCGGGTTCATAAGCAGACAGGTCAGAGCCGTCGGCACCGACATGATCAAACAGGACTACCTGAAATCCGTCGGCAAATGCGGGCGCGACGAGGCGCCACATCCCCTGGCCACACCCCAGCCCATGGGCGAATACCATAGCGCGGGGCCCGTTGCCGAGGACCGTTACGTTGTTGCGCGCCAGAACCGCACTGCCTGATGTCTCTGTTTCCACAGGAAAGGGCATAGCAGATCGCTCCTAGGAAAACGATCCTCCATTCATCTCGATGTGAATGATCCGGCATCATTCACATTGTACACTGAACGCAGGACGATCGAGATATAGGCGCCGTCCGTTGAACTGCTTGGCTCGCACCACGTTGGAGTGAGGAAGTCGGTATACCCGAGAGCGATTTGCCAAGCAGCCGCGGGTTGACTTTACGGTCAGCTTTCGCCTTCAACTACTTGGTCCAGAAAGATCGGCTCCTTTATGCGCATACTCCTTGCCGAAGACGAACCGCTTCTCCGGATGCTGTTGACTGACATGTGTGACGAGGAAGGCCACGCTGTAGAACAGGCTGCGGACGGGCTGCATGCCATAGCGTTGTTGCGGGCAACCCCACCGATCGATGTGCTGATTACCGATATCAATATGCCTGGAGCCGATGGCTTTGCCGTCGCGCGCGAGGCGCGGGCTATTGATCCAAGCGTGTTGCTGATTTTCCTGAGTGCGTTGGATCACCGTGGACGCAGCGAACAGTTTGCGGAGCCCTGGCACTTCTTTCAGAAACCATTTCCGATTGCGAAGCTAATTTCCACGATACGACCACATAGCGCTCCCACTTCGTCATGAGGTCGAAAGGATTTTCGCGCTCCACGCGGTGGACCCAAAAAGTCACATTCTTCGACAAGGCAGCTTACGAAGCCCCGTAGCCACTTGGACCAAGGTAGCTCACGGTTCGTGATGTCATTGAATGTTCAGGACGGCGTAGCAGAAGTTTGCTTCTGTCGTCGCTTACGTGCCCGAGATGGAATATGTTGAGAGAAGCGATCTCACCAGCACAGCATCGCAGCGTTCCGGCGTCGCTTTACACAACGCCGGGCGCAATTTTTCGGGTGCCGTCAGAGAGAAGCGGACTGACCTGACGGCGCAGGCAGACGCTTGTCGATCATCTTACGCAGAGCGGCCATTCCCTGACGCATCTTATCGGACTGCTGCACGTCGCCTGTCATCCAATGCTCAAGCTGACGACGGGCCCGAAACACGCGGCTTTTGGCCGTTCCAACGGCGCAGTTGGTCACTTCCGCAAGCTCGTCGTAGGACATTCCCTGCACCACAACCAGCATCAGCGCAGTGCGCTGTTCCTCGGGAAGGAAGTTCAGGGCAGACGCCAGATCCTTCAGCATCAGCCGGTTTTCGTGGTTGGACTCCGTGGCGTGGAGCGACTCCGGCAGATCTGCAATGTCTGTGGTTTCCCGACGCTTGCGAATGTCCGAAATGAAGCGGTTTCTCAGAATTCGGTGCATCCACGCTGCGAAATTTGTGCCCGGTATGAAGCTGTCCTGCGCGGCCAGTGCGTTGCAGACCGCCTCGTGCACCAGATCCTCTGCGCTCGACCGATTGCGCGTGAGGGACAGCGCCTGCACGCGTAGCTTGGGCAGGATCGCAATCACCTGATCATGGAAAGTTTGCGCCATCGGTCATGTCCTCGCTTATCGTTCGAGGGGGTAATGGATGGGCGCGCAAATTGGTTGCGTCGATACGACGTTATCATTTGAAAAACGCATTGTCTCCATTTCATGACCGTCGCGCTGCCCTGTTTCGTCTGTCGCACCACACCGAAAACGGGCCGATAGTTCAGCTTGGCAGCTGCCGTTGGCAACGGTTTATGTGGCTCCGGAGGCCGGACAACTCCGCATAAGCGTCGCGGCGGGACCACATGACGCCGCCCGGCAACCGATGGAACTCCACGCCGTGCCACGGGCTGAAAGCAAGCTGGTCGCCGCCGATAACGGCACGCTGCGCGCTCCAAGCTGACTGTGCAGGTACCGTGATGCGCGCAACCGCGACATAAGGCCTCGGCTCCTCAACCAGATGACAGATGCGTCCTCAATCGGCACCGTATCGAGATCTGTACACAATTGAACACGTATTTCCTAAACTCCAACCTGTGATTCGAAGAATGTCACGACTTCCTCACGCAGCGCGTCGGGTCGAAAGATCAACCTCGGCTCCGGTCAAAGCAGTCAGACCGGGGGAAATCGGCCCGACGCTGATCTTGCCGAAATATGCGCCGAAAAGCAGCGGCACCATCGTGTAGACCGTCTCGCCCAGAATGTGCGTCGTGGGATGCCCCCCGAGGCTTTTTATGGTCGGACTTTCGGCGCCAAAAGCTTCGACAACCACCTTCGTTCCGCGGAGCAGAACCGAAAGACTCTTCTCGAGGGTCGGCGCGTTTGTATGACAAAGTCCTGTGTCACGTGACCCTCTGAACCCGGAAGACACGCCCTCTATCCCGATGATCTTCACGCCCAGACCGCGCTGTGTCGAGACGACATCGTCGAGGATATTTCCAAGGTTCGTCGAAAATCTCGGTATAACGGGGTAAGTCCCGGCCTGCGCGAAAATTTTCTGCCTCAGATGCGGTGGCAGAGTATCGAGTGTATCGACGCTTACTTCCCAAAGGCCATGGACATCTCTCACCGAGAGTATGCAATATTCGCTGTTAATTTCAATAATCTCGCGAAGTACTGCCCTCAGTTCCACGAAGATTTCAGGCCTCGCCCGCTTCGGGTCGTTCATAGTCCGCGCGGAAGGCAGGCGGGGAGAGCCCGGGATATAAGTCGCACATTGAAGCGCCTTCTGTTCAGATAATGTTGCTCCACCGTCCGGATGCTGAGCCGGATACATTGCTGGAAAACAAGCGGCCACCGATCGGTGAAACTCCATCGTGCTGCTGCGTTTACATACCTGACATTGCTGTCTCGGAGACAACCGAAATCAGGGCTTGCACGGCGACTTTTCAAAAATTCGCCCTCGCCTATGTGACAGCACCACACAAAGGAAACTGCGATGACCCAACGTTCCACTCTGACTGATCCCCGCACCTTGTACCCGGCGCCCCCTTTCCCGCGACAACCACAGCCCGTCCCGGGACTGGCGTGCAAAATGGACCCTGTCCCGGATCACGGG
>Ga0157365_10000200_pt1 | contig 28179 bp, 29 predicted proteins | sample AttsexASBM3_FD_111478 | JGI IMG/M metagenome (GOLD analysis project Ga0157365, IMG submission 111478) | Fungus gardens microbial communities from leaf cutter ant in Ribeirão Preto, State of São Paulo, Brazil - Atta sexdens ASBM3 | ecosystem: Host-associated > Fungi > Mycelium > Unclassified ... | reverse complement strand
TGGCGCAGGAAGCCGCTCTGCTGGGCGCGGTCGTGAGCAATATTCTCGCGACTGAAGGTCACCTGACGCATAAAGCCATTATTTTGCAGCTGATCACCGCGCTGGAAACCACCGATGACGTGGTGATGGCTGACGTTATCCGCAAAACGCTGGAGATTGTCGTCGATCATACGCTCGACGATATCTGAGGCAGCCCCCTTTCCTTCAAAAGCCAGCCCGTCTCTCACCGCTGGCTTTTTTCTTTTTATTGCCCCACCCTTCTGTGATGCCTCATTAATTACTGGTTGATACAAAGGGAACCCCATGCTTATCGCGCAGATTTCTGATATTCACGCAGCCCCGGATAACGACAATCTGGCGCGTTTTGACAACGCGCTGGCGTGGCTTGCGCCGCTTGCGCCCGACCTGCTGGTGATCAGTGGCGATTTGGCGGACGACGGCTGGCGCGACGGGTATTCGCAGATAGCGGCGCGCCTTGAGGCATTTTCGTGCCGCCTCCTTATCCTGCCGGGCAATGCCGACCATCCTGACGCCCTGCGCGCGACCTGGGGTGCGACATTATGGACGGGCGCAGGCGGGCCGCTGCATGCGGTGGCGGATCTGCCGGGGCTTCGCGTCATCGGGCTTGATACCACGCTTGAGGCGTGCGCGGCGGGGAGTGTCGCCGCGCATCTGGACTGGCTGTCGCAGCAGCTTGATGAGGCGCAGGGACGCCAGACGCTACTGTTTATGCACCATCATGTCTTTGCGAGCGGCATTCCGTCGATGGATGCGATCATGTGCCGCGACCATGACGCGCTCGCCGCCCTGCTGCGCCACCATCCGGCCAGACCGCTTGCGATAGCCACAGGGCATGTCCACCGCCCGGCTGCGGGAACGCTTGCGGGCATCCCGGCTTATATCTGCGGCTCTGTCTGCCCCGCAAACCCGTTATGGCTCGGCGCGTCGCACGTTCCCTGCGTTTACGATCCCCCCGCGCTAATGGTGCATCGCGTTGATAACGGCGCGCTGGCGAGCCATTTCATCGCGGTTTCGCCGGTTACAGCGGCGTAATGTCTTGTACATTGTGGTGGAACACGTAAGGGTCGGAGAGCAGTTCAAACTGTTCATCGTCCGGGTACGTCACCGCAACCTGATAGTCGTCTCCCGCGAACGCCTTAATGGCGCGCAGACTGTCCCAGTACGTCGCAAGAAAGAAATGCGCCCAGTCGCCCTGCGTTTCATGGCGCACCAACGCGCCCTGGTTACCCGGCGTGCGCTGCGCATGTTCAACGCCGGTCTTCTGTAAATGCACCGCAAAATCGTCGGCGTGTTCGCGCGGCACGCAGCCGTGCCAGGTTCTGACAATCATCGTTCTCTCCTGTGATAACGCATTAGAATCCCCCGGCGTCAGGCGCAGGCCAGCCGAGATAACCAAAGACGGCACGTTCAATCCGGCGCGCCAGCGCGGGGCCATCAGACTCACTACGCCGGGCAGCCATCGCTATCATGCCCTGCGCCAGCGCGATAACATCCCAGGCGGCGGTCTCGTCGTGACCGATGGCCGCCATGACGCAGCGGTGAAGGGCCGCCAGCGTCTCCTGCTGATGAGGCGCAAACGCCGGCGCCGCTTCTTCGCCATCAAGGGCGGCGGCAAGCGCGGGACGCGCAAAATCGTAAGCCACCGCCGCGTGGATCATCGCCGAGAGCCGTTCCTGCGCCGCAGGGCGCGTGGCCGCCGCGCTGAACGCTGCGACAAGCTGCCCGCGCTCGCGCGCCACCAGCGCCGCCGTTAAGGCGCGCCGGTTCGGGAAATACTGATACAGCGAGCCAATGCTTACGCCAGCTTTCTCCGCCACGGCATTGGTCGTGCAGGCCGCCGGGCCCGCGCGCTCAAAAATGCGAGCGGTCGCCTCGATAATCGCCTCGACCAGCGCCCGTGAGCGGGCCTGACGCGGCAGTTTGCGCGGCGCGGCAGCGGGTTCAATGACGGGCATAAACGCGAGTCCCTGAATAAAAGGTGTCCCGATATCATAACGACGTCACCGTAACCTCACATCTACAAGCATTAATAGTTTTCAGGGAGACCGTTATGAACCGTACCGCCACAGACGCTGTGACCCTTTTTATGCTGGTGAAAGCCAACCGCAGCTGGCTTAGCGCCAGCGCGGAAGAACGTCAGCGCAACATCACGACATTTCTCACGCCGTTACTGGCGCGCTACCGCGGCGCGCTGACGCTGCGCTATTTCGACACCGAGTTTTATTCCGCGCGCATTTCCGATATCTGGATGTGGGAAGCCGCAAGCCACGCGGTCTGGCAGGCGTTTACCGAAGCCCTGCGCGATACCCCGTTCTGGAATGATTTCTTCGAGATAAAGGAAATTCTCCAGGGCGTGGAGGCGCAACATCTTTAATACGATCATGGCCGTCCGGGCGGCGGCCCGTGGCGGCGAAGCGTTTTCCAGACCGTGGCGGCGCAAAGCAGCGTCAGGATAGCCAGCAGATTGCACAGCCACTGATACGCCTGATTCAGGCTCTGGTGCAGCCGCGCCAGCGGCACACCCGGCAGCAGCGTATGCGCCTGCTCAAGATGGCCCGCGCCAAGCCAGGCGGCGGCGCTCGCAATAGTCTGCGGCGGATAACCGTTGAGAGTGGCCGTCAGCGCCTGTTGACTGGCGGTGGCGAGAAACGCCATCACGCAGACCAGCGCCACGCTTTCGCCCGCGACCCGCACCGTGTTAAACAGCCCTGCCGCCATACCCGCTTTCTGCGCAGGCACGCCTGAGACCGCCAGCCCATCCATCAGCCCCCAGGGCAGCGCCGAGCCGCAGCCGGTCACCACCAGCGCCATAATGAGCCTTCCATCGCTGTTTCCCTGCAACGCGACGCCCAGCAGTACCAGGCCGATCGCGGCCACCAGCAAGCCGCCAGCCGCCAGGCTGGCGGCGCTGAACCAGCGCGTCAGCAGCGCCGCGACGCCCGGCAGAAGCAGTACCGGCAGCGTCAGCGCCAGCATATACAGGGCGCTGCGCGTTTCGCTCAGAGCTTCGGCGCCGGTAAACCGCAGCGGCAGCAGGATCAACCAGACCACATAACAGCAGCAGGTGGCGAGCGGCAACAACAGTACCCCCGCGAAGCGCGCGTTGCGCAGCAGAGCGAGATCAAACACCGGGTGCGTGGCGCGACGGCAGCGAACGATAACCCCTTTCGCCGCCGCCAGCGACGCGCCGAGCAACGCCAGCACCGGCCATGACGTCACGCCCAGCGGCGGGATCGCCAGCAGCGCGACGGTGAAGCACACCAGACAGACGCTGAACAGCGCGAGCCCCGGAATATCTGCCTGTCCCCCTGAGGTTTTCACGGCAGGCGGCAGAAAAATAGCGCCGGTCAGCGCGCAGAGACCGGCGAGCGCCGCCAGCAGCGCATAGAGCCATCGCCAGCCGTCATGGTCGATGATAAGCCCGGCCAGCAAAGGGCCGAACGCCAGCCCGGCGCCGAACATCGTTCCCAGCACGCTGAAAACCCGCGTGCGGGCCTGGCCCTCAAAAAGCTGCGCCAGCATCGCGCTGCCGCCCGCGAGCGTCATGGCGGCGGCCACGCCCTGTACGGCGCGCAAAACGCCGATCGTCGCGGTACTGGTCGCGAGGCAGACCGCAAGGCAGCTCACAAAAAACAGCATAAGCCCGCCGGTAAAAATGCGCTTTCGCCCGGTCAGATCCGCCATCACGCCTGCGGCGAGAAGCGAACTGCCGAAGGTCAGCATAAACCCATTCGTGAGCCAGGCGAGCGACAGCGCGCTGCCGCCAAGCTCATGACCAATCGCGGGCGTGGTGGCGACCCCGCCGGTGAAGCTGAGCGGCAGGATCATCGCCGCCGATAGCACCGACAGCGCAGCGGCGGCGTTAGCCGTCCTGGAAAAAGGATTCGCAGACATTCAGTAACCTTACGTAGTGGCAGATACGGTGAATGCTATTGCGGACTTCAGGGCGGATAAATAGACTAGCAACCCCTTCTTAACGGACAAAAAGTTGGCAATTATGGACAGTCTCACCGCACTGACCTCGTTTGTTCGCACCGCTGAGACGCTGAGCTTTACCGAGGCAGCACGGTTACTGGGCATCTCGGCCTCCGCCGTAGGCAAAAACGTCGCGAGGCTTGAACAGAGGCTCGGCGTGCGGCTTTTCAACCGCAGCACCCGCAGCGTGAGCCTCACCAGCGAAGGGGAGAGGCTGCTGGCGCGCTGCCGCCCTGCCCTTGAGCAATTGCGTGACGCCGAAGCGGAGCTGACCTCTTCTCAGCAACGTCCGTCCGGCAGGCTGCGGGTGTCGCTGCCCGCTATCGGTTATCACCTGTTGATGCCGTTTTTCCCGGCGTTCGCCGCGCGTTACCCGGAGATCGAAATCGAACTGGATTTCAGCGACAGGCTGGTGAATCTGGTGGAAGAAGGGTTTGATGTGGCCATCCGCAGCGGAGAGATAGCCGATTCGCGCCTGACCGCCAGAACGCTGGGGCATTTTCGTTTCGTGCTCTGCGCAAGCCCGGCCTACCTCGCCGCGCAGGGCGCGCCCGCATCACCGGAGGCGCTGAAACAGCATCGCGTCATTCTGTTTCGCTTTCCGTCCACCGGGCTTATCCAGCCGTGGGCGCTGCGCGGGTTTCAGCTTACCGGCGCGCATCAGGCGCACGCCGCGCTGACGGTCAACAATATCGAAGCGATGATCCGCGCGGCCGCCGCCGGGCTTGGGATCTGCTACGTCCCTGACTTTATCGTTAACTCTATGCTTGCTCGCGGCGAGTTATGCGAGGTGATGCCTGGCTACTGTGAGCGTACAAGCGCGTTTTCCGCGCTCTGGCCCACCAGCCGCTACCTCTCTCCCCGCGTTCGCTGCTTTATCGATTTTCTGAAAGCGCACTGGGGTTCGCCGCAGAAGCCCGAAATGCCCGCAGGTCCCCGGTGATCAACGCACGCGTGATAAACTACGCTTTATAATCTGTACCTGACCATGCTGAAAGGACGCTGCTGCTATGCCGGTTAATTTCGACCTCAACGATCTCTATGCTTTTCGCGCGCTGGTGGAATACGGCAGCTTTCGGCTGGCGGCGGAATCTATCTGCCTGTCGCAGTCCGCCCTCAGCCGCCGCATTGAGAAACTGGAGACGGCGCTCGGTACAAAACTCTTTGACCGTACCACGCGGCGCGTGGCGCTGACACTTTACGGCCAGAGCTTCGCCGAGCGCTCAGAGCAGCTGCTGGCGAATGTCGAGTCGGTGCTGGCGGATATCAATCAGGCGAGCAAGGAGCGCACCGGGCTTGTCACGGTGGCGACGGTACCCTCGGCGGCCTGTTACTTTATGCCGGAAATCATCCGCAGCTTCCAGGCGCGCTATCCGCGCGTGCGGATCAAGCTCATCGACAGCAGCCTCGGCAACGTTATCGAGGCCGTCGCCAGCGGGCAGGCCGATTTCGGGATCTGTTTTGACAGCAATCTGCCGCCGCATCTGGAGTTCGTGCCGCTGGTGGAGGATGTCTACGTCGCGGCATGCCGCCGCGATCACCCGCTCGCACGCAAAGGGCAGATCACCTGGCAGGACTATTTTCAGCAGGATTACATCGGGCTCGATAAAGTCTCCGGCAACCGCACGCTGCTCGATCAGGCGCTGGGCCATATCACGCCGGCGCGGCCCTGCATTTGCGAAACCCGGCACGTCACCACGATGCTCGGCATGGTGGAAGCGGGAATCGGCATTGCCGCCGTGCCCGCGATGTCAATGCCCACGTCCGGGCAGTCGGCGCTGACGTCGCTGCGCCTGACCTCGCCGGTGGTCAGACGCAGCATGGGGCTTATCCGCCGCAGCGGCCGCATACAGTCTTACGTGGCGGCAGAGCTGGAGAAGCTCGTCACGGAGCGGTATCCGCTGACGTAACGGCGTCTGCCCTTTTCACTGACCGCATCCCGGTGGCATGAATAACCGGTTGCGCCCCGGAAGAGGACAGGAACGCCAGCAGCGCCCTCCCCTCCTGCGGATGGGCCGCGCTGCGCGTCACCGCGCCCGCAAAGCGGGTGATGTACTGCACGTCGTCGGGCAGCTCGCCGACAAACGTCACGCCGGGCACCGGCAACAGTTCGCTGACCTGCTGAAACCCGATAGCGTAGTTCCCTTTCGCCACCTCAGAGGCCACAGGAATGCGCTCAACCATCCGCGCTTTGGCGTCGACCTGCTTTTCAATATCGAGCTTTTTAAAGAGCGTATTACTGACATAGCGACCGCTCGCGCTGTCGGAATACGCGATGGATTTCGCCGCCAGTAAGGTCTGGCGCAGCTGCGCCTGCGTTGTGATAGCCGGAACCGGCGCGCCCTGCGCCACCACCACGCCAATCGGCGAATCCGCCAGTTCCGTGCGGGTGCCAGGCGCGGTGCGGCCCGCGCGCTCAAGGTCGCTCAGCGCATCGCCCACCATAATCACCACATCCGCGCGTTCGCCGCGCGCCAGCCGGTTAGGGATCGCCTGCGCCGTTTTTCCCATCGACGGGCCGGGGATCACCTCAAGGTGATTACCGCTTTGCTTTTCATATGCCGGACGCAGCTGCTCAAGCGCCGCCCTGAAGCCGCCGGAGATCATCACCGTGACCTCCTGCGCCAGCGCCCCGCTGTTTGCTCCGCATCCTACCAGCGCCGCGATAAGCCAGAACGTTTGTTTATGCATGTCGTCTCCCTTCTTCAGCGCGCGGTCTGCAGCGTCATGGTGCTGCGGCGATACAGGTAGAGCGTCGCCAGCAGCGCACAAAGCGCGGCGAAACTCATCCAGTAACCGGGCGAGGCTTTATCGCCGGTGTACTCAATCAGCGCCGTGGAAATCACCGGTGTAAAGCCGCCGAACACCGCGGTCGCAAGGCTGTAGGCCAGCGAAAAGCCCGCCACGCGCACTTCCGCAGGCATGATTTCGGTCAGCGCCGGGATCATCGCCCCGTTGTACAGGCCATACATAAAGGAGAGCCACAGCAATACGGTCAGCATCATTGAGAAACTCGGCGCGCCCGCCAGCAGCAGCAGCGCCGGATAGGCTGTGGCCAGCGCCAGCAGCGTCATGGCGATAAGTACGGGCTTGCGCCCGAAGCGGTCTGACAGCGCGCCGCCCACCGGCAGCCAGATGAAGTTAGAGATAGCCACCAGCAGCGTCACCAGCAGGCTGTCGGAGGCGCTGAGCATCAGGACTTTTTTGCCGAAGGTGGGCGCGTAGACGGTAATGAGGTAAAACGCGGTCGTGGTCATCGCCACCATCAGCATGCCCGCAATCACCACCGGCCAGTGGTTCAGCAGCATGGCGAACACCTGACGCATCTCCAGATGATGACGGCGCGCGCTGAACTCCTGGGTCTCTTCCAGCTTGCGGCGCAGCAGGAAAATAAACGGCACGATAATGCAGCCGAACAGGAACGGAATACGCCAGCCCCAGTCGCTGATGGCGCTCTGATCCAGCGCCGCATTCAGCGCAAACCCCATCGCGGCGGCGACCATAATAGCGACCTGCTGGCTACCGGACTGCCAGCTGGTGTAAAACCCTTTGCGCCCCGGCGTCGCGATTTCCGCCAGGTACACCGATACGCCGCCGAGCTCCGCGCCTGCCGAGAAGCCCTGCAACAGGCGGCCCGTCAGCACCAGCAGCGGCGCCCAGAGCCCGATGGCGTCGTAGGACGGGATCAGCACAATCAGGAACGTCCCTGCCGCCATAATGGAGAGCGTGACAATCAGCCCTTTGCGGCGACCAACCTTATCGATATACGCGCCCAGCACGATGGCGCCGATGGGGCGCATCAGAAAGCCCGCGCCGAACACCGCGAAGGTCATCATCAGCGAGGCAAACTCGCTGCTCGCCGGGAAGAAGGTATGCGCGATGTAGGTGGCATAAAACCCGAACAGGAAGAAATCAAACTGTTCAAGAAAGTTGCCCGACGTGACGCGCAGTATCGCACTGAGTCGGGAACGGGTCGTTACAGGTGGGGTAGCGGAATGCATTGATGTCTCCAGTTGTCATTGACGCTTGTGGTTGCGCCTCTGTCTGAAGACTGGAACAGAAATAAAGGGTTAATAAGCGCAATAAACGCAAGAGCCGATGCGTCTGACGCATTAATCGTGCTTCACACATACATAGCGCTTTTGTATACAAAGATTTAACATTGTTTGCACAAATTTTCACCAGCATCACAGGCGGAGATCGGAATTTCCGTTTTGTGACAACGGCCTGAGTCTGCGTGCGCGCTTCTCATCGTTTTTACATCCGTGAGACAACCTTATGGATGCCCATTACCTCTGCGCCAGTAAATTCCCGCGAATGAAATCGTCGATGTCGTCCTGCGCCTGGCGGAACGCCTCGTCGGACGGCAGCGTGTAGAGATGATCACTGTAGCCGAACAGCATTGCATCAAGCTGACGGGCGACACGCGAGGCATTGACGTGGCGGAACACGCCTTCGTTTTCACCGGCGACGATAATCGCCACCAGCGCCTCGTGCCAGCGCGTCAGGATAGCGTCCATCATCTGCGCATAGACCGGATTATGCGCGGCCAGTTGCCACAGCGATCCATAAAGCCGGGCGGTCGGGTCGGGCGTCGGCGAAATCACGCCGTCGATAAACGCCTGCAGTCTGTCACTTGCCGGTAACGACGCGGTCCGCGAGACAAATTCGTGAAGCTCATTGTCAAGAAACGTGGAAATCGACTCCACGCACAGCGCCTGCCAGTTGGTGAAATAGTGATAAATATGGCTGCGCGAAATCGCTAAATGCTCCGTTAAATCCCGCGTTTTGACGTTTTCGATGCCTTTTTCAATAAACAGCGCGATCGCCGCGTTGACGATTTTCTCTTTCACGAAAAGCTCACCCTGTATTTTCTCCGGTTGACTTTGAGCACCTGCTCAAATAGCATCCCACCCCACTTGAGCAAGTGCTCTAACGCAAGATTACCAGAAACCATGAAAACGCACAGCCAAAATCTCCCGGCGTCCGTCGCGGCCACCAGCGCCTCCGGCACGCTGAAAACCCTCGCCAGACGCCACCGGCATAAGCTCTTTTTCACCTTTTTGCTGGTGATTGCCGAGAACGTCACGTATCTGCTTTATCCGGTGCTGGCGGGCATCTGCATCAACGCGATTCTTTCCGGCAGGATGGTCAGCGCGATGCTGTACGGGCTGATGGTGCTGTTTATCTGGACGCTGGGCGCGATGCGCCGCAGCGTTGACACGCGCACCTTTGCGCGCATTTACGCGGGCCTCGCCGTCTCGGTGGTGCTGGCGCAGCGTAAAAAACAGCTGGCCGCGTCGACCATCGCCGCGCGCGTGACGCTCTCACGGGAATTTGTCGACTTCTTCGAGCTGCACCTGCCGACGCTTATCACCTCGGTGGCGTCTATGGTGGGTGCCGCCGTCATGCTGCTGCTGATTGAGTTCTGGACGGGCATGCTGTGCCTTGCGATCCTGGGCGTGCTGGCCTGCTTTCTCACGCGCTTTACCCGCCGCAACGAGGCGCTGTATGGCAGGCTCAACAACCGGCTGGAAAAAGAGATAGACGTCGTGACGCACGCCGCGTCGCACACCCTGCAACGGCATTATCACGTGCTGGCGCGGCTGCGCATTTCGCTCTCGGATCGCGAGGCGATGGGCTATCTCACCATCGGCGTGCTGGCGGCGCTGCTGTTCAGCGTTACGATTGTGCTGATGACGCGCTCGCCCGATATCAACGCCGGGCATATTTACTCGGTGATGACCTACCTGTGGATGTTTGCCACAAGCCTCGATGACGGCCCGCAGCTGCTGGAAAAGTATTCGCAGCTGAAGGATATCGGCAGGCGCGTGGCAACAGAAGCGGAAGAATAACGCGGCGGCATCAGCGCCTGAAATGAGACTGCTGAAGTTTGCCCGGCGTTTCGCCAAAACGTTCGCGAAACGCCTGAATATAGGCACTGACATTACTGAATCCGCTTTCCATCGCCGCCTCACTTACCGGCACACCCGCGAGAATGCGCGACAGGGAAGCAATGACTTTCGCCTGCTGACGCCACAGGCTGAAACGAAGCCCCGTCTGCTCGCGAAAAAGCCGGCTCAGCGTTCGGACGCTGAGACCGTACTTAACGGCAAGCTGCGTCTGACTGAGTCCGTTACCGGGATGCAATAACAGCGCATCGGCTATCTGCCTGGCGCGTCGGTCCTGCGGCATGGTCAGATGCAGCGGACACGGCGCCGCTGCCATTATCTCATCGCACAACACGGCCAGTAACCGGGCCTGGCGCACCTCGCTGACTTCGTGGAACAGCCGTTCAATCAGCATCAGCATGAAGGTATCAGCACTGAAAATCCCCTCTTCAGGCGGGAGTGGCGGATGATCGCCCGTGTTGAAGTAGATAGCACCGCCCTGCATCTGGCCTGGGAAAAGGGCCTTATGACGAACGCCTGCCGGGATCCAGCCAATAACGCCTGGCGTAACCGCCCAGCGGGCGCGATCGGTTTCAATCATCATGACGCCCGCGATTGCCCGGTAAATCTGCCCACCGTCGTGCGTGTGCCAGCGCGTTTCATGCCGGGGTGGATGGGTAAAGTGTTCAGACGTAAGAAGCATGGCCGGTTAACCGTATTTTTTGACGTAATACGGATAATAGCCTTTACGCCCCTGGCTGTATCCTGCCTTCTCACTACACTATGAGGAGAACCCAATGGATACCGCCAAAAAAAGGGTGACCGACGCCCTGGAGCAGGTGGTTTGTCATCCCAAGCATGACGAACGCACCATTGCCCGTTTTTTTGCACCGGACTATCAACAGGTTGTGGACGGCGTGTCGCTGGATTATGCGCATTTTGTCGAACACATGGCCGCGCTTAAAGCCATCACACGGCGCATTAACCTGCGCATCCTGGCAGCCGTTATCGAGGGCGAGCAGGTGTTTACGCATCATCTCGTTGAGGTGGAAAAACGTCACGGGGCTGACGCTCAGGTGGAAGTGTTCGCGCACTTTACGCTGGCGGGAGGAAAAATCGTCCGTTGTGAAGAGCTCACGCGCCTGATTAACGGCGATGAGAGCGATAAAGCGCTGGGGCAAATGCGCCGCACAGCGTCCCATTAACAGGATGGCGAAACGCCGCCCCGGCGGGCGGCGTGGTTAACGGTGGCGCTCGCGCAGAAAAATCGTCATCACATCTTTAAAGGCGCTGCCGCCGCACTCCGCGACGAGCCAGCCCACCGCGCCCCGGTGATAGGTGCCGTGAAACAGCATATGGGTGATCATATCGATAGCTGTCATTTCGCCGGGCGAGCCGTCGGTAAACTGAAAGCGGATCGTCCTGGTAAAATCGGCCTCAGACATCGCGCTTACATGGGCGATATACCTGTCAGTGCTCTCGCGCAGGTTCGCTTCGAGCTCCTCCACCGATGGGGTTTGCGGCGTGTTCAGCGCCGTGTAGCCGTGCGGCTGCTCCGCCAGATTGGCCTGGAAAATCCGGTCCACCACATAAATATGGTTCATCAGCCGCTGCATCAGGCGGCGCTTCTCCGGGTGCGCGGTTTCATCAACCGCGCTGACCGTCGCCAGCGTGCCGGCATCTGCCCAGCGTTTATATTCGAGTAGCGTAACCAGCGTATCCCTGTCCATTTTCTTTTCCCGTTGAGGATGAGCGTAAGCCGTTAAATTAACTTAATGTGGGGCTTGCCGTCGCTACCAATATTCAGGGTTAAGAAACACCTGCACCTGCGTCACAGGCGGTTTTCGGTATACTCTCTGGCCGCTATCACCGAAACGCGTGGCGATATAATCGCCCGCCATCAAGGAGCCCGTATGCGCACACGCCCCGCCGCGCGGTTGTTGATAATAAGCCCGGAAAACCGGCTGCTGCTGTTTCGTTTTAGCCATCGCGATGACGCGCTCGCCGGGCGTTCCTACTGGGCGACGCCGGGCGGCGGCGTTGAGAATGGCGAGTCGTTCGCCGACGCGGCGCTGCGCGAATTGTATGAAGAGACGGGCATCGTGCGCGATTCCCCCGGCCCGGAAGTGGCGCAGCGCACCTTCACGATGCGCCTGCCGTGCGGCGAAGACGTTATCGCCGACGAGCGCTTTTTTATCATTCATGTCGCCCGCGAAGAGACCGACTTCTCACGCTGGAGCGACAATGAAAAACGCGTCATTCACGACCACCGCTGGTGGACGCGCGATGCGCTCGCCGACGCCCGCGAGACGATCTACCCGCGGGAATTGCTGCTTGAGCTGATGCCGGCGCGCTGAATGTCCTTAACCTACTAATTTTTATGGGTTTACAATCAGTCCCAGGCTGCCAGGCTTGCTGCATACCAGAGGGAATATGCTATGAACCTGCCGCTACACCTTGAAGATACGCTGTTTACCGCGATGCAAAATTCCGACGTGACGGCGCTGACGGCGCTGATTGCCGATGACCTGCTGTTTATTAATCACGCCGGCCAGCGCGTCACCAAATCCCAGGATATCGGGTTACATGCCAGTGGTGCCATCACTCTCCACGCGATTGAACGCGAGACCTTTCTGGCGCAGGAATATGACCACTGCATTATTGTCGACACCTGCGTGGTGATTACGGGCACCTATGCCGGTGAGCCACTGAACGGGCGTTTTCACCATTTCCGCACCTGGGTTAAGCACAACGGACAGTGGCAGGTGTGCGGGTTAAAAACCACGCTACTCTGACGTATCCTCACGGCGCAGCTGAAGCAGCAGGCTGAACGCCGCGGGCAGTACGGTGAGCGTCACCAGCGTCGCCACTATCAACCCGCCGATAATGGCGTACGCCATCGGCCCCCAGAACACCTGATGCGAAATCGGGATCATGCCGAGAATAGCCGCGCAGGCGGTTAACATGATGGGCCGCGCCCGGTGCTCTGCGGCGGTCATGATCGCGGCGTCCGCAGTCATGCCCTGTTGCAGGTTGCCATCCACCTCGGTTATCAGGATCACGGCGTTGCGAATGATCATGCCGGCGAGCGCGATAATGCCGAGCAGCGCGACAAACCCCAGCGGCGTGCCGGTCGGCAGCATCGCCAGCACGATGCCCGGCAGACCAAACGGCGCCATCAGCAGCGCCAGCAGCATCCGTGAAAACCGCCGCAGCTGCACCATCAGCAGCACCAGCATAACGATAAGCGTCACCGGCAGGACGTTGTACACCGAGCTGTTGCCTTTATCCGACTCCGCCACCGCGCCATCTTCTTTGATCTCATAACCGGCAGGCAGCCGCGCGCGAAACGCCTCTATGGCGGGGCGCAGCCCGGCGGACACGGCTTCGGCGCGCAGGCCCGGCGCGAGATCGGTCTGCACGGTGATAAACGGCAGGCGCTGTCGACGCCAGATAACCGGATCGTCAAGCCCCCACGCGGGCGTCGCCACTTCGCTGAGCGGCACTTTCCCGCCGCTGGCGGTCGGCACCATCAGCGCGGAGAACGTGGCGAGGTCGAGCCGCTCGGCGTCGTTGCCGCGCAGCACCACATCCACCAGCCGATCGTTATCGCGAACCGACGTGACGGTCGAGCCTGACCAGACGGTATTGAGCAACTGCGCCAGACGTTGCGATGAAACGCCCGCCGCCCGCGCCGCCGTCTGGTTAACCTTGAACGTGATGACCCGCTCCGGCTCGCCTGCCGTCAGGTTCACCTCGCGGGTGAGCGGCGATTTGCCGAGCGTGTCGGCTAACGCCTGCGCCATGCGCTGCACCTGCGCATAATCGGGCCCGCTGACGCGGTATTTCAGCGGCCAGCCGACGGGAGGGCCAAGCTCCAGCGGCGACACGCGGGTGGTGATATCGCTAAAGCGCTTCGCCAGCAGCGCGTTGAGCTGGTCGCGAAGGCGATCGCGCGCCGCCAGGTCTTTCGCCACGATCACCAGCTGCGCCGTGTTTTCGTCGTCGTCGAGAATATCCATCGGCAGATAAAAGCGCACCGCGCCGGTGCCGACATACGCCGAGTAGTGGTCGATATTGCGGTTGCCGCGAAGCGCCTGCTCAAGGCGCACCGTCTGGCGTTGCGTCTCCTGCTGCGAGGCGCTGGCGGGCAGCGAGAGCGTCACCAGGAGCTCCGGGCGATCGGACGCCGGGAAAAACTCCCCCTGCATAAAGGTGGTGCCCCAGAGCGACAGCGCCAGCGCCAGCAGCGCCGCGCCGCACGTCGCGAGCCGGTGACCGAGCGCGAGACGCAGCAGCCGCTGATAAAACCGGCCCAGCCTCCCCGGCCCCTGATGCGCCTTTTTTATCTGCGCCGGCAAAAGCCAGGTGCCAGTGAGCGGTGAAAAGAGAATCGCCACCACCCAGGAGCAGAGCAGCGCTATCAACACCACGGCGAACAGCGAGTAGCAATATTCCCCGGCGCTGGAGGCCGCGAACCCGACCGGAATAAACCCGGCAATCATCACCAGCGTGCCGGTGAGCATCGGAAACGCCGTGGTTTTAAACGCCCAGGAGGCCGCGCTTTTGCGCGAATCGCCCGCCTCCAGCCGTGCCACCATTGTTTCGACGGTGATCATCGCGTCATCCACGAGCAGCCCGAGCGCGATGATGAGCGCGCCGAGCGAAATACGTTGCAGGCCGATGCCCGCGAGCATCATCCCGGCAAAGGTCATCGCCAGCACCAGCGGAATGGCGGCGGCCACCACCAGCCCGGCGCGCAGGCCAAGCGACACAAACGAGACGGCAAGCACAATCAGCACGGCCTCGACCAGCACCCGGACAAATCCGCTCACCGCCTCGCTCACCACGGCGGACTGATCGGCGACTTTCACCACTTCAATGCCGTGCGGCAGCTGCGCCGCTACCTGCGCCATCCGCGCGTTCAGCGCCTCGCCAAAGGCCTGCATATTGCCGGTCGGCGCCATCGAGATAGCAAGCCCGATGGCGGGCTCGCCGTTCACGCGAAACTGCGGCACGGGCGGCTCGGCGGGCTGACGGCTGACCGTCGCGATATCCGTCAGTGGAACATAGCGGTTGTTGATATGCAGCGTGACGGCGCGCAGGCTCTCTTCGGTGGTCAGCGCGCCGCTGACGCGAAGCGCCACGTTGTCCTGCCCGGTGCGCAGGGTGCCGGACGGCTCCACGGCGTTCTGCGCCTGAAGCGCCTCGCCGACCTGCGTAATATCCAGCCCCATACCGGCGAGCTGGCGCGGAGAAAACGCGATAACGATCTGCTCCTGCGGCTCGCCCAGTAGCGTGATTTTGCCGATATCCTGTACGGACATGAGCGTGCGGCGCACGGCCTCCACGCGGTCGCGCAGCTCGCGGGGCGAAAAGCCCTCGGCGGTAAAGCCGTAAATCGTGCCGTAAGTGTCGTCAAACTCGTCGTTCACGGCGGGCCCCTGCGCGCCCTGCGGCAGCGACGGGGCGATATCCTGCATTTTGGTGCGCAGTTTGTACCAGATGGCGGGCACTTCCTGCGGCGGCGTGTCGTCGCGCAGGTTGACGTTAATCACCGAACGCCCGGCGCGGGTCTGGCTCTCGATGTTGTCCAGCCACGGCAGCTCCTGGAGTTTTTTCTCCAGCACATCCGTCACCAGATGCGTGGTATCCGCCACCGTCGCGCCCGGCCACAGGGTCGATACCACCGCCGTTTTGATGGTGAACGCCGGATCTTCATTGCGCGGCAGCTTTTCATAGCACAGCACGCCGGTCGCCATAATCAGCAGCATAAAAAAGCTCACCAGCTGCTGATGCGCCAGCGCCCAGGCGGAGAGGTTGAATTTTTCTTTCAGTGACGTGGCGTTCATGGCAGCGTCTCCCCAGGAATTACCTTCTCGCCGGGGCGCAGCTTGCTGACGCCTGCTGTGATAACCCGATCGCCAGGGCTGACGCCGCCGCTGAGAAGCGCGTCAGTGGCGGTGTAGGCGGCGATGGTGACCGGGCGCGGCTGCGCCTGCTGGCGGGCATCAATGATAAACACGACAGGGCGGCCATTCAGCCGGGTGAGCGCGGCGGCGGGCACCCTGACGCCCTTCTCCCGCGTCTGGGGCAGCGACACCATGACGCTCGCGCCCAGCGCCATCGCCGCAGGCGGCGACTGTAGCGTAAGGCGCACCCGCCATGTCCGGGTCTGCGGGTCGGCCTGCGGGCTGATGTCCCGCAGGCGCGCGGTGGCGGTTATCGCAGGCGACGTCAGCAGCGCGACCGGAAACACCGTTTGCGCCTGGTCGGCGAAAAGCTGCGGATCGCTGACATCAAACACCACATCGCGCGCGTCGCTGGTGGCGAGCGTAAAGACGCTCTGCCCGGCGCTCACCACCTGCCCGGCCGAGGCATTAACGCCGGTTATCACGCCACCGGCGGGCGCGACAAGCTGCGTCCATGAGAGATTCTCCTCAGCGTTACGCAGCGCGGCCTCGCTGCTTTTAAGGCGCGCGACGGCGCTCTGCCAGTCGGCGCGGGCGCTGTCGAGCTGGCTGCGGGCAATCGCGCCGGACGGCATCAGCGCCTGCATGCGCTTCAGGTTGAGCGCCGCCACCCGCTCCGCCGCCTGCGCGCTCTGGCGATCGGCCTGCGCGCTCGCTGTCTGATTCTCACCGGTCGCGCGCTCAAGCGTGGCGAGCAGCTGACCTGCGCGCACCGCCGCGCCGATATCCACCAGGCGGCGTGTGATGCGCCCGTCCGTGCGAAAGCTCAGCGTCGTTTCATCATGGGCGCGGATGTCGCCGGTGCGCACGCTGGCGGGCGCGGACGCGTCAGGCGCTATCACGAGATAGCGCACCGGGCGCGGCGGGGCGGGCTGGTCGCTATGGTGGTCGTCGCCGCAGCCGGTTAACAGCGGCAGGGTGACGGCGAGCGCCACCACCGGCAACAGAGAGAGAAAAGAAAAATGGCGCGCCGCACCGTACAGATGATGCAGGCAGTGACGAAAATAATCGGTGAAAGCTTCTGACATGACGCCGCTCCTGAGTGAAGACGGCGCCATTTCAGCGTGCCTGCGTCGAGATTCGTTCGGTTTTTCGTCAAGAAACCATCAAGGATGACAATTTTCTGCCGTGTCGCTGGTCGCGGGCAGCGTCACGGTCAGCAGCAGTCCGCCTTCGGGCGGCAGCGAGGCCTCAATATCGCCGCCGTGCGCCGCGCAGATAGCCCGCGCGATGGACAGCCCCAGCCCGCTGCCGCCGGAGTGCCGGGCGCGCGAGGTTTCCGCGCGGGTAAAGCGCTCGAACATCACCGGCAAAAAGCCCGGATCCACGCCCGGCCCGTCATCGAGAAACGCAATGCGGTAGCCCGCCTGCGTACCGTGCAGTCGAATATCGAGGCGCCCGCCGGGCTTGCCGTAGCGCAGCGTGTTTTCCATCAACACCGTGAAAACCTGCCCGAGACGCAGCGAGTCTGCCCACAGCGGCGCGGGCGACGCGGCATGAATAACCACGCGGATCCCTGCTGCATCGGCCTGCGGTTTTAACCAGGCGGCGCGCTCGCGCAGCAGCTCGCTCAGGCATATCGCCTTGTGATCGAGCGTGAGTTGCCCGGCGTCCGCCAGCGACAGCAGATGCAGCTCATCAGTGAGGCGGTTCAACAGCTGAAGCTGGCGCATCACCATCGTGAGCTGCTGCGCGTCAGGCGTGAAAACGCCGTCCAGCATCCCCTGCAGGCGGCCCATCGCGGCGGTGAGCGGCGATCTTAACTCGTGCGCCATCGCCACGTGCGAGGCGCGCAGCTCCTTTTCATAGCGCGCGAGCTGGCGGGTCATGGCGTTGAAATCGCTCGCGAAGCGCACCATCTCTTCAGGCGCGTTTTCAACCAGCTCCGCCTGACGCCCGAACTCGCCCTGCGTCACGTCTTCGGCCACATCCCGCAGGCGGCTGAACTGGACAGAAAGCGGCCGGGCATATTTCAGGCCCATAAAAATGATAAAGGGGATCATCACCAGCACCAGCACGCCGAGCAAAATCCAGTCGCTGGAGGCGATAGACGGCGTGGAGTATTCAAGCCCCCACCAGGCGTCGACGATGTCATGAAAACGCGCCGGATCCAGCTGCGGGTTATCCGCCAGCCGGAGAAATTCCTCGCGCAGCGCGGGCGGCATGCGGTGCATTATCCAGTAATTCTGCACCGCGAAGCGCAGCCACATGCAGACCGCGATGACAATCACCGTGCCGAGCGCCAGCGCGATGATCCGCCCGCAGAGCCAGCGCCAGAGCGACTGATATGCGTGATTTTTCATGGTTGCCGGAACCTGTAGCCGATGCCGCGCACGTTGATAAGCACCCCGCGCAGGCCCGCGCTCTCAAGCTTTCTGCGCAGGTTATAGACATGCGTATCCACCACGCGCTCCAGCGCCTCGCTCTCCGGCAGGCAGTGTTCCAGCAGATAGTGGCGGGCAAACGGCCGCGTGGGGTGGCGCAACAGCACGGTCAGCAGGGAAAATTCGGTGGGCGTGAGGTCCAGATGCGTGACGTCGCCGTCGCGATCGAGGGTTGCGGTGATCGCGACCGTGTCCACCGTCAGCGCCTCCCAGCGCAGCACTTCTTCCTGCGTCGGCGTTTTGGCAGTACGGCGCAACACCGCCTGAACGCGGGCCACCACTTCGCCGGGGTGGTAGGGTTTGACGACGTAATCATCGGCGCCGTAGCGCAGCGCGCCTATCCGGTCCGGCGTGTCGCCCATCGCCGTGACCATAATCACCGGCACGTCGCTCGCGCGGCGCAGCGCCGCCAGCACTTCTGTGCCGTTCAGCACGGGCAGCATCACGTCCAGCAGCACCAGATCCGGCTTCCAGCGCTGCGCTTTATCAAGCCCCGACTGGCCGTCCGCCGCGATCGCTACGTCGTAATTTTCACGCCGCAAATAGGCCTCCAGCACGCTGGCGGCATCGGCGTCGTCCTCAATAATCAGTACCCTTTTGGTTACCATCTGTTCACCTTGACAGTTTCTTAACAGTTTCCTGACCGTTCATTGATATGAGTGGCCCAGAATGCGCATCGAACCCGGTAGCCAACCGTTCAAGCCCATTTCCCGTCCAAAAGGAGCCACGATGATAATACGAAACCGGACGCTGTACATGCTCATCGCGTTATCTGGCGTCGCCACGACCGCGGCGGCGCAGGAGAGCAGCCCTGACAGCCTGACGCTCGGCGTGGGCGGACAGTACGCGCCGCGCTACAGCGGGGCGAACCACCAGACGCTGACCGTTGCGCCCGTCGTGCAGGTCCGTCACGGCGCGTTCTTTTTCGATACAGAAAAGGGGCTCGGCTACGATCTGCAAAGCGACAGCGGCGTCTATTTTGAGCACGCGCTGGGCGTAAGCCTCGGACGCGCGGACAAAAACAGCGACTGGCGCGAAGGCGCCAATTCGCTCAAAGGCATGGGCACCATTAAAACCGCGCTGAACACGAGCCTCGCGCTCGGCTGGTCCGTCACGCCGTGGCTGGTGGTGGAAGGCAAAGCGACGCTGCCGTTAACCGACAGTCAGGGCGTACAGTATCAGACCTCCCTGACCCTGCTGCCCTTCCAGGACACCACCGACACCGTCGCGTTTCAGTCGGCCGCGCTGTTCGGCGACAGCCGTTACATGAATACGTTTTACGGGGTCAGTGCGCGTCAGAGCGCACGCACCGGCTACGGGCGTTACGACACGCAAGGCGGGTTTTACGGCGTCAGTAATAACCTGAGCTGGAGCCACCAGTTTGGCGAGCACTGGGGCACCACCCTGAGCGCCGGTTACACCTGGCTTGGCGATAAAGCGGCGGACAGCCCGATTGTGCGTCAGCGCAATCAGACGACGGCCGCCGTGGCGGTAACGTACACGTTCTGATGGCGACGCCCGCTCCCGCATGAAAAAACGCGACGTCGGGTTCTGGAGCATGGTCGCGCTGGCCATTGTGGCGACGTATATCGCGGTCTATTACGTCTACGTGCGGGCTTAATGTTTCCTTAACCCGACGCGACGAAAATAGCCTTTTATTTCGCGCCTGAAAGCGCGCGCGACAACAGCGACTGACTTACACAGCAAAAGATCACAGGTGCGGTATTATGCAAGTTAAAACCGTTGTCGGCCGTCTGACTGGCTGGCAGAAATCCGACGCGCAGACTTATCAGCGTCTTTATCATCAGTTTGGCGGCTCGGTCTGCTGTCACCCGGACGTGCTGGCATTTTTAAGCCATGAGCAAAATCTGACGCTCGATTATTTCGCGCTGAAAGACGGAAATAACGACATGGGCGCATGCTTTTCCGTTAACGGTAAAAGCAGTCTCCAGCACAGAAATTTTCCGGTGGTCTTTGATGATGTGTGGTTCCCCGTGCGACCACAGGGGCGTCTTTACCTGCCGGTCACGAGCAAACGCCTCTCTCCTTCGCACAACGGCGCGTTTATCAACACGCTGTTCTCCGGGCGTCTGAAGCATAAAGTGGCGTATATCAAAGAGAAAATCTCGAATACGTCGGAGAAAAAACGCCGCAAAGAGTTTGAGAAATTCTGCGCGATGGGCGGCGTGGTCCGCGAGGCGAGCAGCTTTTCATCGCACGAGCTCGCCACGATTTACACCACGCTTTTTACCCTGCGCTGGCAGGGCAAAATATACTGCTTCGCCCATGACGATCTGGTCCGTACCTTTGACGCGCTGCGGCATCTTATTTTCGGCAGCGTGCTGTTTATCGATAATCGCCCGTGCGCGTTCGATATTATTTTTATGAGCCGCAACGCGTCGTGGATCTATTTCGACGACATTAACGGCGGTTACGATCCGCAGTACACCACGCTCAACCTCGGCAGTATTTTACTGTGGCTCAATACCAGCAACGCCCGCGCGCTGTGCGCGGCGGAAAATAAACAGATGCGCTTTTCGCTGGGGATTTATAAGGATTTCTGGAGTTATAAAAAGCAGTGGTGCGACATTATTCCGCTCGGCAGAACCTTTTTCTGACGCGCGGGAAAAGGAAACGGGCCGCGGCCCGTTTCCTTTTTGTTACGCCCGCGAGCGCGCCATTATGGCTCCGGGTTCAGAAAGCAGACCCGCAGGCGGTGGCCGTCCGGGTCCACTACCGCGAAGGTGTAACCAAAATCCAGCTCCACCGGGCTCTGGATCACCGTCGCCTGACGCTCCATGCACCAGAGCGTATAAAAATGGTCGACCTCTTCCCGCGCCTGCACTTTAAAGACGATTTCGCCTGCGGGCACCGGCGCGCGCTGGTTCACCACCGGCTCGACGGTATAGCAGGACCACAATCCGAGCTTAAAGCCATTATCCAGCACGAATAACGCGAACGTCGGCTGTTTCTCAACCGGCTGCGCGCCGAGCAGCATGGCGTAAAATTCAGCGCTTTTCAGGACGTTATGAACGTAAAGAATAGACATATCGGCAGTTAACATGGTGCTCTCCTTGTGGGTGAGCCCTGACAATATCAGCCGGGTATGTCAGTTTTTGTCAGTAGGTTTTCGCCTGCGCGATCCCCTCGGCGGTTTTCCACGCTTTCAGAAGCTGATAGCGCGACTGCGGGCACAGCTCGTCGCTTATCGTTACTCCAGTGATGCGATCGAGACGGAAATGCCGGAACGCCTGGCGCAGCTCGCACCAGCACGCCAGCACCCTTGTCTCTTCGAAAAACCCTAACGCAATCGGCCAGACCCGCCGCGAGGACGCCGCGCCGTGTTTGTCGGCATAGACCAGGTCGAGCTTGCGCCGCTTATGGATAGCCTCGCGAATATCCGCCAGAAACCGCAGGTTGCTGTCATTGCCGGGCGGGGCCACCATCAGCGAGGGGTAGTTAATCTGCTGCGCGAGGGTGTCCGGCAGGATGGCGCGGATTTTCGCGACCGCGTTGCGTGCCGCCGCCTCAAGCTGCGGGTCGGTATGGCGCATCACCCAGTGCAGGCCCAGCATCAGGGCATCCACTTCGTGCGCGTCAAACATCAGCGGCGGCAGCTGATAGTCCGACTGTAAAATGTAGCCAATGCCCGCGCTGCCTTCTATCTCCACGCCCTGCGTTTTGAGCGTGTCGATATCGCGATAAATACTGCGCACGCTGACGCCAAGCCGTTCGGCAAGCGTGGCCGCCGCCACCGGATAACGGTACGAGCGCAAAAGCTGAAGCAGTGCTAAAAGCCGTTCTGTGCGGGTCATACGATCCTCAAAAGTGGAAGCTACCCGTTTACCGACGCGGCGGCGCGCCGTTTTTCCGTCACCAGCGCCAGCAGCGCGGCCAGCAGCGGCACCAGCGAGCACCACAGCACGGCGTTCCAGCCGACCAGCGTCAACAGCGCGCCGGAGGAGAACGAGCCTGCCATCATCACACCGAACACCACAAAATCGTTCAGCGACTGCACCTGCGTTTTCTCTTCCGGGCGGTGATAGTCAATGATTTGCGCCGACGCGCCGGTAAACCCGAAGTTCCAGCCGATGCCGAGCAGAATAAGCGATAACCAGTAGTGGCTGACCGCCGTGCCGGCAAGCCCGGCCGCCACCGAAAGCGCGGTGATCGCAAGGCCCGCTGCGGCGATGCGTTTCGCGCCGAAGCGGCTAATCAGCCTGCCGGTAAAAAAGCCGGGCGCGTACATCGCAATCACGTGCCACTGAATGCCGAGGTTCGCATCCTGCTGCGACAGGCCGTGCATGTGCATCGACAGCGGGGCGGCGGTCATCAGAAAATTCATCACCATATACGCCACCGCGCCGCTGAAAACGGTGCGGCCAAAGCCTGGCTGGCGCACGATTTCGCGAAGCGGCCGCCCGCGCACCTGATGTTCAGGGGCGACCGGCGCGGGCGCTTTCACGCCCCACAGCACCAGCGCGGAGACTGCCGCCACCAGCGCCTGGGCGAGATACGTGGCGGCAAACGTATAGGGCGGCCAGAGATCCATCGTGCCGGTCACCAGCATCGGGCCGACAATGCCCGCCGCGACGCCGCCGCCCATCACCAGCGACAGCGCCCGCGCGCGTCGTTCGCGAGCCACGCCGTCCGTCGCCGCAAAGCGAAAAGAGATAGCGACAGCGGCATACGCGCCGCTCATAAAACCGGCCAAACAGAACAGCCAGAAAGAGCCGATGACCACCGCCAGCGCCGCCGTCAGCCCGGTCAGCACGCCGGTGCTGGTACCCGCGAGGAACGCCGCGCGTCGGCCATACCGGCGCGCCAGCGCGCCAAAGGGCAAAATCAGCGCCGCCATGCCGACGACAAAAATCGTCAGCGGCAGTGTGGCGAGCGCGCGGTCGGGCGCCATCGCGTCGCCGACTATCGCGCCGGTGGCGTAAAACACCACCGAGTTGGCGCCCGCCAGCGCCTGGGCGGTCGCCAGGCGGATGATATTATTATTCTGTTGCCCGACGGGCAGCGTTACTTCGGTACTCATTACCACTCCTGTACTCGTGGTCGTCCCACTTGATGCATGAATTCAGGAACGACCGGCCACGGGCGCCTCCCTGTATCGGCCCGATATATCCGGCTGACGCTGTTAACCATAAACTATTTTTTACCTTTCTTCAGAGGGTTAAGCGCGGCATAACCGATAAAACTGCATAAAACCTCACTCATGGAAGATTCGACCAGAAAATCGCGGTCTGCGGTCAGGTGTGGCGATGCGCCTTGCCGTACAGAACCGCACGGCCCTACCAGAACCGCGGGTCGCCCGCCCGGCGTTTCTGCGCTATAACAGGGACGGCGCAACGTAAGGAATGACTTATGTTTTTACAGACGGCGCGTCTGCTGCTGCGGCCCGTTTCGGCGGCGGATGTGGACGACTTATTTTTGATTTACGGCGATCCGGCGACGAACGCCTTCAACCCGGCGGGCCCCTACCCGGATCGCCTGCATGCCGAAGGCGTGATGGGCCGCTGGCTGGCGCACTGGCAGGCCAACGGCTTTGGCAACTGGCGCATCGCATTAAAAACCGCGCCCGATGAGACGATTGGCTTTGGCGGGCTCAGCCTCAGCCGCTATGCGGACGTGGAAATCAATAACCTCGGCTACCGTTTTGCGACCACGGCGTGGGGACAGGGGCTTGCGACGGAGTTTGCCCTGCGCGCCGTGCGCTGCGGGTTTGAGATCCTGGAGCTTGGGGAGATTTCAGCGGTAGTGCGCGGCAACCACCTGGCGTCACGCAAGGTGCTGACCAACGCCGGGCTGCGCTATGTACGCGACATTCATGATGTGCCGGGCGCGCCGCCGAGCCTGCTGTATACGCTGACGCGCGACGACTGGCGCGCCGGTTGAGGGTTACCCGGCGGCGTCCGGCGGGGTTTCCGTGCCGTTCAGCACATTCGCAAGATGCATCTCTTGCCCGTGGCGGCGCAGGTACGCCGTGACCTCGCGCGCCCAGCCTTCGCCGTTGCCGAGAATGGCGCGGCTGTGGGTTTCGGCATAGAGATAGCGCCGGTCCCAGAGGTTAATCAGCGTCTGGTTAATGCCGTCGATATTGCAGCCGGGGTTTTTCGCCTGCTGCAATGCCAGCGCGCGGTTGACGCGCTCGCGCTGTTCTTCATCCGCCGGGAACTGGCGTTCGGCGAATTCGCTCAGCACAAGGAATGTCGGCGGGATGCCCTCTTCGATTGCCGCATGCAGACGATAATGGCCGTCCAGCACCACATAGGATGACAGCCCGGCGATATACCAGACCAGCACCGGCGGCAGCGCGCCTTCGCGGCATTTTTTACGCCACCACTTAAGCCGCCCGGCATCCGGATCGACCGGATAACGGCCCATCAGCAGATGACCGCCCCACCACCAGTCCACCAGACGGACCACGTCAGGGTCGGTCAGCGAACGAAAATCCTCGCCATATAACGCCCAGTCCAGCCCCCAGTCGCCCGCGCTGGCAGGCGTTTTAAAGCGCCACTGGTCGATGTCAGGCGTCGCACTGAGAGCTCGGGGCGCCCGGGGCTGCACGGGCAGCATCGGGCGCAGCAGCCAGTCGCGCGGGGCCAGCAACGGCGTGGGCGCGTCCATCAACTGGCGTGCGAAATAGCGGCACCATTCGCCCGTCCATGCGGCCTCGCCTTTGCGTTTAATGGCTTCGATATCTTCGGAGCGCACCGGCGGCAGCAGGTTTTGCTGATCGGGATGTTCGCGGTTGGTCACCAGCCAGACGCCGGAGTAATCCTTCAGGACCGCCCCCCAGAAGAGCGTCTCGCCGCGCAGCTGGAGCGCCATACGTCCGTGATTGCCGCTCAGCATCTCCAGCGCCAGACCGGCGGGCGTTTCGCCCTTCACGGTCAGCGCCAGCCCCACCCAGGCCTCGTTGCGATCGTGTAAATCTTTCCACCAGTAGTGTGTCATGCAAGCTCCCTGCGTGTGTAATAACAGACAGTGTACGACACGGGAACGTGAGGGCAAAACCGGCATGCGCAAGTGAAAACAACACACCCGCGGCGTGTACCGCGGGAGCTTAAGGGATCAGAAGACCGGCGTGCGTTTTTTCAGCGCGGCGCGATGCGGGAATATCCACAGGCAGAGCAGGATCAGGCCAATCAGCGTGGCTGACGCGCCGTAACGGCTGAGTTCAAGACCGCCATTCGCCACCGGTTTATCGAGGAAATCGCCCACTACCGCGCCAAGCGGACGGGTGAGGATAAACGCGACCCAGAACAGCACGGTGCGTGAGACCGTCGTAAAGCGGCTTGCCAGCCAGATAATCGCCAGCGCGCCGACGAACAACAGGATGCCGCCGTCGTAACCGAAGCCTTCGCTGTCGGCTGTCCAGTCGCCAAGCGCCGTGCCAAGGGTCTGGGAGAACATAATCGTCACCCAGTAAAAGCTCTCGGTACGCACGTTATTCACCGAATCCACCGCGATGGTGCCGCACGTCACGCGCCAGACCAGCAGCGAGATGACCAGCAGGCTGCTTAACAGCACCGTGCCGCCGAGGTAACCAATGCCTAACGAGCGGTCGGCGAAATCCGCAAGCGTGGTGCCAACCGTGGTGGTGGCAATCACCGTGAACCAGTAGATCCACTTATTAAAGCTGCGATGGCGAATTTGCACGACCACCGCCGCGAGGAAGATAGCCGCGAAGATGAGCGTGCCGGTGAGATAACCGAGATCCATCGACATCGTGACCGCGTCGCCGCCGGTTTCACCGAGCGTCGTGGCGGCGATTTTCGTCAGCCAGAACGCGGCGGTGACGGCAGGAACTTTGCTGAGCGCAGAGGTAGAGTTTTGCATAGGGTGTGCTCCGGTACGGCCCGACACGGGCAGGATCCAGAGTGAAGTTATAGGATTAATCTTAAGGAAGACTTAAGGACGGGAAGGTTTTTTATGTTTGCGACAGGTGTCGCAAATGGGTGGCGATGCCCCACTGAATGACGTCACATCGGCCGGGAGCGACGCTTAACCGCGCATAGCTGGCATTCGGCTGCGCATAGCGCGGGAAGTTATCGAAATTGCCGTCTTTGAGGAGCGCCAGCGCGCCCTGAAGGATATGCCCGTGCGTCACAACGCAGCAGGTGGTGTGTGGGGTTGCGGCAAGTTTATTGTGAATAAAAGACAGCAGACGCTGCGCGGCGGCTGCGAGCGATTCCCCGCCGGGCGGTGTGAATGCGGCATCGGTTGAGAACAGCGCCTCTGCGCGGGCAGGCTCATCACGCAGCAACTGCACCCTCGGCAGGCCTTCGTAATCGCCGAACGACTGTTCCTGTACCAGCGGCTCAACAGAGATCGGGCAGCCAAAATGGCTCGCGATGGCCTCACCCATGTGGCGCGCGCGACCTGCAGGAGAGGTGTACACCATGTCAACAGAGGAGAATTCATGCGCCAGGGCTGCAAGGAGCGCGGTGGTTTCCTGCAAACCACGCGCCGTCAGCGCGCTGTCCTGATGCCCCTGAATGAGTCCGTCGCGGTTCCACGCTGTTTCAGCGTGGCGAATAAGGATAAGGTGCATGGGTTGGGCTCTGTGTTTAATCGCCGGTTTTGGACCATGATACCTTAGCGTGGGGCGGAAGAATCAGTTTTAGGGCGGTTAAGTGAAAAGCAGCGCGTTAATGTATTGATACGACTTACAATGCTCAGAATAAAGATTGGTTTATACCGGCTAAACGACATCCTTTGTTCAGATAGTAAAGCACCGCGCCATTATTAATCTGGTTCAGTCGTGTGGCGCTGTAATTAATCATTAAATATTAAAGGTTCGACGGAAGATAAGATGTCAATAACATCATCAGATGTAGCAATCAGATAGTGAGTTATCTCCTCCGTGTCATGTATACCAGCACTTTGTTCTGCGAACCATTTCATATAACCAGATCTGTCGACGATATAAATTCCGGCTAATAATTGTCCATTTTGCTCTTCCTGCATCTTTAATAAATCACTTTCATTAGTCAACCTGAATGAATGAACCCAATCAAAGATGATTTTAAAATTATTCATCACACTTGCAGTATTTGTAGATAAAACGATCTCAGTGCGCCATCTTTATATCCGATACTGACTAATTGGCTGTTAACAAATGAACAAGTTGCATATTCGATTTTACTTAATTTTCAGTCATATATAGTCACTCATCATATCGAAATTTTATTCTTTTTTTACCTGGCCGCATCCCAAATAAAGCAATTCAAGATTAAAAAAACCTCTAAATTGCTTCTTTATTTGGCAGTTCTCCCAAAACACCAGCAACAACCCCATTATTCAAGAATATTTTCTGGGCTGTTTTACCATAATCAGCACTATATATAAGACATTCCTGCTCGTTACTCACTGCAAGATAAAACAAATAAAACCCGGTATCAACTACTTCCAGAGGGCTTAAAAACACTCCAATATTATTTAAAGGAGGAAGTTCAAAATCTTCAGGATTGTTATCAAGCACTAATCCGTGTGAATGAGCTAAAATTTCTAATAAAATATGAGCGTCAATTGAAATATCTAAATCTTCATTTACAGCGCACTCCATTACTTCCTTATAGCTTTCTTTCAGATAGCTTATATTCATTGGTAAGGTATAATTAGATCCTTTCGCCGGATATATTTCATCTTCAATAAAGAAAAGAAGCACACCAAATTTCCAGTTCTCATCTTGTGTTTTCTCTAACACTTCATAAAAAACAGCAAATTCATAAGGCTTTCCGAATATCATTTCTTTCTTCCTACAATGTAAGCTCTGACTTAAAAGGAACAAAGCGTCTCTGATTTTAACTTACCAGACATGATTATAATCACCTTCCTTTATTATCTGTTAAGAAGTCACAATACTCTCAGTTGACTTAGCGCATCGCGTTAGCCCTACTGTTATGAACGCTACCCCGACCCCGA
>Ga0157365_10000199_pt1 | contig 28244 bp, 27 predicted proteins | sample AttsexASBM3_FD_111478 | JGI IMG/M metagenome (GOLD analysis project Ga0157365, IMG submission 111478) | Fungus gardens microbial communities from leaf cutter ant in Ribeirão Preto, State of São Paulo, Brazil - Atta sexdens ASBM3 | ecosystem: Host-associated > Fungi > Mycelium > Unclassified ... | reverse complement strand
GGTATGGGTGAGCCAGGCAAGGTCACATCGCTCTGGCCACATTGGTATGAGGCATGGCTCAGGGACCGCTCCCTGATCTGACGGGCACTTCGGTTCTGTCTGGTTTCCTCAGACGGCCGTTCTGACGTGACGGCGCCCCATGACGTAGGTCGCGGCAATGGAACGGTCGTCGCCAAGCATCGACAAGGCGAACAGCAGATCCGATACCGTCTCGGCGCGGTCTGCACGCTGCTTCAGAAGTGGCGTCGCATAGGGATCCAGAACGCAGAGATCGGCTTCCCTGCCGATTTCGAGCCTGCCGATCCGGTTTTCCAGCCCCAGTGCGTCTGCGGCGCCGGCAGTCGCCAACCAGTAGGCCTGTATGGGGTGCAGGCTTGTCTGGTGCGATTGCGCAGCGCAATAGGCATCGTTCATGACACGGAGCATCGACAGGCTGTTGCCCCCGCCGATATCGGTGCCGAGCGCGACATGAACGCGCCTGTCCGATCTGAGCGCGTCGAATAATCTGAACGCCCCGCTGCCCAGAAATGCGTTCGAGGTTGGGCAATGAGCAAGGGTACAGCCCTTATCGGCGCAGCAGGAAAAGTCGCGCTCATGCATATGAACGGCGTGACCGAAAATACTGCGTGGACGCACCAGACCGGCATGGTCGTAAACATCGAGATAACCGGACCGATGTGGAAAAAGCGTGCGAACCCATTCTTCTTCCTGAACGGTTTCCAGCAGATGGGTCTGCATGAAAAGGTCAGGAGACGTATCGAGGAGTGCTCCGGCAAGAACGAGCTGTTCCTCTGTGCTTGTCGGCGCAAAACGCGGCGTGACGGCGTAAAGCTGTCGTCCGGTGCCGTGCCAGTGGTCGATCAGGCGCCGGGACTGGTCGAAGCCCTGTTGCGCCGTATCGCGCAGATAGTCCGGCGCGTTGCGATCCATCAGAACCTTGCCAGCGATCATGCGCGTATTGCGCTTGTCGGACTCGGCAAAGAACGCATCGACCGACCCCGGGTGTACCGTGCAGTAGACAGCCGCCGTCGTGGTGCCATGATCGAGAAGACTGTCCAGAAAGCTGGAAGCAATCGCTGTGGCATAGGCACTGTCGGCAAAGCGGCGCTCTTCGGGAAACACGTACCGGTCGAGCCATGAAAGCAGCTGCTCGCCATAAGAGGCGATCACGCCGAGCTGCGGATAATGGACATGGGCGTCGATGAAGCCAGGACCGATCAGATGTCCACGATGATCGATGACGGGCAGGGAAGGGGCGAGGCCGGGCGAAAGGGCATCGTACGATCCGACCGCTGTGATGCGGCCGTTCTCTATGACGACCAGACCGTTCGTATCGGCTTTTAACGCCTCTTCCGGGGGCATATCGAACGGATTGCCGGCAAAGCGCAGTGTCGTTCCCCGCAGGGCGAGGCTTGGCGCCTTGTCGGTCATCGCGGTTCTCTCAGAAGCTGATGGCTGGTGAAACCATGCGTTTCATCCAGAAAAGCCGCATTGGCAACCAGCTCGTCTCTGATCACCACGAGATAGGAAATACCGCGTATCAGTTCGAGTCGTGTCACGAGATCCTGCTCGGTGCGGTCGAGTTCACGCAGGCGCCGTACGGCAGCCGCTGCGACACGCGCCGGGCGGTCATGGCGATCGCGCGTATATTCCATACGATCCAGCAGGAGCTCGATAGGGCGACGTGCGGTTACGGGTAGATGCTCGCGGTCGAGAAGGGTGCGCAATCTGATGACGTTCAGACCGATTGTCATGACCGCCAATGTGCCTTGCAGATAGCTTTCGACCACGGGCAGGGGCGAAGGGCCTGCATGACGGATCAGCCGGGCGAAGCGGTCGATATTGCGGCCGATCCAGGCCCGCGTTTCGGGTGCCTTGCGCAGATGGCAAAGGCTGCGCAGCTCGGACAGCATCTGACGGCGCAGACGCAGGCGCTCCGATTGGGGATTGAAAGGCAGGAAAGTGTGGAACACCAGCACAGCCGCGCAGGCGGCCATGACGGTCGCCATCGAACCGTTGAAAAAGGCAATCTCGTTCAGGCGATGGTGGTTCTGGACATTGACCATGCTCGGCATGAGCAGGCCATAGGCAGCTGCAGCCCCTGCGGTTGCCGCATTGGCGCGCGCAAGCCCACCGATGAACATCGCCGGGCCGAATGCCATGATGAACATTTCATAGGTGTCGAATTTCGGCACGAATATGAATGTCAGGATTCCGCCAGCAATGACCGACCAGATGGCGCCCTTGAGAAAGGCAGTCGTTCCAAGCACAGGATTTTCCTGCGTGGCGAACAGCCCGCAGATCAGCGCCGTCATCGAAATAAAGCCCGTTCCGTTCGGCCAGGCCGTAACCTCCCAGACTAGCGCAGTGAACAGAATCGCTGCCATCACACGCAAGCCGTTATTGATGGCATTGCGCGGATCGCGATGCGACTGGAGCCTGAAATGGAAGCGGTCCCGGGGAATGAGATGGGTACTCGCATCATATTCGATAATGGCGACTTCCAGATCGTTGAGCAGTTCACCGAGCGCCACATGCAGAACACGCTCGTCGATCGGCCCGAGCGCAGGCACGTTGTCCTGTGACGAGCGCAGGAAGGGCGCTGCATGAATGCGGCATTCCTCGATCAGGATATGCAGATCGGCAAGAATGGAATGGACGGGCTCACCCGATTTCAGTCGGCCTTCCAGACTCCGCAGAAACTCCTGAGCGTGATGCGAGGTCTCCCTGAAACTTCCATGACTGTGGGAGAGGGCAGCCAGACGCGTTGCCATGCCGAACCCGCGTGACAGCAGGATCGAGACGGCAGCAAGCGCGGCGCGGGCGTGATCGCCTTCGTGACCGTGCGGCCCCATCTCGATTTCGGCGAATTCGATCTCGCTGTTCAGGCGCAGGATGGTCGCGAAGAGTTCGCGCGCCTTGCGCTGTGTGCTTGCCGCATCCGAGAGAATATCGGCAATCGACAGCGAGACGAGAGAAAGCGCGGTTTGCAGTTTGGTACGCACCGCCTGACGGGCCTGACGCTCCTGGCTCGTCGCAAAAATGAGCCCCATTCCGGCTTCGCAGATCACGCCGAGCGCAATGTAGGTCGAACGCGAGACCGCAATCATGAAGACATTATCGGGATCGTAGACCGCACCCATCGCGATGATCGCACAGGTGTAACCTGCCAGAACGAGGGCATAGGCCCGGAAATTACTGACGAACGTCGCAAACCCGGCGCACACGCCCATCCATAGGGCAAGGGCGAGAAAGAAAAGAGCGGGCTGTTGGGGGAAGACCGTAAAAAGCCCCACCGCAGCGGTGGCCCCCATGATTGTACCGACGATACGCCAGCGTGCCTTGGACAGGCTTTCGCCACGCGTGCCCTGAGCCACGGCCCAGACGGTCATCGTTGCCCAGATCGGGCTGTCCAGCTCCATCCACATGGCGATACCAAGTGCCAGAAGGGCGGCAATGGTATTGCGCAGAGCGAATTCTACTGCCTGGCCAGTTGGCGCGTAGAGCCATGCCCAACGATCACGTCTGACCAGAGTGTTGAAACGCGCGATGGTGTTGCTGGCGGGTGGCATGAGCAGCGACGCGAAGCGGCTGGCATGCGTTGGGAAGCGGGGAAAAGGACGCAAGGGAGAAGACCGGTATCTTGCCTGGCTGAAGAGCGAGCTGGAAGCGATGACCCGGGCTGGAATGCGTCGGGATGGCGGCAGAATAGAGCAGCGCTGTCCAGCTATCGTCTAAAGAATCGGTAATAACGGGCATGTTTGTAAAGCCCCAAGCATTCTGTGGATCGGACATAACGCTGTAACAATGAACCGATAGTTAACGTTCGTTATTGCCTGGTTCATGTCCCTCTCAGGGCGTCTGTCGCAACCGTCGGGGCTCCCAGGGGAGGGAGACTCGTTGAGGATGACAACCAGTCCCTACGGCGTTCAATGGAATAATTTATTAATAACCGCAGGTAAAAAAGCAGAATCGATCATGAAAAGGGCGAGCCGAAGCGTTACAGCGGCAGGGCGAAGAGATGCATCGCGCTGGCAGCATATGCCCGGAGTCTTTACCTCGGTAGGGGCGTATCGCCCCGAAATTACGTAGTTCAGGGCGGTAGAGTCACAGAAACTGCAACGCTAACGCAAAGAAATATATCGTTAAATAACCGACAAATCCTTCAATCGTCAGGATTGTTGGTGCGTGGAAAAAAAAATCCTCGCGCAGGGGAGGATTTATCAAAAATTTTACCAAAAACTTCTATTATTGTTTTGACGAATATTGACGAGGTGAACAAGAAAAAGGATAAAACAATAGCACGGGAAGAAATTTTTTCTTGTGGGCAGATCGAAATCATTGTGAATTCAAGTGGCTTTTAACGAAGCAAGATCGGAAGTATAAATTTCGGTAGATAAATCGTTAAACCTATTTACCTCGTAAAACTGATGCTATAAAACACCCGGTTAAAAGAGTTAAACTTCAACAAAGAGAAAATAAATGTCTGAGTCTGAAACCAATGTCGCTCTTCTGGAGCTGACCGCACAGATCGTTTCCTCTCACGTTGCCAACAATTCGATGGCTGGCGACGACGTTCCTGGCATGATCAAGCAAGTATATAACGCGCTTCAGGGTGCCGGTCAGGCCGATCCCGAGCCGGAGCGCCCGCAGCCTGCCGTGCCGATCAAGCGCTCAGTATTCCCCGACTATATTGTGTGCCTTGAAGACGGTAAGAAGCTGAAGATGCTCAAGCGTCATCTTCAGAGCGCTTACGGCATGACGCCGGAACAGTATCGCGAGCGTTGGGGCCTCCCGAGCGATTACCCGCTGGTTGCACCGAATTACGCAGAGCGTCGCTCGCACCTCGCTCGTGAAATCGGTCTGGGTCGCAAGATCAATGCCGGTGCCGATGCTGCTGCGCGCGCCACGGCTGAAGAAGGTGCCGAAGGCGAAGATCGTGCTCCCCGTCGCGGTCGCGCCAAGAAGGCCTGAGGGTAAAAAGACCCGTCAGCAATAATTACCCTGTAGACGTGTCGCAAAAGGCAACTCATCCTGTGATGAGTTGCCTTTTTATTTGTCTGACAGGGGAAAACGATGGCGGCGTTCAATCGTCAGGATGACGACTCCGGTCCTGCGCTGGTTCAGCAGCGCAAACGCCTGCTCCTGTGGCGCGGCGTCGCTGTCGCGGCCCTTGCAGTCGCTGGCGTGTCTCTCCTTACTCCGGGGCGGCATGGCACCCCCCACGATTCCATTGCGCGTCTCGAGGTGAAGGGAGTTATTGGCAACAACATGCGGCCCACGGTTGAAGCGGTCGAAAGGGCGGAACACGATCCTCGTATCCATGGATTGCTGCTCGTCATCGATAGCCCCGGTGGCGGAGTGACGGGTGGAGAAGCGGTTCACGATGCAATTGAATCGTTTGCGGCGCATAAGCCCGTTGCGGTGTCGATGCAGGGCGTTGCGGCTTCGGCTGGCTATATGATTGCGGTCCCTGCGCAGCGTATTTTTGCCTATCCCTCGACGATTACCGGGTCGATCGGTGTCATTATGATGCGGCCGGATGCATCGGTACTTCTCAATCGTCTCGGCGTGAGCGCCGAGACGATTACTTCCGGCCCCATGAAAGACCAGTCGCAGCCTTTCACCGCGCTCAAACCTGAAGGGCGCGCGATGTTGCAAGGGCTGGTCAACGATCTTTTCGACCAGTTCGTGACCATGGTCGCAAAGGGACGGCATCGCCCGGCGGACGAAATCAGGCAGCTTGCCGATGGGCGTCCCTATACGGGGCGTCAGGCCATTCCGCTTCAGCTGATCGACCAGATCGGCGACGAGGACGGAGCGGCAATCTGGCTGCGCAGTCAGATCAGGGACGGCAAGGACATGCCGATCGGGAAACTCTCGGCCGAAAAGCCGCCGAGGACATTGTGGGAGCGACTCCATCATCGATTCGTCGGGTCGTGGTTCGGACTACCCGAAGCGATCGAGCAGATGGCTGCCTATCAGACGCTTGACGGTGCGGTCGCCATTTTGCCACGGTGAGAGTCGAGATCTCCGGGGCAGGACGTATCCTGCCTCTTGTTTTCACAGAAATTGCTGAGTCCCCAATGACGAAGTCCGAACTGATCGCAGAACTCTCGGCTGCCCACCCGCATCTTGCAGCGCGCGATGTGGAACTGATCGTGCAGACGATCCTGACTGAAATCAGTTCGGCATTGTCGCGTGGCGATCGGGTTGAAATTCGCGGGTTCGGTGCGTTTGTCGTCAAGAAACGCGATGCCCGTCAGGGGAGAAATCCGCGTACGGGAACGTCCGTTGCCGTCGAAGAGAAAACGATTCCCTTCTTCAAGGCGGGTAAGGAACTGCGTGAGAGGGTCAACGCTCATGCGGGCAAAAGAGGCTGACACGACAGGCACGGTCTGTCGTTCCGGTCACGACCGGACGTCCTCAAGTTCCGCAAACCCTGATGACATCTGATCGCGCCGCGAAAGACCCGTGAGGGATGGTGCTGCGCACGCCGCGATGACTGCCAGCAGAGGCACTCCGGGTATTTTCGCTTACTGACGTGAGGACTGGATTTCGCTCAGAAGGAAATCGCGCAGCACCGTGATGCGTTTCGACATCTTGAGCTCTTCCGGATAGACGAAAAATGCCTCGACTGTCGGGACGGGTTCCTGCGGCAGAATACGCACGAGCTCGGGATGCGCCTGGGCCAGATAGGTCGGGACGGTTCCGATGCCCGCACCATTGGCCAGAGCGGTGGCAATGGCAGGAAAGCTGTTGATTTCGAGTTTGTTGCGCACGGAACCATGACATTGGCGTCGCACCAGCTCAAGCAGCCAGAATGCATCCGGGAGTGGGGGGGAGACACCAGCAAATCCGACAAGTTGATGCTGGCCCAGTTCGGCAATGGTCGTGGGCGTGCCATGCTGATCGAGATAGCTCCGACTGGAGTAGATCGGCATGGGGAAATTCGCCAGATGACGCTGGATCAGATCGGCCTGTCTGGGCGGATGCATGCGTATGGCCACATCGGCCTCGCGCATGCCGAGATCGAGATCCGTATCCTCCATGATGAGGCTGACCTCGATATCGGGATGCAGGACCAGAAAGCGTTCGAGCCGTGGCGCAAGCCACCCCAGACCGAAACCGGATGTGGTGGTGATCTTGAGTACGCCCTTGGCCTTGACCTTGCTCTCGCTCAGATACGCCTGGGTAAGCGAAAGCTTGGCAAAAACTTCCCGAACCGTGTGATTGAGCGTTTCGCCCTGCTCGGTCAGGATCAGACCGCGTGCATGGCGATGGAAGAGGGGTACGTTGAGTGTTTCTTCCAGGGCGGAAATCTGGCGCGATACGGCAGACTGGCTCAGATTGAGCCTGTCGCCTGCATGCGTGAACGATCCGGCTTCAGCGACCGCATGGAAGATTCGCAGTTTGTCCCAGTCCATGCGTCTTTCCTAGAGAGCGTCCCCGACCGCAACGAAACAAGCCCATCTCGAGGGAGCATCCTCTCGATGTAGTCTGCGGTCATCTCGTGGTGAAGACACTGACTTGGCAGCATTCCACGGCGCTGCCAAGTCATTTTATGCACCGGAACTTACGCAGAAATAACGTTTCGTCCTTCAGGACAATCCAGCCAGAAGATGCTCGGCTTCGAGAGCTGCCATGCAACCTGTCCCTGCTGCAGTAATCGCCTGCCGGAATTTCTTGTCCTGCACGTCGCCCGCCGCGAATACCCCCTCGACCGAGGTTTTGGTGCTTCCCGGCACTGTCAGGATATAGCCTTCGGAATCGCAATCGAGCGTATCCCGGAAGGGGCCGGTATTGGGGGTATGGCCGATCGCAACGAAGACACCGTCCACATCGAGTGTCTGGACGCTGCCATCATGCGTGTTGCGCAGCTTCACGCCGCAGACAGTTTCGGGTTTTCCCGATCCCAGGATTTCCTCGACGGCGTTGTTCCACAATACGGTGATCTTGGGATTGGCGAACAGACGATCCTGCAGAATGCGCTCGGCGCGCAGCGTGTCGCGTCGATGAACGAGGGTTACATGATCGGCGTGATGGGTCAGGTAGAGCGCTTCCTCAACGGCTGTATTGCCGCCACCGATCACAGCAACCTTTTTGCCGCGATAGAAAAAACCGTCACAGGTGGCACAGGCCGATACGCCGCCGCTCTGCAGGCGCGCCTCGGAAGGCAGGCCGAGCCACTTGGCCTGCGCTCCCGTTGCGATCACCACAGTGCGGGCCAGATACTCAGCGCCTGAATCGGCCCTGAGGCTGAAATAACCCTCATCCGTTTTGCGGTCGAAGCGGCACTCCGTGATCAGGTCGTAATGGATTTCCGTGCCCACATGCTCGGCCTGAAGGCGCATCTGCTCGACAAGCCATGGTCCCTGTACCGGTTCGGCGAAGCCTGGATAGTTCTCGACCTCGGTTGTAATGGTCAGCTGACCGCCCGGCTGCAACCCGGCCACGAGAATCGGCTTGAGATTGGCACGGGCCGCATAAATGGCTGCCGTATACCCTGCGGGGCCTGCGCCTATGACAAGCAGGTCGGTCTTGAAGGTCTGGCTCACTGGTAGTGTCCTCGATCGGGGCCGGGGCCGAGACCCCGTGGTGATATGACGTGACAGTTGTGACGAGACAACGTGATAGAGACATGGCTCTTGGTTCAGGATGCAGATATAGGTGATGCAGCGCGCCTGCCAACCGACTAGTTTAGACCGACCCCACGGTGACGATGACTGACCACAGCGAAGACGACCATATTTCCCATCCCCTTTCATCGAAGGGCGACTCGCCACAGGGGGAATCGCCCTCAGGGGGCATGCATGCGGCAGGACCGTCTTCCGTGCTGTCCGGCACGGGTATTGTCGATCTGGACCCGATCGACAGACAGATCGTCGCCGAGTTGCAGCGCGACGGGCGTATGACCAATGTCGAGCTCGCCAGACGCACCGGTATTTCTGCGCCGCCCTGCCTGCGCCGCGTTCGCCGCCTTGAGGAAATCGGGGTGATCGAGGGCTATCATGCCGATGTCGATGCTTCGCGTCTGGGATGGTCGCTCACGTTCTTCGCCCTTATCGGCCTCGAAAGCCAGAAGGGAAGTGTGCTTGAGGCGTTCGAGGCGGAAGTGGCTGCCTGGTCGGAAGTGCGCGAGTGCCACATGATTCGTGGCGGGGGCGATTTTCTGGTGCGGCTCGTTGCACGCGATGCTGCGCACCAGAATTATCTCACCAAGAAACTGACCGATCTCGATCACGTCGTGAGAGTTCAGACGCTTCAGACCATACGCACCAGTCTGAGCCGCGCTGGCGTTCCCGTATGACCCTGCCGCTTCCGGCGGAGCTTACTCTCGTCATCCCCTGTTACAACGAGGCCGCAAATGTCGTTCCCCTGATCGAAGGGGTCAGGCGAGCACTGGATGGCATGCGGTGGGAGATCGTATTTGTCGACGATGATTCTCCGGACGGGACCTCGCGCGCGGTCGAACGCTGCGCATGCGAAGACCCGCGTATACGCCTCATAAGGCGTGTGGGGCGCCGGGGTCTTTCATCCGCCGTGATCGAAGGCGCCTTGTCTTCGACCGCACCCGTCATTGCGGTGATGGATGGCGATCTGCAGCATGACGAGGGGATATTGCGCGATCTCGTTGTGCCCTTGCTGGAAAACCGGGCCGATATTGCCGTGGCAAGCCGCCATGTCGAAGGCGGGGATAGCAGTGGCCTCGCCAATCGCTGGCGTCACCTGCTTTCGCAGGCAGGCATACGCCTTGCCCAGTCCATTCTGCCCATGCCGCTCTCCGATCCGATGAGCGGATTTTTCGCCCTGCGTCGGGAGATGTTCGATCGGGCCGTTCCCCGTCTAACGGGGACAGGGTTCAAGATCCTTCTGGAGATTGTGCTCTCCGTGCCGGAAAAGGTCCGTCTGGTCGAGGTGCCGTTCGTCTTCAGGCCCCGTGTCGCGGGAGAGAGCAAGCTCAGCCCGCTGGTGATGGTGCAGTTCCTGGGCATGCTGATCGAGCGCGCCTGCGGGGGGTGGCTTCCCACGCGTTTCATTATTTTCGCTGCTGTCGGACTGGTCGGGATTGCGGTCAATCTCGTCGTTTCCGAGCTGGCACGGTATGCAGGGGCCGATTTCAGGGTCGGGCAGATTATCGGTACCGCCTGCGCCATTCTGGCCAATTTCCAGCTGAACAACCGCATCACCTATCTCGATCGCCCCTTGCGTGGCAGGCGCTGGCTGCCCGGCCTGCTGATTTTTGTGATTGGCGCCACAATCGGGGCTTTCGGGAATATCGGTGTGGCGCAACTCCTTTACGAAACACATGGACACTGGAGCCGCGCGAGCGCTGCGGGAGCTGTGATCGGTGTGGTGTGGAATTATGCGATTGCCTCTACCCTCGTCTGGCGTTGATCCTTCCGGCAGGACATCTGCCCGTTCGGAGCCCTTTCGTTTGTGGGGGATGCAGGCGGGTGCCGCGACGACCCTGTTCTGGGTGCTTCTTGCCGGGCTGACTATCCTGCGGCTCGGTCTGGCTGCAAGGCTGGGTATCACCCCCGACGAGGCCTATTACTGGCTGTGGTCGCGTCATCTCCAGCCCGGCTATCTCGATCATCCCCCCATGATCGCACTCTGGATCAGGCTTGGAACCGCGCTTTTCGGCAATGACAGTTTCGGCATCAGGGCGCTCGGTCCGGTTTTTGCCCTTCTGGGTTCCGTCGCCCTGATCCGGGCCGGGGCAGATCTCTTTGGATCCAGGGCGGCAGGATATCGCGCGGCTCTGCTTCTCAACGCCACATTGATGCTCGGACTGGGCGCGGCGACGGCGACGCCGGACACGCCGCTCGTGTTCTTTCTCGCGCTCGTGCTCTGGTCACTCGGTCGTCTTGTCGCGACTGGGCGCCCCGTCTGGTGGCTCTGCACAGGTCTGTTCTTCGGGCTGGCTTTCGATAGCAAATATACGGCGGTTCTGCCGGCTCTCGGCTGCGGTCTCTGGGCCCTATCGACCCCTTCGGTTCGGCGACACGTATTCTGGTTGGCGGGCGGCGTAGCGACCGGATTGGTGGCTATCGCGCCGGTCCTGTTCTGGAACGCCACCCATTACTGGGCGAGTTTCGTCAAACAGGGGGGCAGGGCGGGTGACTGGCATCCGCTGCGCGCCATCGGTTTTCTGGGCGAGCTGATCGGGGGGCAGATCGGCCTTGCTACGCCCTTCGTCTTCATTCTGTTCTGCATCGGAATCGTGTGGTGTCTCAGGCGTGCGGGGGGCGATTCCGTCGCACGGCTGCTGGCCTTTTTATGCATCGTGCCGATTGCCGTGTTTGTTCAGCATGCTTTCGGGGGGCGTGTGCAGGCCAACTGGCCGGTGGTGCTCTATCCTGCGGCCTCGCTTGCAGCTGCAGTCTCGATCCACCGCATTGGCCTTGCCTGCGCCACCGGCCTTGGCCTGACATTTGTCGTGACCGTTCAGGGGATTTTCGCGCCGCTACCGTTATCGGCCCATCACGATGTGATTGCCCGTCAGACCGCCGACTGGTCCGGATTGTCGAACCAGGTGAGGGCCGCCCTGCCGCCAGGACGTGCACTTATGGTCGGTGATTACGCTCTGGCAGCGATCCTGAGTTTCGAGACCCCCAGGGCCGCGGTTTACAGTTACGACACACGCTGGGCTTATCTGGGCAGAGCAAAACAGTCTCCCGGCTCTTCCGTCCTGCTTTTGCGCAATACCGAAAAGCCCGATCTGCCGCGTTCCTGGCTGGGGGCGCCTCTACCGGCACGCCCGTGTCGCAGGCTCAGGGGACAGGATCTGGTCTGTTATCGTCTGTATCCGGTCGATCCGCCAGCAGATGTGATGTTTTATCGTCTGCCCTGACCGCACGGCGTACTCCCGTCTTCCGGATCGGGAGCCTCCCGTCTCGTAACGATAGAGCATCGGTTTCCCTCTCCCTTCGGCATGGTCTACGCTCATTGCGATTCTATGAGGGAGACCGCCATGAGGCGCCTATATCTGGCGATGACATCGCTTGTCTGCACATCCCTTCTGGGTGCGGCGCCGGTCGCGGCCCGGGCCGCGCCCGGTGTGGGAGAGCCAGCGCCGCCGCGAGCCGTGCTCGAACAGGTGGAGGGGCAGCAGGCGCTCGACTGGGTAAAGACCCAGAACAGCCGGAGTGCCGAGGCACTCAAGGCGGACAAGCGCTACAGCAAATTCTATGACGATGTCCTGACGGTCGAGCAGGCACCGGGACGGTTGCCTTTACCCGAGCAGGCGGGCGGAAAGCTCTGGAATTTCTGGCAGGACGCTGCCCATCCCAAAGGTATCTGGCGTGTCACCACGCCAGCCTCCTTCGCGAAGGCTGAGCCGGACTGGAAGCTCATGCTCGACATCGATGCGTTGTCGCGCAGGGAAAAGCGCGATTGGGTATTTCAGGGGGCAGAATGTCTCGAGCCCGAGGCGAAGCGCTGCCTGATTACGTTATCTCTCTCTGGCGAGGATGCTTCGTTCTATCGCGAGTTCGATACCACAACGGGGCAGTTTGTGTCCGGTGGCTTCGATCTGCCCCATTCCAAGCAGCGTGTGGAATGGCTGGACCGGGATACGCTTCTGGTTTCGCGCGACTGGGGGGCGGGTACGATGACGCAATCGGGCTATCCCTATAGCGTGCGACTGGTCAAACGCGGCGCGCCGCTTTCGGCGGCGAAGGAAATCTATCGTGGCGAGCCGGGTGACATGATTGTCGAACCCGAAGTCCTGCACGATGAAACCGGGCGTCGCATTGCCCTCATCCAGCGGAATCTGGATTTTTTCAGAAGCGAATACAGGGTTTATGATCCGTCCACCGGGTCACTGCGCCAGATCGCCCTGCCGCAGAAGCTCGGTTATCTCGGGTTCTATTCCGGCAAGCTGATCGTGCGTCTGGATCAGGACTGGACATCTGGTGCACAGTTCACGCGCGGGAGCATCGTTGCGGTTGATCCTCAGGCACCTGATGCGACACCGGTTCTCGTTTTCCGACCCGAGCAGAACGAGACGACGACCGATATCGGTATCACGTCTCAGGGGGTGATCGCTGTCGTCTATCGTGACGTCCACCCTTCAGTGCGCGTTTACAGACCGCAGGAGAGCGGCAAGGCCTGGCATGAGAATTACTACATTCTGCCACGAATGAGTTCGGCGACGCTCCAATCGTCCTCGCCTTCGGTCAGCTCTGCCTATCTCAGGGTCGAGGGGTACATTATCCCGCCCGAACTCTGGAGCTTCGACACGGCAAAGGGGTCTTCCGCGAAAATCAAGACGACGCCGGCTCTCTTCGATGCAAAGGGGCTGGTTACCGATCAGTACTGGGCGAAATCGAGCGATGGCATGGAAATTCCCTATTTCGTCACCCATCGACGCGACTGGAAGGAAGATGGCCATAATCCCACGCTATTCACGGCTTATGGCGGGTTCGATCTGTCCTATCTGCCGACCTATTATGCCGATATCGGCAAGACATGGCTGGAGCGTGGTGGCGTCTATGTCGTGGGGAATATCCGTGGGGGTGGCGAGTTCGGGCCTGCCTGGCACGAAGCCGGTATGAAATCGGGGCGTCAGCATGCCTATGACGATTTCGCAGCGATCGGGCGCGATCTTGCTGCGCGTCACATCGCCGATCGCGAGCATCTGGGCATACGCGGGCGGTCGAATGGCGGTCTGTTGATGGGGGTAGAGTTCACGCAGCATCCGGAACTGTGGAAGGCGGTCGTGATCGGCGTGCCTTTGCTCGATATGGAGAATTTCGAGACCATGGCCGCCGGGGCTTCATGGGCGGCCGAATACGGACATATGAGCGTACCCGAGGAGCGGCGCTTCCTGCAGGGTATTTCCCCCTTGCAGCATCTGAAAAAGGATGTGTCCTACCCGGTACCGTTCATTTTCACATCGACCAAGGACGATCGCGTAGGCCCTGTCCATGCACGACTGTTTGCTGCGCGACTACAGGAGCTGGGCAAGCCGTTCTTCTATTATGAAGACACGGAGGGCGGTCATGCCGGAACGGTCAATGCGAAGGAAATCGCCTATGAGCGCGCGCTGGAGGCTGTTTATCTCTCCAGGAGCCTCATGGATCAGGACCCTGCTTTCAGGCACTGAGGCCCCTCGTTAACGAGGGCACACGGTGTGGCGCAGGAGATATGTGTCACACCGGGCAGCTTTTGACTGGGCCGTCTCTGCCGCGGGGAGGGGGCGCTTTCAGGGTGCTCGATATAAGCTGTCCGGCAGGGGATGCCCGGAAACAGGACACGCGAGGTAGGGTTGTCTGGGATGGCACGCCCATCCGGGCGTTTTTCAGGCACAAAAAAACCGCCGTAAAAACGGCGGTTGTTCTGTTTGCCGGTTCGGCAGGCTGCTCAGAAGCCTTCACGCTCCAGGCGCTTGCGCTCCATCTTGCGTGCACGACGAACCGCCTCGGCAGCCTCACGAGCGCGACGCTCCGAGGGCTTTTCGAAATGGCGACGCAGCTTCATCTCGCGGAAAACGCCTTCGCGCTGCATCTTCTTCTTAAGCGCCTTGAGCGCCTGATCAACATTGTTGTCACGAACCAGAACCTGCACGGGTCTGCCATCTCCTGTCCGACCATGAAATCATGGTCTGTTTGTAAATGCGATGCCAGGAACGCGTTACCGATGGCAGTGCGTTCCAAAGAGGTCGCCGCCTTAGCACATGTTTTGAAGAGGACACAAACTCTTTGAGCAGTATCGCCCGAAATTTATTCATGTCACCATGGCGGCTATCACGGGAACTTATTCCGTCAGGTTGGAACTGGGTCAAGAAATGGCGTTGCTGAAAATCGCGCGTATGGGGCATCCGGTATTGCTCCAGAGAGCACAACCGGTTGAGGACGTTCACTCTTTATCGATAAGACAACTGGTTTCGGACATGATCGAGACCATGCTCGATTCACGGGGGGCAGGGCTTGCCGCGCCTCAGGTTCACAAATCCTTGCGCCTGTTCGTTTATCATGTGCCTGAGGCGCGATGCGGCGCCGGAGAGACCCCGATTCCGCCTCGCGTTCTTATCAATCCTGAAATTGCGCCTGTGGGTAATGCCATGATGCAGTGCACGGAGGGATGTCTCTCGCTACCGTCGCTGCGTGGGGTCGTGCCCCGTCATGCCGTCGTGACGTATCGTGGCCTCGATCTGGATGGGGCGGTGATCACAGGCGAGGCAAGCGGTTTTCACGCCAATGTTCTGCAGCATGAATACGATCATCTCGAGGGTATTCTTTATACGATGCGCATGACCGATTTTGCGACCTTCGGCTATGCCGAGGAATTCGCTCTCATGCGCGAGAGCTAGGCGATGTCGGGAGTGCGAGTGCAACGCGACGCGCCGGGTCAGGCGCATCTTTACCTGCGTGAAGAGCAGATACGCCTGACCTATGAGGCGATGCTTCTGGCCTGGCGCGAGCTGGGCGCCATCTGCGATCCCTATCAGCGCGATCATCAACTGGGCGCAGCGCATCATCGCGTGATGTTTCTGGTCTCCACCCATCAGGGTCTGACCATGAGTGCACTCTTGCGTCGGCTCAACATCACCAAACAGAGTCTCAATCGCGTTCTGCAGGAGCTGATGGCGCGCAATCTGCTCGAACAGCGCCCCGATGAGCATGACAAGAGGCTGAAGCATCTGCATCTCACGCCTGAGGGAGCGGCGATGGAAGAAGAGATTTTCGCTGCCCTGCGCGACCGTATGACACTCGCCTATCGTGCAGCGGGTGGGCAGGCTGTCGAGGGGTTCAGGCGTGTTCTTGCGACCCTTCAGGGAGAGGGAGACATCTCATGACCCAGGCCCATGTTCTCGTCGTCGATGACGATGCACGTCTGCTTCGCCTGCTACAGCGTTTCCTGAGCGAAAACGGCTTCAGGATCACCACGGCGATGGATGCAGAGGCCGCACGCAAAATCCTTTCCGTCACGCAGCCCGATGCCATGGTGGCCGATATCACCATGCCCGGTGAGGATGGGCTGAGCCTGACACGCTGGCTGCGAGAAAAAGGCCAGGTGTGGCCGATCATATTGCTGACGGCGCGTGGCGAGCCGGCCGACAGGATCATTGGGCTGGAATCCGGAGCGGATGACTATCTTGGCAAACCCTTCGAGCCGCGCGAACTGCTGCTGCGTCTGCAGGCACATCTCAGGCGTCATGTTCCGCGCCCCTCGGGAGCACCGCGCCTGTTGCGCCTGGGGAAGCTGGAATTCGATACGGGGCGCGGTCTGCTGAGCGGTCCTGAGGGGATTGTGCATCTCACCAGCGGTGAGGCGGCGCTTCTTGGCGTGCTGACACGCTCTCCCGGCGAGATATTGTCGCGTGAGGCGATTGCCGAGGCGCTGGGGATGGATGAAATTGGCGAGCGCGCTGTGGATGTTCAGGTGACACGTCTGCGCCGGCGCATAGAGCCGGACCAGAAAGAACCGCGCTTTCTCCAGACTGTTCGGGGCAAGGGCTATGTTCTGAAGCCCGGGAGCTGACATCGTCATGCAGCCTGCGCGTATGATGGAGCGGCTCGTTCGTCGTATTCTGCCGCGCTCCTTCCAGGGGCGGTCGCTGCTCATCGTCTTCATGCCGCTGCTGATTACGCAGATCGTGGCGTTGCAGCTTTTCTACGGCAATTATCTCAATGTCGTTTCGCGCCGCCTTGCCGATGGCGTTGTGGCCGATCTGGCCCTGATCAGGGATTCGGTTGAGCGTCATCCTGCGGACAAGGAATGGCTGATTCCTCAGGCGAGATGGCGCACCCAGCTCGATATTGCCTTTCATCCGGGCGAAACGCTGACCGATGCCCGCGCGCCTTTCGTGCTCGGTCCCATGGATGAAGACCTGACAAATGCCGTGCGCAGGGTGTTCGATGCGCCATGTCATATCGACTGGAATGCAACCAGACAGAGCGTGAGACTGGAAATACCGCTCAGCGACGGCGTGCTCGATGTCATCGTGCCGAGGAAACGCCTCGATGTCGGGCCGATCTGGCTGTTCGTGACATGGGAAGTCGGCAGTGCGATCCTGCTTTTCATCGTGGCGGGTCTTTTTATCGGCAAACAGGTGCGCGCTGTGCGCCGTCTGGCCAAGGCTGCCGAAAATTTCGGGCTCGGGCGCGACGATGGGCCGATAACCCCTCAGGGCGCGCTGGAGATACGCAAGGCGGCCCTAGCATTCAATCGTATGCAGGCGCGCGTCAATCGCTTCGTCACCCATCGTACGGCCGTTCTGGCGGGTGTATCGCACGATCTGCGTACGCCGCTGACACGATTGCGTCTTACCCTGGCCATGATGCCTGTCGAAGGGGCGGTGGAGGCACAGGAACTGCGCCCCGATATCGAAGACATGATTGCCGATATCGCCGAGATGGAGCGTCTGATCGGCAGTTATCTCTCCTTTGCGCGTGGCGAGGGGGAAGAAGACCCTGTGCCGACCGATCTTCTTGCCCTGCTCAATGACGTGGCAGCGGCGACGACTCGAGCAGGGGGAGAGGTGCTCGCGATTCACGCAGAGCAGAGCCTTACCGTGACCGTACGCCCCGATGCGATACGTCGCGTGCTGATCAATCTTGCGGAAAATGCCAGACGTCACGGCGGGCGCATGACGTTCTCCCTGCGCCAGACAGGGCGTATGGTCGAGGTCACGATAGATGACGACGGGCCGGGGATCGCCCAGTCACGCAGGAAGGATGTTTTCCGGGCTTTCAGCAGTACTGCAGGACCGCAGGGCGGGACGGGGCTGGGTCTGACCATTGCGCGCGATATCATGGCAGCGCATGGCGGGAGCGTCGTGCTGCGCAACAGCCCGCTTGGCGGTCTGCGTGTGATGCTCAAACTGCCGCAATAGGAACGGAGCGGTCGAGCCGATCGGGATAGCGAGGGCAGGGGAATTGCCTGTCGGGTGCACATTCCACACCCGAGACATGGGGAAGCATCGCCGGGCTGATGCCGATCCATAAACTCAGACAGGTAACAGGCAACAAAAAACCGGCCTCGTCGCAAGACGAAGCCGGTTCGTATCGTGTGCCTTGGAGAAAGGGACGATCAGGGAATCGAGTTGCCCGTACCGCCATGGCCTGTACCCTGACCGGCACCGAGTGGGCCCTGTGTGCCGCCGAAGGTGCTGCCCATGTTGCTCATCGGGTTGTAGCGTCCGACATTGCCCAGCAGCTGTTGCAGAACGTTGATCTTGGTGCCCGGCGTCGGTGTCGTTTCGCCGACCATGCCGACATTATAGCCGTTCTTGCGATGCAGCATGTCCATGCGGCGCAGCACGCCCGTCGTGTCGAAGGCCAGAACCAGAACGTTCTGCTTCGTCACCCGGGGAAAGCCGAGCGGCTGCGGTACCGTCACCATCGAGATATAGAACCACGTATTGTCGTCGAACGTCGCATGAGTTGTGGGCGAGCCGAGAAGGTCGGTCACGTCGTTACGCGTGCTGGTGCCGGGCTGAAGCTGGGAATAATCGTCCTTTTCGATCAGCGAGCCACGATTTTGCGGAATCGGACCGAAAACCGAGCAGCCAGCCAGGGCAAGGGGAGCGATGCAAAGCAGGGCGCGCGCAAGGCCCGCATGCGATGTCTGCCGCGGGGAGGTCTTCTTGGAGGCGCTCTTCATGGCGGATTATGTCGTCCTGCAGTGATCGATAAAATGGCGAATGATCGCCCCGGACAGGAGAAAACGGTGTTTCTCCAGCATCGCAGGACGAACCAACTCTTCTATATTGCGGAGAGCGACGGTAAGGCAATTCGTAAAAGAAAGCCTGTTCGCGGGTTTTTGCCAGCATAATGTCAGGAAGGCAGCATGAAAGACAGCAAGGGGTCGCCGTTTACCCAGTCCGGCATGGCGGGCACCGAGGGGCATCCCCCGGAGTTTTCACGCCGTCTGCTCATCAATCGCATCGGGCATGAGGGCCTGACCGAGACGATCAAGGCCAATGAAGCCGAGTGCCGCCAGCTGGCCAGGCGGCTGGACATACCGGCCGTTCATACGCTGAGCTGCAAGATCAGGGTCATGCCCGAAGGGGCTGACCAGTTCGTGCTCGACGGTGTGCTGACAGCCCATGTATCGATGGAATGCGTGATTACGGGCGAAGCATTCGAAGACGCCCTGACCGACTCCTTCGCGGTTCGCCTTGTGCCGATGCGACGTTTTTCCGAAGAAAGCGCCTCCGATCTCGAAGCGATCGATGAGATCCCATACGAGGGTCACGCGCTGGATCTGGGTGAGATCACGACCGAACAGCTGGCTCTGGTTTTGCCGCCTTACCCGCGCAAGCCGGGTGCCGCACTTGAAAATGCGGTTGACGAAGCCCCGCGTGAGACGGCAGAGGATGCCCCTGATGAAGCGGACGTACGTCCCAATCCGTTCGGTGCTCTCGCAGGTCTGTCGCTTGACAAAAAAAAGACGGATCTGAGCTAGAATTGAACAGGATGCTTGCGACCCGGCCTAGGGTCTGCTAGAGCCGCCCGCCTGATCATAGTGAACAGTATCGTTCCCTGTTGCGGTCGAATGGCGACCGGATGCAGGGACGATCTAAGAAGAAAGAGGCTCCCGCCATGGCCGTCCCCAAAAGAAAGACCACGCCGTCCCGCATGGGCATGCGTCGCAGCCACCACGCCCTGACCGTTCAGGCTCATGCTGAATGCAGCAACTGCGGTGAGCTGAAGCGCCCGCACCATGTCTGCGCGCATTGCGGTCATTACGACGGTCGTGAAGTCGTGGCTTCCGGCAAGACGCTCAAGACGACCGTTCGCGTTTGAGGCTCGATGGGGCTGGCCCGTCCGGGGCCGGCTCATCTTGTTTGAAATGAGACGCGGGGCGGAGCATGACTGACCTAGATGCGCCGGCTAGCCAGGCTGCGCCTTATAGTTTGGCCATTGATGCGATGGGAGGGGATCATGCCCCCGATATCGTTCTGGCCGGTTTGGATCGCGCTGCCGATCGACATCCCTCAGCAAAAATCCTGCTTGTCGGTGACGAGGCCATACTGCGTCCGCAGCTTGCCCGTTACGCGAAAGCACAGCGTATCTGCGAGATACGTCACGCGCCTTCTTCCATTTCGATGGAGATGAAGCCCACGGCGGCCCTGCGTCTGCGTGACTCCTCGCTGCGTATGGCGATCGATGCTGTGGCTTCGGGTGAGGCCGGTGGTGTCGTGTCGGCTGGTAACAGCGGTGCGATGCTCGCTCTTGCCAAGATCGTGCTCAAAACATTGCCGGGCATTACCCGTCCGGCCATGGCAGCGGTCAACCCGTCTGCGCGTGGCGATGTGGTGATGCTCGATCTGGGGGCGAATATCGCCTGCGATACGCGCAATCTCGTCGAGTTCGCCGTCATGGGTGAGGCTTTTGCCAAAGCTGTGCTCGGCCTGCCTGCGCCGAGCATCGGTCTGCTCAATGTCGGCGCCGAAGAGCTGAAGGGCGATGAGCGCCTGCGTGCCGCAGCGGATATTCTGCGCGATTCGCCGCTTTCGTCCCAGTTTCACGGCTTCGTCGAAGGGCATGATATCACGGCCGGTACGACCGACGTGGTGGTGACGGATGGTTTCTCGGGCAATATCGCCCTCAAGACAGGCGAGGGCGCGCTCAAGCTCGTCTCCCTGCTTCTTCAGCGCGTGTTCAAGACCAACCTTCTGACGCGCATCGGGTATCTTCTTGTGCGCCCCGGGCTGGAGCGCATGAAGGAGTGGATCGATCCGCGACGTTACAACGGTGCGGTATTCGTCGGGCTGAACGGCATTGTCGTGAAGTCCCATGGCGGTGCCGATGCTGAGGGTTTTGCCGCGGCGATCGATGTGGCGATGGATGCGGTAACCCACTCGATCAACGAAAAGATCCGTGAGCGTCTTCGTCAGGTCGAGGCGCTCATGGCCTCCGATGCCGAGAACGATCTTGCTCCGTCCACTACTGCGGCCTGACCGATACAGGGCCTTTACAAGATGCGGCGCGGTTGCATGACAATCGTTCGGCAGCTACTGCCGTCTTGTGCTTCGTTGTTCCGGCTCGCGCGGCGCCCGGAACACAGGCATCAGACAATCCCGGCATCAGTTCATGAGGAAGAGACATGCCCCTGCGCGCGCGCCTGACCGGATCCGGCAGCTATCTGCCCAAGCAGGTCGTCACGAATGCCGATCTTGCCCAGCGTATCGAGACCTCCGACGAGTGGATCAGGACACGCACCGGCATCGCCCAGCGTCATATCGCAGGCGATGATGAAACGGCTGTTTTCATGGCAACGCAGGCCGCGCGTGCCGCTCTGGATTTCGCGGGGGTTTCGGCCAGTGATGTCGATGCCGTCATTGTTGCTACCGCAACCCCGGATCAGAGCTTTCCCGCGACAGCCGTGCGTGTGCAGGCTGCTCTGGGCATGAGTCAGGGTTTTGCGTTCGATGTCACGGCGGCCTGTTCGGGTTTCGTCTATGCACTTTCTGTTGCCGAGGCGTTCATACGCAGCGGCCAGGCCAGGAAAGCCCTGGTGATCGGCAGCGAGGTTTACTCGCGCATACTGGACTGGGAAGACAGGACGACCTGCGTTCTGTTCGGCGATGGTGCCGGAGCCGTCCTGCTGGAGGCGACCGAGGAAGAGGGAGTAGGAATACTCTCGACCCATCTGCATAGCGACGGCGCTTTCGGCGACATGCTTTATGTCGATGGGCCAAGCTGCACCAAACCGGTTCTGCACATGCAGGGGCGCGATGTGTTCCGCCATGCCGTGGCCAAGCTGTCGGCCGTGGTCGACGAGGCCCTGTCGTGCAATGGGTTGACCGGGCAGGATATTGCCTGGCTTGTGCCCCATCAGGCCAATCTGCGGATTATCGAAGGAATGGCCAAGAAGCTCGCTCTGCCGCTCGACCGCGTTGTCGTGACAGTCGATCGTCATGCGAACACCTCCGCGGCTTCCATCCCGCTTGCGTTCGATGAAGCCATGAGAGACGGGCGTATCAAAAAGGGCGATCTCGTCCTTCTTGAGGCGCTTGGTGGCGGTCTCACCTGGGGTTCAGCGCTGCTGCGTATGTAAAGACGCATCGTCTCGTCTTCACATTACGTCTCACGTCACTGATTTGATTGACCTTCGTTACTGTCATGATACGGTGACGTCATGACCACGGTGACCCGCGCGCAAATTGCAGAGCATATCTACAGTGAAGTTGGGCTGTCCCGGCACGAATCCGCCGATCTGCTCGAGACGGTTCTCGAGCTGATCGCTGCGCGGCTCGAAAAGGGTGAGACGGTCAAACTCAGTGGATTCGGCACGTTTTCCGTCCGGCAGAAAGGTCGGCGTGTCGGTCGTAACCCGAAGACCGGCATCGAGGTGCCAATTCTGCCACGCTCAGTGCTTGTTTTCAGGCCGAGCCAGATCCTGCGGGCGGAGGTCAACGGAGAATCGACCGAGGGCCTGACCAGCGAAAGCGATGATTCATGACAACCTCCTATACCGGCACCACCTCTCCGAAGGTGCCGGAGGATCGAAACGATCTGGAACGCCTGGTCAAAGGTCCGAACGCCTATAGAACGATCAGCGAGGTGGCTGACGAGCTTCATGTCCCGCAGCATGTGCTCAGATTCTGGGAAACGCGTTTCCCGGAGGTGAAGCCGCTCAAGCGTGGCGGCGGCCGTCGCTATTATAGCCCGGAAGATATCGAAATCCTGCGCCATATCACCGACCTGCTCTATGTTCAGGGTTACACGATCAAGGGTGTGCAGCGCGTGCTCAAGGAGCGCGAACAGGCCGATTCGGTTGTGGTTCAGGAAACGCCGGTCGAGGTTGTGGTGGTGCCAGTGCCTGTGTCCGAAGAAGAGGAGGTCGCGCGCACCTCTTTCGATATTCCCGACTTTCCCGCGTCCGAAAGCGCCGAGGCAGCTTTGCCTGAAGGCGCCGGGGATGATGCATCCGCTGGGGTCATTTTCTCTGAAGAACACGGTATGCGAGCCAGCGATGCTCTGCCCGATGAGGCGGAGCACGAGGCGCTTCATCGGCCTGAAGAAGAAGTCGTGGACGCTGCCGAAGCGCTCATGATCGACCCCGGCGAGGAAACCAGCGCCGCTTGGGCGCATGAGGCACCGCAGGGTCCTGTGCAGGACGAGGTCCAGGCGGAGTCTGTGCTGGAGCATGATATCGAGACCGTTCTTCTCGACGAGCTTGCAGAGCTGCGCGCGCGTCAGGATCGCTGGACACAGGAGCGCCGTGCCCTGCGTCTGGCACTTGAGGACGTTCTGGGCGAACTGGATAATCTGCGTCAGATGGTCCCGACCAGCTGAGTGGAATTTTAGTGAAAAAAACCTGCCCTCAGACGCTTGCAGGGAAAGCGCCCCCCTGCTAAACGGCCTCTACCGCAGGACTGACGGGCAGTAGCGCAGCCTGGTAGCGCATCAGTCTGGGGGACTGGGGGTCGTGGGTTCGAATCCCGCCTGCCCGATATCGTCCTGTCCTGCGGTTCTTTCCCCAAATTATCGTTCCAGTAGACCGTTTTCATGCAATCCGCATTGGGGCGTAGCCTTGTGCGGTTTTTTGCATGTGTTTGGGGCTGTCAGGCAGCATTCTGTGATGCTCCGTTGGGACCGCCCTGACGCCATATTGGATATTTGTTCAGGCTTTATGCTTTGGGCGGACGCGAGACGCATGACGCGATGCGTTCCTGGCCCGCCTGTGAGGCTTTCACAGGACTGTGGCGCCGCAGGCAATGCGACGCCAGAGGGGGTTAATGCGCATCCTCACGAAGCTGGATTTCCGAATCGGAGCTCCAGATGCGCCATAGAAGGTGGACGGCTGCCATGATTGCCGGGCCGAGAAACAGGCCGAGCAGTCCCCAGGTTTCCACACCCCCCAGAATGCCCAGCAGGACCCATAGAAACGGCATTTGTGTGCTGCCGCCGATAAGGGCAGGGCGGATGAAGTGATCGGCCACGAAGATGACCACGGCCCCGAGTGCCACGACCACGATTCCGGCGATCATCTTTCCCTGCACGATGATGAGCAGAGCCGCAAAAAGGACAGTCGGCAGGCCAAGGAACGGGATCATGGCCGCAACACCCGTGAGGAGGGCGAAAAGGAGCGGTTGAGGCGTATCTGTCAGGACATAGGCGATGCCCATGACGAAACCTTCTCCAAGGCCGACCAGAACGAGCCCTGCAACCGTTCCGTGCACGGATGAGATGATCTGCCTGGCAAGCTTCTCACCCCGTCGCCCGAAAGTCCTGTTCGAGACGACAAGAACGCGATGGATGATGTCGGCACCGTCGCGCAGCAGGAAGAACAGCGTCAGGATGGAGAACAGGAACAGGGTGGCCCGTTTGGCGACCTGGGTCGTGACCTGACGGGTCACCGCCATGCCGTGATTCGCATCCACGGAATGGAAAAGACGGTTGAGATGTTCCGGATTGACCAGATTGTTCTGCCACCAGCGTGCAACCTGCGCACGCTCGAATGGAAGCTCGTTCAGCCATTCCGGCATGGGAATGCCTGTATGGCGTACCGTATCGATCCAGTGGAGCGCGCTCTGTGCCTCTTCTGCGGCCTTGTAGCCGACCAGACTCAGGGGAATCAGGAAGATCAGGGCGATCGCAGCGGTGAACAGCATGGGAAGCCATTCCGTGCGTCCGAAACGCGCTTCCGTGCGCTTGTAGAGTGGCCAGGAGGCAATTGCGAACACACAGCCCCACAGGAGTGCCGGCAGAAAATTCTTGAGTGTGAAGAGAGCGAGCGCGATGAAGAAAAAGCCGAGCAGGCCGCGCGACCGTCTCTGGGCCCGGCCGACCGGGGAGCCGGTCGTGACTTCTTCTGGAAGATCGTCGTCCACCGTGCAGTCCTGACCGGCGGTGGATGCGCCTTTCAGGTTACGGGGTGGCATGGCGTTCTGATCGGTCATCATGTTCCTCAACCTCGGCGGCCTGCGCCTCGGAATTTCGAATGAGGCGTCGCGCGCGGTGCGCTGCCTGTCTTGTTATTGCGTGTAGCTTATTGCCGGCTGCGCTGGCATCGCCATGTCACCGTATCGGAGTGATTATGGAAAAGCCGAAAGTCAGTACGGACACGACAGAGGGTCACGTCAATATCATTTGCACATTCCAGTTTATCATGGACCGCACCGACAGGTCTAAATCCGGCAACTTTGGGACAGCGCCTGATTTGCACTGTCTTTTTTCGACCCTGAAACGAGGTCCCGATAGGATTGCCCGTTGAGACCGCCTCAGAACGATGCGCAACCCGAACGCATAAACGCAGCGACCGATTTCTGGTTGAAGCGTTTTTTATAGGCTTCGCGAATGGCGTCGAGCGCGGGAACGAGGGACGGACTGTCCGGCGCCATGATCCATACCAGCCTTGAGGGCTCATGCGTGACCGGCTGGGCGGCCGTTTCCTGCCATTGCCCCTGAGCCTCGATGACAGACAAACCGGCGGGGAAGCGTGGCGTCACGATTCTGGCGAGGAAGTCGTTCCACGCCTCCGTCGTGATCTGTCGGCCATCGGGCGTCGTCAGGCCGAAGGCGAGCGTGATGGACTCCATTTTCTGGCCATGCGGCAAGAGGCAGAGGTCCCGGTCTCCCTGACCTGTCTGTCCTGTCCGGCTGTCCGTTCCTGTTCGATCTGCTGTCGCGTCAGGGCCCGCGCACCCCGAGAAACAGGCCACGCACAGTATCGCCACGAAATGGCGCAGGGCAGGGTATGGTGGGCTCATGCGCGGCCGAGCGCTCCGCGCAGAACGATGCTCTGCTCGGGCGTGAACAGACCTTCGCGTATGAACAGGTCGATAAGCACCAGATTGACGTTGAACTTGATTTCGGTCGTATCGCGCACAAGGCAATATACGGTTTCGACAGGCATCAGCTCAAAGTGCTCGACCTCGCCATCGACGGGTTGGGGCGTGAAGTCCTCAGGCAAGGTCAGATCATAGCAGAAAAGCGTGTCCTGTCTCAGTCCCTCAGGGCGCTCCATAGCGTAGCGCAATGTTGCCACAGGCCGTGCCTGCTCCGCGAGCGCAGGCGGGATGGCGGCTTCTTCGCCCGCTTCCTTTACCAGTGCTTCAAGAGGCGTGAGGCCTGCGCAGATACCGCCGGCGGCGAGGTGATCCAGTTTGCCTGGATCGAGGCGCTTGTTGCGCGCACGATGACCCATCCAGAGAAACAGCCCGTCGTCACGTCGCACCAGCCCGTTGAGATGCACGCCAGCGGCGGTACAGCCAAGCAGGGGAAGGGCGCCGCGGTCGATCTGGCCAATCACGTCGCCCTTGTCGTCAAACACATCGAACAGCTCGTTATGGGGGCGATAAAGCCCGAGCGCTGCCAACCGTTCTCCAAGTATCACGAGGTCCGTGTTTTCGGGCAGCTGGAAGGAGGGGGAGCCTGCCGTCCGGTCAGGATCCGAGGCATAGCCGAACGATGTCAGGGCGTCGAACAGACGTGGATCTGCCAGGCCGAATATGTGTTGTCCGAGGGCGACGGGCCTGCGGTCGCCCGGCAGGATGGCCGTGTGGCATCGTGCGATGTGGGTCAGAAACGGGGCGAGACTGTCATCATGCATGAAAGGCGGTACTCTCTTGTCTGAACGCAAACGATATCGCGTATCGCGAGGCGATTGCAAAACGACCGGTGGCACCTCACTCTGGTGAGATGATCTTCTCATGGCGACTGCCTCAGGCAGTGACCGGTCTCGCCCGTGCCTGGCGGCTGGTCCTGTCTCACGATATCCGCTTTTTCCGGCTCGGTATGGGGCTCACCCTGCTTCTCCTGCTCGGAGAGCGCCTGTGCATTCTGGCTATTCCCTATATGTTCAGCCGTCTTGTGGCGCATTTTTCCGTTCAGGATCTCAGGATGCTGATCCCGGTCGGGCTGATTCTGGCTTATGGAGGGCTAATTTTTTTCCGCAGTGTTTTTTCGGCACTCCAGGAACTGGTGTATCAGCCAGTCGGTCAGCGGTTGCAGGCTCTGACCGCGCAGGAGGCGTTCAGACACCTGCTCGATCTACCCTACCGTTTTCATCGCGACCGTCAGACCGGGGCACTGACACGCGCTATCGAGCGCGGCTCGGAGGCCGCAGACACGTTGTTGCGCCTCGCTCTGTTCAACATCCTGCCTGCATTTCTCGATACCGGCCTCACGATTGCCGTGGTTTTTCATTTTCTGGGTGGGCGTTACGCTGCGGTGATTGCGGTTGCCCTGCTGAGCTATATCGGGCTTGCACAATGGTTCGTGCGTCAGCGTGTCCGGGCGCGCCGGCAGCGTAACGAGGCCAACGGGCGCGCGCAGCATTTCCTGCTCGACTCACTGCTCAATTTCGAGTCTGTGCGGCATTTCGCCAACGAATCCCACGAATATGAACGTTACGAGGCCGCGCGTCGCGAGCAGGAAAAAGCCAGTCTGCGCATGACGACGGTGGCGGGGTTATCCTCTGTCAGCCAGAACGGCATGATCGCTCTGGCAACGCTGGCGATTTTCTTCATGGCAGCACGAGATCTCGCGGCAGGCAGACTCGATGTTGCCGCCTTCGTCATGATCGGCACCTATCTGCGTACTCTCTATCAGGCCATTATCTCGCTCAATCTGGTCTATGCGGGCTGGCGTAATGCCTGCGTCGATCTGGAGCACCTGACCGATCTGATGGATGAAACGCCCAGGAGCGCGGGCGTTGCGCATGATTTACAGGATCAGGAAGCGCAGCAACCGGCATCGCTTTCCTTCGAGCATGTGGAGTTCGATTATGACGGACGTCAGATCCTGCATGATGTGACTTTCCATGCGGGTGTCGGTGAGACCATTGCCATCGTCGGACCGACCGGAGCGGGAAAATCCACCATCGCGCGGCTTATTCTCGGAGCCTATGCGCCGGGTTCGGGGCGGATCCTGCTCGACGGGTGCGATCTGACCACCATTGCGCCGGCCGACCTTCACCGCATGGTCGGCGTGGTGCCGCAGGATACGCAGCTCTTCAACGATACGATCGGCTATAACATTGCCTACGGTCATCTCGATGCCAGCCCCGAGGCGATTGAGGAAGCCGCACGGCTCGCCCAGATCCACGACTTCGTTGACGGGCTGGAGGACGGGTACGATACGCTCGTGGGTGAGCGCGGGCTCAAGCTCTCCGGCGGGGTGCGGCAGCGTATCGCTCTGGCACGGATCATTCTGCGTCGTCCGCGCGTGCTGTTGCTGGATGAGGCCACCAGTGCGCTCGATACAGGCACCGAACAGAGGCTCATGGATGCCTTGCGTGACGTAACGGCGCGCCAGACGACCATCGCCATTGCCCAT
>Ga0157365_10000198_pt1 | contig 28262 bp, 28 predicted proteins | sample AttsexASBM3_FD_111478 | JGI IMG/M metagenome (GOLD analysis project Ga0157365, IMG submission 111478) | Fungus gardens microbial communities from leaf cutter ant in Ribeirão Preto, State of São Paulo, Brazil - Atta sexdens ASBM3 | ecosystem: Host-associated > Fungi > Mycelium > Unclassified ... | reverse complement strand
GAAGAAAATCCCTGTTACTTGTACATCTTTGTATAATAATTTATTGGTTATAAATTTGAGTTATTTTAATTAATATATGAGTTAAATATAAATATTGGACGCTTTGGTTGACTTCTAAATTTCTCTTTAATTTGTTTTTTGTTTTTAGATAATAATATAACTACAACAATTATGAATATAATATTATTTTTTATATTTTTAATTATAATTAAATTAATTTTTGCATATGCTTATTTAATGAATAAATGCAAGGTTTTTATGATTTGAATTAAAAAGAATTGTTATGCTCTATTGAGTGCTGTATTAATTAATATTAGAGAGTTGCTAATTGATTTTATTTCATTTAATAGAGATAGACAAAATTACCTTTTAGCTATTGGAATTTTAATTTATTTCAGTTTTCATCTAAGTTTTGATTTTAATCTTTACCTTGTTAATTTAAGTTGGTTTTCGACTGTTCTTGTTAAAGGTGACTCTAAAGCTTTGATTGCTTCACAAAATAATTCAAATTCTAAAATAAAACCAAAATATCAGCTTATGCAAGTAACTGTCCCATTCAATGAACTAAGTGAAATTAGATTTATTAAGGTTTTAATGTTAAAGTTAAAGCTGAATTCTTTAAACACTATTTTGTTTCAATATCATGATTACTCTACATTCACAAATTTTGTTTTAGGTCCTCAAGTAGGTATAGTTGTTAAAGAAAAACATGACATTTCTTATTATAGAAATTTATTTGAATATTACATTGAGAAATTAGAAAGTCTTATGTCTTTATATAATGTAGATACACCTGAATTTATAGTTATAACTCTTAAAGAAATTTTATTAGAAGATAATATCAAAATAGGACGATTGTCCCAAATAGAATTACCAAAAAGATTAATTAATGTTAGTGAAACTAAAACTAAATTTAATAGTAATATGTTACCTTTAACCTTAAATGAAAAACATTTTGGTTCTTTATTACAATCTAGTTTAAAAACTGAATATTTAAACAAATTAATTCATAATTTAAACAAAAACATAGTAGGTATAAATAATAGTGAAGATAATAAAAATTTATTAGATAATTTAAAGTGTATTGGTAAGTTAGATTTTAAAAATATGAATAATATTGCAGTTCTATTAAAGGATGAAAAAATACAAATAGCTTTTTTAACAGAAGTCATTGAATCGGACAATTATAAAGTATATCTATCAAAAAGTCAACGTTACTTAATTATAAGTTTTTTAACTAATAAATTTGAATATAATCGAATTGTATTTCACAATAAAACGGGGAAACTATTATTTAGTGGTAAAGATTCATTAAACAACGATAACCTTGTATTTTTAAATACAGATACAAGTCAACATTTTGTTAGAGAAACAGGGAATTTAAGTGTGTTTTTAAATAAGGATAATGATATTGATTTATTTATTAAAAAAATAGATTTACCACAGATTAAATATACAGAGCATCATAAAATGATAAATCAAGATTCAAATCTTAGTTGGACTAAAAATAAACCCATCCCTACTAGAAATCCTAAATTCGGTGTTTTTGATCTTGAAACTTTTATTGATACATCTTCAGATGGTGTAAATTACTCAAGAGTTTATGCTCTAGGATTTTGTATAAAAATGGGGATACCTTCAATGTATTATTTAAGTGATTATTTTTGGGGGGATAATACTCCTGAAAGTTCTAACAAATTAGTTATTAAATGTATTGATGAAATGTTAAAACCTGATTATCATAAATATATTTTTTATGCACATAATTTTGGTAGATTTGATGCTATTTTCTTACATAAAATATTATTGGATTATAATCTTTCTGTAGAACCTGAAAATCAATATAAATTAATACCTTTGTATAGAGATAATAAAATGATCAAATTAGAAGTTCTAAAGATGATTAAAAATAAGTGAATTAAAATTACTTTTGTTGATTCTCTTAATATACTTAATAATAGTTTAGATAAACTATGTAAAGATTTTTATGTAACTACTACAAAAGGTATTTTCCCATATAACTTTGTGAATAAAAATAACTTAGACTATATAGGTCCTACACCTGATATTAGTTATTACAATAGCAATGTTAATATAAATGTATATAATGAAAGTAAAGTATCTAACTGGAATTTAAAAAAAGAAACTTTAAAGTATTTAGAAAGAGATCTGATTTCATTATTAGAAATTTTAGAGAAGTTCCAAGAGCTTTTATGGGAGGATCACAATATTGAGTTAACCGAAGGGTTGACAATAGCAGGGTTGGCTAAAACAAAGTATATGAAATATTATTTGAAAGATTCAAAAATACCTTTAATTAATACTAATAACTTATTCCAATTTATTTATAGTAGTTACTATGGAGGAATTACTGAAGTTTATAAACCTCATGGAAAAAATTTAATTTACGCAGATGTAAACTCACTATATCCTTTTGCTGCTTTAAATCCAATGGCTGGTTTAAATTGTCAATGGCTTGAAAGTTATCATAGTGAAGGTTTAAATCTAAATCAATTATTTGGAGTTTTCTATGCTAAAGTTCAAACTAATGATCAATATTTAGGTTTATTACCAGTAAGAACTGAATCAGGTATAATTTTCCCTAGTGGAAAGTTTGATGGTATATGGACTTCAGTTGAATTAGAATTGGCTAAAGCCAATGGTTATCAGATAACTGTCATTAAAGGTCTACATTTTAATAAACAGGAAAGTTCTTTTAAAGAATATGTAGAAGAATTGTCACAACAGAAAGATACACTTAAAGGAAGTCCAAGACAAGTAGTAAAAAGTTTATTAAATAATTTAATAGGTCGATTTGCTTTAAATTTTGTAAAACCTATCACTAAAACTGTCAACAAAACTGAATTGGATTATATATTAGCTACAAAAGAAATTAAAACATTTAAAAAAATCAATGAAAACAACTTCTTAATTACATATATCCCAATTGTGAATAAAGATATTTGTGGAAGTCATAACCTAGACTATCATAAAGTTATATTAAATGAAAAAAATAATAAGGTTAATTCTAATGTTGCTGTATTTACAGATATTTCTATCATAGTTGCAAGTTTAGTGACAGCTTATGCTAGAGTTTTTATGCATAAAGTTAAATTAGCTATTTTAAAGGTTGGTGGTAAAATTTACTATTCGGATACCGATTCTATTGTTACAGATTTAACTGTAGATAAATTAAAGTTAGCATTGGCAGGTCAAATTGGAAATACACTAGGACAACTTAAATTAGAACAGTTAGTGGAAGAAGCTTATTTTATTTCAAATAAAACTTATATACTATTGACTTGTGAAGGAGAAGTCATTAAAAAAGCAAAAGGAATTACACCAAAAAGTTTAACTCTATCTGATTTTGAGACTATGTATTTAAAATCTCAATCGGTTCAAGGTGAAAAAATATCATCTAATATTAATTATAGCAAAGGATCCGTTTCACTACAAACAAAAGAAATCACTATAGATTGGAATAGTTTTAAAAAAAGAGAGAAAATTTTTGAATCAAATTTGAATCTTTGGGTTGATACTAGACCATTATATATAGATACTTTAACAAAAAGTATTACTATTTACAGACCATTTAATTTGATTAAATACAAAATTATGAATAAGAAATTCAATTTTCCTTAAATAGGTATCACCTAGCAATCAATTTTAACGATGTGTTAAATAAAAATTGTGGAGAAGCTACTCTTGATAGTAGAAGTCAAAATAAAAAATTATTTAATTAGTTTTTTTTACCTTCTTTTGACTGTTTTAAATTTATTATAATTTACAATATTGTAATTATATAATAAAGAAAATAACAGTATGAGGAAGGTTTTTTTTTTGTTTATAAAATAATTAGAGTTAGAGCATAGCACGGATCAAGAAAACTAATAGACGCAAAACTTTGTCATTGTCACTCAGATCTATCAAAATTTAAAGAGCACTTTATAGCTATATTAAGATCTTTTTATAAAAAAAGCACACAAAATAAAATTCTTACGATTTACTTATACTAATACTAATATCTGGATGAATTATGCCTATTATTAGAAAATAGATCAATTAAAGATAAAGGCCGGCCACCCTAAAATCTAATATTTAAAAAAGGCCCTATAAAAACTATAAAGGCTAAAATAGCTAGTCCCAATTAAAGCCAACCTTAAATAAAGCATTCAATAAAAACCATTCAGAAACAATTATTTAGAAAAATAATAAAGTTAAAAAGGATACATCTTTATAATGATAGAAACAAAAGACTCGAATCAGACTCCAATTTATTTAGAGACTTAAGATTTCTACTTATTTATAAATAACTTTCGATTTTTCATTTGGAATTGATTATAAATTGAATACTTTGTAAGTAAGAGTCCTTTAATATTTTAAATTTTTGCTAAATATTAAACTAAATACTCTTAAAAAGTAAGTCGATTATAAAATAAATTAACCCAAAAACCCATTTAAAGCCAGTTAACTCAATTAAAGCCAATTAAAGCCAAAGTGTTTATAAATCCTTATTTTTTTTTACTAACTTTTTTAAAATCCTTAAATTAGCTATATATGTACTAATCATCATCAACAAAAAATAGGTCCACTTATGCTGGTTCTTTTTAATAATTCGTTATAAGTCATAAGTCAATCATTAAGTCATAAGTCATAAGTCAGAAAACAATCAACAATCACAACTCATAAATAAGTCAAATTATTTCTTAAAGTGTAGTTATTGGTAGACTTTAAAGAAAGTATAAAAATGACTAAAAACTATAATTATTCAATATTTGCAGAATTAGATAATAATAAAGTATTCATTAAATATAGTAGTAGAATAAAGGAGTCTTTAAGAAAATTGATTAAAGATTTTGAAAGTAATAATAATATTGATAATGGACTTTCTAGAGGAGTTCCATCTGCTGTACAAATTTATGCTGCAATTTATGCTTACGCTAGATTCTCTATAACTAAATATAAAAATATTCCTGGTAATCCTTGTGTAATGTCTGATACATATAGTGTAGTATTACCTCAGAATATATAAGGAAAGAATTAGGTCAAATTAAATTAGAATATCTCATAAGTGAAGGAATTTTCATTAGAAAGAAATTATATGCGTTAAAAACAAATGATGATAAATAAATAATTAAAGCTAGTGGTGTTAAAGCAAGTAAGTTAATTTATAATAAATTAAAATTATTATTAGCAGGAATAACTGTACATAAAGAAGGTAAATCATTTAATGTCAAATGGAGTACACTAGACATAGATATTGTAAATAAAACAATAAATCTTAAAGGACTACAAAAAGATATTATACATATAAATGGGTATTATCATAGGATATCAACTTTAAAGCTATTGTACCCTATATTAAAGATAATTAACTTATAAAATAGTTTGATTTTTTTTTAATTCCCTTTCCCTGTATAAAAATAACTAATATTTCTTTATTTAGGCTAGTAAATGCTACAGGTAAATTAGGAAGTTTTCATTTTATTTCCTTATTCTTTTCATCATAAAATATAATATATATATCGTCCTTCTCAATTCTTAATTTATCCTTTGGTATATAACTATTAATTTGTTCAATAAAAATTATTATGCATTTTTTCTAAATAGTTAGAATCTTTAAAGTATATTTTAATAATGACATTTTTAACCCTATTTTCCATCTTATTCATATTATTTGGAGTTGATGCAAAACAATCATGAATTGTGTATAAAGGTTCATTTTTGAAATAATCTGTTAATAAGTGTATATTAGAAGCATCCTTAACTAAATTAGGCATTAATGATGATTTAATCTTTAAAGTATTTAATTTATTACGTAGGTAAAGATATTGTTACAGGTTTACCATATGGCAATAATTTACTTCTAGATCTGAACTTATTGAATGTTATTATACTTAGTTTTATTTTTAATCCTGATGGTGTTATTCATACTATTGGTAAGTTCAATTCATTCATAACATTTAACCATTCCTCTAAATATTTATTTAATAATTTCAATGATGGTATATTATTTAATAATGCATTGTAAATTAAATGTGCTAATGAGATAATATCACTATTATATAAGCTTAAAGGTTGATTATCTTTAACATTTTTTTAATGGTACTATATAGTATACTTTATGGAAATACCATCGGCTGGAGTATGTTCTACACAGCCATTATCTTTAATAGGATCAGTAATACCATAAGGTGTAATATTATAAGGTATAGTCATAACGCTTTTTTTTAATGAAGTCTCTATCTATAATTAATTTATTAAAATTATCATTATCATTTTTATCAATTTCATTTTGTACTATATTAGCTTAAAATGTATAGAAATATTTAGGTAATTTACCGCTATAAATTAAATTAGTTTGTTCGGCAACGTTAATTTCTCTAGTTAAAGCAGATAAATGTTGTAAACCATTACAACTAGCATCAAACAAAATAGGATTATCAACATAAAGATATTCTTGAATATTAACATTATTATCACTATTATCTTTATATAATGAATAGTTAACTTTAGATAATGCTAAGAAAATGCTTAAATTTTGGAATGGTTCTTTAATATTAGCTAAAATTTCATTGTTAAATCTATTTTTATCGTTTAGGTATAAATCTAATATAGTATTAAATTTATTTTTTTGTTTGTTTTTTTTGCTAATTTAATTCTATCTCTAATAGATAATTCTTAATTAATCCCCATAAATTCATAAAATAGTAATACATATAATCTATACCATCCTGATTCACCATTTCTTTATTGATAGGATCAAATAATAATAAGCTTCTACTTAAATCATCACCTTGATAACTGAAATAATGTGTTAATGTAGAAATTCTTCCTCTAAAATCAGCAAAGCAAGGTAAATAGTACTAAAAACAAAAATGGCTCCTGGATATTTTTTAGGGGGGTATAAAACAAGATAAGAAAATACATTAGTTTTATTATATACAACAATCGTATGTTGATTATTTGTTATATTTTGTTATTTTGTTCATTTGATGTTTTATTTTTGTCTTGTGTTATTATTGTGAAGTATATCTATTGCCCTTTTTAGATTGGAGTTTTTGGATTTTTGACAAGAAAATTTGCAATTTATATTAAATTTTATAGTTTATTCAATAATACCGCAAAGCTTAAATGTACTAATAGTTGCATGATTGTTGCATTAGTAAATGAAATTAAAGTATAAGCATATTTTATATGCTGCTCCCTTAGTTATCTTAGTTAAACAATTTAAAGATAATTGTAGCATTGAATGGCTGCTGGAGATTGATGATATTTTATCTAATACGAGTAAAGAGACTTGAACTCTTACAATTAAATTATGAGCACCTAAAACCCACCCGGCTACCAATTTCGGCATACTCGTTAATTCTGTTAAATTTATATTGGAAATATCTTATATTGCTTAGCCAACTGTTGCCCTAGTGATTTATTAGATTTATTTGATAACTACCTAAAGCAGGCAGAATATAAAACAATACATAATTTTCTTATCTTTAATGCTAAGGCAATAACATTAATAGTCTTTATGCTATCATTAATAAATATAGTTAAAGAATCGCACTTATTATATATAATATATATATATCTTGTTTAGAATATTATTTGATAAAATAAACAAAACTAGGGGTCATTTAATGGAGAAGAAAAATCATTCAATTTTATGTTGTTGACCAAAGAGCTTCATAATGATGATTCATTATTTGAATTGCTATCTCTTTTTCTAGAGAAAAACACAGAGACAAAACAAAAGATCTTTTCACTGCACTGCACTTAAACAAAACCAAAAAAAGAGTGGGTTTGACGCAGAAAATCTAAAAATAGTATTGAGTATACTATAACCTTAGTTTCTTGCTAAACTAAAATTTTTACACTTATTTATATAAATTAATATATAGATTATGAGTATAATAATAAGAATGCCATCATTAGGGCGAATACAATTATTCTAATTCTCTTTTAATAGTTATAAAATATCTTCCTCTATAAGGAGTCTTTAATCCTTTTTCTTCTAATTTTTCCCTTCTTAATAAGGTTTTAATATCTTAAATTATTGAAATAGCTGCTTTTCTAATTGAAGTAAACACAGTTGTAGTATTAGTTTCCGTATCTTTAATTTCTACTTCAATCCCTTTTTTTGAAGGGTTATTTCTATTTAAAGCTGCTTATTTAATGAATTGTATAGCTTGTTCAGAATGTTTTTGATTGAAGAAAGAATTATTTTCACCTCTTCTATTCAAACTCATGTTATTTTTTGTTAACTTATTCAGAGTGTTTTTCTTCCAAAAGCTGATTTTTTTTTGTTTCATTTTTAGGATACTCTCTTCAGTATGTTTATAGTTTTTTTTAGTATTTCCAGCTGTAGGGTTTATATTATATTCTGGTTTAAGTAAATCTATTCATTTTTGCTCACACTCTAATAAATTTTCTTCATTAGAATACTCTAAGATAAATAAAGTAAAATTTTCATATTATATTTTTTTGAAAGCTTTCACAATATATAATTTAGATTTAGATTCCATGTACCATTTTTGATAATAGTCACTTAATCGATGATATAAAGGATTACCGCTTCCTACGTATATTTAAATATTTAGATTATTATACCAAGCATAAACACCTATTTTCTCAATATTTTCTGGATAAATTAGATTTCTTTGATTTAAAGGATCTTTATAGATTTTTTTTTCGACTTTTGATCTAAAAATAATAATATATTACTAATAATAAGAGTATTATCTGTCCAATCTTCGCAATGGAGAGGGATTATTGCGGAAAAGGAAGAAATAAATTGAATTACTAGATATTAAACATTATACTTAATCTTTCCTCTATCTTTGTAATATAACCTTAGCAGCATCCCTTCTTATTTATTTTAAATCTGTAAGGGTTCTTATTTACTAAATAGAGATTAAATATTGTTGTATTAGTAATGTTTATTCAACAACTCACGTTGTTGTTTAGACTATGTCTTCAATATATAATACATGTTTAGTACTATATAATGCTGGGCGCTAATGAAAGGTTATTGTTAACATTGACTCACTTTCTAGTCGTTGAACGTTCTTAACACTTCTTTAAAAAATTTTTTGTTTGTTTTTTTAACATATAGAAATTATTTCTATAAGATGTTGAATTAAGCTTCGCTGCAAGTTGACTTATTTAAGTTATTCTTGCAATTCACCCAGTTTATACAGAGCTATTCGCCTAACCCTGTAGCTTCTGCTAAAGCACTAGAGATGGAACCCGCCTCACGGCAAGATCCCCTCAAAGAACCGTACGTGCACATTTCTATGCATACGGCTCAATCCGGATACTAATAATAAGTTTTTAATTAAAGGCAGGTTGGTCCAGTTTTAATTAACTTTTTTTATCATTATGTTGTTCTGCTTGGTGATGTTCAATATGACATCATTTATGAACTAATCTCATATTTGTTATTGATCCTTTAGACCCTCTTTTAGATATGGGTTTAATGTGATCAATGTGTAAGTTATAGTTATTTAAATTCTCAAAGTCTATACTTTTGTTACACAGTAGGCATAGTCCTTTTTGTTTTACGAATAACTTTTCTTTAAATGATGAATATTTGGGCATTGATTTGATCTTAAGGTTGAAATTGAATTTAATTAACTCAGGGTGTTCTTTAGAAAATGCTTTAACATCTTTTAATTTAGTATGTAGATTATAATCTGTAGTTGCCATAGTTACTACATCAAATGGGCTTATAAGTACATTCTTTTTACCATTATTACCTTCATTAAATCTTGAGTTTTGAAAGGTTATACCTTTAAAGCCTCAGTGTCTTCCTTTGAATTTGTCAGTTGAGTAGAAATATTCTCTGGTGATTTTTCTAATTCCTCATTTAGGATGCTTCTTTATTGCTCAATTCATAAGTTTTTGATAGATAGCATGCCCTACTTTACTTCTTGCAAGACTTGAGTTTCCCATACTGAAGTAATTATATCAGCCTCTTAATATAGGATTTAGTTTGGTGATTAGCTCAAACGCACTTAAGTTATTATTGGTTTGAGTTATTTCTTTAACTTTATCCATAATTTTAACCACACTTTCTTTAGAGGGATACACTGCTATACCTTCTTTTTGACCAATTCTGCTATGCATGATTTGATATTTAATTTTTCAGTCATCACGATGTTGTATGATGTATCCTAGGAAATTAATTTTATTGTTTTCCATAGGAAATATTTTAGTTTTTTCTGGGGATAAATTAAGTCCTCTTTCTTTTAAGAATTTTATGACAGCGGGTTTGATATATTCTGTGATTATATGTTTACTTCTAGCTAAAATGATAAAGTCATCAGCATATCTTACAATGCTTACTAACATGTTGATCGTTTTATATTTTCCTCCCTTGGCTTTCACAGAAGTTCTTTGATTCTTGGAAATAGTTAAAGGTTTAATAGAGTCTAACACAGTGGACTCTAGTCCGTTTAGAGTGAAGTTCGCTAACATAGGACTAATGATTCCTCCTTGGGGTGTTCCCGAAAGAGTATCTGAGAATTCACCTTTGTAAATTGACCCTGCTTTAAGTCATTCTTTAAATATGAACTTTATATAGGGTTTAAATGGAAGATTCATAAGAATTCATTCATGATTTATATTATCAAAGAATCCTTTGATATCACAATCAAAGACATATTTTTGTTCACTGTCTGAGTTTGATCTTAATTTTGATCTAAGAGTACCAATGGCATTTTTGGCTGATCTAAACTTTCGGAAGCCATAGCTATTAGGATCACTGTTAAGTTCCACAATAGGTTCAAAGACTAAAGCAATTAATTGTTGTAGACATCGATCTTGTATTGTAGGTATTCCTAAAGGTCTCTGTTTTCCATTAGCTTTTGGAATGTAAACTCTTTTCAGGGGTGAGGCTTTATAAGATTTTAATAGTATTATTAACTTTTCAGACATTTCAATTCTGTCTGAATCAGTGTTTAAAATTATATTATCTATACCAGGGGTCTTTCCTCCTGAATTTTTAGTTACTTTTAATACACTGTATTCTCTAAAGAGTCTTGATCTAATCAAGATATCAATTTTCCTTTGGACCTGTTTATCTTTGACACCAAGTTTGCTAACAAGATCAAATAGTTTACATTGTTCCTTGAATACCTTGTCTTCCAGCTGTGTAAATGGAAGTTCAAACCTTGGATTTGGAGACAGGGTATCAACATTCTTAGATTCATCATCTACTTGAGAATCTTGATCCGTTATATTCAGGTTAAAATTTCTTTGATCCGATCCGAACAATAGTGAATTCGGCTTTCTTACTGAGCTGTCAAGGCTAGTAAGTCATATGCTTGAATATTTTCTGCAAAATATTTTTAATATGATATCCCTACCATTACGAAGGGCGTTTGCTTTTTCACTTATCTTGCCCCCGTACCGACTTACATATTCTTGTCTATAATTAACTTGAATATATAAGGTTATAATTAACACTAATGAAATTAAAAATCATTGTTCGATAAGTATGAAATCCATACTCTTTCCGAGGTTCCCTGTTTGATATTTATGGGATATAATCATAAGATTAAAACTAATCATGATTTTACTAATTATGAAGTATGTATCTGTATAAGAGGAGTAGGAGAGGTCGGTTATGTACGTAAGGATCCAATCAAATACTTCTCTCATATAACTCCGTATGTGCGTTTTGTATTGTTGTACACATATAATCCATGACCTTATTTTAAACCAATACTTGACTTTCGCTATACTTAAAATAGTAATAATATCTTTGGAACACTTTGTTTCACCTACAACCCAGTGATAAAAGTTATTCATCGGAACTTCAACCCTTACCTCATTGGATAAGACTTGTCCGAATAATCCATGCGCGTTTAACCGACAGCGACTATTATGCAATTCCTTCCCATCAGTAGTAGGAGAAATTGTTGCATAACCATAAATATATCTCAGTCGTAAGAATCCTAATATTGCGTAAGAGAATAATTGTCCTCTTAATTGAGGGTTTCTAGCTGTAGCTAAGATTAATGAACCGAAAACTACTCCGATCCCTGCTCCTGCTCCGATTAAACCTGAGCAAGCAACTCCAGCTCCAATATATTTTGCTGCTGCTAACATAATTTGATTAAAAATTTGTTAATGATAGCGTCTAACATATTAACTTAATTAATACACTTTTATGTGTGATATAATAAAATGAGAACAGCAAACCAGCCTTAAACTACAATTGACTACCACCCTTAGTTTTTGTTTGTTACAAGTAAATTAATTACGACGATTATATAAACTATATATCATAACACTTAATTTAATTATTTAATAAATCACCTAAACCCTGTCCTACTAATATTATTTTCCTGAATTATTGTTAGAACCTGTATCAGGTTTATTTGTACTACCCGATTTACCATCACCACTACCATCCTTAATGATTTTTGTTTCCACTTTGATATAAATCTGCACCAGCTGCAGCTAAAGCACCACCAATTATAGCACCACCAATCTTTTTAATACCATTTACGATAGGTTTAGCAGAAAAATGAATATAAAACAAGCAACCAACCATAAATATAAAAAATATAGTTAATAAATGACTATCAAAAACTGAATTTAAAGAACAAAATAAAACATGTAGCAAATAAAGAATATACACATTAGTTATAAATAAATTTTTCATTATAAATTTTTAATTAGTATAGAAAATATATTATATTTATACTGTATAATATTTTGTATACAGTTTATATTAAAGATATTTAATTTTTACTTAGACTATAAAAATAGTCAGATAATAAACCATAACTTAGACCTATCATAATAATTAAAACGAATATTAATAAAGCTACCTCAAATAGAATTAAACTAATCCTAATATTTTGATATAAATTCAATAAACGATGTACATAAACATAACTAATAGGTATTTTACTTAATAATTTTTCATGTGTTACAATATAGATAGATAATAAATACATACAAATATTGAAAACATTTAATAAAAAAACTAGAACTTATGAAATAAAATGTACATAATGACACTAAGTAAGAAAGTTTACCAGAAAAAAGAAGATCTACAGGAAAACCTACAAAAATGAGTAAAGGCTCCAATAACTTTATTAAATCATTCATTATATTACATTAAATTATATTTAAGAAGATATAAATTTGATTAAACTGATAAATATCTTAATTTTCAGCATAAATTCGCTGTCATTGAAGAAGGGAAAGATTTACCTCACCAAGTAGATTAAATTATATTGTTTTTAGTGCTAAATAGTTAGTTATCTGATTCATTATTCAGTATAGTTTATTATAGTATATTATAGTATATTATATATAGAATAGTATAGAATTCTGTTGTGTTTAATAAATAATACAGAGATTAAGAGATTATCTGTATAATAATTTAATATAAATCTCTTCTAATTAAAATTTAATATAAACAAAATGAATTACTCTAAACAAAATTATTATTTAATAGCAAATTTAACTAGAACTTATGATGAGATACATATTGATGATAGAATTCCTCATATAATTATGAGTTGTTTTTACACAGACACAAATGTAGATATCTCTCTATTAGCTAAATTAAATTGTTTTATGATAGTAAGAATAACAGATTCTATGGAATTAGATACTTCTTATTATAGATTAAATAAAATTGATGATAATCAGTTAGAACAAGTATTTAGCATAGGGTCACTACTTACTTTAGATGGTCTTAATTTATTTAAAGATTTTTTACAAAGTATTTTTGGTTTTAATAATTCAAAAGGGAAAAGTAAAGAAGAAATATATTTTAGGAATAATTCAGTAATAATAGGTAGAAATAGTTTTTAATCTAAATATGGTATTAATAATATTTTATTTGTTTTTGAAAATTTACAATGGTTTAATGTTAAACATTTGTTTGATAATATCAAAGTAAAGGTTAGTGGAGGTTCTATAACTAGAAGACACTTAATATCTACTACAGATTTTAATTTAATAAGTTTTTTAATTAGATTGGGTTATAGTTATAATAATATTTATAGTAATACGTATTTCGATAATGATCATAATAAGTTAGTTTCTGAATTAAATAAATTAAATCCTAGAGTAGTAGAAGATAGAACGGGTTTATACGAGGTTGCAATGAAATATTTATTGAATGAATTAGATGAATCATCTAAAGAACTAGAATTGTTGAAACTATATCTAAAAAAAGAAATTAGTAAATTAAGTTCTAAAGTGTCTGAGATTAAATTAAATATTACAGATTTAGAGTCTAATGGTAATAAAGATTTAGTCAGTGAAAAAGTGATTGAATTGGAAAATGATAATAATAAGATTGAGGATTGTAATATGAAGATATCTCAATTAGATTCTAACTTAAATTTATTGGAAAAATTCATTTACAGGTTTAGCTTTATTTCAACTATTTAAAAAAGTGTGCTACAAAAATAAAAGTACAAAATGATTCTTCTTAAAACTATAAATCCTATTCCTAACATTAATAAATAACAAGCAGCATTTATAAATACAGATATTAAATAAATTCAACCACTGGATTTCTACTAGTTATGATTAAGATACTAGAAATTATACAACCAAAAGCTAATAATTCTAAGATGAAATTTTTGTACGTCATATTGAAATTAATTTGGAGATTTGCTCATAATATTTTTAATTAGTCTTTAGTTTCTGCTCTTGCAAACAATCAGATATTTATCTAAGTTAGGTATTATTTATGCTCATAATTTTAGGTTTATTTATAGAATTCTTTATAGGATAAGTAAGTTATGCTAAGTAAAAGTATAAGTCGAATTAGGTATTCAATATAATACTATTATTTATAATATTTAGTTAGTCTAATACGTTTAATTAGGTATTTAATATTATGCTATTAATTATAAAACTAAGTTAGGATAATACGTCTAAGTAGGTATAATACTTTATACGTAAATAAGACTATTAGTATAATTATAAGTATTAGTATTAGTATATTTATATTTCTGGTATATTTCTCTCTAAGTCGGTGTCTTAGTATAAGTATATTATAAAAGCACTAGTTTTAGAGATATAGCTATAAGGCTAGGGCGGACTTTATTGAATTTATTGAATTTATTGAATTTATTGAATTTATTGAATTTATTGAATTTATTGAATTTATTTATTAGGGCAAGTTATTTTGTCTTATATTCTTCTATTTAGTAAGTTAACGGATTAGTACTGAAATATTACCGTAATTAATCTTAGTACCTAATTAGTTAGTTATAATTACTTATAAGGCTAGTTTAAGTCAGGTATTATTTCTTAAAAAAGTCTTAGTACTAATTAATAGTAAGATAAAAAGTACCTAAGTCGTCTTATTACCTAAATTGTCTAAGTACCTAAATCGTCTAAATCAATTATTATTATCTATAAGCCTAGTATTGATCAGGTATAAAAAACAAAAGTAATCAAAAAATAACCTCTCTAATTCGGCTAATATTAGATATTAGATATTATATATTATATATTAGATATTAGATATTAGATATTAGTATCTCTAAGGTTACTCTTATTACATAAATCTAAAATAAAAAGGACACTATCTAAACCTTATTTTTACTAGCTGAGAGCCGGGGAGCAGCTTAACTTTATATATTTGATATCTAGCCTTAAGTGAATTGAATATATATATTCATTAAAATTACTTTTAAATTACGTAAATATTACTAGCTTTTTCAATTTAAATTTAAGACAAGTACTTAAGGACAAAGAGTTACTTTAAAACTAACAAAAGTAAATCATGTTATTAAGTAATCTTATTAAGAGCTATAAAACAAAACTAAACATACTAATCTTATTTTTTTTAGACTCAGATAAATATATTTTGATAAATCTATTTTTAATAATAGTACAATAATAGTCAAATAATAGATCTAATTGATTTGAAAACTTCCTATTTATTAGACAAATGGTTGGTTTATGATAAGTATAAGTATTGCTTTAATTCATAGTTTTCTTAGTTATGTTTTAGTACTGTGTATTAGTCAGGTGTTAATATAAATATTTTATAATTAAAATAATAAGGCAATAAATATAGTCTAAATAAAGATCACTAAATGATGAATATGTTTATATTTTATTTATCTAAACTATTTACTAGCTAATTCTTTTAAGTAGGGGTTGCTGCTTGCTTATCTAGTATTAAAATAAATTAAATAGAAATACTTTCTTTCTTTTCTTTTCTTTTCTATTAAAACCAGTTTAAAAAACATACATCATAAAAACTTAATCTAAATATATTTATCAGTTATTCTAAATTAATTAAAATTAAGAGTCAAAAAATACAGAATTGTAAATAGATTTAATAAACCCCCTATCTTTAGAACATTAAATAAATATTAGACTAAATACTAGTAAAGTATACAAATAAATACAATAAATTAATTAATATAAATAAATATCTATTATCTTTAAGTGAAATAGTCTCCAATAAAATAATATTAAAATAATTTCCATTTCCTAAAAATGATAATAAACTTTATATTCATGACAGGATAACTAAAGGGTGTAAAATTTGTTAAAAAACCCTACTTTATTTAATTTTATGTGGCTATAGATTATAGAGAGATATTTAGTACAATTAGCTATTTCATTTTTTGTTTGTTATTTTCTACTGTCCTGTCTAACATGAATTTGTGTGATATTTTTGGTTCTTTTAGATAAGCTAGATTTATTCGATCGAAGAACTTTCTTAAATCTTAAATTTTAAATATGAATTATAATTAATTATAACTATTTACTTAGGTATCAATTTTAATTCCAGTTAAATTAGTTTCAACATTGACAATTTCAATTTTTAAATCTTTCCAATTTAATTTAAATATATCTTTATTAGTTGTGACAGTTTCTCCTTTAGCTAAATTAACATAGTCCTGATATTTTAAATAACCTGCTACAACTCCACTGGCTTTTCTAATTAATTCATTGTTATTTACATCCACGTAGCAATATAATTTAGGTCTAACGAATACCCCTTCTGTGAATTGATGCTCTAATTTCCATTTACCTAATTCTGTACCAATTAAATCATCGGGTAAAGGTTTTCTTAATATTAAACTATCAGTATTACTTGCGATAGCTATATTTTCAGGTATATTTTTATAAATATTAATAGAAGTTCTAGCATAAGCTGCTATCGGAGCAGAAATTTTCACAGCAGTTGGTATACCTCTATGTTTAACATATGTATCAATATTATTTAAATCTTCATTGTTATTATTCAATTCACTATAAGCTTTATATAATCTTTTTAATTTATTATTTATTCTTGCTCCTGATTTAATCAATGTTAAATCATCTTAAATTTAACTAAATTAAGTATAATGATATTTACTTATAATTTCTTTCACTTCTTCTTTACTTGCTAATTTGATAGAATATTCTTGTTCTTTTTGAGCAAATTTACCGTAAGTAGAATTTAGTGATAATTTAGCTATTTGTTTCTCTACAAGTAGAGTTTGATTTAATTTTATATAATGTATCTACAAATTTTCCGAATAATTCTCCTGGTTCACACCCAACTCCACATAAAATTTCTGCTTTATATCCATATTCCAATCCTTGTCTTAAATCTACTGTACTTATATATTCATAGAAACTTTATCTTGGGCAAGATATAGAACCATTTTCATTTCTTTTCTGAATGAATAAATTATTTAATACCTGTTTACTTGGAGGAGTCAATTTAGCAAAAACAAAACCTAATTTATAATAATTTAAATCTGTATTAGTACTAACTAACTAACTAACTAACTAACTAACTAACTAACTAACTAACTAACTAACTAACTAACTAACTAACTAACTAACTAACTAAAGACTTGGATTACCTGTAGGCATACTATTTTTCATAGCGTAAGGATACTGTGAATTCATATCGTAATGATAACCTTCTGTAACAAATCTATTCTTACCTTGAACAAAAATTTGACTATTACCACCAAAATAGGCTTGTCTAATAAAACTTTCTAATGGACCTTTTATCATTTTTATTTTATGTTTATTATCTTTAAACCAGTATCCATATATAGCTAATACTAGGTAAAGTAGAAAATTTAGTAATATTAAGTTTATATTCATTAAAATAATGGTAGCTAACTTTATTCATAATTTCTAATAATCCTAATATATCTTTTTCTAAGTAATCTAAACATTCTTCTTTAAGATTAAATATTTCAGGTAAATTCTGATAAGTTTGTATTTTTCTTGCATCACCATTTGTTAATTGTTCATCTATATAATATTTAATATCAGGTTTATCTCCTATATAATTTAAGTTATTAACAAATTTATGTGGAAACAATCCTTTATTAATTTGACAACCATAACTCATTAATCATTTTTCTAAAGAATTAGGCAACAATTTTAGACTATCCTTTAACTTTACAGTTAATTTTATTTCTTTATCTGTTATTTTCATAAATAGGATATCATTATCTTTCCATTGTCCTTTGATTTCATACCCAGCACTACTTAAACTTTTTAATAGGAATACTGAATCAAATCTACCTAAATTATGAGCATATAAGGTATAATTATTTCTTACTTTTTTATCCTCAGCAATATGATCAAATAAATTAGCAAACATTTTAATAATTAGTTCTTTACCTGTTTTAATACCATTGTTATTGTCTATATAGTATAACTTTTTATAACCAGTATTTAATGCAATACCACCAGCATATACAGATAATTGACCTAAACCTATACCCATTAAACTATCTCCATATGTTTCTAAATCTAAAGTACCTATTCTAGTATCAACCTTCTTATCTCCATAGCTAAATAGCATATCCTGGAACTCATATAATCTTTCCCAATATTTAATATTACCGTTATGGATATAATATTTATATTCACCTATTTTTCTTACGAAATCATGATCACTTTCTTTATAATCAATCCATCTAGGATAAGGATATTTAGGTTTATTCCAATATTTTAAAACAGAATACCATGACGCATTATCACACATACAAACAATTCTTCTATTACCTTCATCACATTCGAAAACAATATATATTAGAAAATTATCATAACCTATGTCTTCATCACACTCATTAACATTTTTGTCTGTAAAAACGTAATATTGTAAAATTTTCTTGTTTATGTTTTATCACTAATTCATCTAGATATGCATATAAATCAGAATTATAGTATGGTTTTAATTAAAATTTACTGTTGTACGTTTCAAGAGATGAGAGATAATATATTTAAGGTAAGGTGGTTCAATTCCACTAGCAAACCAGGGCCAATACTGGCCACAACCCTTTAAACAGCTCTGGATTCATGATTTAATAACGTATGTGAAAAAAACAAAAAAAAAACTGACCCCTAAATCATACAAAGAGTAACCTCTAGCTCCAAGTACGAGCGACCGACGCCTAAAGGTAAGAGTCAACGTAAAGCAAACTCGTAGTATGAGTGAGAAATAGTCAAACTAAGTTTTATGAGAAGCAAGTAGCGTAAAAGCTTGTGCCTTGTCTAATTCGATTACGGACACTAATACCTTGATATATCGAGTCTCTAAAGGTTTTGATCAAATCGAGAGCGTATCGATACAGGTAGGGGATTTTATTTAGAATTTTCAATTTTTTGATTTAAAAGATCTAAATTATTCAGTGAAATTGCTCCGGATCCTATTTCTAAAACGAATCCTATTGTTAAAACAATAAAGAAAATTATTGCAATTGATAATCCGAAAGTAGCTACTTGATATAAGGTTACAGCTATAGGAAATAATAGAAGTATTTCAAGGTCGAAGATTAAGAATAGAAGAGCTACGATAAAGAAGTGAATTTGGAAAGTATTTCTTGTTTGGCCTAGGAAAGGGTTCATCCCACATTCATAAGCAGATACTTTGGCTACGTCAGGCTGATGAACCGCTAATAAAATATTTAAACCTAGTAAAGCAAAAGCTAAAATAGGAACAAAAATAAATAAAAATAATAAGTTATTCATTACCAATTAAACAATGATAAAGATAGTAATTGTGTACTATTTAAGATTAAAGAAGGTTTTAAAATAAATAATAAGATAACTAAAGTTAACACAGATATTAAATAACTATGTACATTACTTAAGTACACAGAATTGTTTCTATCTTCAAAAATATAATTAGTCAAAACTTCTTGATTATTTTCTTGTAATAAATTTAAATTACTTTCATCAGCAATAACTTTGACTATTTTTAAATAATATGAAGCACTTATGACACTTACTAATATAGCTATTATTGATATAAAGTAATATCCATTTTGTATTGCTGAATATAATACAAATTGTTTACTAAAGAATCCTATTAATGGAGGTATCTAACTTTTGGTGTAAAATTTATTAAGATGATCCAATATCAGGAAGGTTGGTTATTTTCCTCAACTTTCATTAGATTAGTATATTGGATTAGTTTGGCTTTACCTTCAAGGGTTTTATGTTCATTCATTAAAAATAAGTTATGAATTTTATTTAAATAATATTGATCAAAATACTTGTCTTGTAACCAAACAATGGAAATTTAGATAAATAATCAAATAATAGTAATTTAGATTCTAATTTATGAGTTCTAATTTCATAAGTTCTTTCTACCATATAGTCTCTATTTATTTCCCTACTTGCTACCTTAGTATTTAAAAAGGCAGCTATTACTTGCATAAATGAATAATTAGAGACATTTACACTAGTATCTAATTTTCTAGTGTAGTTTTGTTTTTGAGAAAGTCTTAGGTCGGCAAAAAAAGATATAATACCGATTGGAATAAGATCTTTTACCAAAAAGAAAGTTAGTTTTCAAGTTAAATAAAAACTACCATCGGCGTCTAGTATTCCAGATAACCAACTAGATTTATTAAGTGATGTTGTATCTATACCTAATAATGGAATATTAGTATTATGATTAGAGTTTAATCTGGTTATTAATCTGTGTAAAGCTTCTATTTTAGGTGTTCTCATGTACCCGTTAATTAATTGAACTACCTTTAACAAAATATCAGATTTTTTAAATGTTATTCTACAGCTTTTACCTTTAGCTCTAATAAATACCCCCCAATTACAGATATAATTTTTTTTGCTAATTGAATATCTTTAATATCAAAAGCGATTTCTATTTGAGGGTAGCCTTTTACATTTAATCCAGGGGTATAAATATTTCCATCACCTTCAATAAGTCCAGCCACACCTAATTGATTATATTTTATTTGATTACTTTTGGTAGAAGTACAAAATTCTCTTTTAAATTGCCCTAATTTATTTGTGTTAAACTGTACATTGTTTATTGGTTTTTTAATACTATTTAAATTGATCTAAATAACTTAACATCTTAACATAAGTTAATTTTGGACTATATCTTCAATTTTTAATTAAATGTATCACGCATAGTCTCTGAGGATCGTACTCATATTTATAATTTTTATTATATTTACTTTGGTTTCCTGCTGATTGTCCATTGTAGCATACCTAATATTTTAACATACACAATTAATATAAAATTTATTAGTACTGGTAGTAATTAAGTCATTAGGAGTTTCCAGCATACAGTGATATTTTCAAGTAATAGTACGACCTTTTGTCGATATAATTATAAAATAAATTTATTTATAAAAATATATTAAATATAAACTATTACAGCAAGCATACCTCAAATTTGACCTGCCATAGAGAATAAGCATATTGCTAAACTTAAACTTAATATAGGATTAGAATAAATCTGTCCTTTTAGTTCTGAGATATATCTAATATCTCTTATTCCTTTATTATTAATAATACTTGAAGGGGTTGAAGCAGTAATATAACTTAAAGCTAAAATAATTAAGAAAATATTTAAATTAGTTATAGTATATTGAATTATATAGAAAATGAAAGAATCTATAGAAGATTCACTATTAATAGCTAAAGCTAATAAAATAAATCCTATATGTGAAATTGTACTGTCATACAGATACAAAATTACCATACAAATCAGTCCCCGTAGGGTAATAACCATAGGAAGTAGCGACTTTCACTCACTCTCACTAGAATCGCAAAAAATACTCACCTTCGCTTAGTACTGATTGTGTTAAACCCCTAAAGGCTCACCCAGTTTAGTTTATATTTTGATTTATATAATAAAAAAAGCAGGTGGTACTAATTGAGACTGTGAGTTATTTAACTTATGGTTGAAAGCTAGATAAATTCTCTTCCAGTGTTCATACCTTTTTTAATATTAATAATCTTTGAAGACCCTTCTTTAGTTAAATGTTCTCCTTTATACATAATTTATGAGGCTTTGACCCAATCTAAAAAATCTTTATATTTAGTACCTCGAATAGAATGCTGAGTCAAAAATGGAATAATTGTACTATAAATATCGGAAAATTTAATACATTGGTAATAACCTCATGGGAAAGAATTAACATATAGACCACATTTAAAATAATTTATAAAACTTTTCATTAATTCCTGATCTCGTATATGTTGACTAACTTGAAAAACTAATTGAACACCTACACCCGCTATATTTCGACCTTTATTTTTTTTATAAAAAAACATCCTTCACCAGTAACAAATCCGGCCATTCATTCGGGTTGAGGAATTTTTCCCTTAGGGATTATAGGTCTTTTTACAGGTATTGTTTTAGGAAAAGCTCTTTTATGAGCAACTGATATTCCTAAATTTAATGAAGCTCGAATATTCATAATTACTTGAATACCATCTTCTGTAAGGTGTAGAGCTTGATTCATCATGGTAACTATTTGTTTAAATAATAAATAATCAGCCAATTTTTTAGTTATTAAATTATACTTATCAAAATGTGGAAAAATTTTTTCGGATAATTCTTTTAGAGAACTTACTCTAAATGCGCACATATTTTTCGATGGTTTTGTTACTAGACCTATTCCGCCATAAAAAGCTTGTATTTCCTTTAATAGCTCTAAGTCTTTTTTATGTAACCCTATTTGGTAAATTACTTCTACTCGCCATCCTAATCTATGTCCTACACTTTTTCGTATTATACATGAGAATGTACCCTCAGCGTCTGTTATTCCTGTTATAAAAAAAGGATTTAGTTTATTATTATTAGTATTACGTACGTGAGAAGTTGAATAATATCTAGAATGCGAAGCCAACTTTAAAAAAAAAACAACGGTGTTTTTGTATTACCTTGTTATTTAATCTATTAGCTGGTAAATCCTTAAATAAATTTGAATGTTTATTTGTTATGATTTGGTTAGGTAACTTGTGAGATAGAAAACAAATTTTGTCTCTATTAGAGTACACCTTAATTTCATAATTATAATTATCGCTGCGCGGTAAAATTTTTTCTGAAACAACTACCATCTACTCGTTGCTCTTTTACAGACTTTTTAATTATGCCTGACTTAGATCCGCGATTACCCATTTATGTTTCCATCATCTTAGGACTTTTTACCGTACATGAGTTATTAGTTCATCCACTTATAGCCTTTCGGTTATAGTTTGGTATCATAAGCTTTAGGGGTTCCCCGGAGTTTGATAGTTAAGCCCACACTACGTATTTTCTCATATACTGTAGGCTAATAATCTTTTTATTCTAGTTTGAGCTAAACCTACTAGAGTACCAATTAATAAAGATAAGAATGAACTTATCAATAGTAAATTTTTTACTACTTCACTTAAACTATTTAAATTGATAGAATTAAATATAGTTGATGTTGAATTAGTTATTGTATTTTCTGAGTTAGTAATTAGGCTGATAGATTCAGAAATATTCATTAAATTAAATCCATAGTATTGTAATTCTAATAATAATATTAGTATAGCTATTTTAGGTATTATTGTTAACCAAATTGTGACTATTGTTGGTACTTCATCATAAACATCCACGGCTATCAAATTTATCATGCAATTAAATAACACTTCAATTTTTTTGGCGATTACCCAGATTTTAAATTTTCTTTGTATCAGAATCCCATGGTCTTCTTAGATTCATAGTAGAATTAATTCTTTGAATCTGTTCAAAACCTGAGCTAGTTAAATGTTCTTTATTCTTAACTATTTCAGCTACTTTTTTAAAGTCGGCGAAATCTAAACTTTTAGCTCCAAGAATGGGATACTTTTCAAAAAAAGGAATAACTGTATTAACAATATCTGTAAAATTTCTTATGGTAAAACTTACAGATTGGGTTTTAACAAAAATAGGATAAGGTTTTAAAGTTAAGCTATCGGAACATTTATCTGTTATCCACCCCCGACCCTTAGGCTGGTTGGAAGACAGGGTTAATAAAGAAAAGTAAGAAGCTAAAACTTGAACAACTTCTTTATCTCTAATATGTAAGTCTACTTTTAAGATTAAAGAAACAATTCTTCAAATGTTAGTGCTAACTGGAGAAGTTTTAGTTCTAATACTAAAAAAAAAAGATCCATCACCACTAATGAAACCTGCTACCCAAAATGGATTGGGAATACCATTTAATTTAAATGCCGGTCTACTTACAGGAACAAAATTAGGAAAAGCTGTTTTTAACTTATCTGATAACCCTAAATTAAGTACGCTTTTTATTCTTACTATTTCCAATAAACCTTTTTCAGTTAAATGACCCTTTGTTTTAATGATTTAAAAAGCTTGCTTAAATAATAAAAAATCAGAATATTTGGCGGTGATTAAAGGGTATTTTACAAAATGATAAACGAGTACTTGCATTTCCCTTATAGAATACACATTAAAATTAGCGGTATTTTTACTATGGATTGTTACACTTCCTATACCTAAAGTTTGTTTAATTTCATTTAATAAGGCAATATCTTTAATATGCAGTTTTATCTGAAAAGTAAGAGATGTTTTCCAGATACTTTGATTTTTTTGACTTTCTTTAATTGTAACCTGAAAACAACCTTCAGCATCTGTGAATCCCGTAAAAAACCAAGGATTTATATTATTGTTTACACTGTTGTTACTTAAAGTAGAAAATTTTTGTATAGCTCCGAAGTATGTAACCGGGCCAGTATATTTTTTTTAAATTTTGAGGTGAATTTAATTGATTAGAAAGGACTTTGAATTGATAGCGACTTTCGCCGCCCATTAGAGTACACCTTAAGCTTCTAGCCTTGTTTGCTAGAAACCAACTACCGTCTACTCGTTGCTCTTTTACAGGCAATATTCCTGATTTAGATCCGTGATAACCCATTTCAATTTCTTTCATTTTAGGACTTGTTACCATACCCAGGTAATTATTCTGGCCACTGAAATTCTTTCGAATTAAGTTTGGTATCCTAAATTTTAGGGTGTCCCCGGAGTTTGATAGTTTTACCCACAGTAGTGTTTTCCTAAAACACATAGCAGGACTCCAATTATGTAAAGGGGCTGCTGCTATTTTAAACAAGAATCCAATAAAAATGAATACTAAGCCTAAACTTAAACCTTGAATAGCTGCTGATGCATTATAAGTTAATTCTATACCTGAATTGTTAAAGCAAGATATAGAGTTAGAAGTAGATATTATAGTATAAATTGATTCAAAATTAGTTAATCCTGTATAAGAATAAATTAATCCACATCCTAATAATATTATACATGAGGATAAACCTCCTAATAAGAAGTATTTTAATCCTGCTTTTGTTGAAGTTTCAGATTCTTTATATAAAGTAGATAACACATATAGTAGGGGTCAGTGGAATGGATACCCTGCCCTCCGAACCGTACGTGATACTTTCGCATCATACGGCTCTCCATCGCAATCTTCCAAAAATTGGTTTCGTGAGTTTAATTGGTAAAATTACGAATAATAGTCATGTCGGAATAATTAAGGTTACCCTTATGTAATAAGTCGTGGTGGTACGCACAGAGAGGGACTTGTTTTCGTCTATATGCTCCCACTCATTGTGCATACGTGCTATCACCCGTTCTTATTTTGCCTCTAACGTCTTTCACTTTTCTAATGTGATGCATTTCTACTTGATTAGTTGTTTTACAGATTGCACAGGCTTTGTATAAACTAGATTTAGTTAGTTTAGCATATCAAGACGTATTTAGACTTTCATCTATTTTGCGGATTTCAGGTCCACCAAAATCATGTTTTACTTTGAGCTCAGTTGGAACCTTTAACCCTAGTCCTGTTTCTGGATCAGTTAAATCCTTACCAAATTTCTGGAACGCCTTTCTCATAGTTCTCAATTTATGCTTTCGCGCTAACGTTAGGGCGCATGAGAATCGTAAGAACATTATTATCGTTCATAAACTAGAATAATTGGAAGCAAAGGTATAGAAGTTTATTATCCCATTAAGCCTATGATTGTAAAATGTAATTATCTCATAATGCGCAAGGTTGACTAAGTCCGTTCTAGATTTCGCTAATAATACACCCTTAGAGTTGGCTCGGATAAATTTATTCATTTTAAGTTTGGCTAAAATACTTTTCATGGGAATTTCGATACGCATTCTCATTCTGTATCTAGCTGGGTTACCATAATAACTTTTAAATAGACCGGTGGAGTTTGTTCTTTTACATCAAGCACCCAGGAAAGAGAAGCCATCTTTTGTAGCTGTTATTAAGGTTTTATCTTTATGTAGTTCTAACCCACATTTTTTATTTAAACAATCTGCTACCATATGTTTAATGTGTTTAGCTTCGTCAATCGAACCGATGATTAATATCACAAAGTCATCAGCATATCTTAAATATATAAGACGCTTAAAATTTGGATCAAACATATTCATACTAGGTATAGATCTTCTTTTCACTGCAAGTTGTTTAAACTCAGTAGATCCCGGATGTGATTTTCTTAATCATTGCATACGCGCTGTAATTTGGTCGTATTCTTTATTACGACCTCTTTTGGCTCCCTTTTCGAAAGATTGCTTAATACTTTCTACTTTTTTGTCCAGTTCGTTTAAAACTAGATTAGCTAGTAATGGACTTAAAACGCTACCTTGTGGCGTTCCTTCACTAGGTTTTATATGTAAACCAGTTTCTGGTTCTATAAACCCGGCTGTAAGAGACTTACGGATAAGTTGTAAAGTCTTGTCGCAGGTTAAATTTGTTTCTAGACACCTCATTATAATATGGTGAGGTATCTTATCAAAGCATTTTGAAATATCTCCTTGGATAACTCATTGGTAGGCTGATCCATTTCGGTACAGTTGATATAATGCTTGTTTTAGTGTTTTTCCAGGTCTGAAACCATAAGAATTTTTGCTAAACTTATCATCTCAGATAGATTCCAATAGTACGGTCAAAGCCTTTTGAACTATCTTTTCTCTAGGATTACCTACACTTAATGGTCTTAGTTCGTTTTTACCCGGTTTAGGTATCATAACTCTTCTCGTTGGAGAGAATTTTAATTTACCCGATTTAATATCTTGGGCTATATTTTCGAACCATTTTATATTAATACCATCTAAGGTCTCGTTGGTAACCCCCTTTGACATGTTTCCTGGTTTACTCTTTATTTCAAGATAGCACGCTTGTAAAAATAAAGGATTCGACAGGATGTTTATTATTCCGTTATACTTACCATTTTTACTCATATATTTGTTTAATTCTATCTTAGTCCACGAACTAATAGACATACCCTTCTTTAACAAAGGGTTTTTCGATTTGCTGCCCTTTAACGGGTTGAGAGAATCGTTGTCTGTTGACATAGAGTCATGACTTTCCTGAATTAACGATTTACGACTGTTCCCCTTCGCACTTAGATTAAAAGCGCTACTATGGAAACTCCGTCCCCGCATATAAATAGAGGCGGTTAGATCCCGAGGTTGCGATGTGTGTCTGATTGCTTGAGAGCATGTAGCTTTAGGACCTTGCGCACTTTCGTCTTCTAGATTGAAGTAAGCATAGGGTTTTTGGCAATTATGAAAGTTCGGACTACCATTCATAACATTTGGGTTCCCTATTGAATGCTGCGATATTCTGCTTATAACACTCAGGCCATCGTGAGCCACTCTGTACGTATCATTTTTGTGAACCTGACCATGGCTACTCCCACTAACAATTGTATCGAGAAGGGGCAGACCCTCTCTACAGTTGCTTTTGTAATCTGCTATTCATTCAGAATGGTTATTAACTACTTCTGATGCGATTACCCGTGGCGGATATCTTAATTTGTGACAATTAAGGCCAAATATATCCGATAGTATAAATAAATATATTGCTATAATGAGTTGGGTCGACTACCCGCACCGTGATTAGTGGTCCAATACTACTGGATCAGTAACTGGCAACGAATAGCCTCCCACCGAACCGTACGTGCAACTTTAACTGCATACGGCTCTCCCCGAACGT
>Ga0157365_10000197_pt1 | contig 28307 bp, 26 predicted proteins | sample AttsexASBM3_FD_111478 | JGI IMG/M metagenome (GOLD analysis project Ga0157365, IMG submission 111478) | Fungus gardens microbial communities from leaf cutter ant in Ribeirão Preto, State of São Paulo, Brazil - Atta sexdens ASBM3 | ecosystem: Host-associated > Fungi > Mycelium > Unclassified ... | reverse complement strand
TCAAGGTGAAGAGTAATCAACCTAAGGGAGTTATTAATACGTACAGAGTAAGCTCTGGATTGCCTAAGGAAGGTAACTTCTATGGTAACGGAACGACCATAGTATCAAACAAAAATCCAATATCTCACTCAAACTTATTGGTAATTAACTTGAAAAGGGTCGTAATGGGAACACAATTCAGCAAGAGAAATTACAGCGCTGATCGCGCAAATAATGTAACTAACAAACTGAATTATTTAGCAAACATTAAAATACAGAGAGACGAGCCTATAAGAATGAATCTATATAAATTCATGATAGACACCGACTTTCTTTACAACGCCTACGACAATATAAAAAGCAATCCCGGTAACATGACCCAGGGTATAACTACTACCACCTTCGATGGAATGTCCGTAGAAGCACTGGAAAATTTGAGTCAAGAATTGAAAACTGAGAAATTCCAATTCAAACCGGGAAAAAGAATACACATATCAAAGGCATCAGGAGGTATTAGACCGCTAACTATAGCTCCACCAAGGGATAAAATTGTACAAGAAGCCATGAGAATTATCTTAAACGCAATATTCGAACCAGTCTTCCACGACTCTTCACATGGGTTTAGACCCAATAGAAGTTGTCATTCAGCCTTACAGTATTTGAAAATAAACGCTCAACCTTGTACATTATTCATTGAAGGAGATATCTCCAAATGTTTCGATAACATCGATCATCACAAACTGATGAAAATTATAGAAAGTAAAATACTCGATAGAAAATTCACAAAGCTGATTTGAAAGAGTCTAAGAGCAGGTTATTTTGAATTTACTCAATATAAACACGACGTCGTCGGTACGCCCCAAGGATCTATCATAAGTCCAATCCTTGCCAATATATTTATGGACCAACTAGATCACTATGTAGGTCTCCTAAAACAGGAATTTGACCAAGGAAAAAGATCCCTAGTCCCAAAGATTAACAGACAATATGAGTATGCAATAGCAAAGAATAAGAAAAAGGGTGACATGAAGGAAGTGAAAAACATCCTGAAAGTAATTAGAAAACTCCCTGGAGTATACTTCCACAGCCCGTTATACAAAAGATTAGTTTACGTAAGATATGCCGATGACTGAGTTATAGGAATCAGGGGATCGTACAAAGACGCTCAGTTCATATTAGACAAAGTATCAGCATTCCTATCATACTTAGGCTTATCCAACCATCCAGAAAAAACTAAAATCACTTCAGTAGTACACGACAAAGTCTCATTCCTTGGTACCTACATTCAAAGATCTCATCATACTAAATTCATGACGAGAAACGGTATCCAGTTTAGACAATCAAAAAAGTTACTACTATTAGCACCCATGGATAGAATTATAAAAAAATTAAAAGAAACAAACTTTATAAAAGATGGAAAAGCCTACCCCAGATTTCTTTGGCTTCACCTTAACCATGATCAAATTATACATCAGTATAACGCAGTAGTAAGAGGATTTTCTAATTATTATTCCTTCACGGCCAACTATGGTAAACTTGCAGGTCAGTTAATCTTATACCTAAAGAGATCATGTTGCAAACTACTAGCCGCCAAATTCAATCTAAGAACTATGAGTGCTACTTACAAGAAATTTTCAGGAGACCTAATGAGCCCCAAAGGGATAAAATTCATAAAACTATCCTATACGGCCACAGGTATTTTTAGAACCAGAGTCAGCTCCATAATTCCTAACCTTTTCTCCTTGAAGTCTATATCCAATCTATACGGGCTAGTATGTTCTATTTGCGGTGCCGATACAAACATAGAAATGCACCACATAAGACATATGAAGGATGCTAACCCAAAGCTATCGAAGGTTGACAAAATCATGGTTAAGATGAATAGAAAACAAATTCCTTTATGCAGAAATTGTCATATGAAACACCACAGTCTTTTTTTATTTATTTAATTTATTTAAAATAACCAGCGCCTTATATAATCACACCTCAGGTAGTGTCCCTTTTCTTTCACACGCTTAAATATCAAATTTATTGTCTCTCTCTCCTTCGTTCTCGTTCGTCTCGAATTTAATAATTCAGAAAATTATCGCTCGCCTCGCTATTTTTGAATATTTCTAAATTAAAAAAATTTTTTAATATTTCTAAATTAGGCTCCCATGGAGAGCCGTATGATGGGAAACTATCACGTACGGTTCGGGAAAGGGGTAATACCTTCCATAAAAATCCAACTATGGATAGATTATTCTAGTTCACTTATCATTACCTGTTTTAGCGGGTGAATCTATTTTAGCGCCCGCTTTAAATTTGGCTATATGCTGGAAAAACTTTTTAAAAAAATTTATATTTGATATTGAATTAGAAAGTCAATCAGCAGGAAACTTAATAAATTTAAATCTATTAAGGATCTTCAGAGAATATACGCCAGAGATAGTTTATTGTAAAGGTGGTAGTATTTTATTAAATTTAAATAATAGTTTATCACGTCATAAATTTATCAGCTACTTAACTGGTTTAATTGAAGGTGATGGTACAATTATTGTACCTAAAACAGAAAGATCTTCTAAAGGTAAACTTAATTATCCTTCTATTCAAATAGTGTTCCATTTAAAGGATTTACCATTAGCTTTAATAATACAACAAAAATTGGGTTATGGCTCTTTGATACGAAAAAAAGGATTAAATTGCTATATTTTATCAATTAATGATCAAAAAGGAATTTTAAATTTAGTTAATTTATTGAATGGTTATATGAGAACACCTAAAATTAATTCTCTTTATAAATTAATTGATTGGCTTAATAGTCAAAACTTAAAATTAAAGTTAACTAAATTACCTATTAACACTGAATCATTCAATAATGATGCTTGATTATCAGGATTTATTGAAGCAGATGGTCATTTTAATGTAAGAACAACTATGACAGGTAAATATCCTAAAATAGAATGTAAATTCGAACTAAGTCAGAGGCAGAATGATCATTTAGGTTTTAGTAATGAACTATTTTTAGCAAATATTGCTAAATTTTTAAATGTTTATCTGAAAAATATAAGAGAAAATACACCTAATCCTCAGTATAGAGTTAGAACTATGAGTTTAAAAACTAATTTAATACTAGTCAATTATTTAAATGAATATCCTTTATTTGGATCTAAATTTTTAGATTACAATAATTGGAAAGAAATTCTTAATTTATTCAATCCTAAGTTTAAATATTCTCAAGATAACGTCAAAAAAGTATTAAACCTAAAATCAGAAATGAATGATAAGAGAACTATTTTTATTTGGGATCATTTAAATAAATTTTACAATTTAGATTATTAAGATATATTCCCAACTTATATGTAAATATAAGAGTATATACTCTAAATATAATTTTTTATATTTTTAAGATTTGCTTGTAGGTTACACAACCTTTTTTAAGTAATTTCATGGGACGTAGTCTCTTATATCAAGATAAAAATTTTTTGGCTATAACTATGCTTATAACAGATAGAAGGGCGACCGTTCGGTTGCATTTTGAATTATCTTATCCAATGCTCTATGCTGATATAAGATCGCTTTCAGGTTATTTAAGCGAATTCCATCTGGCTTACCTAGATAAAAGCACTTTAACCAGGGAACATAGCCTGCCAGAAAAGGTTGGAACTGGACAGGAAGAGTCCTTGGCCTCCAATCGAGGAAACGCGCCACGACAAGAAAAACAGGTTATTTGTGAAGTTGAGATCAGTACGGGTAAGGTTGACCGATGGCCTATATTCAAATCGCTTTGCGATCCACTGCCATGTAAGCTACGTGCCGTAAGTTTCTATAACGGAACGATAATAACTAAGCTTACGACACTTTCAATAAGAAAGAAAAGATCCGAAAACTCTCTTGACGTGACAGAGCCACAATCGAGCGCTCAGCAGCAAAATGCGATACCGGTGAACCACAACGAAATGAAGATTAAACATCCTCATGGCAACCCAGTTGCGCAGACTATTAATAACAGCTGCTACTTGTGGGGCGGAGGCCCCGTAGTACTTGGAAAAGGAAGGGGGCTAAACACTGGATGTAAAAAAAACATTCGGTCATACTCGACTAAGACTACAACTGAAGCGCCGTCATGGAATGACACTAAGGCTGCAAAAAGACTGGAGTCACTATGAAATGGTAACAAAAAGGACTCGAAGTTTATCAACAAAGGTTTATGGAAACTCTTACAAGAAACAAACTTGTGAACAGCTGCTTACATAAAACTAAGCAAATCTAAAGGTTCATCTACGGCTAGCTTTGACAAGCACAATATCGATGGAACAACTCTCGACGCCTTAATATCTCTTAAAAATGATCTAATTAGCGGGGTATATGAGTTTGGAACAACCAAACGACTGTATATACCAAAAGCCAATGGAAAATTAAGACCATTAGGAATTCCCCCCTTCCGGGACAGAATAGTACAAGAGGTTGTTAGAACGATACTTGAAGTAATTTACGAACCTAACTTTTCTAATCACTCACACGGGTTCAGACCTGGTAGAAGCTGCCACACGGCCCTAAGACATGTCAAACAGAAAAGCAGCGGTTTTTCATGGGCAATTGAGGGAGATATCAAAGGCTTCTTTGATAATATAGACCATAAGATACTTCTATCACTCCTTAACAAGAAGATCGAAGACCCTAGATTTATCAGTTTGATATACAAAATGCTAAAAACAAGAGTTAAAGAAGAAGGCTCAAAGGAAACTACTAGCCTTATTGGATCCCCTCAAGGATCTATACTTAGCCCTTTGCTATCTAATGTAATGTTGCACGAATTTGATATATTCATGGAAGACTACATCACAAGATACAACAAGGGAAAAGGTAGAAGAATAAACCCGGAATACGACCGGCTATGGAAGAAATTTGGTATAAAAGAGGCACGAAAAGTACCTTACTTCAAATACAACGACCCGTCATATAGGAGGATGCACTACGTTAGGTATGCAGATGACTTCATCATCACCATAATTGGACCGAAAAACGAGGTTATAGATATAAAAAACAAGTGCGCGGACTTCCTTAACGACCTAAAATTAACCTTAAGCCCAGAAAAAACTCTAATCACGAACCCAAAAGCTAAAGAGATACCTTTCCTAGGTTATCTTATAAAAAAATCGCCCAAACAAAAATACTCTTACTCAAGAATATACGGTGATAAAATACGGCAGGTATCAATTATAAGAGGTGGACAGGTTTACCTAAAACCGGACTTCAAAAAAGTAGTGAAAAAGCTGAATGAAAAAGGATTTTGCTTGAAAAATGGATATCCCATACCCAACTTCTCGTTATTAAATGAGACGCAATATGGGACTATAATCAAAGTATCTCATATCCTAAGAGGACTATCATCCTTCTACATATTAGCGAGAAACTATCGAGATTTTATGAGTAGAATAAACTATATCATTCGTTACTCAACCGCCAAACTGTTTGCAGCGAAGTTCAGACTCCCCTCAATTGCGAAAGTCTTCAAAAAAGCAGGAAAAAATCTAAGCAGGCCGCTAAACAATAAAGCTACAAAATCGAAGAAGTCGGTAATCGGTCAAACAGAAGAAAAAATATACACGTACCTGAAATCTATTGGAGTATCTCAATCAAAAATGAAAGATATATCAAAGATAAAAGTTGGAATTCCATACACAACCTTCAATGAAATTTCCAAACCCGATCTCGCTCCTCTAAAAAAAGACTTCAATCCTACCCTAAAGGAAACCTTAACTTCAACTCCAAAATCTAGGCATATCAACCCTCTAAACTCCCTAAATTGAAGAATAACCAGAACAGTTAAATTAACCGGAGCTTCATGTATTATATGCGGTACAAACTAAAAAGTAGAAATGCACCACATTAGGGGAGTAAAATACTTAAAAGGCCTAACAGTGCACTCAGCCATGATGAAGACCCTAAACAGAACACAAGTACCTCTATGCCCCGAGCACCACAAAATGGCGCATAAAAACGGGCTAATGGCAATGCTAAAAACCCATAACAACTCAGATAACAACAGCCCACAATTAATACCGATTCATAGTTAATATATGTCCGAGTTGGTGAGCTGTATGATGGGCAACTATCTCGTACAGTTCGGAGAAGACTTTAGTAGGCTACCAATGTGTCCCGAACTTTTTATTCTACACTTCAATACAAGTTTTTACGACCCAGCATTACGACATTCCAGTTTCGTTTTTATCATAATTTTGATTCTCACAAGCCACAATTCGTTAAATTTTGTTAACGAGACGGTGAGGGGATTAACCGGTGGGGCGTTGGCCAACGAGCCAGGGTTCTTAGGACCGGTGAATAGCATAACACTATTGTCTTTCAACAGTGGAAAGCGTTCCTTAAGTAAATATAAAGGATTAAGATTAGCGCAAGCAAAGAATCATTATAAAATAGGTTCAACGTATGAAATTTATTTCTTTAATGAAATCAAGAAAGACTTGCCCAAAAATTTCCTTGTCAATAGAGTTAGAGTGTTTAAAGCAGGGAATACTTTATGTGGTTACTCTGACAAATATCCTATACAGATTCGATCTTATCCTTTATTAGAAATGGAGAATCTATTCATTTCTTGCAAAAACGAAATTCATAATGGGAACCCCGGAAAATATCTAAAACCTTCTATATTCTTAGATTATTCATCTGAATTTCCAAAATTCATGTCTAGTACCTCTCAACTCGCAAAGCTTTTAAAGTCAGGAGTTGTGAGATGAAACGGGGGCAAGATAATCGAAAAAGCAAAAGTCGGAGGTAATGCTCCGAATATCAGGTATATAACTACTTTAGACTTAGAACACGGCAACGGACTATCGGGAAAGTTTAATAATAATTGAAAACATAAGATAGTGCATTCTAAAGCTTGTCCCTCCCTAACCCGATTCTTGTCAGTTGAAAAGGCGAGAGCTGGAGGTAGAGGTAAATCCTGAACGTATTTAAATAAAAATTATACGGCGCTGAATTCGATAAAGTTAGAGAGGGCTCACCAATGGCATAATAATCCTACACTTCAGCGTGGCTATGTCACAGATACCCTTTATAAGGTGTATGATATGCCCGTTCAATCTACATTATTAAAATGGAACAAAATCCAATGAAAAAAGGTAGAGGTTAATGTGTTGAAAAAACAAAAGGATTTAGTCAAGTTAGCCGGAACATTAGGCACAAAACACCCAACAGTGTTAGCTAAACAAAATATGCTGGCAAAGACCTTAGAATTTAGACTACTGGCAGTATACCAAACCTCACAAAACAGTGGATCTAAAAATCCAGCCATCGACAATTATATACTGTCAACACCTGAGAAAAAAATAGCTATGGTAGAAAACCTTAAAACCCTGCTAATTCAGGCTGAAAAGGGTGTATTTAAAACCAGCCCCGTTAAACGAGTAATGATACCTAAAGAAAATGGTAAGTTGAAAACTATAGGTATCCCCACTATCCAAGATAGAATGCTACAAGCCGTGATAAATCTAGTACTAGAGCCTATAGTGGAAATGAATAGTGACCCTAACAGCTACGGCTTAAGAAAATATAGAGGTAAAAAGAACGCAATAGCCGCAGTCCGAATTAATATTTCTCTACAATCAAGACACAAATCTAAATGGATATTGGACGCAGATATAAAATCTTTCTTTGAAAAAATTGACCACAATTGGCTTTTATCTAACATACCTCTATGTGAATCTCATAAATTTATACTTAAGGGATGGTTAAAAGCTGGCGGTGTATTAGAAAACACAAATATTAAGATCGATGAGTCACATGAAGGATGAATCACTCCCACTATTAAAAATTTCACCCTTAATGGATTGGAAGCGACAGTCATAAAATCTATATCTTCAATTACTGGAGGAAAAACATTTCTAAAGAATATCTACAAAAACGGTGTAATAACTAAATTGCTGTCATTCTATGTAAAAACTGTAAGGTTCGCTGATAAATTAATCGTAATCGCACCTAGTAAAAGAGTATTAAATTTATTTATAAAACCCGCTATTGAAGCCTTCTTAAGTGAGAGAGGCCTATCACTGTCAAGTGATAAAACTAAAATCTTTTCACTCGCTACCGGTAGAGAACTCCACTTCCTTGGATATGTTTTTAAATATAGAGAAAACTGGTCAAAAAAATACAGCTTTTTCAAAAACCGAATAGGTAAATCTGGAATAGCTTTATATCCTAACAAAGAAAAAGTAAAAGAGATCATCAGAAAGCTAAGATTAATATTCGAACTTTCCCAAAATCTTTCTGCTTACGAACTTATATTGAAGTTGAACCCTATAATTAAGGTATGGTCTAAATATTACAACATGGGTGAAAGTTGTAGCTTCAGAGGTTACGTACGATATGTTCTATACCTATTGACTTGGAGATGGGCGCATCAGAAACATCCTAATTGAGGTAAAAAGGCAATAGCTTCCACTTACTTCCTAGGGCTACACGATAATAATAAAATAATAAAAACCCCGCAGGCTCAAAGAACGTTTAGTGCAAAAATACTAGACAACTCCCTACACGATCCTAACAGAGAAGGTAAAAGGTTGGCTTTATTAGATCCCCTTACAGTTACTAAAACAGTTAGTGCCATAAACTATTCCTTACCCAATAAATATTTAAAAATTCATGCATACCACAAAGATATTAACTTATTAACAGACTTAATGGTCCTACAAAATTTTAGAGCACTCGGTAAAAACGAAGGAGTTAAAGGAAATTTAATAATCCGACAGGCTTAAGATCTATACATTTAAATTTAAATGGTTCTGTAATGCAGGCTGGTAATAAAATAGACCACATCATTTTTATCAAAATTGAAGGTTCTAAGACAGCAATGTCTAATTTAAGGTTCTTACATGTTTGGTGCCACTTTGACAGCCATAATGCTCCAGAGCGAAACTAACATACTTTGGTATAACATAAAGTATAGCTGGAGACGCTCGTCTCTCTGATTGAGCCGTACGCGGAGTGATTCGCACATACGGTTCTTTGAGGGGATCCTATCGCGAGGTATGGTTCCATCTCTAGTGGAGGAGGTGATCCAATTTTATATCAACATCTTTTCTTAACCATAACCACGTGTCTCTGTTTATTTTTTTTATATGATGATTAGTGTATCGCCCTCTTATAAAAGTAAGAGTCAATTTGAATTTGATGTATTTTTACATGCATACAAAACCTTTTTTCCAAAAAACAATTTACCAGAACCTGAATTTTTACAATGGCTAATAGGATTTGCAGAAGGAGAGGGATCTTTCTCCGTCGCTAAGAGAGGTGATTTAGCCTTTGTTATTACTCAATCCACTTCGGATGTAAATATACTTAATTATATTAAGAATAGTTTAGGTTTTGGTAAGGTTATAGTACAGTCTACTAAAGGTAAAACTCATAGATATATTGTACAAGATATGAATGGATTATCACTTATATCTCATTTATTTAATGGGAATATGGTATTTCCTACTAGAACCGCTAGGTTTCATACTTTCTTGTCAGCTCTTAATGAAAAACTTTTAAGAAATAATATTCCTTTGATTTATCCTATGTATATGACAGTACTACCTACTTTAAACGATGCATGATTAAGTGGTATAACAGATGGTGAGGGATCTTTCACTTGTTCTATATTGGTAGCTAGAAAAACTTATAGACTTAGATACATACTAACACAAAAGCATGATTTAAATAAACCAGTTTTTTATCTTTTAGCATCTTTATTTAAGGATATAGGGTGTTTAGCTGCAGTAGTCCCACACTCAATAGAAAATGTGTGAGAGATTAGAATTAATGGAGTAAAAAATTGTAAGCTTATATATAAATATTTTGATCACTTTACACTTAAAACAAATAAGTACCAATCTTATATTAAATGAAAAAAAATAACAGTTAAATTAGAGAAAGGTGATCATTTATACAGTAGTAAAATCACTGATCTACATAATATGTCTAAAGAAATCAACAATAAAGATTTAGTTGAAGCTCATCGTTCTTTAACTAAGAATCCAGATATTTTAGGTAAAAACTAGATTCTATATCTTTCAGATCCTTAGCAAATAAAGGCAAAACTTTAGAGAAGTAAACACAGACACACAATCAGGAAAACAGGTATTGGTTCAGCTAAAGCTGTGTAAAGTAATTAGGCAGATGTCAAAAATAATAAGACCTAATTTAATAATATCAATGATATATCAATATCTAGTCTTTACTTTATAAACGTATAGTTTATATGTATCATGCAATTTTTAGAAAGAAATGATATTTATAAAGGCTATGCTGGTGAAACGGTCAAAACTATCCTATAGCTAGACCGTCGGTTATCTAAATGATCGCTACAGACTGGTTCACCGGTGGGTATCTGCAAGGATGCCTAATGTACAGTCGGATTCCTCTTAATTACCAGTTAAGGTAACTATTAAAGTTAAAATAGTTAGGCACATAGTTAAAGGATTAAACATAATTATGTGTTAAGGAATTGGGTTCTTCGGTCAATTGTGGCCCTTTAAATATAATTTAATGCAACATACTGTAAGCGAGAAATTCATGAATAATTTATTAGATACTTTGAGTGTAAGTTGCAATCTTTGTACCGTTGAAGTTAAAAATCTTTTAAATATGAATAATTCGCAAGTAACCAAAGCGTATAACAACTCGTTAGTAGGAACTTCAGAGGCCATACGTATGTTAAATTTAAACAAAGTCTTTACTTTATCGCGGGGACGGCTTATTCATAGTAAAAATGAGGATACAAAATTAGAAGAATGGTTAGCAGGTATCATAGATGGTGATGGAAGCTTTCTATTAAGTAAAAAGGGTTATGCTAGTTTAGAAATTACAATGGATATTAGAGATGAGCATGCTTTACAAATAGTTAAAAATACTTATGGTGGATCTATCAAATTAAGATCAGGTGCTAATGCACTAAGATATAGATTACATCATAAATCAGGTTTATTAAAATTAATTAATGATGTTAATGGACATATTAGAAATTCTAATAGATTAGTTCAATTAAATAAATTATGTCATAAATATGAAATAAGTTTAATTTATCCTCAAAAACTAACTTTTTATAGTGGCTGGCTGTCTGGATTTTTTGATGCATGTGGTAAACTAGATTTAAATTTTACAGAAAATAATACAAAACCTAAATTAATTTTAACTGTAACTCACAGATTATATGATACTGTTGTTATGTTTAAGGATATTTTTGGAGGTTATGTTGTATGTGAAAAAGGAAACAGTGATCGTTTTGTATGGTATTTAGATTCAGATGATAAAATATTAAACTTTTTGGAATATGTTAAAAGATATCCTTTGAGATCGTCTCGACGACAACGGTTCTTTTTAATTCCTGGGTTTTACAAACTATTAAATCTTAGAGCTTACAAAGCATCAGAAGGGACTATTTTAGGTAAAACATGGTCAAGATTTAATTTAAAATTTAGCCGTGGTATACATACTATGAGTATTCACTCTTCTCAAAAAGAATTAATAAATAAATCTTCTTTGTTGAAATTATCTAATGATTTTACTCAACGTAATAAGTTAGTAGTTTGGGGTGAGAATCTAGGATCTGGTATATCTTATGGTAGACTTACAAAACAGGTTTCTGAAATGTATAAATTTAATAATTATCAGTACTCTGTTGTAATTGGTTTATTATTATCAGATGGCTGGATTTCCTATTCTACTAAATTTTCTAAAACTCCCCGGTTAGGGTTTAAACAATCTTTAAATAAATTTAATTATTTATTCTTAGTTTTTAGCATATTATCACCTTTTTGTAATAGTTTACCTAGTATTGTTACATCTAAAAACAAAAATTTAAGTTTAAGCTATGCCGTAAATTTTTTTACACGATCTCTTCCTTGTATTATAGATTTACATCTACTATTTTATAAAAATAATAAAAAAGTAATCCCTCAGAATATTTATAATTTATTAGATCCTATTGCTTTAGCTCACTGGATAATGGGAGATGGTCAAAGAAGAGATTACGGATTAGTTTTATGTACTGATTCTTTCAGTATAGCAGAGGTAGTACGGTTGGAAAATGTATTAATACTACGTTATGATTTAATATGTACAATTAGAACTAATAAAATAGGTCAGTATCGAATTTACATATCAGCAAAATCTATGGATAAATTAATATCAATTTTATTACCTTATATGGATAATTCCATGTTATATAAGCTTAATTTAGTCTATAATAAAAAATAGTCTTATTATATCAACTAAATTGTATGCAATCAATATATTTTATGTGTGATGGTACAGTTACAATTAATAGCACTAACACACAATTATCTATTGCTCTTTCTCAAAAAACATCTGAATTATTACAACCTTTACTAGAAATATATGGTGGAAATATCTATATTGATAGAGGGAGCTCTCAATCTTTTAAATGGTATATAACAAAAAAAGAGGATATCTTAAATTTAATAAATTATTTTAAAAAATATCCATCTAGATCAGCTAAAAAAAATAGACTTCATTTAATCCCTAAATACTATGAATTAAAGGATCTTAAAGCCCATAAAGCTTTACCTGGTACTTTTTTAGGTAAAAGTTGGAAATATTTTAACAATAAGTGGTTCAAATATGAAGATCTTAATTAATGTTAAATTTAAAGATATGGTCCAAACATTTTATTTAAATGTAGCATCCAGAAGTTATAAAAATAGGCTTCTTAACGTTGCTGTTTGCTGGAACAACTTCTTTCCTAAATGAGGTAAGTTTTAAGTACTCCATCTTAAATGATATAGTAATAAAATTAAAACAAGGGAGTATATCAGCAGGTAACAATTTTATTCAATTAAAACATGGAACCTCAGAGACTTTATGCAACGAAACTGTAGAAGTATTAGAAAATGTTAAAGAGATCTCAGTTCATGTACCTAGACATTTTAAACCAAATAATCCAGAACAAATAGGTCATTATTTAGCAGGTCTAATAGAAGGAGGAGGTCAATTTACTAACAAACAAGAGTTAGTTATAGAGTTTCATCATTTAGATGCTTCTTTAGCTTATTTTATAAAAAAAAGTATAGGTTATGGTAGAGTAAAAAAAATAAAAAAAGAAAACAAAGAGTCCATATTTTTAGTAGTATCTTCAATAGAAGGTTTGATAAAAGTCATTAATCTAATAAATGGTAAAATAAGAATTGAAAATACACTTAACGAAATGAATAAAAATATTTTAAATGATAATAAATTTGCCTTATCTGAAATTAAGAATAAACTTCCTAAGGAATTAAAAATTAATTTAGATAATAATTTAAAAAATCATTGGTTAGCTGGATTTTCTGATGCTACTGCTAGTTTTCAAATCAATTTTGTTAATAATAGTAACCCCGCAGGCTCAAAATCAGGACTACAATTAAACTTTAAAATCGAACCTGCTCAAAAAGATAATATTTTATTTGCTTTACAATTCATTCAAGATTCTTTAGGAGGAAATATAGCCTATAACCAAAATAATGAAAGTTATAATTATGATTCTACCTCATTTGGTACAGCAAAAAATGTCATAGATTACTTAGATCATTATCATTTATTATCAAGTAAACAAGTTAATTTCTTAAAATGGAGAAAATCTTATATCATCATTCAAAATAAAGATTATTTAAACGAAAATGGAATTAACAAAATTATTAAATTTAAAAATACTATGATTAATTATAATGATTAATTTTAATGTAATGAAACTGACTTTAAGTACAAAATTTTTAATTATTTCTAGAACAATACAGTTTAAGATGAAGTCCTAACAAGAATGTTAAGTTCTTGAGTATTAATTTGAATAGTTAAACCCCCGCAAGGAGCAGGCTCCTAATTTTATTTTTCCTATTCTATTAATCAAAACATTGTTATATTTTAATTATACCTGGTTTCGGTAGGGCGACCGTTCGATTTACGTTGGAAATGCTAATTTTGTCTAGGTACAATGTAGCCGCTGCAGCTAGCGGCAGTGAAAAGCACACCACTTACCCTGCTCGCGGAGACAAGCAAGCATGCAGTAATGCAAAGGGGACAATAGCCTGTGGTGAAAGGGAACCAGAAGTATCATACATAGACTTCAATACTGTATCCCGAGCTTATGACTTTATTAAGATGAAAGCTTCGAGCTTAAATCTGATTACTTTTTGTGGTACCGGCCACTTGATCAAAAACTGTATGAGAAGGATCAATGAATTCACTTGCGCGGAGATTCCGAACGTTGCAAACTCGCTAGAACGGGATTCAAATAACTGTGTGGAAACAGGACAGAGTAAAACGACTCTTAATAGAGAACAAACCTCAAAAGGGTTTAATCAGCCAACGTTGATACCGGTGAAGTCCTCTCAAATATTGCGTGAGGATGGCAGAGGGTTCGTAGTAGGACAAAATCCGAAGGGACCTATGTATCTTATGACGTTAAATGACGCCAGAAGGTTTTACTCAACAGATAGTCAACCTATTAAATCGGACGAGGTTGTAATACCAAGGGAGAAGATTGAACGATTGGCTAAATTGTGGGAGGCCTCATATATTGAACCCAACAAGATATATTATGATCTTAAAGGATATCTTAAGGATATTAACATATGAATCATCGCTTACCAGAAACTTGCGAGCTCCAGAGGGGCTACTACTCCTGGGGATACTATCAGCGGAACAACTCTTGATAGACTTGAAAAAGTCCAAAAAGAAGTTCTAAACGGTAAATACAAATGGAAACCTAGTAAAAGGCCTACAAACAATAAGGAGAAAAGACCAATAGGTATACCCTCCTTTTCCGATAAATTAGTAGAAGCGGTTCTGCTAACCATATTACAACCTATTTATGAATTCAGCTTCGATGAAAGATCCTTCGGCTTCAGGGGTGAAAATTCTACACACTCTGCGTTAAAATACGCAGTAACTAAAGCAGCATCCACGAAGTGGGCCCTTGAAGGAGATATCTCAAAATGTTTTGATAGAATAAATCATCAAAGGCTACTTGATATAATCCGAGAGAGAATCAAAGATGAGCTAGTTCTTAAATTGATAAAGGGAAATCTTCATTCACCAATATATGATGATGGAAAACTGACTGATCTATTCGAAGGAACCAGACAAGGCGGAGTACTTTCCCCATTGTTATGTAACATTTATCTAGACAAATTAGATAAAATGATACGAGTTTGGGAAAAGGAATACCGAGAAAATTATCCTAAAAGTTTGGAATTAAAACAAAACAAAGATTATTACAAAATTTGATATAAAACTGTACGAGGGATCTTACCCAAAAATACCATAAATACTGATCCACAAATAAATAAGGATAAAGCTAGAACTAATTACCTAAAGATGGAGTATGTTAGATATGCTGATAATTTCGTACTTTTCCTGGACAGTAAACTAGAAACTGCCTTATTTTTAAAAGAAAAGGTGTCAAATTTCCTTTTCGATGAGTTAAAGTTACAACTAAATGAAACTAAAACGAAAATAACAGCAACTAAAGACGAACTAATACATTTTTTAGGTTATCTTATTACAAAACGAAAAGTAAGAGTTGTAAAGGGAAAAGCCAATTATGAAATGAATAACATGAGCCTAATGATCGACATACCCAAAGTAATCAAAAAGTTAAATAGCAAAGGCTTCTGTGATGAAAAAGGTTTCCCTATAACACATCCAGCCTATATAGCACCATCTCAAGTAGATACAAATGCCCTAATGACTGCAGTATTGAACGAATACTATGAAATATTAAAAATCGGAAAGAATAGGCAAAAAGCCCTGGATTATGTTTTATATATCATTAGGTATAGTATAGCCAAAACCTATGCAGCTAAGTATAAGCTAGGCTCAACTCGAAAAGTTTTTCAAATAGCAGGATATGATCTAGGTAAACCAATACGAGTAGATTCTAGACATAAGATAATTGGGTTAGACGAGAGCTCAGTAGATAATCGGGTATCAGTTGGAAAAAGACCACTGAGAAAACTACAAAAGCTAAAATATCCGCCTTTCAAATTGAGTGTTCAATTATATGGTCCGAAAGAAGATTTAAAGTGAAGAGTGCCTACACCAAAGATGGTAGAGGAAGGTATCAAATCTATTATAGACTGGATAAAAAAAGGGGAAAACCTAAATAATTTTAACTAGACGCAAAAATAGAGATCCTTAAGGGATATTATCTGTGAAAAGGTATTATTAACTTTAATAGTCCTTGTGCCATATGTAAAAGCTTGGATGATTTACAAATACACCATGTAAGATCTATTAAGAATCTTAAAGGTAGAGACCCCTACATGAAATTTATTATCGGCCTAAAAATCCGAGAAATATCACTATGTAGGAATCAACTGCAACACCACAGAGACCCCTACATTAAAGGACATGGAGGTAAATGGAGAAACAAAGCTAAATATCTAGATATAGGGAACGATTAATTAGCCAAACACTCTTAGTTGGGTTAGAGAGCCTAGTGATGGGTGACTATCTTGCTCGGTTCGGGGAGGACACGGGACTGCCGTTTTACTCCATTAGTTAGCCATGTTGTTTCAAGTTTCTCAGGAAAACCAATATATGGTTACATAGGCATGGTTTACGCCATGTTTTCTATAGGAATTTTAGGATTCTTAGTATGAAGTCACCACATGTTCTCAGTAGGTTTAGATGAATTTTGCAATTTAATTCTTTACTCAAAACTTATCGGTACTAAATTCAACAAAAGTTTTAATAGTTATAACCAAGAGGTTAAAGAAATTTTATTTGGCTCTCTATTGGGGGATGGTAAATTAGAAGTGCCACCAAGAGGTATAAATGCAAGATTTGGTTTTACCCAAAGCTTAGATAAAAAGGATTATTTCTTAACATTGTTAAATACATTATCAGATTTAAGCTCTGGAAAGTATAGAGAATATTCTTATTTAGATAAAAGAACTGGAAAAACTTACAGCAGTTTAAACTTTTGAAGTAAATCTTCACCTTTTTTGAATGAGTTTTATTTAAATTTTTATAACGGTAAAGTTAAAGTAGTTCCTTTAGACTTATCTTTATTAACTCCTATCGCACTTAGTCATTGAGTAATGCAAGACGGAGCTAGAGGAACTAGTCAAGGTTTATATCTTTGTACAGATAGTTTTACACTTGATGAAGTTCAAAGACTTAGTCATTATTTAATAAGAAAATATGATATTAAATGCTCTATTCATAAATCTAGAGGCAATTATAGAATTTATATTTTAGCTAAGTCTATAGAGACTGTTAAATTTCTTATTTTGCCTTTTATGCATAAAACTATGACCTATAAGTTGGGAGTATAGCTAAATTCCATACGTCTACCATATTTGAAAAAATTTGGATATAATTTCCCTATTTGCAAGGAACTATTTAAAAATTAGTGTACGAATACTTCTACTTCTCTTATAACCGTACATAAATGTAATTTTAAAACCGGAAGTCAAATTTTGAGAGTACGTGAAAATCACTAAATCTTATACAACTTGCAGGAAACCTATTAGTATTTTTATACTTTGTTGGGTTCCTCAGAGACTGTACGGGATAATCCTTAACCAATTAAATTTGAAAGGATAAGACATAGTCCAAATTAAGAATTATATAAATAATAACTCACATAGTTTTTACTAAAATAATCTTAATAGGTAGACTCGAGAGCTTACTTTACAGCCGCAACGGGCGCTATATCGTTTTATTAATCTTTGAGTTTAAATACTCTATCCTTGTTTTTCCAACCTTTATAGTTAATTACAGTACAACAAATGAAAGTAATAAAAATCAAAATAGTAAAGGAATAATATTATTTAATAAATCTTTTTTTATATGTTGCTTAGTCAAAAAATCTAAAATAACTAATGTAGAAAGAAATTTGTTAGAATTAACTCCAAAACTAAAAAGTATTTTAATAGGTTTATGACTATCAGGGTTTAAAAAAAGAGGTAACTGAAATCCGAGATTTGGTTTAAAGCAAGCATTTAAAAATTTTCCATTTCTTGGAAGTTGTTTTTTATAATTTGCTTATTTATGTGAACCTGCGGGGTTATCCTTATTTAGGTAAATAAGTTGCTTACATAAGAGGTAATTTTTTTTAGTATAAGTTTACAAACTAGACAACTTAAATGGTTTAATAAATTATTTCATTTTTTTTAAAATCATTTAAAGGAAACTTAATCAAACAAATAAAATCTGATTTATTTCATTATATGAATTATATAGTTTTAGCTTATTGAATAATGGGTTATGGCAGCAAAGTGGAACAAAAAAAGGGTTTAGATATAAATACCCAAAGTTTTAACTTAAAGGAAGTATTAGTGAATATTTTAAGAATAAAATTTAATTTAAACCCCAGAATCCATAAGTCTAGACCAGATAAATCTAGTTATAAAACGAAATCTTTCAAATTGAGTCCTTCTACTGCCCCTGCTGATAATACAACAAATTATAAAATTTATCTTAATTATGCAGATTTAAATAAGATTAGACCTTTTATTTTTCCCTGTTTTTTAAACCATTTTATGTATAAAATAAATTAAATAATTATAAAGGGTATAAGGATATAAAGCATTAGACTTAGGTAGAAGGGGCCAACTCTTCACTGAAAACAGCATGTCTAAAAAGGGAGATTAATTCATTTTTCGCTCCCGAGCTAGATTCCTATGGCTAGGATAACGAACCAATTAAGGATAAAATATATAAATTGTATTGTAGGAGTTGCGGACTATAATAAGGAAAAACCAATTGTTTTATTTTTGGAGCCTAAAGGAATATTTAATGAGGTTCATAGAAAAATATAGGATCACCTGAGGTTCGGAAGGCCGGAGGTGACGGAGTTTTCATAGTAGTTATCCTACTGTAATGGTATGGTTATGCGAAGGAAAACAGAAGAAAATATTATCGTAATAATAGTTATTTTCTTTGGAAAGCCGTATGATGGGAAACTATCACGTACGGTTTGGGAAAGGATTTTTGATTAATTTCTACTATTATAATTAGTAGTTGGGGTCAATCTTCTATTTCACAATGGTAATTGCGGTCAAATGGGGCCCTTTTTAATTTATTTGTTAACTCCCGTTCTTAAAGTCCTGTCTGGACTAACCTTTTTAGACTATACTATATTGGCCCCTAGCTTTTAATCTTTCTTTTTATAATTATATAAGATATCACAGCCGTGGGGGCGCCCGGGTTAACTTAGAGGCCAGCCAGGGAACAAAAGGTAAAAAAAACAAAAAATAAATCGAATTTTGCTATATGCTGGAAACCATTTTAAATATAAAGTACATTCTATCTCAAGTTGTTTAACAGTTAGTACTAAGTTACGGACCAAAAGGTGGTAAGGTTAACCTGCACCGCTAGCTGGAAACTTGGTTTTTTGTAAAAATCTTTATATTAATGCAATCAGCAGGAAACCAAATATTATTTAAGTTATGAACAAGAATAGAGTAGGATCCTCAGAGACTATATGCAAAATAAACTAACCCTCCCAGTCAAAAAAAAAGATTAGATTCCGAATAGCTTCTGTTCTTCGTATTTTCTAATAAAAAGTATTACCAAAAGGTTAGAAGAGAAGAAACAAAAAAAAAGGGGAGGGTGTTTAAAGAGATAGTCCAAATTCTGTACTTTATTCAAAATAGCCTAGTAAATAATTGGCTAATTTTTAATAACCATGGTTATCATAATATGAATTATTACACTTCTAGCTCAACTACGCAGCAGGAGGGTAAGATTAAAAAAAAGGGAAACCTGGCTACCAATAAATTAAAAAACTTAAATCCATATTGGATAACAGGATTTTGTGATAGGTCATCCTCTTTCACTATTATACCCGCATTGCGGAAAAAAGCTAATGATTCTAAAGCCCCTTCGGGGGGGGGGGGGAAATCCGAGCTACTTTTTAAATTTTAGTAGACATTAAATATAAAGAAGTTTTAGATTCTATTCAAAATTATTTCGGGATTGGTAAAATTTATGTAATAAGTAATAAAGTGTATTACCGCGTAACAAAATATAATGATCTTATTGATATTATAATCCCTCATTTTTATTCTTATCCTTTACTATCTTTAAAAACAATTATTTTCAGTAATTGGGTTAAAGCTGTAGAACTTTTAGCCTCTGGGCAACATAAATCTAAGAATGGATTTTTGGAAATTTTAAGTATTTATGCTGCAATAGGTAGAGGTCCTTCAAACAAAATTAAGTCTTATTTTCCTGACTTAGTGCCAGCAAAAGTACCAGAATACAACTTAGCAGTAGCGGATTTAAATCCTTGGTGGCTTTCTGGTTACTTAACAATTTATTGCCACTTTGAATTAGCGGTATATGCAGGGCAGTGGTATTTAGATGTATATAATAAATTAAGACATAGCTTTAGCATTTCACGTGATATATCGGAGTTAAAATTGATTAATTTAATTGGAGAGTATTTAGGTGCTAAAATTTATATTAGAACAGAAAATAAACGAGTGGATTTATATATATCTTCCCTTCCGGATTGTCAAGTTCTTATTAAATTTTTAGATTTATATCCTCTTCAATCTAGCAAACAGCAAGAATACCTAATTTGGCGTAAATTTATTTATATTGCAATTGCCTTTAACTCAAAAAACCCTAAATTAGCGGGTAATCTAGATGAAAATATTTCCATTTTTTTTGATTTAATTAAAAAACTTGATCGTATACGTGAAGAAAATTAACCTTAAATAAAGTACAGAAATTGTCCTACTGGTATTAAAATATGGGCGACCGTTCGAGTGTATACAGAATTGTTGCTTTATAAAACAAAGACAAACAGTAAAGAAGAATTTACTGAAGGTCATAGTGCTTACTTCGACTCAGCGATGATAGAAGGACAAGAGCCTGCACTAAAAGGAATCATGAGGACCCTAGCTGACATTCCTAATAAGAACAGATCCAAGATAGATTTCAAGACCATCGGATGTTTAAGGATGAGGTTGAATTACCAAAACTCAAGTAATTTCGGGAGTCATTACGCCTGTCTATGGCATCAGCTGCTACATAGACATCTCAGTCCCTTGGTGGTGAAAATTTACATCAAAGGCTATTCTATGACTGAGACGTTACTAAACGCATTTAGGACATGTTACAAAAGAGTCTCCTTATTCATCAAATCGAGAGCTGTATACGCTACCGGTGAAGTCTCTTACTCAACTAGATTGAAAAGAGATGGCAGAGGGTTCGTAGTACCAATTTTACTTATTGGAAAGGGACCTAAACACTTTACGAAAACACAATTCGTGAGGTCACACGTTACTAGAAGCGGAATGAGTAGTCTGGCGCCTGTAAGGCTTTTTTCTTCCATTCCTGTAGAAACACCTAAAGGACTAAAAATTCTAGCCAAACACTGGCAAACTTGCTATCAAAATCCTAACAGGATTTTCTATGATTTAAGAGGAATCCTTAAACAAGAATCAATCTGGTTTGCTGCCTACCTAAAGCTGAAAAGCAACAATGGATCATTTACACAGGGACCGGATGAAGACGACATAGATTCACTTACGAAGAAAAGAATTCTTGAACTTAGAGAGGCAGTACTAAAGAATAAATTCTCATGAATCGGAGTACGAGAAATCATGATACCTAAACCAGGTAAACCCGGTAAATTTAGACCACTAGGAATACCTTCCATTAATGATAGACTTGTACAAGAAGTTATTCGAACAATCATAGAACCTATATATGAAATTCACTTTAGTAAACTTTCACATGGCTTTAGACCAAACAGAGGCTGCCACACAGCCTTAAAATGGATTAATACCAACATGAAAGATTCGATATGGTTTATCGAAGGGGATATTAAAAGCTATTTCCCTTCAATAGATCACCAAATCCTCATGAATATTCTTGAAAGAAAGATTCAGGATCCAACTATTCTAAGATTAATCCGAACTGGACTTAAAGCTAAAGTTTTCCAAAAAGACAAACAAACTTACATTCCAGAAGTAGGAACTCCCCAAGGAGGTATACTTAGTCCCTTATTATCTAATATCTACTTGAATGAACTAGATCAATATATGGAAAGATTATGTCTGGAATACCAAGGAAACGTTATACCAACTAACAGGAAGAAAAATCCTGTAGCAAACAAACTACTTAGATCCGGTAACAAATCTGAATACTATAGAATGAGAATACCTAGTAGAATACCGAACGAAATTGGATACAGAAACTGCAAATATATTCGATACGCAGATGATTTTGTTATAGGAATACTAGGCCCCAGATCAACGGCTATAGAAATAAGAGACAAAGTAAAAGACTTCCTTAAAAACGAACTAAATGTCGAACTTAGCCTAGAGAAAACCAAAGTTACTCATATAACTCAAGGTATAGAATTCCTAGGCTACAATTTTAGCAGACGACAACTATTCACAAAACAATCTTATGGTGGAACTGTTGTTACAAGAAAAATGACAATACCTACATTAGATGTTAACATGAAGCGAGTGATTGCACGACTTGCTGAAGCAAACTTCTGTGATGGAAGCGGTAAACCTTTACCCACATTCAGATTCCTTAGATTACCACAATCTGAAACCAACACAAAGGTAAACTATATCTTAAAAGGTTTAAGTGAATGGTGGTCAATAGCAGGTAACAGAAGAAGCGCAATAGCCCGAGTGGCTTATATCATAAGATATTCAATCGCTAAAGTATATGCTGCTAAATTCAAACTTCGAACAGTAGCTTCTGTTTTCAAAGCGGGAGGAAATGACCTAGGTAAACCTATCGGAGCAAGAGCTAAATCAGTAGTGGGTGCGGTTGAAGCAAACACACCAAAGGCAAAAACAAAACCGCTAACAGGGATACTTTTCGCTCGATATCATAAAATTCCCAAACCAAAAGGAAATAAGATAAAGCCAAACTGGACACCTGAGTATCTAAAGGCATTACAGAAACAAACTGATCTACAAAATTTCCTGAAAGAAATATGGAATTCAAAGAAAAAGAGTGCAAAGAATCCATTAGCAGCTATGGCCTGGAGACTGGAAACAGCCTTATCTAGACAAGGTGCCATATGTGCCATTTGTGGTTCTTCTGAAGATGTACAGATGCATCACGTAAGGGCTCTTAAAGATATCGCAAAATCGAAAAACGCTGTACATAAACATATGATAGCGATAGAACGAAGACAGGTTCCGGTGTGTAGAAAACACCACTTAGAATTACATAGAGGGTTAAATAAAAATAAACCAAACAAAAATCCATTGAAATCAAGTAACGTTGGAGAGCCGTGTGATGGGTAACTATCTCGCACGGTTCGGTGGGAGCTCGAGCTCGTTTATCGAGACTAATAATAAGAAATTAGTGATAATCGATGTTTCGTTCGACCCAATTTAGTTGGATGGCTACATTATACGGTGGTAGTTTAAGATACAATACACCATTATTATTTGTTTTAGGTTTCATTGCTCTATTCACTATAGGTGGGTAACTATCTCCTGTTAGCTCACTTTAAAGGCTACTGTATGCTGGGAACCTCTAATAACTAAGATACTCTAAATCTATAAAATTTTAGTAACAAAGCTTAGTTTTGAGCAATCAGCAGGAAACCAACAGAATTATCTCTAATTTAAAGTAGAATCCTCAGAGACTAAACGTAGCCATCAATTACAATCATTCATAAAAATTGGTGTTCTTGATAAGATATAGCCCAAAAATAATAAATATTAATTATAGTTGTTGCTAAGATCTATTTGTAAAAAACAAACAACAAAAAACAAAAATAAAACAAGTAGCAATTTCAATACTATAGTGTGATCTAGTATTTATTATTTAGTATTTATGAGTTATAACATCTTTGAAAATTTAGATTATTTTACTAATAAAAATAACAGTAATTTATTATTATTAGACTGTACCTCAACTTGTTTTTTAAGTAATGTTGTAAAACAAATAAAACCTATTAAAGTTTACAATAGCCTTAAAAAGGATAGACTACTACTTAAAGAACAAAAAGATAAAACGGGTGTTTATTGTTTAGTTAATTTGATGAACGGTCATATTTATATTGGTAGTTCTGTTAACATCGAAGATCAAATGAAAAGTTATTTAAATAATAGTTTTTTAAAAAGCAAAAAAAAATAGTAACATGCCTATTATACTTGCGTTATCTAAATATGGACAAGAGCATTTTGCTGTTTTAATTATTGAATATGTCAATATTGAAAATTTAACTGTAGTAGAAACTTATTATATAACAAGTTTATTACCTTATTATAATGTATTAAAACAAGGTTATTCTTCATTAGGTTATAAACACACAGAAAATACTAAAATTTTACTATCTGAATTAGCTAAAAATAGAGTACATTCAGAAAAAACAAAAGCTTTAATTTCTAGAGCTTTAGTAGGTGAAAATAATCCTTTTTATAATAAAAATCATTCTGTAGAGACAAAATTAAGAATGATAGAAGCTAAATCAGCTTATCCTGTTTATATTTATAATTCATTTAGAGAACTATTAGTAATTTTTCCGTCAGTTAAAACATTAGCTAAATTAATTCAATCTAACCATTCTACAATAGTCAGTTTTATCACCTGTTTAGAGGGTATCTAAGAAATTTACCAATTAATTTGAGTGACACACCCTTAATATCCAATTGATCTTCAAAAGAGTCTAATAATATAATTATAGAAATGAATAATAATTCTAAAATTAAAAAGGCTATATTTGTATATAACACAAATAAAGAGTTTTTATGTAAATTCGAAGGTGTAACTCAAGCTAGTAAAGAATTAAATATGAATCATTGTCTAATTAAAAATAATGCCTGCCTTGCAGGTAATGCATCAATAAAAGGTTATATTTTTAGTTACGATAGATTGATAAATTAATTTAAATTTTACGACTCTAATGTAACAGGAGTAGTGTTATCAAATGCCGTGCGCCCTTTAATTACTATGAAGCCCGCCACATTAACGGCCTTAACTGAATTAATGTTATGTAAATCTACTGACTTACCTATAATCGAAATGAAGAGGGGAGTGGAGCATGTCAGTGAAGTCACAAAAGGAGGTAGTTACAATTTTCTTCGTGGCGAGATAATTTTCATCCAAGGTTTATTAATACATCTGTTTAAAGACGATAGATTTATCTTGAAAGTAACTGTCACAAGATTATTCGATTTGCTAGTAGAATCGCATTATGCTAACAAAAATTCATCGAATAGAACGTATGCAACATGCATAAGGATGGAACCTAAAGATGGAATACCAGACTTCATAGTAGGAACTGGGGATCACCTAAGGGAAGTAATTCCTATGTTGGGGCAATAACCCTATAGTACTTTATTCAAAGAGTACGGTGACGGAGTGATCGTAGTACTTTCTAAAAAGGAAGGATCACAGGAATCTTTCATCAACAAGACAACCACAGGTGTTAAATCACGTGGAAATCCTCTGTTGAAAACTAAAATAGAGGCTTATTATCCTCTTCACATTCACACAAGAAGAATCTCTAGCAAACCACTTCAAGACATAGAAGTATATAAAAAAGCTTACGAAAAAATGAAATCTAAACCCATGGACCCATTATCAGATGGTAACACTCTAGATGGAATGTCATTAAAAAGATTAGAAAATCTTCGTAATAGCATAATGGATTGGACATTTGAATTTAAATCATCGAGAAGAATCTACATACCAAAAGCGAATGGTAAATTGAGACCACTAGATATACCGAGTACAATGGATAAATTGTTATAAACAGTCTTAAAAAACTAAGCAAACCCAATTTGAAAAATTAAACAAAAAAAGCTTTGCCTTTATATCCAAAAAATCACTACATTTACCACTCTTAGAAATACACAAAAATGACTGGAATAACTTGGACAATTTAAGGTTATATCACCGGATACTTTGACAACATAGATCAACATATACTGGCCAAATTAATTAAAGAAAAGATGAATCCTGACCAGACAATACTGAATCTAATCTGGAAAATTTTAAGAGCTGGTTACAAGGAAGTAGAAAAAGGATACCTAGACTCTCTAATAGGTCAAGGGGAAATACTATCAAATCTATAACTTACGCCATTGGATGAATATGTAGACTCTCTGAAAGAGAAATTTAACAAATTAACAATCTTTATCAGAAAACCTGAATATCGAAAACACAAATGGATAATTAACAATAATAGAAGGAAATTAGCTCGATCAACAGTTAGAAGTCCTGAAGAAATTATAGAAATTAAAAACACTATAGTTAAAGAAGGAATAATAGTGCGAAATTTGCCTTCTGCTCTAAGATAGGGAAGAAAAATACATTAGTTCGATATGCAGCATCGGAGTTACAGCCTTAAAAATATAAAATATCTAGCGATAGAAATAAGAGACCTAGTCAAGGAATTTTTAAATAAAGAATTAAAACTAGAATTAAATAAGGATAAAACTAAAATAACTAACATTGGGTCTGAATATGCTTTTTGTAAATTCCTCGGACACTACATTAAGGCACAAACGTTATCTCAAAATAAAACATCCAGAAGAAGAAGAGCGGAAACTCGATCAATCTTTAACATAGAAAATAAACGGGGAAACCCAAAATTATAGTACCTAAAGACCTACTGAAAGCATTAAAAATGGATCTGCGAATATTAACGGAATTCCTAGAAGGTGTAGCAAATTTATCTTTCTACCTGATCATGAAATTATCAATAGATATAATCTTGTTTTAAGAGAAAGAATGAATTTTTGCAAAGAAAATAGAAGGGACCTTAATGAAGCAATATATATTTTATAATACTCCTTAGCACATAATCTAGCAGCTAAACATAGTTCATCCATAAGTAAAATATTTTAAATTTATGGAAAGCCCTTTGAATGTAAAGTGAATAATCGAATAATCAAATTAGATAAACCACGGTAATTAAATGCGGAATACCTAAATGATAAATATTATAAAGTGAAAAATGTATAAGCCTTTTTAGTCCTTAGTCAAACAATAGCCTAAAGTTTTATCTGATAATCTATAATAGTGTATTAGACGCTTCATGTTTTATTTGTGACTCTAGACAAGATATTGAGATGCACCATTTAAAACATCTGAAAGACACAAAAGATAAAGGAACACTAATTAAAATTATGAGCAAGATCCGAAGACCTCTTTGCCGAACATGTCATGTAAGGGTACATACTGGTAAATATGATGGAATGAGTCTTAAAGAATTGCGAAAGAATCGTGATATGTTAGAATAATTTAGTGAGAGAATCTGGAGAGCCGTATGCGGGGAAACTTGCACGTACGGTTCGGAGGGAGGTTATTCGTTGCCAGTTACGCAGCTCTTTAGCTGTATAATAATGGTGCGGGTACTCGACCCTACTCAATAGATGTAGCATTCCATGATAAATTTATTAACAAGGATTTTATTTTTGATATTTATCTTAACCTATTTAGAGGGTTAGGTATATTTGATGATACTTTTTTTATATTTAAAGGATTAGGTTTTTCTGTTGCAGTCCCCCTTGATTATGCAAGAGGCAAAATTACCATAGAGGAAAATAGTACAGAAGATAAAAATTATATTGAACAATATTTTGTAGGTTTACTTGAAGGAGATGGAACTATAACAACAAACTTGAGCAATAATAAAAAAAGAATTATTGTAAGATTTGTAATAGCGTTAAAAAATGAGGAGAATAATCAGAGAATGTTAAATAAAATACAAAAAGTTATTGGAGGTAGAGTTATTATTGAGAGAAAAGATAAATATGTAACTTGAATTGCTAATTCCAAGGCTGATATTAATAAAGTATTATTAATTTTATCTAGATATCCTTTACTAACAATTAGAAAAAAATGTCAATTAGAATTTGTTAAGAATTGTTTACTTTATAAAGACATTAATAATTTTATGTCGAATAGAAATAAGATGTATAATAATAAAATTGAACTTTTACAAGCAAAGTTAAAGAATCAAAATAAATATATTGAATTACCTGATTACTTTAAAGCTTGGCTATCTGGATTTATAGAAGCTGAAGGATATTTTTCTTTAGTTTTTAATAAAGAAGGAAAACTTCGAAAGTCAGAATTCGCTATCGGTCAAATCGAAGAATTACATATAATGAACATGATAAAATTCTATTTTCAAAGTGAGAATAAAATTAATACAGAAAAAATAAGAATTAGTTTCAAAGGTAATCATACAGAAGCTATTCATTATAGATTTAATTTGTATAATGCCTTATCCAGAAAACTTTTATTTGAACACTTTACAAAATATCCTTTAATTGGAAAAAAAAAATTATCTTATATAAAATTTTTTGAATATCATAATAAATAAAAAACTATTC
>Ga0157365_10000195_pt1 | contig 28385 bp, 24 predicted proteins | sample AttsexASBM3_FD_111478 | JGI IMG/M metagenome (GOLD analysis project Ga0157365, IMG submission 111478) | Fungus gardens microbial communities from leaf cutter ant in Ribeirão Preto, State of São Paulo, Brazil - Atta sexdens ASBM3 | ecosystem: Host-associated > Fungi > Mycelium > Unclassified ... | reverse complement strand
GATGCGCTGGCTACTGGTCGCAGGATCAAGTGCCTTACCTGCGTCGATGACTTCACAAAGGAATGCCTGACGGTCACTGTTGCCTTCGGGATTTCAGGCGTGCAGGTCACGCGTATTCTGGACAGCATTGCGCTGTTTCGTGGATATCCTGCGACGATAAGAACCGATCAGGGCCCGGAGTTTACCTGCCGCGCGCTCGATCAGTGGGCCTTTGAGCATGGAGTGGAGCTGCGACTTATCCAGCCCGGCAAGCCGACACAGAACGGATTTATTGAGAGTTTTAACGGACGCTTTCGCGATGAATGCCTGAATGAGCACTGGTTCAGCGACGTCAGTCATGCCAGGAAAACCATCAGCGAATGGCGTCAGGATTATAACGAATGTCGTCCGCACTCCACGCTGGATTATCAGACACCGTCTGAATTTGCAGCGAGCTGGAGAAAAGGTAATTCTGAGAGTGAAGGATCCGACATTACTAACTGAGTTTTGTATTTAATCCTGGGGGCAGGTCAGTTATGTACGGTATTAAAAACCTTTGGTTCTTCACAAAGACCACCAGGTACTATGATGGTCATCAGAAATGATGGCTTTTATTGGGGATCACTGTCTGGTGGTTATATGGAAATGGACCTCATTACTAGAATTGGCGAGGATATTTTATCATCGCCTTGCCAAATTATCCGTTATGGTAAGGAAGGCTATAAAGCTGAAATTTTTTTACCTCTGATGGACGTCTTGAAATACTAGTAGAAAAATTACAGCCTGGAAATGAAACCATCAACTACTTGCAGAAAAAGCTTCATCATTAAAAGAGATCTAAATTATTTATTAAAAGATTCATCTTCCTGAAAAGACATTCATTTTACTACGGCATGTGTATTTATATTCTTGATCATGTGAGGGCTTTTAATTCAAGTTTAAATTTTTTGTCATGTATAAAACTAACGCCAAGGCATCTCATAATATAAGAGTAATGCTTTATTTCCGACCGATTTCTGGGGTTAGATATTTACATCTATGATGTGGCCTACTAAATTTTTTTAGTAGGCTCTTATTCATGTAAGACCTTCGCTTAAATACATATAATACTAGTGCTGATTCTAAGTTGATCTAAATCCTGTTAGGTCAACAATCTCGTAAACGTAAATTCCTCGAGACAAAATCTTCATCATCCAGCCGATAACAGAGTCGGGCATAAACGTCCCAACTTCGAACAACTTTAAGGTATTCAGAACGGCAGGCTATCAAACCGGAAAAAGTAGTATTTGGAATGTAGCCTTACTAATCGAGTCTTAAACGTCAACTCAAGCTGTTAATTGGTAACTTCGTCATCGTACAGTATTCAACGGTTTTTGAGGTTTCATGATAGAAGTACATATCTTTTTTTGACGAACTTATCAGCTTCGACACAGCGTTTACTATGAAAAGGTTAGCTATGAGTAGAATATTTTCTAACCACTGATTATGATTCTTGAGGTCGAGTCTAAAGTGACTAAATGAAGTCAATGAATTTAGGCTTGTAGCTGATGAGGTATATCGGTCACCGGTTAAAGAAGCGACTGTTTTCATGGTGAATTGCTTGAGAGGAGTTCGGCCATTTGCAATGCTGACTACTTGACGATTTATATGTGAATCTCAGAGTAATAGATACATTTGTCTGATGAAAAACGGATCAAATCCAGATTATGTGAGATTTCCCCGGTAAAGTGCGATTATCTCTAAGACAATAACATATAAACAGTCCTACAAGCATCAGCATCTTCTCTAAACTGAAACGCTGACATAGGACTGTTGACATGGCCAATTTGCGGATATTTTATAATAAAAGGTGCGTTATAGCTGCTTTTATAGGATATGGCTACACGGATAAGTCATTAATTTCTGAGAGGTCCTGTTTATGCTCCCTGTTTGCTATCTAAATTGATTTATTACTATATTTGACCGCTTCAACAAAAGCTGAAAAAGAATGTGAAATGTTCCGTCTGTTCGGATAATAAAGATGAAACCCTTGAAACATCGGACTCCAGTCAGCGAGCACTTCAATCAACTTTCCATTATTAATATATTGCCTTGCCATTGTTTCAGGCACATAAGCCAGGCCAATGCTGTCTAAAGCGCCATTCATCACATGAACAATGCTATTGGAGATTAAAGGTCCATTAACCCTAACGTTGATCTTTTTCTCCTCCTTTTCAAACTCCCAAGCATAAACGCTGCCTGCAGGAGAGTGCCTTACATTAATACAGCGATGAAGCGCCAAATCCTGAGGAATCAACGGACGAGGATGTGATGTAAAGTACTCAGGTGTGCCCACAACGCATAGTCGCCAGTCTGGCCCCATGCGCACTGCAATCATATCCTTGCTAATTGATTCACCGAGTCTTATACCCGCATCAAAGCGTTCTGTCACAATGTTGGTAAATCCATAATCAATGCAAATTTCAACACTGATTTCGGGATATTTTGCAAAAAAATCCGGCAGCATAGGACGTAAGAGGCCTTCTGCAGCATCATCTGAACAGGTGATGCGAATATTACCGGCCGGTTTATCGCGCAATTCGCTGATCCGATTTACTTCACTATTAATTTGGTCAAACAATGGTGCGACTGATTGCAACAGCCGCTCGCCAGCTTCGGTCGGAGCAACATTCCGCGTAGTGCGTGCCAGTAATCTTACGCCAATACGTGATTCCAGATTGCGAACAGCATGACTCAATGCTGACGGGCTTACCCCAACGATGACGGCGGCTTTGGTAAAACTCTGCGCGCGTGCTACTGCAATAAAAGCCTGTAAATCGTTCATTGTCACACCTTATTGCTGACTAATGCTCATGAGTCAGGTGACATTAACCTGTTAAAAGCGTGATTCCAATTCCTTCCCAATATGCAGCCGCAAAATAGCACAGATCGTTACAGCGTTTTGAACATAGCTTATGTCTTACTGGAACCCGCTATGGGTCACACAAATGATTATTGAATTTTTCTCAACACGTCATTGTAACTGAAGCTGTTCAATATTCTTCTATTCTTTGTAAGGATAAAAACATTTTATCTCAATGCTGCACAATTGAAGCCCAATGTCCTAGCCGCTCATGGCTAAGCGCAACTTTAAGTTGTAGACAGCATTTTTCTGAGCAATGCATGACCTGCGGGAGAGCATAACGATGGAACTGAACATCAATAATAAAATCTATCAAACCGATGCGGATGCTGACACACCGCTATTGTGGGTGATTCGTGATGATCTCGAAATGACTGGCACCAAGTACGGCTGCGGCTTAGCACAATGTGGTGCATGTTCTGTAATGATGGACGGGCAGATTGTGCGCTCCTGTGTCACGCCTGTCGAAAAAGCCAGTGGCAAGCAGATTACCACCATTGAGGCGATCGAAAATAATGATTTGGGTAGACGTATGGTAGCTGCGTGGGTGAAACATCAGGTGCCCCAATGTGGTTATTGTCAGTCAGGACAAATCATGGCGGCAATGGCGCTGTTACAGCAATCTGCACATCCCTCTGATGAACAGATCGCGGCTGCTATGGTCAACCTGTGTCGCTGTGGAACCTACAACGCCATCCGGTCGGCTATCCATGAAGTAGCTGGTGCGGGGGATCTGGCATGATGCGCCGTTCAGGTGAGGTAAAGGAAACGCTGAGTGAACAACCGGCTAATCTTTCACGCCGCCGTTTTCTGGTAGCGAGCAGCAGCCTGGCCGGCGCCTTTGTGCTGGGTGTGGGTTTACCGATTGGACAGAGTCGTGCGCAAACAGCTGTAAGTGTAATGCCTGCCGGCACGCGCGTGCCTGCTTTTCTTGAAATCCGGCCAGACAGCTCAGTACGTTTCTTATCTCCCTTTATTGAAGGGGGGCAGGGAATTTTCACGGCAATGGCGCAGATTGTTGGTGAGGAATTAGATGCCGATCCAGCGACCTTCATGGTAGAGAATGCGCCAGCAGGATCCGATTATAAAGTGATGGACACCGGTATGCGTATTACTGGGGGAAGCCAGTCTGTACGGTCTAGCTATACCACCATGCGGCGTCTTGGCGCGCTGGCACGACAAATGTTGCTTCAGGCTGCTTCGGCGGAACTCTCCATTCCTGTGGATCAACTTCATACCGAACCGGGCCGCGTGATCCATTCGTCGTCTGGGCGTTCAATCTCTTATGGAGATCTGGCTGCCCGCGCGCGGGATGTGCCCGTTCCGCCTGTAGACACCATTAAACTTAAGGATCCCGCTCAGTTCCGCTGGATTGGTAAGCCGGTACAGCGTCTTGATATGCATGAGAAATCAACCGGACAGGCCATCTATACCATTGACTGTCGAGTGGAAGGCATGCTGCATGCTGCCGTGCAACATGCGCCGCGCCTTGGACTGAGCACCGGTGAGATCCGCAACGAAGCGCAGGTCAAAGCGATGAAAGGCGTGCACTCTGTTCATGTTCTGCCTGGCGCTGTCGCAGTGGTCGCTGAACGCTGGTGGCAGGCAAAACGCGCCGCAGAAACCTTGCAGGTGGTGTGGAACGAACCGGTAAAGCCAGATGATAATTACATGCCATCTGATTTTTCCTCTGATGCCTTTATTACAGCTTTGGCCCAGCAGCCTGGGCAGGGTGAAGATGCGGAAGTGAGAGGGGATATCGCGCAGGGGATGTCTGCGGCGAAAACCACACTGAGCGCCACTTACCACAGTCAGTATCTCAATCATGCGCAACTCGAACCCCCTTCGGCGCTGGCACGTTTTAATGCAGATGGCTCACTGGATCTCTGGATCCCGAATCAGGCCCCGGAGATGTTTCAGGCTGATGTCGCGAAACGTACCGGACTGGCACCGGAAAACATCATGATCCATTCACCTTTGCTGGGCGGGTTTTTTGGCCGCCATTTTATCTATGACACGGCAATGGTGTATCCCCAGGCGATTGCCCTCGCTAAAGCAGTAGGCCGGCCTGTCAAACTTATTTGGAGTCGTGAAGAAGAGTTTCTGCGCGATACCCACCGACCTGCGGCTGCGGTGCGATTTAAGGCAGGCCTCGATGCTGAAGGCTATCCAATCGCGCTGGAGGCGATAAGCATTTGTGAGGGGCCAACAGAAGGTATTGCAGGACAACAGGGTGCAAAACTCGATCCTACCGCAGTGGAAGGCCTGGCTGGTAAATCCTATGCCATTCCCAACGTGCGCATTGCCCAAATTTATAAAAAGGGACCGGTTAAACTTGGCTACTGGCGATCGGTGGGGAATTCAATGAATGATTTTCTCTACGAATGCTTCCTCGATGAAATCGCGGAGAAGAGCAAGCTCGATCCCTTTGCGCTACGTCTGCGTCTGTTGGAGGGCAATCAAAGGTTGACCACCTTATTGAATGCAGTGGCTGAGTTATCCGGCGGCTGGCAGGCAGGTCCTTACACCGCATCTGATGGCAGTCTTCGTGCACGCGGTGTTTCCATGGCGTCTCCTTTTGGCACGGAAGCTGCCGCGATCGCGGAAGTTTCCATCGAAAACGGCCAGGTGATTGTGCATCAGGTTTGGGAGGCTATCGATCCCGGCAGCATTGTGAATCCGGCGATTGTTGAGGCGCAGGTCAACAGTGCGGTAGCACTTGGACTGTCTCAGGTACTGCTTGAAGAGACCGTCTATGAAAAAGGGCAACCGGTGGCGCGTAATTACGACATGTATCCGATTTTACCTCCCTCACGTATGCCAAAGGTGCAGGCGCGGATCGTAGAGAGCGGAGCAAAAATGGGTGGCATTGGCGAACCGCCACTGCCCGCTGTGCCACCTGCTGTGGCCAATGCGGTTTCCCGACTCACGGGCGAACGCGTTCGCTCTATGCCTCTTTCACGTCTGAAATTTAGCTAAGCCTGTTACGGCTAAAGGGAATGAACCATGAAAATGAAACGGCTTAGCCTGGTGCTGGCAGGTCTGGTGTGCGTGGTGGCGGTGGTCACTTTATGGCTAACGCGCCTACCAGCCTCAACATTTGATAATGATACTGCGGCAACGCCCACCGCTGAACTTATCAAGAAGGGGGAGTATGTCGCCCGACTTGGTGACTGTGTCGCTTGCCACAGTACGCCAGATAGTGCCCCTTTCAGTGGTGGCCTAGCGATGGCAACACCGGTAGGGAAAATATTCACCACCAATATTACCCCGGATAAAGAGACCGGTATTGGCCGCTATACGCTGGCCGACTTTGATCGCGCTGTCCGCCACGGCGTCGCGAGGGACGGGCATCGTCTTTATCCCGCTATGCCTTTCCCATCTTATCAGAAGCTTTCGGATGACGATATTGCTGCGTTGTACGCCTTCATGATGCAGGGTGTCAAACCTGTATCACGTCAAAACAGGGTGACTGAAATTCCCTGGCCGCTGAATATGCGTTGGCCGCTGGCATTGTGGAGTGCGGCATTCTCGGTAGGTGGTCCTTATCAGACGCGAGGGAACCAGGATGTACTCTGGAATCGCGGCGCTTATCTGGTTGAAGGCCCTGGCCATTGTGGTAGCTGCCATACGCCACGCGGTCTGGCTTTTAATGAGAAAGCGCTGGATGCTAGCAGTGATGATTACCTAGCCGGTGCATTACTGGACGGCTGGTACGCTCCCAGCTTGCGCAATGATGCCAATACTGGCATCAGCCGCTGGAGTGAACAGGATGTCGTCACATTCCTCAAGCAAGGCCGTAACCAGCATGCGGTGGTTTTTGGCTCTATGGCGGATGCTTTTAATAACTCCACCCAATTTATGAGCGATGACGATTTAAGGGCAATCGCCCACTACCTGAAAGCCCTTCCACCCGGAAGCAACAATGCCGGCAGGCAGTGGCAGTATCCTGAGGCGGCTAAATCCGTTGTGAGTGACCACCCCGGCAGCCAGGTCTACATGGCTCGCTGCAGCAGTTGCCATGGCGCAGATGGCCGTGGGCAGGCACCGTGGATCCCACCGCTGGCGGGTGCAACGTCAATGCAGGTGGATCCGGCATCCTCAATCAACGTAGTGTTGAACGGCTCTGCAAGGGTTGTAACAAATGGCCTACCGGACGCCTATCGCATGCCGCCTTACCGTAAGCAGCTTACCGACCAGCAGGCGGCTGACGTGCTGAATTTCATCCGCTCGTCCTGGGGCAATCAGGGAGAGAATGTGGACACCAAAGCGGTGACGGACATGCGAGAGAAGACCGACCCGGCTAGCAGTAACGTCATTATTTTGCAAATGCGTTAAAAATGATGCGCTGCCATTGTGTTGCTGCACTCAGCGCAAGGCAGCATTTAATGCCCTAACCGGAGAACTGCATGCATCATCTTGATGTACAAGTTTTGAAAGCAGCGCTGGCTTGGGCTGATGAACAGCCAGTGTGGCTATGTACGGTACTCAGTACCTTTGGTTCTTCCCCACGACCGCCAGGCGCAATGATGGTGATCAGAAGTGATGGTCGCTATTGCGGCTCGCTTTCAGGTGGGTGCATAGAAGAGAGCTTTATATCCAGAATAGGGCAAGATGTTTTTGCTATGCCTAGCCAGATTGTGCGTTATGGTGATGGCGGCTTTGAGCCGGATAGGGTGCTACCCTGCGGAGGCGTGCTGGACATACTGGTTGAAAAGCTGGTACCGGGAAATGAGACGCGCGACTACTTACGGCAGATGATGTCAGCGTTGACGGGGCCGCATTCCGTGGTAAAAGCGCTGACTATACCAGAACCGTGCCGTTCGCTGCTACCTGGGGGGTATCTGAGCCGGACGCATAATCAGGTACAGGGCGCGAACATCGTACTGACGTTGTGCGCCTCTCCCAGGGTGGTTATCGCGGGCCTTTCCAGCGTGGCACTCTACTGCGCTAACTTCGCTCAGGCTTTAGGGTTTGAAACACTGGTGTGTGAGCACCGGGAGGATGCACTGCTGAATCTGGCCGATGAACTTGATGACTCTGTGAAGTTAATCAGGCAGTTTCCCGCTAGCTACCTTGAACGTGAGGGGTGTCACTCAGGGACCGCGATTCTTTCCCTTACCCATGACCCCCGCATCGACGATCTTACGATGATGGAGGCTGTAAATCTGCCCGCTTTCTATATTGGCGCCATGGGATCGCAGAAGAACAGTCTGAGACGAAAAGATCGGTTAGTCAGGATTGGCGAACTGAACCCCGAAGAAATTAGCCGGATTCATGCCCCGATTGGGATGGATATTGGCAGCAAGACACCCGCTGAAATCGCGCTATCCATTATGGCGGATGTCGTTAGCCACAAAAATGGTTTGATGGGTTCACCGAAGAGCAAGGGTGGCGCATCGTGAATATTGCCATTCTGATCATGGCCGCTGGGTACAGCCGTGGCTTCAGGCAATTCGGCCGGGGAAATAAACTCGCTGCGGTAATGCAGGGTAAGCCATTACTTCAGCATACGCTGGATAATGTGCGGGCTACCGGTCTTGATTACTATGTGGTGGCTCGGCCTGAGGACAGGCAGCTGCATGAGTTGATGTCGGAGGAACGTATCGTGCGCTGTTCGAGTGAGGGGCTGGGGGAATCTATCGCGGCGGGCGTTAACGCCACAGCAGATTATGACGGATGGTTGATTACCCTCGCGGATATGCCTTTTATCCAGCCCGCAAGCTATCGGGCAGTCAGTGAAGCGCTGCGCAACACCCGATTGGTACGCGCACAAGTCAATGGAATACAAGGTCATCCCGTCGGTTTTCAGCAATCTTTTTACTCTCAGCTTTGTGCATTACAGGGAGACAAAGGGGCGAGGGAATTGCTGAACGCTGATGCTGTCACGTTAGTTGACTTAACCGATCGCGGCTGCATCACGGATATTGATACTATTGAGGATATTACGCGGGCTAACCAGGCTGAATGTTGATGTGGCTAAGAGACAGACCCGCTGCACGGACTTGCAGACCGCACAGCGGGTAAATTTATTTGGCGAGCGTTAAGCGGTCTGGGGTAAAGCTCCTAAGAGTTTATCCAGCGTAACCGGATAGTCTCTGACCCTGACACCCGTCGCGTTGTAAATCGCGTTCACAATGGCTGCACCGACACCGCATAATCCCAGCTCACCCACGCCTTTGGCTTTCATCGGTGATGAGACTGGATCGGTATCATCAAGGAAGATGACTTCCTGCTCGGGAACATCCGCATGAACGGGCACCTCATAGCTAGCCATATCGTGATTCACAAACAATCCCAACCGGATATCCACCGCCAGTTCTTCCATCAGCGCACCACCTAATCCCATTGTCATCGCGCCAATGACCTGACTTCGCGCGGTTTTGGGATTGAGTATTCGACCTGCCGCACAGACGGCCAGCATGCGGCGTACCCGCACTTCCCCTGTGTAAACATCCACGGCCACCTCAACAAAATGCCCGGCAAACGTGGATTGCTGATACTGCTGATCGAGGTCGCCAAACTCAATCGTGTCTTCTGCCGTCAGAGTACCATTAGCCGCTGCCGCAGAAAGCGGGACGCTGCGATGACCTGAGCGAACTTCGCCCTCCACGAACTCGGCTTCATCAGGGGGGATGCCGAGGGCTGTTGCTACCTGCTCTCTAAGCTTAACGCAGGCGGCATAAACGCCTGCAGTGGATGTGTTCGCACCCCACTGACCACCGGACCCCGCTGAGACCGGGAAAGCGGAATCGCCCAGTTTCACTGCCACTTGTTCGAGGGGCACGCCCATCATTTCTGCCGCCGTCTGGGCGATGATGGTGTAGCTTCCGGTGCCAATATCCGTCATGTCGGTTTCGACGGTGACGATGCCATGCGCATCCAGGTGCACCCGTGCGCCAGAGGGAACGAGGAAATTGTTGCGAAATCCAGCGGCTACGCCTAAGCCCACCAGCCAGCGCCCGTCCCTTACCTGGGCAGGTAAGGAATTGCGCTTTTGCCAGCCGAATTTATCTGCACCGATGCGCAGACACTTAATCAGCTGGCGGCGCGAGAAGGGGCATTTAGCATCAGCGGGATCAACCTGAGTATCATTCAGGATACGGAATTCGACCGGATCGATGCCGGCTTTCTCCGCTATCTCATCCATCGCCATTTCCAGCGCCATTAACCCCGGCGCCTCACCCGGTGCGCGCATTGCATTGCCTTCCGGCAAATCAAGCGTTGCCAGACGCAGGCCGGTCAGACGGTTAGCACCGGCATAGAGGAGTTCCGTCTGTTGCACGGCGTTCTCTGGTGTGCCGTTCGGCAAGTTACCCGACCAGCTAATATGCGAGATGCCCGTGATATGCCCGAATTTGTCGGTACCGATGCGAATATGCTGGTGCGTCGCGGGACGATGGGTGGTGTTATTAGGGATCATTGGCCGGGGGAGCATCACTTTCACCGGACGTTTCACAACGCGAGCACCCAACGCTGCCAACAGTGCATCACTGCGCAGAAACAATTTCCCGCCAAAACCACCGCCAATATAAGGCGACAGCACCCGCACTTTTTCCAGCGGAAGGTTCAGCGTCTTCGCAAGATCTGATCGGCACCAGTTTATCATCTGGTTCGACGTCCACACCGTTACCTTGTCCTTGTCCCACATGGCCATAGAAGCATGAGGTTCCATGGCCATGTGACTCTGATCCGGCGTGCTATAGGTTTCATCCAGCACAAACGCCGCTTCGCTCAGAGCACGCTCTGCATCACCCACAGCTTTATCCGGCGTATCTTCCGGTGGAGTCGTCACGGTGGGTATTTCATAAGCAAGGCTGTAAGCGCCTTCTTCTTGCTGATAGCTGACCTCCACCAGTTGGGCCGCCGCACGCGCCTGTTCAAACGTTTCCGCGACAACCAATGCAACGGCCTGATGGTAATGTTCAATACGGTATTCAGCCAGCAACATTGCCGTGTTCATCTCCCCCTTGCTGAGTTTGCCCGCATTTTTGGCGGTAACAACGCCTAACACGCCCGGTGCGCTTTCAGCGGCTTCGGTATTAAGTGAGGTAATTTTGCCTCTGGCAATGGGGCTGCCCACCACATACCCATAGGTGACGTCAGGCGCCTCATCATGCCATTCATAGGCGTAAGGCACGCTGCCGGTTGTTTTGAGAGGCCCATCAATGCGATCAAGCGGACGGCCAACGTATCTAAGTTGGTCGATGGGATTCATACCGGCGGGTTTCTCAAATTTCATGCCTTTGCCCTCGCTTCTGCCAGCACTGAAGCCAGAGTGCGCTTCGCCAGTACCAGCTTGAATTGGTTATCCGCCGTAGGTTGTGCATCCTCAAACAACTTATCGAAAACCGGCTGAGTACCATTAGGCAGTTCGCTGTCTGCCAACGCCCGTCGCCAGGGTTGATGCGCCACGCCCCCTACGGCGATCCTTCCTGTGTGATCACGCTGCATGATGGCTGCTACGGAAACCAGTGCAAATGCATAAGAGGCGCGATCGCGAACCTTGCGGTAGATATGCGTGCCTCCCACTGGCGGCGGCAGGACCACCGCTGTGATAAATTCGCCCGCTTCAAGCACCGTCTCAAGATGAGGCGTCTGACCCGGCGCGCGGTAGAAATCATCGATAGGAATCGCACGTTCGCTGCCATCCGGGCTGACCGTTTCGATAGTTGCATCCAGCAAACGCATTGCCACGGCCATGTCGCTGGGATGTGTTGCAATACAATCTTGACTGGCGCCGATAACAGCAAGCTGACGGCTATAACCCCCAAGTGCTGCACAGCCGCTGCCTGGCAGACGCTTATTACAGGGCTGGTTGGTGTCATAGAAATAAGGACAGCGCGTGCGTTGAAGCAGATTTCCTGCCGTCGTCGCCTGATTGCGTAACTGACCAGACGCACCTGCCAGTAACGCGCGTGAGAGCACCGCATAGCCCGTCCGCACACGCATGTCTGCGGCAAGGTCGGTATTTCGCACCAGTGCACCAATACGCAGTCCGCCTTCGTCGGTGGGTTCAATCTTATCCAGCGCCAAGCCGTTCACATCAATGAGATGAGCGGGGGATTCGATCTCCAGCTTCATCAGATCCAGCAAATTGGTGCCTCCGGCAATAAACCTGGCACCGGGATTTTGCTGCGCGCGCGTAGCGGCTTCCAGGGAAGAGGTGACTTTTTCATAGCTGAAGGCTTTCACGATGTCTGACCCTCCGCGTAGTCATCAATGGCGGCGAGGATATTGGCATAGGCACCGCAGCGGCAGATATTACCGCTCATGCGCTCGCGAATTTCATCTGCATGTCGTGTCGGCTGTGCCAGCAGGTCCTGGGAAACGTGGCTGGGTATGCCGTCTGCAATTTCTTTAAGAACCGCCACGGATGAGCATATTTGTCCCGGCGTGCAGTAACCGCACTGATAGCCATCATGTTTGATGAAAGCAGCCTGAAGCGGGTGCAGATTGTCAGGCGTACCTAGGCCTTCAATGGTAGTGACCTCAGCGTGCTGCTGCATCACCGCCAGTGTTAGGCATGAATTAAGACGTCGCCCATCTACGATAACGGTACAGGCACCGCACTGTCCGTGGTCGCATCCCTTTTTGGTTCCGGAAAGGTGCAGATGTTCGCGTAAAGCATCCAGCAAAGTGGTGCGGGAGTCCAGATGGAGTGACCGCTCTTTGCCATTCACTTTTAAACTTACCGGCATCATGACGGGTGACGGTGTGGTAGCTAGCGCGTGCTGACTTAATATGGTCGTAACTGAATCGCTATTGACTGTTGCGGCGTTTTCTCGATCACGATCCTGCTGGTGGTTGACATCATGTGGGGTGCTCATACCCGGCCTCCAGTGACAAAAATTAGGGTGCCTAAGGCACCTCAGTTTATAAAGGTTTTTGCAAGTACTAAGCTTAGACCTCAATGCGACATTTTGGGTTTGACGGGATATTTCTTCATCCAAGTTAAGCAGGGCGGGAAATAAAGCAGATTTGCACTTGACTGAAAATGAATATAAAGCGTCCCGCTTACACACTGGCTTTACCACATCGCTCGACGTGAGAGTAGAATATGTCGTATTGGATGTTTATCGGGTAGAAAAATCCTCAGGTTCGATGCTACCCATTTTTCAATGCAGGGGTAAGTTATCGTTTATGATGTAAATGTTTGCTGTGCATTTCTTGCTTTATTTTTTCTCAATTATCATTTTTTCTATTGTTATGCTATCAACCTAGAAAGTAGAGATAGATTAATCTGAAAGCAGCATTTCAAACATATTGTATATTTATGGAACCATTATTCATTTGGTTAACCATCGCATTTACCTTCCATGTAGAATGAATTAGCGCTGGCGTCAGGATGTTCTGAGGAGTACCTTTTGCAACGACTTTGCCTTGTTGAAGGACGATTAAGTGCTCACAGTATCTGGCGGCCAGATTTAAATCGTGCATTGCAATCACCACCGTTATTGGTAATGCAGTAATAAGACGCATCAGTTCAAGCTGAAACTGAATATCCAGATGATTTACAGGTTCATCTAGCAAAAGAACATCGGGTTTTTGCGCCAGTGCGCGTGCAATCTGACAGCGCTGCCGTTCACCGCCTGACAGGCTCTGCCATTGTTTGTATGCCAGTTCATTCAAGTGCATGTGCGTCAGCGCTTCCTGTACCGCTCGACTGTCTATATCACGCCATTGTCCGAATACACTGCGATGCGGCGTTCTCCCTAAACGCACAATATCAATAATGCTCAGTTCATTGTCTGCTTCTGCATGTTGTGGCACAAAGGCCAGCTTGCGGGCAAGATGTCGACGCGGAAAATGACAGAGCGATGTACCTGAGATTTGAATATGCTCACTGGAAGCAGGAATTAAACCTGCCAGCGACCTGATCAAGGTAGACTTCCCTGACCCGTTTGGACCGAGCAGTCCTACAGTTTGTGCCTGCCCGACGTTAAAGCAGATGTCTGACAAAATGGTGTTTTTTTGCAGTGCAACATCCAGATGATTGACCACAATACTCATATCGATTTCCCCCTATTGCTGTAGAGAATAACGGCAAAGACAGGCGCACCAACCAGAGCCGTCACTACGCCAACGGGCAGCACCTGATGTTTAATCAACGTCCTGGATAAAAGATCCGCCAGAATCATAAAATGACTGCCGGCAATAAACGCTACGGGGATGCTCACAAGATGGCGGTAGCCTACCAGCATTCTCGTTATATGGGGAATAACCAGGCCAATAAAGCCTACAGCGCCAATTGAGCTGACTATGATGGCAGTTACCAGAGCGGTAATCAGCAGTAGCACGATACGGACATAAAGCACACTCGTGCCCAAGGTTGCAGATATCTCTTCGCCAAAAGTAAAGGTATCCAGCGATCGTGCATGACCGATAACGAGTATAAAACCCACCAGTGAGATAATACAGCACAAGATGGCATCAGGCCAGCGCACGCCACTGAGGCTACCCAGCAACCAGAACATGACACCCCGTGACTGTTCTGCATTTGCCGCTGTACTGACAATGTACGATGTCAGGGCATTGAAAAGCTGTGTGCCAGCGACGCCTGCAAGAATAATTCTTCCGGTATTATTCTGCATTCCGCCTGATAACAGCAGTATCAGCCCAAATGCCAGACAGGCGCCAGTAAACGCGCCAGCCCCGACAGTAACGGTACCGCCGCCGATGCCCAACAGCATTATACAGACAGCCCCCGTCGAAGCGCCGGCAGAAATGCCCAACAGATAGGGTTCGGCAAGAGGGTTGCGCAAAACGGACTGCAGCACCAGCCCGCACAGCGCAAGCCCGCCACCACTGCTGGCCGCCATCAAAGCTCTGCTCATTCGATACTGCCACACGACTCCCGCCTCAACGGGCGAGAGGTCATAGTGTGTCAGGCCAAGTCCATTGGTGATTGCCTGAGCTGTGACGGCAAAAGAAACAGGCATGTCGCCTGTCGAAGACGCCAAAACCATCATTACAGGCAAACTGAATAAGCCCGCAAGAATCACAAATCCAGTCAGTGCATTCGAAGGTGACTTACTTGCCATTTTCGTTTCTAAATACAGATAGTTGTTTGACAATCAACTCCACTGCATCAACATTACGCAGAGAGGGATTGAGAGACATTGCCGGAACGACGATGATATGACCTTGTCTGACCGCGTTGATCTCACGAGTAACGGGATCATTCTGGAGAAATGCTTTTTTTACCGATGCGTCATCAGCAGGATAAAGTCGTCTGTCCATACTGGCGATAACAATGACGTCGGGTTCAGCTTGGGCAATATGTTCCCATGTTACTGCAGGCCACTCTTCCGAAGAGTGGATAATATTTTGCAGGCCAAGCGTTTTGCTTATCCAGCCAGGGGCACCGTCATCACCAGCAACCCAAGGATCACCCTGCAGTCGGGTACTGGAAAACCAGAAAACAACTTTAAGTGGATGTGATGGTTGCGAATCTGCCTGCTGCCTGGCGTGCGCTATACGATCAGCAAGGCTTTTTTTGAGCGCTTCTCCGCGGTCGGCGACATCGAAGATTTGTGACAGCTGGGTAATCTCCTCCATGATAGTGTCCAGCGTATAAGGCTTAGTACGCGCGCCATCGCTGTTTGAGCTTGCAGTAACCGCCTTCCCTGTGCAGTCAGCAGGTGATATCCACGTCCTGATGCCAAGCTGTTCAAACTGTTCACGCGTTGCAACTTCGCCTTGTGGACCGACATGCCAGCTATACTGCGCCAGCACCAACTCAGGCTTTTGCGCAGCAACCGCTTCAAATCCCGGAGAATTGTCCGCAAGACGTTTCAGGCCTGCGCTTTTGCTTTGCAATTCTGGTGGAAGTTTGCCGAACCAGACAGAGGTGCCGGCAATCGTTTTTTCAAGCCCTAATGCCAGCAAAAGTTCAGTTTCATGTTGGCCTATCGTGACGACGCGGGCGGGGGGATTTCTGAATGTCTCAGAAACACCACAGTTTTCTACAGTCAATGGATAGGTAGTCGCAAACGCTGTGGTGCATGAGATAGCCAGAATTGCCGATGCAATCAGTTTAACGGTAAAGTTCATTTTTCCTGCCAATAGAATGTTATAACATAACATTTTCTGGTATTCACCTGGCTTTTGTCAATCACAGTCTTTACTTAACGAAAACGTTCTTGCACATGTGCCCCTGTTAGTTTTAATGGGTGGGAGGGGTTTCATCTGGATTCTGATACTGCTTTTACTAATACCGTATTGCTAGGAAGTGTGAACTGGGAGGGGTGTTATGTTATAACGTAACCATTGCGTCTGAGGCCATAGGATTTCTTTCCAACTCGGTAGCCTCAGACTTGAGTTTAAAGCCGCAGTTACTTTCAGGAGCGCCCATGAATCATGATAATCGTATTCCAGTCACTGTACTGACCGGCTTTTTAGGGTCAGGTAAAACCACGCTTCTTAATCACATACTCAGTAAACAGCATGGACTTCGCATTGCTGTAATCGAAAATGAGTTTGGTGAAATCGGTATTGATGATGCCCTTGTTATTAACGCTGATGAAGAAGTTTTTGAGATGAACAATGGTTGCATATGCTGCACGGTTCGTGGAGATCTGATCCGCATTCTCGGCAGCCTTATGCGTCGACGCGATAAGTTTGACCGAATCTTGATTGAAACAACGGGTATGGCGGATCCTGGCCCGGTATCACAAACGTTTTTTGTAGACGAAGAGATAAACGCGGCGATGCGCCTTGATGGCATCATTACGGTCGTTGATTCTCATCATGTTGAACAACACATCGACAGCAGTAACGAGGTGCGAGAGCAAATTGCCTTTGCTGATGTCATTTTGCTCAATAAAGCCGATTTGGCAGACGTGAAAAAGCTAGATGCACTTGAGAAAAGACTGCGCAGCATGAATGCGCTGGCAAGAATAGATCGCACCGTCAACGCGGAAATCGATATTCCAACTGTTCTCAACATTGGCGGGTTTGATTTGAACCGTATCCTTGAGGAGCGGCCGCAATTTCTTGAGCCCGAATATCCTTTCGAATGGGCAGGCATATACTCTCTTGATGCAGGTGTGCACGAACTGCATTACTCAGAAGGACCAGATCCTCATATTGATGCTTTATTCTCGCGCGTTACTGATGACAGCGTTGCAACTCTGTCTGAATTCGCTGGAAAGGCAGATCTGGCGTTCCTCTCGGAGACGCGTTCTGCAGTTACGGCTGGTCCTTTGCTGGCCTCAAACCAGCTTATGGTTTTACCGGTTCCGGAACAGGGCACACTATCATTTACCGTAGAGATCGAAGTGGCCGGATTTTATGCGCTGGTGACCCAGCACATGCCAGAAGAGTTTCATCTTTCCCTTCGACGTAACGGGACAGTTTTGTCACCCAGTATTAGCCGAACTTACAGTGCCGCCCACAGCCATGATGATGAAATTTCTTCCGTAGGCATTACGCTGGAAGGAGAACTGTCTGAGGCAAAATTCAGTCAGTGGCTTCGTATGCTGCTATCAATGCAAGGGCAAAATATATTTCGATCCAAGGGCATTCTCAACATGGCCGGGCATGAGAATCGTGTGGTGTTCCAGGGGGTTCATATGTTGGTAGATTTCCATAGGGATCGCATCTGGCAAGTGAATGAGCCCCGTAAAAGTGAAATCGTTTTTATCGGCCGCGGGCTTGATCGGCAGGCGCTCAATGAGGGTGTATATGCATGTCTTATTTGACGCCAGCAGGATCGGGCTATGAGCCGGTTTGGTCTGTAACAGAAGGCGAGTATGTTAATCAGTTGGCGTTCTCTCCTGACGGCATGCACCTGGCAACTGCCTGTGCGGATGGTAGCGTTGCGGTATACAGCTGGCCAGAAGGTAGATGCCTGTGGCGTGAAGTGGTGCATGGACTGGGTGCCAGCGCGCTTGCCTGGTCGCGCGACAATGTCACGTTGGCAAGCGGCGGGCAGGACAGCCGCATCATAATCTGGTCAGGAACGACCGGTGCCAAATTACGCACGATAACCTGCGGAAGAGGGTGGGTGGAAAAGCTGATCTGGTCTTCCCAACACACACTTGCAGGCATAACGGGTAAGGAGCTGAGAATCTGGAACAGCGACGGGCTGCTAGTCAGTGATTTTGTGGGCGCAGCTAGCACTCTGACAGGGGTTGAATGGCAGGATGATGGCAGTCTGCTTACGTGTAGCTATGGACAAGTATCACGATGGTACCCAACCAAAAGCAACCCGGTAAAAACCTATGAGTGGAAAGGTTCGCTTTTAAGTCTTGCGGTTCGACCGGATGGCTCCATCATCGCCGCAGGCAGTCAGGAGGGCGTCATACACCTCTGGCGCCTCAAAAAAGGCAATGAGTTTCAAATGGGAGGCTATGACGTTAAAGTCCGGCACATAGCCTGGAGCCGGGATGGATGCTATTTATACACAGCTGGTGGAGCGGCGCTTGTTATCTGGGATTTCAGGGGTAAAGGGCCAGAGGGAACCCGGCCTGACTATCAACTTTGCCATGATGGTAACATTACCGCACTCGCTCCACATCCTCAGCAGCCCGTCGTTGCTTCTGGGGCCGAGGATGGAAGTCTGTTTATTTATGACTCATCCCGCTATAGCGCACTTGCTGCAGTACAGAGCGATGCCGCGATAAGTTTTATTACGTGGCATCCCGTTGAGTCGGTAATAGCCGCAGGCACAATAAATGGTGGGGTGCATCTGCTAAAAATCAATATGTAAACGTAGCTATTACTGTAACGCCAGGCCTTAACCCCTGAAGGGTTTAGCCCCACTCCTTAGTTAAAACGTAAGACGTTGGTTAGCGAATGGCGTTTACAACCCTAAAGGTGACACCCTGCTGTCACCCCCTTCTATTTTTTAGCTCATACGCTGCCGTATGGTACGCATATCTTTATCCAGCTGGATACGCAGCGCGCGCATAAATTCGCGGGCGTTTTCTGAAAGCGGCTTGCCCGGACGGAAAATCATCAGCCCGGCAAAATGTACTGCGCTGCTAAAGGGGCGGACAACCAGGTCCGTGTGCATAAAATCATAGGCAACGATGGGATTGACCAGGCCGATCCCTAGACCAAGACGCGCCATTTCGCAGATCGTTATTGAGTAAGGTGTTTCTACCCGCACATGAAGTGACATTCCGTGATGTTCCATCAGGCGGTTAAGTTGCTGCCGACTGCTGTCCTCCGGACTCAGCGCCAGAAATTCGGTCTGCGCCAGGTCAGCAGGATGAATGATTTCCCTGCCTGCCAGAGGGTGATGTTTTGCCATGACCACCACGCCCTCGGCTTGCAAGAAGGGGGAGTGTTCAAGCCCGCCGGGCGGAATCTCATCCGCCATCAGCCCGAAATCAACCTGGCCTGCCATGACTTGCTGATAAACCTCACGTGAGCTGAGTACTTTGAGGGATATCTGGATGTTGCGATGTGCAACATTGAAGCTGGCAATGGCGCGAGGAAGAAACAGATTTCCGACTGCCGGATAGGCTGCCACTGCGAGCCTTCCGAGTCCCAGCTCGCTGAGAGAGCGCAGTCGATGGGCAATGGCCTCCATGCCGGTAAAATGCTGGTCCACATCGACCATCAGGGCCGTTGCTTCCTGGGTGGGCAGAAGCCGCCCTCGCAGGCGTGCAAACAGTTTCAGTCCGGCATTTTCCTCAAGCTTACGGATGGCCTGACTCACTGCGGGTTGGGAAATATTAAGTTTTTCCGCAGCACGGCTGGTGCTTCCCGTCAGCATTACGGCGCGGAAGATTTCAATCTCTCGGTACATGGCAAGCTATAACCTGTGCTTATAAGGTAAATAATTTATTCTATTGCTGTAATCATAACCATCCCTGAGAATCGATGTCAGCACTAACACCCGTGGAAATCCAAAAAAATGCAATTTATCGACCCTGCTAATCAAAAATTCGCCAGTCTTTCACCCGCTGTTTGGCGCGCCTCGACCGTAGTATTTGATAGTTTTGAGGAGTTTGCCGCGCGCAAAGAGCGTCAGCCTGATGGCTATAGCTACGGTATAACCGGCACGCCAACGGCGCGCGAGCTCGAGCGTCGTGTTGCTGCGATGGAAAATGCGCAGCACTGCATCATTGTACCTTCAGGGCAGGCTGCGCTTATGGTGTCTGTTATGGCTTTCGTTCGCGGTGGCGACCACCTGCTCATCTCTGATTCCTGTTACGGTGCGCTGAAAACCTTTGCACGCAACTGGCTGAGCCAAATGGCGGTGGAAGTCGAATTCTATCCCCCGACCATTGATGACGGAATTGAAGCACTGATCCGTCCTAACACCCGCATGATATGTATGGAAGCACCGGGAACGGTGACCATGGAAATGCAGGATGTTACGGCAATCGTTGCTATGGCCAAAAAGTATGGCGTCAAAACCATGCTCGATAATACTTGGGCTAGCCCACTCTACTTCCGTCCGCTCGACCACGGTGTCGATTTTTCGATTGAAGCCGCGACCAAAATGTTTGGAGGACATTCCGATTTACTGATGGGTACTATCAGCATGAATAGTGCTGAAGATTATGCGGTCCTGCGTGAAACCCAGAGCATCATGGGGCTGAATACCAGCCCGGAGGACTGTTTCCTGGTGCTACGTGGGTTGGAGACGTTACCGCTACGGCTTCAGCATCAAAGTAAAAGCACGCGAAAAGTAGCCGCCTGGCTTGCGGAGCAGCCACAAATTCACAGCGTGCTATTCCCGGTACTGGAAAGCGACCCGGGACATGAAATCTGGAAAAAACAGTTCAGCGGTAACGGCTGTTTATTTTCATTTATTTTCAAGCCCGCCAAAGAGGAAGCCATCAGCGCTTTCTTTAATACCCTGAATCACTTCCCGATTGGTGCCAGCTGGGGTGGTACCCACAGCCTTATCGCCTACTACCCGGCAAGTCAGCAGCAGGCACGGGCATATACGCCAACTAAGGAAGCTATCATTCGTATCTCAATCGGGCTTGAAGACCCGGACCTGCTTATAGTAGACCTGAAACAGGCGCTGAACGCTTGGCAAATGGCTGCCGGTTAGATTTTTCATACAAGACGACAGACAAAGGTATAACAATGAAAATGCAACGCCGTATATTAGCCCTGGCAACTGGGGCTATGCTCTCCATAAGCAGTTTTACCGCTATCTCCGCTGACAATTCGCTGGCCAGTCTTCGCGAAAGGGGCGAAATTCGTATTGCTAATACCCAGGCCAGCCCTCCGTGGAGCTTTATCAACGATCAGAACCAGCCGGATGGTTATGACGTCGCCATGGCGAAGGAAATCGCAAAGCGTATCGGCATTCCTCACATCACCTTTATAGCGGATACATTTAAAAATTTCGTCGAAGGCCTGAAAACCGACAAATACGATCTGGTGATGAATGACCTGACGCCAACGCCCGAGCGGGAGAAGCAAGTAGATTTCTCAGAACCCTACGGCGTTGAAGAATTCCGTATCTATGTGGTGGACAACAACAAAGATATACATGAGCAACAAGATTTAGCCGGTAAAAAGGTTGGTGCCACGGCGGGAACTACTAATGAGTCCTGGTCGCGTGAGCATCTTACTAGCTCTAATATTCTCGCGTATGACAACGGTGGCCTTGTATTCAACGACCTGGCGACAGGACGAATTGATGCGGTGATTTCTTCCTACTTCGGGGGTGAGCGCTATCGGAAGGCCAACAATCTGCCGATTAAAGCCGTTGGGCAGCCACTCACCTATCAGCTCTCTGCCGCTGCGATGCCAGAAGGTCACAGCAGCCTCAAAGCGGCTATTAATGATGCAATTAGAAGCATGATTGCCGACGGTACTGTATCAAAGCTGTCGCAACAGTATATCGGGCCTGATTATCAGATGGTGAACGACATCGCTAAAGCCAAAGCCGAGGTTGAATAATGTATGAGCTTTTTCTGCGCGCGCTGCCGCTGCTGAAACAGGCCATCGCCATTACGCTGGGACTTGGGCTCAGCGCTTTTGTCCTGGGCAGCATGCTGGGCATGGCGATTGCCCTTATGCGTAATTCAACGCTACGCCTTTTCAGGATCATTGCCTTCATCTATGTATCAATATTCCGCGGAACGCCACTGCTGGTACAAATACTGCTGGTGTACTTTGGTCTTCCCCGACTGGGCATTACTCTGGACCCCATTCCCGCCGCGCTGGTGGCGCTAACCTTGTTTTCCGCTTCTTACCTGAGCGAAAACTTCCGCTCGGGCATTAATAGTGTGGATAAAGGCCAGTGGGAAGCCTGTAACGCTATGGGAATGGGGTACTGGACCAGCCTAAAACGTATAATCCTCCCTCAGGCGTTTCGAATTGCCCTGCCGCCGCTTGGCAGCCGTTTGATTGCATTGATGAAAGACACCTCCCTGGCCTCCACGGTAACAGTTATGGAGCTGACGCGTGTTGCAGAACAGGTAGGCGCAACGACCTTCCGCTATATGGAAATGTTTCTGATAGTGGGGTGTATATACTGGCTGATTAATCAGGTGCTCACCATTATCCAAACCTGGCTTGAGGGCCACTTATCGAGGCACATGCGATGAATAAAGAAGCACTTAAAGTTTCAGTGACTTCTCTGGCGAAAACTTTTGACCGGCAGCCTGTACTGAGGGACGTAAGCCTTCAGGTTTATGCCGGAGAAGTGGTGGTCATCCTCGGGCCTTCAGGATCAGGTAAGACGACACTTCTACGGTCGCTGAACTTCCTTGAACTGCCGGACAGTGGTGATATTGAGGTGTGTGGACATCATGTTCGGGTACTTCAAGGACATCCACTCTCCCGAGTTGAAAAACAAGAAATTACCCGCTTGCGGCAGAAAACGGCGATGGTATTCCAGTCATTCAATCTATTCCCGCATAAAACCGCACTTGAAAACGTTACTGAAGGCCTGATCAGCGTGCGAAAGATGCATAAAGGTCAAGCCAAACAGCGAGGTCTTGCATTGCTGAAGCAGGTTGGACTGGTGGAGAAAGCTGACAGTTATCCTGCCAAATTATCCGGCGGCCAAAAACAACGCGTTGCAATCGCGCGCGGATTAGCAATGGATCCGGAGCTTATCTTTTTTGATGAGCCGACTTCCGCACTGGATCCGGAGCTTAGAGATGAGGTTCTGACCGTTATGCGTGATCTGGCCAGCACGGGCATGACAATGATTGTCGTGACCCATGAACTGAGATTTGCCAGGGAAGTTGCTGACCGCGTAATCTTTATGGAAGGCGGAGTCGTGATTGCAAACGAGGCTCCTGAATTGTTTTTTGGAAAAGGTGCCAGCCCGCGCATTCAGCAGTTTCTCTGTAAGTATTAACGTATAAATATTTTGGATTGAGAGCGTGTTTCTACTGGGATTCTTATGTGATATGGAGTCTACTGTCAAATGGCAGGTGTTTGAATTGCGATAAACACTGCTTATAGAAGTTTTATCTCACTGGTTTATTGTTTTATAACCACGATCGGCAGATGTTAGCAGTATGGTTCATGTCGAAAATCCTTTACTTTGTACAATATTATTGATCAGGGTGGTTTAGCTTAATGCTTATATTAAGGGGTTTTAAAATTGGCCGCTTTTAGTTTATTTGTCCGCCGCAAATGCGGCAATCCCGAATCTGAAATATTAATCCGCATATAGGGGTGGTTGCGTCAGGTTTATTTTAAAGAAAAGTTAATCTATGTTTTCAATAGGGTATTTAAAAAGCCTGTTTGATAGAAATATGTTAAATGTGGCATGCATATTATTTCGTTAAATATTATTGCCACAAAATTTGCAAAGGCCGTAAAGTGATAAAACTTAACTGTAATAATAAATTAGCGTGAGGACTGACGATGAGTGGACTAATGCAGTGGGGGAAGGGGCAGGTAGGTAGCAATGGAACAGGCCGATAATGTTTGAAGTGAGCCAGTACCTGATGTTTCGTGCCAAATAGTGACAAAGGTTTTAAAGCATGAAAATACACCCGTCGTTTAACTTATCTGGCTGAACGTAAAGGAAGCGATATTTTGCCAGGCTGCTGCCGAATGTACCTCTTTGAAGTGGTCACTTTAACAAAATCCGCCACCCCATCCAGAATGACCTTTAACGTTATATTGTAGCTATAATTCCTTATCACAGATTATCACCTAACACTGCTAGTGTATTTTTACTTTTGTGCGATTAAAAATTAGGGAAGTTGCGTCTTCAGCATTTGAGATTGACAGGATTACCTGAAACAATAATTTCATCACCATCAATTTTATTATAAAAACAACTTGATCTCCCAGTATGACAAGCGCCACCTCCTTGTTGGTCTACATACAATAAAACCGCATCTCCATCACAATCAAGATGAATGGCATGTATTTCTTGGGTACAACCAGATGTTTCACCTTTACGCCAAAGACATCCCCTAGAACGTGACCAGTAGCAGGCCCTGCCGGTCAATAAGGTTTCCTCTAAAGCTTCAAGATTCATCCAGGCCAGCATTAAGACTTCTTTTGTATTGTACTGTTGAGCGATAGCAGCGATTAATCCCTGTTCGTTCCATGGGATTGCGTTAATAACATCATTTAATACAAAGCGCTGACCATCTTGTGCATCTTCTATTTTGCTAAACATGGTTTTCTCTTTAAAAGATCAATTCACTTTATTTAAGAGAGGGTGAATGTTGATATAACCACACTCTCTTATTTAATTAACTGGATGCATTTTTTTTACGCGTGCATCACATATAGAGCTTATGAGGTGCTTAAGCTGTGATTGTCTTACCAAATCGGTCAACAATTATGCCCGGCATGTCACTGGTCATGGTCTCACGCTCTTGATAATGAATCACAGAGCGAATGGCCTCCCCACGTTCAAGCAGATCAAAAGCCACATTGAGCGCCTCATGTCCCATATTATGAGTAATATAAGGGTCGACATTGATATCACCTTTCAACCATTCATCGACCATTTGCGGCAGACCAGTACGGCCTAATACACCGCCAAATGCTGAACCTCGCCACACTCGTCCGGTCACGAGCTGGAACGGGCGTGTGGCGATTTCTTCTCCGGCACCGGCGACGCCGATGATAATGCTTTCACCCCAACCTTTATGGCAGCATTCCAGCGCTGCACGCATCAGGTGGACATTGCCCACACACTCAAATGAGAAATCGACTCCGCCATTCGTCATTTCGACAATGACTTGTTCAATTGGTTGTTTAAAATCAGCAGGATTGATGCACTCATGCGCACCTAACGATTGGGCAAGCGCAAATTTTGCTGGATTAACATCGATACCAATGATCCTCCCTGCGCCTTGCATGACCGCACCCTGAATAACAGCCATACCTACAGCACCCAATCCAAATACGGCAACAGTGTCTCCCGGTTTTACTTTCGCTGTATTGCGCACAGCACCAATCCCGGTTGGAATGGCACAACCCATAATTGAGGCTTTAGCTAATGGAGCATCCTGACTGATCTTAGCCACCGCAATTTCGGGTAGAACTGTATATTCGCTGAAGGTACTGGTACCCATGTAGTGAAATATAGTTTTGCCTTTATAAGAAAAACGGCTGGTACCGTCAGGCATGAGTCCTTCACCTTGGGTTTTGCGTATACTCTGAGATAAGTTTGTTTTACCAGATTGAATATAAGGACAGTTTGGATCCTCAGGTGTGTAAAGAGGAATGACATAATCGCCGGGTTTTACTGAGGTGACACCCCGCCCAACATCTTCAACAATGCCACACCCTTCGTGCCCGAGAATGCAGGGGAACTTTCCTTCCGGATCCCGCCCCGACAAGGTAAACACATCAGTATGGCAAAGACTGGTCGTTACGATACGAACCAGTACCTCACCGTCCTTCGGGCCATCTAGGTCGATTTCTTCAAACTCAAGTGGTTGATTGGGTGCCCATGCTATAGCTGCTCTAGTTTTCATCACTGCCTGCCTATTATGTTATAACATAACACTAAGGGTAATGCGTATCGGTAGAGAATGTTAGAGGGAGGACTACAGATGTCCAATTTTGAGGGGTAAATGTCCGATTACTACGATTGTTAGCCTTGTCTCTAACATGATCAATAAACCAGAATTGCTAGAGTAAACAATTTAATGCCTATTAAAAGTGTGGATATCATCATTTATCCGGGTTTCAAAGCTATCGAAGCAGTCAGTGCTGTGAGCGTATTCGAATATGCTAATGCCAGATTACATCTTGAAAAACTACCGCATGCTTATACAGTCTCACTGTGTGCTCCTAGTGCGGGTATGGTCCAGTCGGATACGCTAATACAACTGGAAGCACGAAAATCCTTAAGCGAGCATAATATGCCTGATATTGCATTGATCATGGGATCTCGGGACATTCAGCAGTCGCTTGCGCAGCATCCACAATTGGTGAATTGGTGTAAGCAAGCAGGAGCCACACCTATTGGACTACTTGCGGGCATATGTACTGGTACATTTTTCCTTGCTGAAGCTGGGCTACTAAATGGGCTGCCAGCCACGACGCATTGGAGTGCTACTGACATGCTGAGGAATAATTATCCACTAATCGATGTGAAAGATGATGCGATATTTGTGAACACAGACAAACTTTGGACGTCAGCGGGCGTCACTGCCGTTATTGACTTGTCTTTAGCATTGATAGAAAAGGACCTGGGGAACGCTATTGCACTTGGCGTCGCCCAAGATCTGGTTGTATTTATGAAGCGTCCTGGAGGACAAGCTCAATTTAGTCAGCATCTTTCTAGCCAGATGACCCGAAACGATAGTGTTCGCGATCTGCAGCAATGGATTCTTACTAACCTCGAAAAATCGCATTCAGTCGTTGAATTGGCCAAGCGCGTTGCAATGAGTCCCCGCAATTTTACCCGAGTATTTTATCGAGAAGTAGGGTGTTCACCTGCTGTGTTTGTGGAGCGTTCCCGGATTGAATTGGCACGCCGACAATTGGAGCAAGGAGGAAAAACAATTAAGGAGATTGCGCATAACTGCGGTTTTAGTTCGGATGAACATTTGAGGAGAGTATTTAAGCGTAATTGTGGTGTTACCCCAAAAGAGTATGTGCTGAATGTCATGAATTAAAATCTCTATGCGTATAATTTAAAGAATTGCGAAGCGGAATTTGACATTTATAATGATTTGCGTGGCGATTAAAAAGGGAGGTGACAAAAAATGTTGCCATTAGCATTTGTATTTTTATGATTGTAAAAAATGTACTGATAACATTAATAAGTTATGTGCATCAACTTTTAAACATGAAGAATCTTCTAGGAAATTAATATCAGGATTGCATAACTGTAGCGCGTAGTTTAAAGAGATTGGCAGCACAACAAGCAAATCACAATCGGGAATAATTGAGCGGCTTAACTAGGATAGGGGACGAACAGCATAGTCGTAGTCAGCGTGGATCCAACCTACTCATTCTGTAAAGAGATGTGTAAGAGCATCTGCTCCCCTTGATTAAGTACTATAGTGTGATTTGTGTCACATTAAAAATACTGGAGGATATTATGAGAGACATGTCTCGCAGGAGGTTAATGCAATTGATATCAGGTATTGCGCTAGTTGCGCCTGATATTTTAACGCGTATGGCAACAGCGAGCGCATTACCTGCTGGAGTATCAATGCTAAATTTGGAACGAAACGGCTGGGTTCCTAACAACTCTCAACTCCCGGTCATTATTTATAAAAAAGCGTTTAACATATCGAATGACATGATACAAAGTGCCGAAGCTCAATTTGAGAAGAACGACTGGCCGCCTCAATGGGTAGCCCGTATCTTTGATTATCATCATTACCACAGCAGCGCACATGAAGTGCTGGGGTGTGTCAGCGGCAATGCTAACATTATGCTTGGAGGACCAGGAGGGAATATTGTAAGCCTATCTGTTGGTGATGTCGTATTACTACCAACAGGTACAGGGCATTGCAATCAGAACAGTAGTGACGACTTTCTAGTTGTAGGGGCCTATCCTCCAGGTCAGCATTGGGATATTTGTCGCACAGAGCCTACAGTAGAAATGACACAAAGAATGCGCCAGCTTCCTTTCCCGGACAATGATCCTGTATCAGGACGAAGTGGTCCGCTAGTAAATTTCTGGCAGAAAAAGTCAGCCTCATAATATGAGGACTAGTGTGATGAGAGCAGGCTCGTCGTGCGGGCGTATTTTACCGAGTAAAGCATACTGATTTTGTGGATATGGCGGTTCGTACCCTTTTTGAATGCAAGCTTTATTGGCGGCCTGCTTTGATGTCTGATTTAACTTAGCATTGCCTTCTGTTAGTCAGCTTTTCGGTCGGAAGCGGGCGCAGTCTATCGCAAAAATCTAAGGAGTCGATGGTGTTAAATTTAAGACACTATGTATATAGCATAAGCGGAAACATCTTCCCAAAAGAGCCGCTTTGAATCCTTTTCTGAGGTGTTCTTGTAGTGGTCAACTAAAGCTGGCCACTGCTTTAGAGTTTTTCCAGAACAATCGTTCTGATTCATTCGGCGTCAGACCACCGTTATATTGATGCGGTCTGAGCTGGCTGTAATATCCCGTTAT
>Ga0157365_10000194_pt1 | contig 28655 bp, 22 predicted proteins | sample AttsexASBM3_FD_111478 | JGI IMG/M metagenome (GOLD analysis project Ga0157365, IMG submission 111478) | Fungus gardens microbial communities from leaf cutter ant in Ribeirão Preto, State of São Paulo, Brazil - Atta sexdens ASBM3 | ecosystem: Host-associated > Fungi > Mycelium > Unclassified ... | reverse complement strand
CGCGCAGCGGACGCACTGGCGGCGTCGCCCTTTCCTGCTATAGGATCGGGAATGCTGGCTCCATGAGCCCGATATACATACCGGAGAAACAACGTGAGACTGATCATCGCCCTTCTGTTGCCCTGGCTGCTATTTTTTACAATCAAGCGCCCGATCTCCGGTCTTATCTGCCTGATCTTGCACGCAACGATTATCGGTTGGGTTCCGGCTGCGATATGGGCTGTCTACGCGCTGAACAGCTACGAGACCGACCGGAAATTGGGTCTGAGATAAAAACACACTGAGGCAATACCCGGCCCCGCGTTACTTCGGGCGACGAAGGCAGCTTCCGTCGCCGACCTGCCTTGGCCAACCGCGGCGGGTCGGCGAGCGAGGATCTCGATGCTCACCATGCTCCGACGCCAGACAGCATTGTCTGTCGGCAGGCCTCCGCATCGTGTTCCGAGGTCGCCTCCCCTGCCCATCGAGATTCGAGACTGGCTGGGCCAACAGGCAGACACGCTCTCCCTGTTGAACTGCCGGAACATGCTGGCGACGATATTTTGTATCAGGCGCTTGTAAACACGCATGCTTCCAGGGCTTAGATCCTCGTGGGACACCCTTCGAACGCACCTTCCAGCACCACCTTCGGGGCCAGTGTCATCGCCATGCGCATCGCACACCTTCTCACGATTATCATCGCTATCGGCACGACCGAGTTGCTGTCCTCAGCCGCCCCGGCCTGTGCAGCACCACAACATATCATCATCGATACCGATATCGGCGGCGACATTGACGACGCATTTGCGCTGTCGATCGCACTGCAGTCACCGGACATCAAGGTCGATCTGATTTCGGTCAGCTACGGCGAAACCGCAATTAAAGCGCGTCTTGTAGAGCGCCTCTTGTCGATCGTGGGCCATAGCGACGTTCCATTGGCGATCGGCCCTGCGACAGTCAATCGCGACGGCTTTGTTCTGGAGCCGTGGGCGAAGGCTGGCGCACCACCCACGCTCCGGGCTGCACCGGACGCAACCCGCGCCATGATCGATCTTCTTCGTCACGCTCCGGCCCATACGCTCACGCTGGTAGCGCTCGCCCCCCTGACGACGATCGAAAAGGCGATAGACCAGGATCCCGCAGCCTTCTCGCGTCTGAAAAAAGTCGTTCTGATGGGCGGGTCCATTTACCGCGGCTACGGTAATGTCGCGGGCACGACATCGGCTGCTCCGACGCTCGAAACCAATGCGCATCTCGACCCGGGAGGACTGAAGAAACTGCTCGCGTCGGGCGTTGATGTGGAGATGATGCCGCTGGATGCGACCGAGGTCGAACTCGCACCTGCCATGCGAAGCGCGATCTTCAGCGCCCGCACGCCCTACGCGAAGCCATTGCGAGACTTGTACGCCTATTGGCTTGCAGGCAGCCGTTATGGATCCGATCCGGTTCTGTTCGATGCAGTTCCTGTGGTCCGCCTTCTGCACCCCGATGTGTGCAAGCCGGTGCCCATGCACATCGACGTATCCGATGCTGGCGACACGGTGCCGGGCGACGGCAAGCCAAACGCTTCTGTCTGCCTGAGTGTGAACAAGAAAATCGTGTTCGATGTACTCTCGGCTTTTCTGAGGGACAATAACCAGCACAAGCCATGACGGTCACTCCGGAACGCAGGTGCGACGATTGCGGTATCGGACCGGCCTTCACGGCGTGCATATCTAACACGCCGAGCGTTTGCGGCACGCGCAGGCTAACCGACCATCGATCCCCTCGCTTTGGCGACACGAGAACGCTCCAAGACATACTTTTTGCGCGTGCGATCTCCGCACGAAGATGGCGCTTATACGATCCAGCGCCGTTCGATCCCGATCACCAAGACGTGATCAGATTAACTGCGGACGAACCTGCCAATACGGGACAGTACTAGTTCCGGACATTGACAATCACGACACGCAACGGCTGTGTGGCCGCTCAAGGTCTTAAGATCAAATTCCAGATTACGCACTCAATATTATGAATCCGAGATAAATTCGAAAGGACCCAGATGCCACCGCCGTCCCCAACACAAGTTTCACCCGCCCATCGCACATGGCCACTTCTGTGCGTCGGCGCACTTCTGGCTCTTGTCGGAGTGGCCAACGTCATTGGCGGGGGTTGGCTCGCGCTGCTCGGCGGATCGCCCTACTATCTTGTGGTTGGCCTCGCGTTGCTGCTGACGGCGGTCATGCTCGTCCGCAAAATGCGATACGCCTACGATGTGTATGCGCTGATCCTGATCCTGACCCTGATCTGGGCGCTATGGGAAGTTGGCCTTGATTTCTGGCTTCTCGCACCGCGCGGCGACGTTCTCGTTCCGCTGGCGATCCTCTTGCTGCTGCCACCGGTAATCAATGGCTTTCAGGCCGGCAGCCGCCCGCGCCGCCTGTCATTGTCGGGCGCTGTCATCGCCTGCGCGGCAGTCGTGCTGTTTGCCATGACGCGAGATCCCTCCGACAGGGTCGGCACGCTGCCTTCCGCCACGGCGCCTGATCCGGCACAGATTGCAGATGCCGCATCCATTCCCAAGGGCGACTGGCAGGCTTATGGCCGCACGGGATTCGGGGATCATTTCTCCCCACTGACGCTGATCAGCCCGGATAACGTTCAAAAACTCAAGGTCGCATGGACATTCCGCACCGGCGATCTGCCCGCGATCGGCAAGACCGATCCGGTGGAAAGCACCTTCGAAGTCACGCCACTGAAAGTCGGGCATACGGTCTATCTGTGCTCCCCGCATCAAAAAGTGTTCGCTCTTGACGCTGCCACCGGGAAGATGAAGTGGGTGTTCGATCCGCAGGTCAAGGACGATCCCACCTTCCAGCACCTGACCTGCCGCGGCGTTTCGTATCACGCAACCCCCGACGACGCCGTAACGTCAGACGGCGCGCCTGCGCCGCAGGAGTGCAAACAGCGCCTGTTCCTGCCCACCAATGATGGTCGCATGATCGCCATCGACGCCGAAACCGGTACCAAGTGCGACGGGTTTGGCACCCATGGCGAAATCGACATGAAGGACGGCATGACCGTCAAGCACCCCGGTTTCTGGGAAGGCACGTCTCCGCCGGTCGTCACAAAACAGATGCTCATCATGGCAGGCGCCGTCACGGACAATTACTCCACCAACGAGCCATCTGGCGTCGTGCGCGGGTTCGATGTTTATACTGGCAAGCTGATCTGGGCGTGGGACGCGGGCGCCGAAAACGAGAACGAACTCCCCTCCGACACTCATCACTACACGCCGAATTCGCCCAATTCGTGGACCATTTCCGCCGTCGATGAAAAGCTGGGGCTCGTTTACATCCCGCTCGGCACGCCTACGCCGGACATCTGGGGCGGCAACCGGACCAAACTGGCCGAGCGTTATGCGACGTCGATCGTCGCGCTGCATGTCGATACAGGCAAGGTGGCCTGGTCGTATCAAACGGTTCATCACGATCTGTGGGACATGGATCCCCCATCGCAGCCGAGCCTTGCTGACATCACCACGAAAGATGGTGTCGTGCCGGCCATTTATGTGCCAGCCAAAACCGGCAACATCTTTGTGCTCGACCGGCGCGATGGCCATCTGATCGTGCCAGCCCCTGAACACCCGGTGCCACAGGGTGCAGCCCCTGGCGACCACACATCGCCCACGCAGCCTTATTCGGAACTGACGTTCCAGCCGCAAAACGCGCTGACCGATGCAGATATGTGGGGGGCAACGATGTTCGATCAACTCGCCTGCCGCATCATGTTCAAGCAGATGCGCTATCAGGGCCCGTTCACTCCGCCGTCGACTGATGGAACGGTCGTCTTCCCCGGCGACGTCGGGATGTTTGAATGGGGCGGCATTGCCGTCGATCCGGTTCGCCAGATCGCAATTGCCAATCCGATGGCATTCCCGTTCGTTTCCAAACTGATCCCGCGCGGGCCGCAAAACCCGGCCGCCCCGAACGCCGCCCACCCGCCGGGCAGCGAAATTGGCGTGCAGCCTATGTATGGCGTGCCATTCGGTGTGGACCTGCACCCGTTCCTGTCGCCGATCGGTCTTCCATGCCCGCGTCCGCCATGGGGATATATGGCAGGTATCGACCTGAAGACGCACAAGATCGTCTGGCAGCATCGCGTGGGTACGACGCGCGATTCCACGCCCCTGCCGATCGGTTTCAAGGTCGGCATGCCGATGCTGGGTGGTCCGCTGGTCACAGCCGGTGGCGTCGCGTTCCTGACGTCAACGATGGATGACTATATCCGCGCATTCGACGTCAGCACCGGCAAGGAATTGTGGTCGGATCGCCTTCCAGCCGGCGGTCAGTCCACACCGATGAGTTATGAAGAGGGCGGAAGCCAGTTCGTCGTGACGGCCGATGGCGGCCACGGATCGTTTGGCACCAAACTCGGTGACTACGTGGTTGCCTACAAACTCGGGAACTAAGCCTTTCTCTTACCGCAGGTGCGTGTCGTGTCGAACATCCAGTCGTTCGGCACGACACGTTTTCCGGGGGCTCTCGCCCAGATAACGCAGGAATCGAAAACCCGCACGCCTCCCCCCTGATCCATCGCATCATGTCCTTTGATCTTCCTGCGACCCGCGCTAGAGCTTGCGGATGCCCATACGCCCCCTCGTGACGTTTCCTGATCCGCGCCTGCGCGAACCCGCAGCACTTGTCTCGCATTTCGATAGTACATTGCAAAACCTGTGCACGGATCTGCGCGATACGATGCGTGCCGCGCCGGGCATCGGCATTACCGGCCCGCATATTGGTGAAAGCTGGCGCGTGGTCGTGCTGGAACTCCGGCCCGATGAGGTGCGAACCTACATCAATCCAGACATTGTCTGGCATTCCGACGAAAAGACACGCCATGAGGAGGGCAGCATCTCGATGCCCGGCGCGATCGAAACGATCGAGCGCCCCGCCACTGTGCGCGTGACCTACCAGAATCTCACCGGGGCCCGGCAAATCGAGGAGGCTGACGGATTGCTCGCCGTGTGCCTGCAGCATGAGATCGATCAACTGGACGGAATCTTCTGGATCCAGCGCCTCTCGCGCCTTAAACGCGAGCGGCTGGTCAAGAAGTGGGAAAAGCAGCAAAAACGCGCTGAGTAAAGCTGTCGGGATACGTCGGTCGCCCCACGGCTTCAAACGCCCTGATAACCACTGCGGCAGATTGCTTTCCACGCCTCCCCGACCATTTCGAGACGGACATGACGGCGCTGGCCTGACGCCATGTGCCCAACACGGCGAAATGCTCGGCCCCCAATCGCATATGAAATGCCGGTTTGATCCGCCCTCGGGATTGAAGCACTGTTTCCTGCTGCACAGAAACCGGGCCTGACCGGACAGTTTCGTGTGGAACGCCGCCGAACCAACGGGACCGACTTCCCCCAAGACTGGCCGAGGCGGCGCGATCATCGCAGTCCGTCACGGACAGCAAAGCGGCGGCGATGTGCCCCCCCCCCCATTTAACGCGTTACATTTCGGGGAGGAGCAGACCAAAGACACTCTCTGGTTGCGGGCGGTTACAATTCAAAGTTTGCAATTTGTTTATTTTTATTTAACTAATATTATTGCATTAAGACAAAGACTTGCCCTATTTATCTCCACCTCAAACCGAAAACTGCCCTACGGTCAGTGGCGCGACGGAGAACGGTATGGCGACTTACACCTGGGCGTCGGAGGTCAAGGCCGATAACACAGTGACGGTCCCGGACGACGCCACGGTCACTGATCTGCCCTCCAGTCCATCGGGCACTTACGGCACTATCGACAGCCTCATTGTGCAGGGCGCAGCCTCTCTGACAGGCGGCGGTTCCGTCCTGACGCGGTCCCTGCTGCTTGGGGGTACACTGACCCTCGACGGGGTCAGTGTGACAGACGTCGCGACGACGCTGCCGTCCGGTACCATCACCATCCAGAACGGCGCCAGTTTCATTGCCGAAAACGCGACATCATCTGCGGGCAAGACGATTTTCACATTCGGCGTGACGACCCCATCGACCGGCAACTCTCTCTACATCCAGCCTTACGTGAGCAGTGGCGTCACCATCAATAACGTCGCCCCGGGCGACTACATCTATTTCACGAGCGAAGATTCGCCTGCGTCAGACCTCACGCTGGCTGATGGCAGTTCCGGCATTGTCTATATTTACAGCAGCAGCGGCATACTCGCGACATTACACACGGCCGAAACACCAGGCGGCTCCTATTACAAAGCAGCCGATTTTTCGATGATGTCGCCGTCGACGGATACATACGAACTCGTCTGTTTCCTGCCGGGTTCGATGATCCGCACGAAAGAAGCCGACATCCCCGTGGAAGATCTGCGGATCGGAGATTCACTGCTTGCCTTCGACTGGCACCGCAATTCCGAGTTTACACGCACGATCGTGTGGGTGGGCAGTCAGACCGCCACCGTCAATCCGACGCTGCCACCGGACGAAGCCGGCTACCCGGTGCGGATCCTGAAAGACGCGATTTCCGATGGCCTGCCCTATAAGGACATGCTGATCACACCCGACCATTGCCTGTTCTTTGAGGACAAGTTCATTCCGGCCCGCATGCTCGTCAACGGGCGTTCGATTTTCTACGATCGCGAGATTATCTCCTACACTTACTACCATATCGAGACCGACAAGCATGCCGTCATCACAGCCGACGGCATGTTGACGGAAAGCTATCTCGATACCGGAAACCGCTCTGCTTTCAGGCAGCACGGCGAAACCGTCATTTTCGGTGCTGCACCGCGCGCGTGGGTGCAGGACGCGGCCGCGCCGCTGTGTGTCGCCCGCGATGTGGTGGAGCCGATTTACCGCCAGATCGCAGCCCGCGCCGAACACGCGTCCATCGCCTCCATGATCCAGGCGCCTGTCCTGACCGACGACGCAGACCTCCATCTGGTCACTGAAAAGGGCATGGTCATCCGCCCGGTCAGCAACCGGGCGGGTCGCAGCATGTTCATGCTGCCCGCGGGCGTGACAAGCGTGCGCATTGTCTCCCGCGCCAGCCGACCGAGCGACACTGTCGGACCGTTCGTCGACGATCGTCGACATCTCGGCGTGCTGATCCGGGAGATCATGATGCTGGATGCAGGCGTCACCACGCACATCAAAACGCATCTGACAGACGATTCCCTGGACGGGTGGGCTATTCAGGACGCGCCCGGCTGCCGATGGACCAGCGGCAACGCCCTGCTGCCGCTGGGAACCCGCAGGGCAGTCGGCATTGCCATGCTGGCAGTACAAACGCTCTCGAGCGGTCCCTATCTGGTCGCAGAACCGACAAAAAAACCGATCGTCGAAATGGCGTGAAATACGCCTGAAATCCGACCCAACCGAGAATCCGGTTGTTTCGCCACTGCCTTTTACCGGCATGCGAGCGCCCGGCATCGACGGTGCCGCGTGACACACACACTCGTTCCGCGGCTTGTCAGGAAGCCCTGTTTCACGTCTAAATCCCACCGCGTTCCCGCGTGACGTTTTCCAGAACAGCCGCTGTGGACGCGCAGACGGCGATCCAGCGGCAGAGGCGGTCGGTCTTGCGAACTCAGCTCTCACGATCGCTCATGGCTCTGATGACCTTATGTACTTCGGGTACAGTTCTGCACACAGCCCACGCCGCAACCGCCCCTCTGGCAACCGACATACTGCCATCGGGCGTGCCCCTGCCGGTCCCCGGTCGAACCTTCCTGCCCGCGCCGGAAGACGCCAGCACCAAACTGCTTGGTGACGCAAACGGTGCAAGGAAATGGCTCGCCAAAAAGGGCGTGAAGGTCACCGTTCAGGACGTCGAGGAACTCTGGGGTCTGCTGTCCGGTGGACTGACGCGCGGCCCGACCTATGACGGCATGACTTCGGTTGCACTGTCGCTGGACACCGGGGCCGCATTCGGCTGGGAAGGCGGGCTGCTGAACATCAGCGCGCTGCAGATCCGCGGGCGCTCCTTCACGGGTGAACGGCTCGGCGCGCTCAATCCCGTCAGCGGGTACGATGCGGGCCGATCCACACGCCTGTTCGAACTTTGGTATGGGCAAAGCCTTTTCAACAACACACTCGATATCCGCATGGGGTCGATCGATCTGGATACCGAGTTTCTGGTCAGTCAGAACGCGTCGTTCTTCCTCAATGCCAGTTTCGGCTGGCCACTTTCGACCTCCAGCAACCTGTATTCCGGCGGCCCGTCATGGCCTTACTCCGCTGTCGGGGCGCGTGCCAGATGGTCGCCTTCGAACGCCGTGACGTTCATGGGCGCTGTGACCGACGATAATCCGACCAAAGGCCCGTTTTACAGCAACGGAACCAGTAAGGACCAGACCGGAACGCTGTTCGCAACCAGCGGCGGCGCCCTGTTCATCGGAGAAACGCAATTTCAATATGATATCGCAAGACTGATCGCCAACAGTCCGAACGACGCTGCTCTGCCCGGCGCATTGAAAGTCGGCGCTCTCTACGACAGTGGACGATTCCCGGATCAGCGTTACGATAATCAGGGCGGCCTGCTGGCCAGTCCCGACAGCAACGATGTTCCACTTTATCATCACGGCGACTGGATGGCGTATTTCGTTTTTGATCAGATGATCTGGCGCAAGGAAAAAGGCTCCGGGAAGACCATCAATTTCTTTGTCCGCGCCACCGTCAATGACGGGATCAAAAATCGCTTTGCATCGGAAGTTCAGGCCGGCCTGACGTTCGACGAACTGCTGCCCCATCGTCCCGATGACACGATCGGCGTTGCGTGGGGGGTGGGATTTTACGGTCATCGCGCACGCGAGAGTGAGCGCGATGCCACGCGCCTGGGCACGAACACCGACGGTCGGCTGACCCCCGAGCACCATGTCGAAATCACCTATCAGGCTGCCGTCACACCGTGGCTGACCGTGCAACCCGATTTCCAGTATTTTCTGCACGTGGGCGGCACGAGCCTCGACCCTGATACCGGCACACATATTCACAACGCGGCCGTGGCGGGTCTCAACATGACAACGACTTTTTAGTATGGCTCACGACACACGTGGTCTTGCCACCCGCGCAACGCCACCTCGCAAAAACAACACTCTTACGTTTCTCAACACGCGCCCTGAAGATCGGACCCTGACATGAGACTACTTATCCTGGGTGCAACCGGCTTCATCGGGCGCCACGTGACAGCACACCTGCTCACCGAGGGGCACACCGTAACAGCCGCAGTGCTGGACACTGCGAGTGTCCAGCGACGGTTTCCCGGAATCGGCACATATCGGATTGATATGAACCGTATGACATCGGCATCGGACTGGCTGCCGATGCTCGAGAATATCGACGCTGTGGTCAATTGCGCGGGGATTCTTCAGTCCGGCGCCGGGCAATCCGCAGATGCGATCCACACCAAAGCCCCGATCGCACTGTTCGATGCCTGCGAACACGCCCGGATCACGCGGATCGTGCATATCTCCGCTGTCAGCGCCGAAGACGATGCCGCGACCGAATACGCCGCCACAAAGAAAGCTGCGGACGACGATCTTCGATCCCGATCGCTGCCATGGGTGCTGCTCCGCCCCTCCCTGGTCTACGCATCCGGCAGTTACGGGGGCACATCAGCCATTCGCGGTCTGGCGGGGATTCCCTTCGTCACACCACTGGTCGGGCGCGGCGAGCAGCCGTTTCAGCCGATCCACGCAGAAGATCTGGCACGCGCCATAGGGCAGTGCCTGACACGCGACGACCTTGTGCATCGGGCGCTTGATCCCTGCGGCCCCGATACGTTGACGCTGCGGCAGATTATAGAACGCACTCGTTCATGGCTGGATTTTCCGGCATGCCGAATGCTGGAGGTACCTGAAACGCTTGTCCGCATGGCAGCAAAGGTCGGTGATCTGGTGGGGGCCGGTCCCCTTCGCACCACGGCCATCGACCAGATGACATATGGCAACGTGGCCGATCCTTCGGCATTTCAAGCTGCCATCGGCTTCCACCCCCGTTCCATGAACGACGCACTCCGAAGCGCGCCGTCACATGTGCAGGACCGATGGCACGCCCGCCTGTTCTTTTTGCGCCCGGCCCTGACCTGTTCGCTTGTGATCTTATGGGCCGCCTCCGGCGTTGCGGGCGCTTTCAATCCACCTGCAAACGAAGCCCGGACCGTCGCTGCACTTCATCTGCCCGCAGCATGGAGCCACCTTGTCGGGGTGGGTTTCTCATGTGTCGATCTGCTTATTGCCGCCGGACTTTTGCTGGCACGGCACGACCGGTTTCTGGCGTGGTTTCAGGTGTGTCTGGTGCTGGCGTATACAGTCGGCATCGGCGTTGCAGATCCAGCACTCTGGGCTGACCCGTATGGTGCGCTGATCAAGAACATTCCCGTGTGGATCGCCATGATCACATGGGCCGCACTTCTGGATGAGAAATGAACATGAACATCTATCTGCTGCTGAAGACCGTCCATATCATCAGCTCGACAGTGCTGTTTGGTCTCGGAGCCGGAACCGCCTTTCACATGCTTGCCACGCATGTTCGCGGCGACATCCGCGCCATCGCCTCCACCGCAAGAAATGTCGTGCTGGCCGACTGGATCTTCACCTCGACGTCAGGCGTTGTTCAGCCCCTGTCGGGTATCATGTTGGTAAAAACCCTGGGCTACCCGCTGACCTCGTCCTGGCTCGTGGCGACATACCTGCTCTACTGTCTGGCTGGCGCATGCTGGTTGCCGGTCGTGATACTGCAGATGCGGATGGAAAAAATGTCGAACCTTGCGGTCCAGTCCGAGGCAGATGTTCTTCCGCCTGCCTATCACCGGGCGTTTTGGCTCTGGTTCTGTCTGGGGTGGCCCGCGTTTCTCGCGCTGGTCGGCATTTTCTGGCTCATGGTGGCGAAGCCGCACCTTTGGTAAGGCCAAGGACCACCCCAAGCCGCCGTGCACGGCACCCTCACGTCAGACGCGGCTCATCAAAGCCCGGTTCAAGGCGTCCGCCACCACGTCGTCGTTGAAGCAATCTTCAACGAACATTCGGCCAACCTCTCCCAAATTCCGATTTTTCTTTTCATCGTCGTAAAGGCTCAGAATGGCGCGCGCGAAAGCTGCCGGCGTATCTGCAGTCATCTCTCGCATCGCCTCGGGAAAATTTATTCCCTCCGCCGCGACGGACGTCATCACGCATGGCACGCCGCTCGCCATGCTTTCCAGCACCTTGCCTTTAACCCCTGCCCCGAACCTCAGGGGTGCGACCGTCATCCTGACCCGATCCAGTATCTCGCCCCCAAGATCGCCCAAACGGCCGGTCACATGCACCCGCGGCCCGAAAGACTGCGCCAGAAATGCAGGCATATCGGCACCAACCAGAAAGCACTCCATATCCGGCTTCACCCGCCAGACAAGAGGCATAACATCGTCAACCAGCCATCGCACGGCATCAATGTTCGGCTCGTGCCTGTAATGACCGATAAAGGCGATACCGCGACGCTGTGTGAACGGAATCGTCCTGCGCCTGACGGAAAATGCCCACGGAACCTGATATATTTTCGCTTGCGGCACCATGGATTGCAGCAGCAAAACTTCGTGCGAGGAATGGGTCAGAACGGCGTCTGCCATCCATGCTGCCGTGCATTCCTGCAATTGCAGGACACGACTGACTGGCAAAAGCTCCGGTCTTTCCTCGATCTTTGCCTGCCGTTCAACACGAAGGTGATGAAGATCGGCGACATTATATATGATTTTCGCGCGCGGCTGATAATGGCGCGCGAGGGCCAGGTATCGGCTCGCGATACCAACCCTGTGCAGATACACGACGTCAAATCCGTCAATCTGCCGGGACAGCACATCTTCTACGGAATGATAGAACGGACGCTTCCAGACCTGAACGGCGTCATCCTGAAACCCTGACGCACTGTCTGCTACGCCATTCGCCGCCACTAGACTGACATTGAAGCCCAACGCCTGCAGCGCCGTCATATGAGACAGCACGGCCTGCGAACCGGCATCTCGCCCTGTCGCCGGAAGTTGGTCGTCAATTATCAGGGCACGCTGTGCCGGCTTTCGCCCATCCGGCGGGGGCGCACCCAACTGGCGCAGCAATCTTTGATACTGCAATCTTTCATGATGACCGGCGTCATCTGTCGCCATGCGCAGGCAAAGATCGTCAGTAACACCGGCCAGAAAGGTCAGCATCCGCTCACGCTCGTCATAGCCGCTCGCGGCAGCGGAGGCGCGCAAAAGTGCCGCTTCCAGATCGTCGTCGAAACTGTCCACCGGTTCGATGACGAACGGCGATCCCCGTAATTCGTCGCCATTTTCCACGTCGGTAATCTGGATTACGTGGCGTTCGAAGATGGACAGTCCGCCTGGGATCAACAGATCGAACGCATGCCGTCCATCATCGATGCCAGCAGCCAGCAGATCGGGGCGAAACAGATTTGCCACAACCCGCGCCAGAAACTGGCCTTTGTTGAGAATCTGGAGTGTCACCGCGCGGTCCGACGACACCCCCCAGGCCCAGCCTCGTATCCGGGTCCGTGAAATGTCGTCAACCTGCCCACGAAGGCTGGAGATTCGTGGGCTGGAAATCCCCGTCGTTACCGTAAACGTCATGCGTCAATCAGGCGCAACGACGCTCGTGGATCGTCTCTACAGCCTCGATATTCATCGTGCTGATCTGCGCATCGCTCAGGCCGCCTGCAATGGTGACGTCAAAGCTGTACGATCCGTCGTGAATCCCGGCCTGCAGCAGATCGGCGCGGAACGTGTCCGCAACAACACGACACAGGGCAACATTCCCCGCACGGATTGCAATCTCCACACGACGCGTCGGGTCCAGACGATCACGCGCCCACCCCCTGACGCGTGTCGGCGTCACTTCGTCGACATGCAGTTCCAGATCGACGTCTGTCGCGCTGCCATGCCCTGTCGCACGCTGGATCAAGTGCGCGCGAATTTCCTCAACCTTCAGTCCATCTTCGATACGCGGCGCGCAATAGATGGGCTCATGACGCAGTTCATTTGGATACAGCACGTCGTATTCAGCAGCATTGTGGAACATGCCACGGCTGCCATCGTCGAGGAACGTCTCGGAAAGCGCACCTTCCGCATGGATTACATCGTGGGTTTCAAGCTCGATATGAATGTAGCGGACCTCGGGGACCGCAGTCGCCTGCACCACGGACACACCGTTGACCAGCGCCGACGCCGGGATGAGCACCCCGTCGATGAACATGGCATGCAGCGGTGAAACCGTCAGATCACGACGCGGCGTATTCTCCGCAAGGGCACCAGCCTTGATCGTGACAGGCAGAATATCCTTACGCCCGGCTGCAAAACGTCCACCATAAGCGCGTCTGCCGATCCAGTGGATCGGGCGCGCCGCGCCGCTTGCCGTCACCAGCAGATCGCCGATCTGCAGTTCTTCGACCGGAACATCACCTGTCGTCGTGGTGATCAGAGTGCCTGGGCAATAGCATGGTGTGCCGTCTGCCGTGATCATCACGCCGCCAACGTTGTCGGACGACAATTTGAAAAAATTCTCCGTATAAAGACCAGAGAACGTAAACGACTCGGACACCGAACCACTCGTAAGGGTCTCGACCGTGTTGCCGCTGACAACCGCACTCGTCAGGACAGTGTCTGCGCCCATAACGGTCACATCGATCACGTCACCCGCGCCAAAGCCCGTAATCGTCGCTGCAACACCGTATCCGGCTGAAACCGTATCTGTCTCCTCAAGTGTACCCGCGCCTGAAAACACCAGTGTCCCGGTGATGTTGGCCTTCGGCGACTGAAGATCGATCAGGCCGCCATTCGTAATGGTGATATCCGTGCCGAACGCATTGCCGTTGATATTCAGCCCACCACCGGAAAGCGTGATGTCGGTTGCACTTGTAGTCTTGAGATAAAGGTCGATCTCGCCGCCGTTATAAACCGTCTCGTTTGAAACCGTGGCGTTCGTCGCGCTGACCAACTGGACACCCGACACGACGTCGCCCGACGCACTGCCCGTCACAAGTTCGTTGCCACCTGACGAAATTACACTGTTGGTGTCCGTACCCGCCACAACGGCATTGCCACCGGACAGGATCGTCGCACCTGTAATTGTGCCCCCGGCCTCGACAGTCACCTGCTGACCGCTCGAAACGACAAGTCCGGAACTGGTGACGCCACTGCTCACGATCACGCTTCCACCACCGGACGATCCGGAAGACGTGGTGCTGGCAAACGCCAATTCCACACCTTCGCCACCGTCCGATGCAAGCGCCAGACCAGAATACCCCGACGTGCCGGCCAGAATGAAGCTCTGGCTGACGCCGCCGCTGGTGATGGTCTCGACCGTGTTACCGCCAGACACGGTCGTTGTCAGGGATGCCCCCGTTCCGATGACGGTCTCGTCAATCACATCGCCTGCGGAAAAGCCCGAAATCACCGCCAGATCACCGTAGCCTGCGCTGGAAATCGCAGTCAGTTCGAGCGTGCCAGAGCCGTTGAAAACCACCGAACCTGCGAGTGTCGCCTTGGGCGATTCCAGATTGATCGTCCCGCCGCTCGATATCGTGGTGTTCGTCGCCGTGGCGTTTCCGTTGATGGCCAGCGTCCCGCCATTTTCGAGAACGGTCCCGCTTGCCGTCGCCCCTTTGATGCCGAGCGTCAGCGAGCCTCCATTATAGACGGTTTCGTTCGATGCCGCCGCCGTCGCGGCACTGAGGATTTGTGCGCCCTCGATCTGATCGCCAGAGACTGTCCCAAGAACCGTCTCAACAGAACCCTGCCCCAGTGTCGTGCCACTATCGACGCCACCGGCCGAAACAGTCACCGTGCCGCCAGAAAGGATCGTGGCGTTTTCAAGAATGCCGCCCGACGCCACCGTAACCACGCTGCCACTCGTCACGGTATAACCGCTGAGGGTCGAGCCGGACGACACCGTCACGGACGTCGCGGATGCCGTGGATTGTGTCGGCGCGAACGAAACGCCGCGAATGTTCGTGTCAGGTGCAGCCGTGACCAGCGTGGTGAAACTCTCGCCAGCGGGAGCGGTCGTCGCGCTCAGCGTGTCGGTGATGCCGTAAAGGTAGGTCTGATCCAGATCGTTAATCGTGGCGTTGGTCGCATAGAGTTCGACCGTGTCGCCCACAACCTTGCCCGTCAGACCGATCAGTCCCGTTGTCCCCGCTGATGAGGTGTTGGACACCAGGTTCAGACCGTTCGACAGCGTGTAATCCAACACCCAGGCCGTGCCGTTATAGCTCCACTTCTGCAGGCCACCGTCACCAAGGCCACCCTGCTTTGGATTGCCGCTGTCTGCGACATAAAGCGTGGTCGGGTTGGCGAAGAAATAGCTCTCGGGGCTCAGATTGACCGTCGTTCCGACATCGCTCGCGTTGATCGTGTTTTCCTGCGCCGTCGTCAGCGTCAGGGAGCCATCGATGTTGGGCAGAACCTGTGCGGTCGTTGCAGAAACCGGCAGCAGCGTTCCGTAGGTGCTGATGTTGGATGTGCCGTTGGTCCCGATCTTGCTGTCGCGCGAAACATAAAGTTCACCGTTGACGATTTCGACGTCACGCACGTCGGTGCTGGTGTCGATCGGGGTGGTGGTATTGCTGCCGTCCTTCGCGTAGAAAACGCCCTGGGTCGTGTCGCCCTTGACCCCCTGGCCCGCGACATAGAACGAGGTGCCGTCAACCGTCGCAACGCTGCGAATATTATTGGTGTTGAATACGTTATAGAGTGCGGTACTGGTGTCGACTGAGCCATCATAGCTGATGTCGGCAACGACACGCGCAACCGGCGTATACGCGGTGTTGGTCAGGCTGGTAGACTGGGCAAGGCGCGCATCGCCGTACACCGCCGCACCTCCGGCGTTATATGTCGCTGCGTTGACCCCGTAGCCACCGATAACGAGGGACTGACCGTCCTCCGAAAGGGACAATTGCCCCTCAGACGATGACCCGTATTCGCCCGAGATCGCGTATTCCGTTACACCGTCGACCACAGTTGTCGTCTGAGGCAGAACCAACTGCCCCACCACACTGCCCGAAGTCGTCACCTCTTCCAGCGTGATCGGCGTTGCCTGATTGTCCGTATAGGTGCTGCTCCCGTCTCCGTCGCCCGAAATACTGATAACCAGATCGCCGTCAGTGAAGGATGTCAGAGTGTTGGTCATCGGGGCTCTCTACACAGCATGAAGCAGTGCCGTTACGCATAGAAGATTGGTACACTACGTAATGTGAACTTATTCTTACAGTGGAAGCCAATTCTGTCGCTGCATCTGGCGGAAGCGGTGCACGAAATACCATCTATTTCGCTGATTTAAAACGATATTTTGTTCGTACGTCTTGTAGATTAAGCGGCTCCAGTGACGTCGCGACAGGGAAGCGCGTTAATCACATTTTAATCTAGTTATGCTGACGCCCCCGAGAACCGCTGCCGGTCTTTACTTGCGCCCGACCAGTCTCTCTGCCCCCCCCCCGGCTATCTCTGAGTTAGACGGGGCACCAAGGCGGTAGTCCCGTGCGACCCATTTTCCCTTGACCCCTCTCGTCGCGGCATTATCCCTACCGTATCCCCAACAAGCGGCCGCACACCGCATCGAGACAAAGGACGAACGGTCGCATGGACAATGGGGCAAAGCGCAACGCCGACCTACAATCAGGGGACAGTGATACACACGCCGCCCCGAGTGCCGCGCCGCAGACTGACATCATCAAAAACTATCCGGCCCCTGCCGCTCGCGCCACGCAGGCTGACTCCACTGGTATCCGTTTCGATTTTAATCGCGGGTGTCGGGTGACTGTTCCGGAAGACCAGGACTACACCGTCACGCTGCGAGATCTGGACACGCAGAACATCCTGTTTCGTGCAACAACACGGGGCGGGACGATTCAAAGCAGCAAGAAATTCTACGTACGCTTTGGCATCGAGGTCGAAGATTCCGGCGCGAACCGCCTGTTCTCTCATGCAGTGGATCTGACCGGTCGGGACGTCATGATCGCGCTGCCGGTCGGAACACTGGGCGACCCGATCGCGTGGTTTCCGTACGTGCTCAAGTTCCAGCGCCAACATCAGTGCAATGTCACCTGCGTCATGGGCGCACAGATCATTCCGCTCTTGGCCGCAGGACACCCGCATATCGTCTTCAGCACACCAGAGGCAATCGATACCTCCCGGTTCTATGCGACCTACTATATCGGCCTGTTCTTCGACGACGCGGAACATCACTGGCAGCCGACCGATTTTCGTCTCGTCGGGCTGCATCGCACTGCGGGATATATTCTGGGCGTCGATCCGTCCGAAGAGCGTCTGTCCCTTGTGCTGCCGGACGAAACAAGACCGATACCGGAGCCCTATGTCTGCATCGCTGTCCAAGCCAGCACGCACGCAAAAAAATGGAACAACCCGCATGGATGGTCCGGCGTCGTCCGCGCCCTGAAGGACCGTGGCTACCGCGTTATCTGCATAGACCGTGAGGCCACACATGGTGCCGGCCTGGCATGGACCCACATGCCGCATGGTGCCGAGGATCACACTGGCGCCGTACCGCTGGTCGAACGCGCGCGCTGGCTCCGTCACGCGACTGGCTTCATTGGTGTCTCGTCAGGGCTGGCGTGGCTGGCATGGAGCGTTGGCACGCCGGTCGTGATGATCTCGGGTTTCACTCATCCTGCCAACGAATTCGACACCCCGGGGCGCGTCATAAACTGGCATGTCTGCAATTCCTGCTGGAACGATGTCCGCCATCGCTTCGATCATGGCGACTATCTCTGGTGCCCGCGCCACCAGGGAACCGATCGCCACTTCGAATGTTCGCGGCTCATTACCAGCGATCAAGTGATGGGGGCGTGGGATCGCCTGCCGATCAGAGAGGCCGCGCACCCCGGATCCTGACTGGTGGTGCGCGCTTCAAGCGAAGAATACACGTAATGATACCACCTCAGACGCGAGCACTCTCTTGGGACGGCCCTTACTTTCACACGGTAAGCTGCTTCCAGCCGCGTGGTTAGCAGGCGCGGGTTTTATGAACACGCCCGAGGGTCACAGATTGTCCCGCACGGCACCGGCCCGGGGTTGATTGACACCCCCAAGCACCGACCGATTACTGTGACACGCGAACATCTGACAACTGGCCACCAATGTCGCTGAACGCCGTTTCCAGTTCGCTCTCGGACGGCGCCACGTAATAATCCTGACTCGAACTCGCACACTGCTGAAACAAGGCAGCCGTGCTGGAGGATACGGAGGAGTGATTATAGATAATTGTGTAAACCGTAACGCCCTGAGCTTTGATTTTATTACACATTTGCAACATCAATGCGTTGATCATGGTCGTTGCATTGCTGGAGGTGACCGACGACCCAAGCACATGGTCCGACACGCGCCCGTAAGCCGTATCGTCCGTGTCGCCCTCTGCGTCGGGATAGCCGGAAGTCCAGGAATTCCAGCTATTATCACCATCGGTCATGAGCACGATGGCCTTGCGCATGTTCGTCGTGTTGTAGTCAAGCGGCAGGTTTGTCGGCGCCCCCGACCAGAGACCTCTCCACCTTGGGCTGATTGTAAACCATCCTGCCTGCAAACCAATATTGATGAACGTCCCCCCCCGCGGGGTCAGCGGCATCGCTGCTATGCTGTCCAGAACTGTTGCCTTGCTCGCCGTCAGCGGAAGAACTGGCTGGAAGTCGCACCCAAGGTTTGGCCCGACTGACGAATTAAAATACGAAACCTCCTGATCCTCAGTGATGACTGTCGGAGTCCAGTCATTATCGCCTTGCAGGTACGTGGTCGTGGTCTTCTTATGATTGCCACTTCCGGTTGTCGTCGTCTTGTAATATTGATGGTATGTTGACGGATAGAGAAATTTCACAAACTGGGTTGTAGTATCGGAAGCGGTCGGCGGAACGTCATCTGCGTCGTGACCGTTGGTATGGCGCGCCATGACGCAGCCCCGCCACGACTTGTTCAGCCAGGACGATGGGCTGGGACTGGTTGAGGACCACCATGAACTGCTTTGAGCAGTGCCCATATTTACCGATGACGTAAAAGGGACAACTGCAACCCACAAATTCTGGACAGTATTACTGTCTCCATAGATCGTGTTCACGAGATCCGTCGCACCTTGCCGGACCGCTGCTATACCTGACGTGCCGAGCGAGCCAGTGTTATCCAGCACCAAGGCCAGTTCAAGCCCGGTGGTAGACCGAACAGCCTGGGCGTGTTCGGCCAACGTCAAAGACGACAAACCAAGAAAAGATCCGAACACCATTGAAATAGTGGCAGATGCCTGAACCGAGATCGTGTTGTCATCTACCACGACAAAACTGGGTCCAGCACTCTTCGCATCGAACACGCCCAGACCGCTCGCCACGTGATTGACCGCAAAATTAGCCCAGAAAATCGACGTTGCATCGGCATTGCGACTGTTCGATGTCATTTCACGCGCAGCAAGCAGCGCGGTCGCATCGAGCGCAGTCTGCAACCGTCCCCGCACCATATAAATCCGCGACAGGTCAACGCCCAACCCTGAGATGGCAACCAGCGCAACACTTGCCACTGCTACCATAACGGCGACACCGCCGCTTCGATTTCTCCATAGCTGCCTCATGACGATGTGCACGCGCCGGTCGTCGAACTCGTCGTTTGTAGTGTCTCAACGTTGGCGCTGCTCGCCGAACGACTAAGAAACATCGACTGGCTATAGATTGTCGGTTGGGATCGACCCATCCACGAGGTAGCAAATTCCCAAAGTGCCGGGCGTGAAAACGCTTCAACACCAATCAACACATCCTGATCTGGCAGCACATAGGCACCTGTCTGAGCGGTCGAGCCCGTTGTCCCGAAGGCGCTGGAAAACGATGCCGAACCCCTTCTCTTTTGCCAAAGAACAACGGTTTTCCCGCTGCTGTTATTTCCGATCGCAGTGATAATCATGGCACCTTGTGTCCCACCCGTTATATCCGTCGGGTTTGCGATCAGTTGTCCGTCGGCCATGAAAGCGTCAATGTCCTGCGGGTCATCAATGGTGTCGCATCTTGAAACAATTTCACTTACTTGCGTCGTCACCTGATCAAGTGTGTGCCAAGTACGAATCGCAAAAACGAGGTCCGCAGCACCCAGAATCAGTAATAATAATACCGGTAGCAGCAATGCAGCCTCAATCGCGGCTGTCGCTTTTCGGTCAACAACCAGACGTAGGATACGGTTCATTTTCGGCCAACATGAGTACGCGGTGTTTCATGGACGACGCCCCCATGATGGCCGCCCCCAACGGTGTGAGATAGTTCTGGCTGTAGGAAAATACATACGTAATCGTCTGTGACTTAAGGCCACCAAACCCGGAAGCTCCAGAACCGGTCTGCGCTCCCCCATTGGCCGAGCTTGTGACGTTCAATCGGCTGGAGGACAAAATGGCAGGCGCGGCGTGCACAGTGATCCAGACGATAGACGCCGCGCGGCAGGACGGAGACCCACTGGTATCCGGAATCTCGCTCTGACCTGTCATCGCAAAGCGGACAGCATCAGAAGCGCCGTTCTGCAAAGCCATCTCAGTCGCAAGTTGCCAACCGGCTTCGATGATAAACAGGACTGCCAACAGCACGACCGGTCCGACAAGAGCAAACTCTATGGCAGATGAGGCACGTCGATCCCGGCTTACAGACCCATTACGGCGCACGGGACGCCAGCAGCCTGTATGAGTTCAAAACCCCTTCAACCTTCCCCGGCGGTAGATCCACCGCGAGCATTCGGCGGGCCGCATCATCCTGTCCCGCAAGAACTTCGGCTACGGCGTAATCCTGACGAATCCTGGGCGTTGAATCCGGCGACAGGGCGAGCGGGCTCAAAAGTCTAAGAGACGCAGCAGAATCCCCCGACAATGCCAAAGACAAACCAAGATTAACCTGAGGCGCAAGCAAGGTCGGATCGAGATTCATAGCGCGGCGATAAATATCCTGAGCCTCGTGTGAGCGACCGCAGAGATCGTAAGCTGCACCGAGGTCCGTCAGGACCTTCGCATCCCCTGATTTGGCTCTGGTGAAGGCCTCAGCATCCTCGAGAGCCTTCTCTGGATTGGATTTCAGCTCCGTCTTTATCAAGCCAAAGCGAGCTTCATCTGAAGATGAGTCAGCAGCAATTGCCTTGCGGAAAAATATTTGTGCAGTCTCATCGCGATTCAACGCAAAATTTGCCCGCCCCATACGAACAAGCGTTGCCGCGTCGTTCGGGTCCGCTGCATAGCGAGCCTCCATCTGCTTGAGTGCGGCCGCAGGATTTCCCGCCGAAATTTCATCATCCGCAATTTTCAGATTTCTCGCAGCTTCGCCTCCGTTTCCATCAGCACACCCCGAGAGTAACGCCAACGCGATCACGTAGACCACAAATGCGCATTTACGACTGCTATCAGACATATATTGTAGCTTTTATTTTAGGGATGTGAAAATACGCTGCCGAGCTTCAGCGCCGCTGGCCCCGCAGCAATAATAAAGACAACCGGCAATATGAAAAGAATCATTGGCAGAGTCAGGAGCACGGGCAGTTGCGCGGCTCTCGCCTCATACCGCGTCAAAGCATCTGCGCGCATCTCGGTTGAGAGTACGCGTAACGCCTGACTTACCGAAGACCCCGCGAGAATCGTCTGGTTCAGTGCGCTGGCAATACGCTTTACACTTGCCAGTCCCGTGCGGCGACCGAAATTCATCAGTACCTCGCGATGATCTGCAAAGACGAGCATTTCCTCTGATGTAATGCGGAACTCATTGGCGACGTGTCGATTGACCTTTTCCATCTCACGAGCGACACGGCCTATAGCCGCTTCGATAGGCAGACCTGCTTCAGCGCAGATAACGAGCATATCCAAAGCATCTGCGATGCCCGCCTCGACCTGCATCAGGTAATTATTGCGTACTTTACGTACCATTATGTCCGGCACCAAAAGACACACGACCGGTATTACCAGCGGGAGAAGCACGTGCCATAACGTCCCATGTGTGGTACGCTGAAATAATATCCAGCCACCGACAATGCCACACGCAAAGAACAGCGATTTGGCGCCAATAAACACCGCCAGCGAATTGCTCCCCGACATTTTCATCATGGAGGTCGACTGACTCAGTTCAAACAAGGTCTTCTGACTGAGCAGACCACTCCGCAAGATCGCAACGCCGATCGCAGCGCAGAGCTTGAGCAGAGAGTGCGTTCGCGTTTCCGGATTATCATGGTATCCGCCTCCATGCTCACTGACACGCCGCATTGCCGAAATCCGCTCGGCACGACGCGCAACACGCGCTAAACGTCGGAGGCCCGCATTCATGGAAAGGGTCAGAAACCCAGCAACGGAGGTTGCGAAGGTGATGAATTCCACAATGTATAGGAATCTCAACCCAACATCCTTTTCATTAAAAACCGAATGGACAGCATCCCGGTCGCCAGAAGTCCGGCCGCCGCGCCCAGAAGTATATTTCCCATATGAGTGTTAAAAAAGACTTTAAAATAAGAAGGATTAAGGAAATTCAGTGCAATACCTAAAAAAAATGGAAGCCCTCCAATGATATAGCTGCTCAAGCGCGCTTCACCCGAAAGCGCATGTCCCCGCTTCTTCAAGGCAATCCGCTGACGTATGATATCCGCCAGTCCGCCCAATACGTCCGCAAGTGTTCCTCCAGTTTGTGATTGCAGCGACATAACCGTGGAGAAATAGCGGTAATCCTGAAGGCGAGTTCTATCGCTTAGGGCCGCAAGTGCCTCGCTCAAATCGCGTCCAACCTCCACATCAGCGACAAGGTCGCGAAATTCACTGGCGGTCGGCTCCTCCGTCTCCTGTCCCACCACAATCAATGCGCGACTCAATGGCACACCGACACGAAGCGTCCGGACGATCATACCCAAGGCATCGGGAAGCTGTTGAAACAACTTTTGCGCGTAGTTGCGATCCATACGAAGAAGCGCGTAGCGCGCGAATCCAAACCAGACGATCGGAAAAGCAATCAACCCTGAAACCAGAGATACTTTCTTGAAAATCAGAATGAACGCGGCGGCTGCAAACGGAGCGCATTTCAACATGATTTTCAGCATGCCAGATTGCTGATGCGCTCGGGAAATCGAGCGAAATCCGATTATCTTGGCGAGAAACTTCTTCTGAGAACTCAAAAACAGTCCCGACACGGCACGAGTCGAGCGGTCTCTTGAAGATTTGAATGGATCGAGTTCGTTGTTCATACGTCGAACTCGTCGCTCACGCGCAGCACTGCTCGTAAAATAGAGAGAAAGGCACCCAACCACGGAGAATGTTGAGAGTGCGAGTGCCAACAGGATCAAGACTGTCGCAGACATGCTTCAGGCATCGCCCTCAAAGGCACCGGTCCACGCCCTCTCTAGAGAGTTATATTTCAATTTATCAAAAAAGCTCGGCTTTATAGGAGATGTATCATAACGGCCGCGAAGTCGCCCGTCGTGATCCTCACCTTCAACGACATATTTAAATATATCGTTAAGAACAACAACGTCGCCCTCCAGACCAGCGACGTCGGTTATTTGCGTAATACGCCGAGTGCCATCCCGATGACGTTCAACCTGCACAATCATATCGACCGCCCCGACGATCTGAGTGCGAATGGCGTGCATCGGTAACCCAAAGCTCCCCATTTGCACCATATTTTCAATGCGAATGACGGCGTCTCGTGCAGTATTCGCATGAATCGTCGACATCGAACCATCATGACCCGTGTTCATGGCCTGAAGCATGTCGAACGCCTCGGCACCGCGGACCTCACCGATGATGATACGATCGGGACGCATACGGAGCGCGTTTCTCACTAGATCCCGCTGGGTAACCTCGCCCTTACCTTCGATCGAAGACGGCCTTGTTTCGAGGCGAACCACGTGCGGCTGCTGCAGTTGCAACTCGGCCGCGTCCTCAACCGTCAGAACACGCTCCCCAAAACTGATGAATCTGGACATTGCGTTCATCAAAGTTGTCTTTCCGGAACCCGTCCCTCCCGAAATGACAATATTCAACCGCACCCGTCCAGCTATTTCCAGTATCCTTGCCATCGCCGCACTGCAGCTTCCATTGTCGACTAACTTTGCCATATCAATCGGCTTTTTCGAGAATTTTCGTATCGACAAATATGGCCCATCCAAGGCCAGCGGCGGAAAGACAATATTGACGCGGGAGCCATCTTTCAAGCGTGCATCAACGGTCGGACTGGCCTCGTCCACGCGCCGTCCCACTGCGGAAGCGATGCGCTGCCCGACGGACATGAGATGCGCCGTATCTCGGAATTTGACGTTGGAAAGAACGGTTCTTCCCCGCCGCTCAACAAAGATGCGGCTTGGACCGTTCACCATAATGTCGGTCACCGTGTCGTCGTCCAACAAAGGCTGAATCGGACCAAGGCCGAGCATGTCATGCACGAGTTCGCCGGCAATTTCCCGTTGCTCACGCGCATTGAATTGAAATCGATGCTCCGTCGCGACTTTGTCGACGATCCCTTCGACCTCCGCGAGTAACTCGTCGGCTTCCAAACTCAGAACGACTGCGGGGTCAATGCGAGCAAGACACAAAGTACGTATCTCGATGGAGCGGTCCGGCGCGGCTTGCTCAATCGGCACACCGTCGTCGGCACGCGAATGGTTTTCCAGCACTCCGCCCTCAGATGACTCGACTTTGCGCTCCAGGCGTCCGAAGCCTCTAACTGTATTCATCGGCCGAATATCTTGAGTTTAGAAAAAATGCCGTTGACCGGAGCTTTCTGATCGTCGGGCGACCTTACAGACAGCGCCTCCTGCGCCAGATCTTTGATCGCTTTACGAAAGGTGCTACGTGTTTTTACAGCCGGAACACCGTCCGTTTCGGCTGTACCGATCAAACGTGGCAGATAAGGAATGACGATATCTGGCTTGCGACCAAGCCCTTTTTCCATATCCTGCTGCGAGAGCGTACCCGGCCGACCGACATTATTGGCAACAATCAGTGGCCTTACATTCTGATTGCTGGAACGCGGGAACGACAGTAATCGCAAAGTGTCGCGTATCGACGGCAACGTTGCATCCATGACAATGATCTGCTGGTGACTCTGCCTGCTCAATTCTCGTCTTGCCGCCGCTGGCTGATCACCCAATTCGGTAATTACATAATTATAACGGCCGGAAACCACGTTGAAGAGATTCGCTATTCCCTCCTCGTCGTAGTTCGGCACATCTGTCAGATCCAGAATGCTTGAGAGCAGCGAAAGCCGTTTGCCGACCAGTTGAGAGCTTCGTTCGACAAACAGGTGATCGATACGCTCCGGAGATTCAAGCCCCGCTTTCAGCCCCCCGTTTCCCGAACTTCCGAGCAGCAACGCACTCGTGCCGGTATGCAGGTCAAAGTCGATGACCATTGTATGTCGCCCAGTCTCCTCGGCGACATACCACGCCAGATTACTCATGATTGTCGTTGCACCGACGCCACCACGTGCGCCGACCACCGTAATGATCCTCGCACCCCGCGCGGGCTGCTGGACAACGTGGTCGCCAACAATATGCGGCATGAACAAACGCGTTACCATCGCGCGACTCAGCGGACGGTAGACATATTCGCTGGCGCCGAGTTCACGCGTCACATAACGATAAAAGTGCGCTTCATGCTGATCGCCGATGACAAGAACCTTGACGTCCGGCTCCACTACATCCGCGAGCGCCGCAAGCATTTCCTTGGGCCTCTCTTCGCCACCGATATCGACCACGAGAACCCGTGGCGTCGGATTGCGGCTCAAATAGTCGCGTGTCTGCGCGCAGGTCATGCGCTTGACTTCGAACTTGGCCGCACGCATTTCCGTCAGACACTCGGACACCATCGCTTCGGTGGCCGCATCCGCGACAAAGGCAATCACATCCGTCCGCACTATCTCCCGTGTCGGGGCCTGATGTCCTCCGCGCGCCTTGTCGAGCGTTGTATCGGACATCAGGGTGAACCGGAGACGCTACCGTCCGCGCCGGCAGATGGCGCAGACGCTGGCTGGTTCGATGAGTCGGAGCCGCTGGTTTTAAGATCCGATATGCCGCTCTGCTGAAGCGATTTTACCCTGTCGCCGCGCCAGCGCTCAATTGCAATTGTCGCTTCCTGACCATCGCTATAAAGGGACGACTGCCCGTGTGTCAGATCTCCAACGTTGGCAATCTGGGCGCGAAGATTGGCATCATTGGCCCCGGTGAACGTCCAGTGCCCCTGCTGGGTTACCGGATCAAGCTGTCGACATCCCGCGACGCCGAGCAAACATACCAAAATTAAGGGTTTTTTGATGGAAACGAACTTTTCTGTGGAGATGTTTGTCATGATCTCATTCCACCATAAAGCCCGCATCGCCAACGATATGCCGCGGCGCGGATGAAGCCGAAGGTGCGCGCCCGCTCTGCCGCAGAAGCAGAATCCGATCGAGGTCATTGGGCGGCGTCCACTGATCGTCAGGCGCGTGAAGGTTCGTCATGTTGTCGACCGGCCGCACGATGTAAGGTGTGACGATAATCACAAGTTCACTCTGGTTACTCTGGAAACTGCTAGAACGAAATAGCGATCCGAGAACGGGAATATCACCCAGAAACGGTAATCCAAGTCCGTTTTGCGTCGTATTATCCTGCAATAATCCTGCAATCGCGAAACTCTGCCCACTTCCGAGTTCAACCGTGGTGTCGGCGCGCCTGACGGTCAGAGCAGGGATTGTAATCCCGCCACTGCTCGAAGACAGGGTTACGGCCCCCTGAGATGTCAGCGCACTCACCTCCGGTCGCACATGCAGAACAATCTTGCCCGAATTGATAACCGTCGGCACAAACGAAAGCGAAATGCCGTACTGCTTGTAAGATACAGATATATTGTTGTTATAACTTGAAACGGGAATTGGATATTCGCCGCCGACAATAAAGCTCGCAGGTTGACCACTTACCGTGGTCAGATTGGGTTCTGCCAGACTATGGATCAATTGATCGGACGACAGTGCATCGATCACGGTTTCAAGTGTCGTGGGTCGACCCGCCAGATTAAAGCGTGACAGAAAACCCAGGCTGCTCTGCGACGTAATCATGGCCGCCAGCGGACTGGCCGTTGCGACACCGATCGCCGCACTCGTGCCCAACGCGTTGACGTTCTCCCACTGAACGCCTAATTCTCTTACCAATTGTCGAGACATCTCGACAATACGGACCCGCAGGTTAACCTGAATTGAATCACGTACCTGTATGTTATTGCGCGCAACTTCGCCCTTCAGCATTAGAGCTTCGGCAGATTCCATTACATTGGCGGCGTCGCTCGCAGCCTGCAAAGTGCCCGAAACTTTTACGCCATGCGGATCGGGCGCGACCGATACGTCGCCATCGGTCGCCTGCGTCGCATGCGACACCTGCTTAGCGGAGTAGTCGGACGCCACGACTCGAACCTCGTAACTTCCGATGACCGCTCCCGATGCGTCTACGGCCATGACGGTCGTTTGCCCTGGCGCAATGCCGAAGACAAAGATGCGCCTAGGACCCGCCGATCTGACCTCGGCAATCTTCGGAGCTACGGCGAATATATTACTTGCTGTACCATTCAACGGCAGAACGCTGCCAGAACCAGCCTGCAATGTTACAACCGTACCGGTCGTTTCGGCTTGGGCCATATGCTGGACACCCAAGTCTACGCCGAAAGCATTTGCAATCACACATGCCAGGGCAAGAGACGATCCAGTTTTCAATATCCTGCGTGCCGACATCCTGCTGGTAACCCTCATGGCCCCTCCGACGCACCGTTGAAGACGTGTACGCTCGCTTTGGCTTCAATGTGTGGCCGAGCCAACATCAGTTGCATGGCAGGTGAGATGTCTTTCGCAAGCGTGGCATGGGGCGGGGCTGCATGATCGCCATCCGACATCGCGCGCAACGCCACGGAAAGACGTCCCATTTGGGAAGCAATGTTCACTATTTCGGCATCTTTCGGTGTCACTTCAAGGGTTATCGTTCGTGTATCCCGGCTGTTTCCGCCTGGGCTTTTCCCGTGTTCCAGATCCTGATCAACTGCGATGACCCTCAGGCCACTCAGCAACGTCTCCGCCACAAGCGGCTTTTCACCGTCCGCATCCAGTTCATGCGTCACGATAAGATTTACGATATCACCCGGCCAGATCAGGCCAGACAAGCCCGTAACGGCATCCACATTGATAGAGACAGCCGTCTGTCCAGATCGCAGAATCGCTGAAAGATAACCGTGATCCCCTGGCTTGACGACCGCTTCAGAAGAAATGAGCCCACCAGCTGAAACGCTGATCCGCAAAAGCGCGCCCGCCAACATTTTCCGCGCGGCATCGTCATCTCGGATAAAATCGACGGGCACATCCGCCTGCGTTACCGATCTGGACGCAAGATCCGTTGGACGAAGTAAAGTTCCACCGGGAACATCTCTTGCTGCAACAACGATTTTCACTTTCGCGACAGGCGCAGCAATCGAAGTGACAGCTGGTTTTTTACTGTTGCCGTGCAATGCGACGAGCGCCAACATCGCCAGCCCCGACAAACCGGCGAATACCAGAATAACGGCAAGTATACGACCAAGCATTATGGAATTACCGCACCTTAAGAAATACAAAGCCAGCCATGATGGCAACGGCATAGGGCAGTGAGCCGCCCCTGCGAATGCGCCATTTCTCAACACGCAAAAACCGTATCGGCCCCGTTCCTCGACCAGAACACGGATTATTGGACATCACCTTG
>Ga0157365_10000193_pt1 | contig 28839 bp, 17 predicted proteins | sample AttsexASBM3_FD_111478 | JGI IMG/M metagenome (GOLD analysis project Ga0157365, IMG submission 111478) | Fungus gardens microbial communities from leaf cutter ant in Ribeirão Preto, State of São Paulo, Brazil - Atta sexdens ASBM3 | ecosystem: Host-associated > Fungi > Mycelium > Unclassified ... | reverse complement strand
ACGGATCGTCTCCATCCTGGAAATGATCGACAACATCGCATTCCACACCACCATACTGGCCCTGAACGCCAGTGTTGAGGCCGCACGCGCGGGCGAAGTCGGGCGGGGTTTTGCGGTGGTGGCGAGTGAAGTCCGCTCCCTTGCCGAAAAAAGCACGGAAGCCGCCCACGACATCCGCGCGCTGGTCCTCAGCACCGCATCCGACATTCAGGAAGGTTCCAGCCGCGTCCGCGACAGTAGCGAAGCCCTGCGTGTCATCGTGAAATTCATTGCCGACATGGGCGGGAACCTGGATGCGATCGCCCTTGCATCGCGCGAGCAGTCCGTAAGTCTGGATGAGATCAATACCGCCATCGCATCGCTGGACGGGGCAACGCAGCAGAATGCCGCCGTGGCCGAACAGTTCAGCGCCACATCCCGAAGCATCGTGGATGAAAGCCATAAACTGAATGCGCTGGTCGGGCAGTTCGTGCTGCCTGATCCCGACCGGTCGGAGCCCGATGACATGCTGATGGAGCATGCCATGGAAGATGAAACGCCCGCTGCACAATGGATGGCGGATCTGAAGGCCGGCGCATGGTCATCGCGTGCGGGGAATGAGCAGCGGTTCTGATGACATGGGACATCTTCGCGTTGCAATGGGATTGCCTGAACAGGCAGGGCACGATGGGCGACATAAACGCCGCGCCCCTGCCCCATATCGACCAGCACGCTTCATGCCCAACGGGTTCCATCGTCCCGGCCCCTTTATAGCCTGAACAGTAACAAGGATAGGTTGCGCCATGACCGTCAGCCCTGACACCACACGATCAGCATGGGAAAGAAACCGCCTGCGGGAGGAGGTTCTTGACGATATTGACGAAGAAATCGAACTGGAACTCGACGATGCGCGTCTGGGTTCGGAAAAGGATTCCGATACACTCGATTTCCGCAAAACCTACTTCCGTGACCTGCTTTCCCTGCAGGGTGAACTGGTCAAGCTGCAGGACTGGATCAAGGATACCGGCCACCGTCTGGTCGTAATCTGTGAAGGCAGGGACGCGGCGGGCAAGGGCGGTGTCATCAAGCGCATAACCCAGCGCCTGAACCCCCGCATCTGTCGCGTCGCCGCCCTGCCCGCCCCCAATGACCGGGAACGGACCCAGTGGTATTTCCAGCGCTATGTCAGCCATCTTCCCGCCGCCGGTGAAATCGTGCTTTTCGACCGGAGCTGGTATAATCGTGCGGGCGTTGAACGGGTCATGAATTTCTGCACGGATGAGGAGTATGAGGAGTTTTTCCGTGCCGTCCCCGAATTTGAACGCATGCTGGTGCGCAGCGGCATCCAGATCATAAAATACTGGTTCTCCATTTCCGATGATGAACAGGAACTGCGATTCTGTGCCCGTATGGAAGACCCGCTGAAGCAGTGGAAGCTCAGCCCCATGGATCTGGAAAGCAGGCGTCGGTGGGAGTCCTATACCCTCGCCAAGGAAATCATGCTGGAACGGTCCAATATCGACGAAGCCCCCTGGTGGATCGTGCCTGCCGATAACAAGAAGAAAGCCCGCCTCAACTGCATAAGCCACCTTCTGTCTCAGGTTCCCTATCAGGAAATCGAGAAGCCTGAAGTGCGGTTGCCCGAACGGGTATTCAGCCCGGATTACATCCGCCAGCCGGTGCCGGACAGCATGATCGTTCCCGAAAAATATTGAAATAACGGGCCGATTTCAAAAACCATAAGGAAGTTTTTGGTGAAGCTTTTTGAAAAAAGGCGACACCAAAGAACTTTGCCCGTTTTGACGCTTTGGCTGTCAATTACGAGCAATGAGGGCTGCTCATCCCTACCGGCGACTTTTCTCACCATGCCATAAAGGTCATAGTGGATGTGTCGCCATCGCCCCCGCTTTTGCAGGTCGGCAAAATAACCGTACACCGTTCGCCAAGGCGGGAAGTCCTTGGGCAACCCGCGCCATTTGCAACCATGTGTCACCACATACATGATGGCGTCGACTACCCGGCGCATGTTTGCTTCCCTCGGACGGCCACCTTGCTTTGCCCTTGGGATGTGGCTCCTGATTAACCTCCACTGTTCGTCAGTGAGGTCCGTGCCGTAGCTCATTGGTATGAACATAACCCGGAAGTAGTTTCGATATATTAACAATAATTGTCGAAGCTCAAGTTTCATTTTTATAATGTCGTTATAAATCAGTCTGTTAGCTTTTGTATAGTATGACGATTTATCATGTGCTATTGTGTATGTGCGCTTGGTCGCGCACGAAAAAACGAAGTGCCTCCCCTTGTCGGGTGGCCTGCGAATACAACACCCGGCTTCGGCCAATTGTGGTGGATGGCGACGGCTGTTCATTGCGATGGGAATAAGCAGGGCAGCGTTTACTTCGTTTATCGTTGCGACCAACCACCTGACGCCAGGAGGCGTCAGCGTTTTTTAACGTCCTTGGTCGGACACCAAAAACGAGGTTACAATAGATTCTTCAAAAAGTGGCGGAATCACCGCCATTCCTAGTGCCTATTCAGGAACATAACGTAAACATAAAACCCTTTGGAACTTATCCTCCAACCAGAACACAGCAACAGATACGCAAGGTATTTTTCAATACCCCGTTTGGATATATGCGTTTCCGACGCCCCTTCGTCGAAAGGTTCAAGCAGGAATGTAAAGGCCCTGTAGATTCATATCTGTTTGGATTGAAGGTTCGGTTTTATCCGCAGGACAATCAGACTGATGCCAAGTCAGCAGTCTGCGGAAACTGCTACAACGCCAAGGAATGGAGGTGGCTGGACAAGTGCCTGCCTGCTGGTGGCACCTTCCTTGATATAGGAGCGAACATGGGGTTTTTTTCGCTGTTTGCTGCTACCAAAAGGGCCAGGATCATCGCCATTGAACCACAGCCTACGCTCTTTGATCGGCTTTTCACCAACATGGCTCTCAATGGTATTGAGGCATATCTGGTCAAAGCTGCCGTAGGTGAAAGAGATGAAACTGGCACCCTGATCCAAACCAATATGGATTACGGTGGTGGCACCATTGGTCAGGGTCATGGAGAAACCGTTCGTATCCGGCCTTTGCTGGATATCCTGACCGATGCCAAAGTCAACAAGGTTGATGTGTTGAAGATCGACATTGAAGGATATGAGGACCGGGCTTTAGTGCCCTTTTTCAGGGATGCACCCTCAACCTTATTTCCCTCACACATCATCATGGAATACAGCGAGAGTGATCGCTGGCAATCAGACCTGATGGGCAAACTGGCTCAGGCTGGATACCGTCAAACGGCACGTAGCAGGGGTAACGCCCTGCTATCACGCAAATAGGGGAGAACAGGTAAAATGAGCGGGTAGGTGGTTACGACCACCGACCCGTTTTTGTGTGTTTGTTCGTTGGTATATCAGCGATAAATGCTACGTTCCGGGACATCTCAAACAGTCACTTACCCTGCTCCTGGCATCAGGATTCCGGGGTTCTCCTGGGCCGTTATGGCATTACATGCGCTGCGTTCAACACGCGCATTGCGGCTTTGGGGTAACGGTAATGCCGGAACAACAGCGACCCCTTGCGGGACGCAACCGTTCATCAGTTATCGGAACCGACAGAAGCGGGGACAGGCAAAAGCCGTTTCCTCAAGGGTTATCTATCCCTGACCGGTAAAGTCGGAAATATTGATATCTTCCCTCCATACACATCGGCGCCGTGGCGTCCATTTTTGGACATCACAGCGCCGGATACCGTGCAGAAAAGAAGAACCTTCACGATGGTGCGCCGCCGGGGCTGCCAGTAATGCAGCCCCGGCGGCGGCGGGGTCCTATCGGTTGAGCAGGTAGAACAGTCCCGCAGCGATCGTAATGGTGACAGGCAGCGTGCAGACCCATGCCAGCGCTATCTTGACCAGCATGCCCCGGTTGATGCCCGAACCGGAACCGAGCATGGTGCCCGCGATACCCGCTGTAATGATGTGTGTCGTGCTGACAGGCAGGCCGGTATAACCAGCCGTGGCGATCAGCCCCGCGCCCACCAGTTCCGCCGATGCACCCTGCGCCGGGGTCAGGTGCGTATTACCGATTTTTTCGCCCAGCGTATGCACGATGCGCTTGTAGCCGATCATGGTGCCGATACCCAGGCACAGGGCGCTGAGCAGCCGCACCCACCACGGCGCGTATTCCACTACCGGGCGCATCTGGTTGCCCAGCGTCTTGGCCATCGCGCGTTCCTGCGCGGATGCCTGCGGGTTCGCGGCAACGGTTTTCAGCCCGGCCACGACTTCATACAGGTCGGCACGCAGTTCGGAAGGCACGACCTCATCCGGCGCGGTTCTGGACAGGCGGGTCACGGAAGCAACCGCTTCGTCACGCAGGCCATCATGGTCATACTGCTGGATCAGCGGGGTGGCGTTTGTCGCATATTCTGCAATGTGGACAATATGCGGCGCGCTGTTGGGCGCCAGCGCGAAGGTTGCGGGCAGGATACCAATGATGGTCAGCATGATCAGGCCAATGCTTTTCTGCCCGTCATTGCTACCGTGGGAGAAGCTGACACCGGTGCAGGTCAGGATCAGCAGTCCGCGCACCCAGCCACGCGTCGGCCTGTCACCCTGCGGGGGCTGGTACAGTTCCGGGTCGCGCACAAGATGGCGGATTATGAAATACAGCCCACCCGCGCCAATCAGGCCCAGCAGCGGCGAGATGGCAAGGGCGCGCAGGATCTTCCATATCTGCGACCAGTCCACGCTGTTGCCCAGATCGCGGGTATGCAGCAGCGCATCCCCGATCGCTATGCCGATCAGCGCGCCAATCACGCAATGCGAACTGGAGTTCGGAATCCCGAACCACCATGTAAACAGGTTCCATGCCAGCGCCGTGCCGAACAGGGATATCAGCATCGGCACCGCCGGATCGCCATTGGGTGGGGACAGCACGTCGGCGGGCAGCAGTTCGACCAGACCGTACGCAACACTGATCCCGCCCAGGATAACCCCTACGAAATTCATGCACCCCGACCAGATCACAGCCGTGCGGGGTTTAAGCGATCTGGTATAGATAACGGTGGCGACCGCATTTGCCGTGTCGTGAAATCCGTTTACGAATTCAAACACGCAGACAAGCGCGAAGCACACGACAAGCGCGATTATGGAAAATGTGGAATAGGGTGCAAAGTGAAGCATATAACTACACACAGAAAGTTATTGTTATTTGCTTTATAAATAATTTTAAGGACGAATTTAAGTCACCGCACCTGATCTTCATATAATATTCATATTTACATAATCATACGCTTTATTACGTGATCGCACCTGTTCAGAAGGGGGCGGGACATTACTTCCAGCCCGCTGCGTGACTGGAGATAACGTCCCATAAAAACATCCGTAGAAAACGGCCTATCGGTTCAGTCGCGTCACCAGTAACTGATTGATGCGGAAACCTTCCACATCGACCACTTCAAAACGGAAACTGACCGTATCCACCCGGTCCGCCTTACGCGCCATGCGCCGCAGGCGGTGCAGGACAAAACCGCCAATGGTGTCAAAAGGCGCGCTTTCATCCAGATCGAACGCATCCAGCGCGCGCCGCACATCCCCGATCGTGGCGGCACCGTCAATCAGCCACGATGTCGCATCGCGGCGCACGATCAACTGCTCCTCAAACGGATTGGCAAGCCCGCCCATCAGCGCGCCAAGAATGTCCTTGAAGGTGATAAGCCCCATCACCAGCCCGTATTCATTCACCACCAGCGCGAAACCCACGCCATGGGTATCGAACTGCGCCAGCGTGTCCCACAGGTTTATGGTCTCGGGCACCGACAGGACATCGCGGCGCATCTGCACGATCGGGTTTTCCCGTGGCGCAGGGGCGTCCTGATCGTCCGGCGTGGACAGGACGCCGGGCCTGCGGTCCACCACGGCGGCCAGCACGTCTTCCGCCCGGATGGAACCTATGACGTTATCCAGTCCCCCATCACACAGGGGATAGCGTGAATAGGGCTTGGCGCGGACCTTGTCTTTCTGCATCTCGATGCTTTCCTGCAGATCGAGAAACACGATTTCATCACGCGGCGTCATGGCGGATGTGATGGAACGGTCCTGAAGCCCCAGAACGTTCTGGATCATCTGGTGTTCCTGTTCCAGCAGGACACCCGAAGCCGTGCCCGCGGCCAGAATGGCGCGCAGGTCTTCCGGCGTGACCGGCTCGACACCGGATGCGGCGGGAATTTTCAGGGCGCGCAGGATCGTATCGGATGTGCGCGAAAATACCCACACAATGGGATAAAGCAGTTTCAGCGCCGCCGCCGGGAACCAGCCCACCGCCAGCGCGATCTTGTCGGGCGCGTTCATGGCTACGCGCTTGGGCAGCAGGTCGGCAAACAGGACGAACATGCCCGTTACCAGCACGAAGCCGAACGCCGAGGCCAGCGTCTGCGCCGTTGCGATGCTCAGGCCCCAGTGGACCAGATACTGGTACAGCGGCGGAGCGATCATGCCGGAACTGATGATACCGCCCAGAACCCCGACCGCGTTAAGGCATATCTGCAGGACGGTAATGACCTGCCCACTGTTGCGCCGCAGTTTCAGGAACGCGACCGCCCGTTCATCACCCGCTTCCGCGCGGGACTGGAGCCGCACATCGCGGGCTGCGGCAAAAGAGACTTCGGAAAGCGAAATAAAAATATTAAGCGCGACCAGCATAACAAGCGATACCAGCCCCGACAGAAACAAAATCACACAGCACCTATGGAAGAATATTTAATTCATCATATCATGAACTGGCGATTACCTAACAGGATAAAGGTTTTTGGTCCGGGAATTTTTTGTTAAGATTTCAGGCATGTTTACCATAACCAGACCACGCCTGTCCCCGACCATGGCCTGCAACGCGGACACATCCCCACTGTTTCCATAAATCCCGATGCCAGCAGGCGCATTTTACTAAACCGTGCCCGGTCCGGGCGGGCCGGAACCCGGACCGGGCACACAAGCCCGCAAAAGCGCAGGCAACAGGCCGTTATTGCCGGGGTGAGAGGGCCTGCACCAGTTGCGCCACCACCGCTTCCAGCAGCGCGCGATCCCTGTCGGTGAACCTGTCACGGCGCGGACTGTCGATATCGAGCACGCCCAGCAGTTCGTTGCCCATCACGACCGGCACCACGATTTCCGAAGCCGATGCCGCGTCGCAGGCAATATGACCGGGGAAAGCATGCACGTCCGGCACCACCACTGTCTGCCGGTCCCGCGCAACCGTGCCACACACGCCCTTGCCAAACGGGATGCGGGTGCAGGCCACGCGCCCCTGAAACGGCCCAAGCACAAGCTGGCCATCCTTTACCAGATAGAAGCCCGCCCAGTTCAGATCCGGCAGGGCTTCAAATATCAGGGCGGCGATATTGGCCATGTTCGCGATCATGTCGCCCTCACCCGCAACCACGGCGGATACGGTTTCAGGCAGGGTATCGGGCGTTACGCGCCGGTCGGGTGCGGTCATGACTGTGTTCCTCTGGACAATGGGCGGACAGGGGACACTACTGTAACGCACCGGTCAATCACCCGGCCACATGGGGGGAAGCCGGACGGAATGCTTCTATCCCATCGATACATCCACCGCATGGGTATTGCCGTCATCGAGCATGTCGATACTGCCGGTGGCCGGTATGCTGACCCCATCCACGCTGACAGTGCCGATCCCCCGGCACAGATGGGCGGGGTTGAGCACGGTAATGTTATAAACCGCACTGCGCCAGCGCAGCGTGACTTCAAAGCGCGGCCAGTCATGGGGAATGCACGGGTCAACCCGCAACTGCGTGCCATGCACCCGTATGCCAAGGATGGTCTCGATCCCCACACGCTGCATCCATCCCGCCGATCCTGTGTACCACGACCACCCGCCCCGCCCGACATGCGGTGGCTGGGAATAGACATCGGCGGCGATTACGTAAGGCTCCAGCCGGTAACGCGCGGCTTCCGTGGTATTCAGCGCATGGTTGATCGGGGTAAGGGTGTGAAACAGCGACTGCGCGCGGTCCCCGTCGCCCAATGCCGCCACGGCCATGACCGTCCACAGCGCGGCATGGGTATACTGGCCACCATTTTCACGGATGCCGGGCGGATAACCGCGAATATAGCCCGGATCAGGCCCCGTGGTATCGAAGGGCGGCGCAAGGACAAGGACCAGCCCTTCATGCTGGCGGACAAGACGCGACAGCACGGACCCCATGGCATGTTCGGCACGTTCGGGTGACGCAACGCCTGACAGCACCGCCCAAGACTGCGAAATCGCATCAATCTGGCATTCCGCGCTGATATGCGACCCAAGCGGCGTGCCATCGTCAAAATAGGCACGCAGGTACCAGTCGCCATCCCATGTCTTTTCCAGCGCCACGGCAAGGGCCCGCGCATGATCCTCCCACGCGCGGGCGCGGACCAGATCGCCGCGCGCGCGGGCCAGCGGGATAAAGGCGTTCAGGGTGGCATGCAGGAACCAGCCCAGCCAGACACTCTCCCCCTTTCCGTGCTCGCCCACACGGTTCATCCCGTCATTCCAGTCGCCCGTGCCCATAAGCGGCAGGCCATGCGCGCCAACAACCAGACTGTGATCCAGCGCACGGGCACAGTGTTCGAACAATGACCCGCTTTCATCCGATATGGTCGGGACCGTGAAACGGTCATGTTCGGTAATGGGAAGGGGCGGGGCCACCAGGTAGGGGAGGCTTTCATCCAGCACACCCGTATCGCCCGATGTCGCGACGTAATGCGCCACGGTATAGGCAAGCCATGCCCGGTCATCGGAAATATGGGTGCGCACGCCCGCCCCGGTCTGGGGCAGCCACCAGTGTTGCACGTCGCCTTCCACAAACTGGCGCGAAGCCGCGCGCAGCAGGTGCGCGCGGACCAGATCGGGCCGTGACAGCACAAGGGCCATGCCATCTTGCAACTGGTCGCGGAAGCCATAGGCCCCACTGGCCTGATAGAAACCCGCACGGGCCTGCACGCGGCTGGCCAGTGTCTGGTAAAGCAGCCAGCCATTGAGCATGATGTCCATGCTCCGGTCGGGCGTGCGGACCTGCACGGATTGCGTAATCCGGTCCCAATGCTGGCGGACATCGCGCAGCACACCATCCAGATCCACGGTGCGGTACCGGGCCACGAGGTCACGGGCCTGATTGATGTCCGTCCCCTCGCCCAGCAGGAAGACGATTTCCGCTTTCCCACCCGGCGGCAGGATCACCACCGTCTGCACCACACCGCACGGGTCCAGTCCGGCACCCGTGCGCCCCTGCACGCCATCGGCATGGGCGAAGGCCGCCGGGTGTTCGACGGTGCCGTTACGCCCGACAAAGGCCGTACGGTCGCCGGAACTGGCGGTCAGATAGCCGCCGATATCGGCAAAGGCCACGCGGTTTCCGTAATCCGCGCTCCACGGGTTGCGGGCAAACAGTGTGCCGGTCTCCTCATCCAGTTCTGTGGAAACAAAGGCCGCCGACGTGCTGCGCGCCCGCCCCAGCACCCATTCGACATAGGCGGTGATGGACAGCGTGCGGGAATGATCGGACAGGTTGCGCAACTGGATGCGCGTAATCTTGACGGGGTCCGCCACGGGCACGTACTGCAGCAGCGTGCTGGCCACCCCATGGGCAATGCGTTCCTGCCGCGTATAGCCGCGCCCATGCGTGGTAACGTAGGTCGCCGCGCGGTCGCGCCGGGTGGCGGCGGCGGGGCACCACAACATGCCGGTGCTTTCATCGCGGATATAGAAAATCTCGCCCGCGTGGTTGCTGACCGGATCGTTGGACCATGGCGTGATCTGGTGTTCGCGGCTGCTGCCCGACCATGTATAGCCACTCCCCTCCCCCGATACCTGAAAACCGAAGGTGTCGTTGGTGATGACATTGATCCACGGCGCAGGCGTGGTCTGTCCCGGCGCCAGCACGATCACGTATTCCTGCCCATTGCGGGCAAAGCCGCCATGGCCGTTGAAGAATTCAAGTTCCGGCACGGGCGGGGCGGCAAAGGCCGAAGCGGGCGACGGCGTGGGCGCAAGGGTGGGCAGGAACGTACGTTTTGCGGGAACCTTTGCATAATCAAGCTGTTCCGCCAGACCCCGATCGGCCACCAGCACCACGCGGGCGACCGACAGGATCAGGTCACGCATGGCGGGGGTAAGCAGGTCGGCGCGCAGCACACGCACGGCGCCCGCATTCCCCCCGCTCTGTGTTACGGAATGGACAAGCTGGTCCAGTGCCGCCTGAAGTTCCTGAAGGTAGGAGGATGGATGTTCGTTCAGCACGACAAAATCCACCGCCACCTGCTTGAGGCGGAAATATTCATGCGCCAGCAGCAGCAGGCGCACGATGGCGGTATTCGACGCCTCGCGTATGCGCAGCACAAGAATGGGCAGGTCGCCCGAAATGCCCTGTTCCCACAAAAGCGGCTGTGCCCCCGCCCCCTTCGCGATGGCGGGCGGACTGGCCCGCAGCGCCGGCCCGGCAAACAGGATATGTCCCGCCAGGCGCTGGAACAGATCCGCCGTGGCGGGTGTGATGTCCAGATGGCGCAACTGCACCTGCGCCTGTGTCCAGGCAAGGGTGCGCACACGCTCGAATGCGGCATGGTCGCGGTGCGTGTCGATCAGGTCCAGAAGCGCTTCGCGCGATGGCGCGGCCATGGTCCAGAACGCGATGCGGCCCATGGTGCCCGGACGGATGGAAAGGGGAACGCGGATGGAAAAGATCGGGTCCAGCACGTTGCCCGTATGACCGGACTGCGCCCCGTCGCCCATCACGGCCACGGGCCGGTGCACCGTGCGCTCGCGGCCAAGGAAGCAGGCGCGGTCGGTTTCCACCTCTATGGCAGTACTGCATACCACCAGATGGGCGACCCATATTTCCGCCTCGTCCGGTGTGCGGCGGCGGCGGGTGGCGATCAGGGCGCGCGCGGCATGCAGGTATTCGGTATGGACGAAAAGCTTGGTAAAGGCCGGATGGGCCAGATCGCCAGCCTGCGCCAGCAGCGCCAGTTCCATATAGGATGTCACATCGATATCCAGCGGATCGCTGCCCGCGTTGAACAGGGAAAGCTGGCGGACTTCGGCATCGTTCTCGGCCGAGACAAGGACTTCCAGCCGCGTCGTAAGCGTCCCGTCACGACGGGCGAATTCGGCGCGGTCTTCATGGAAGGCCACGGCATATTCTTCGGGCGACGGACCACAGGGCTGCACGCCCGCCGACCAGACCTGTCCCGTCCTGCGGTTTTTCAGGTACAGGTACGACCCGTAATCATCGCATGTCGTATCTTCGCGCCAGCGCGTGATGGCCTGACCGTTCCAGCGGCTGTAACCCGATCCCGCCGCCGTCAGCATGACCGTATAGCGGCCATTGGACAGCAGATGGGTGACAGGCTGGGGCGTATCGGCGCGTTCCAGATACCGCCCCGCCGGAGTGGAGACGGCGTGGACGGTGGGATGCGTATCCTCCTCGAACGGTAGCGGGCGGGCGACCGCGCCGGTACGGGGCGCGCGTTCCTGCAGCAGCAGTTCGGCGGACGCCACGACCGGGTCGGAATGAAAGCGCGTGCGCATGACGCCATTCATGATGGCGTCCGCCACCGCAAGGATGGACATGCCCTGATGATGCGCCATATATGCGCGCACGATTGCCACCCTGCCCTGATCGGGAACACGATCGGGGGTGAAGTCGAGTGATTCGTAAAATCCGTACTGCCCCAGCGCCCCGGTCTTTTCCAGCACGTACAGATTGGCCACCGCCTTCTGCGGATCAACCATGGCCGCCAGCATGGTGGCGTAGGGGGCCACCACCCGGTCCAGCCCCAGCCCGCGCTTGAACCCCAGCCCCGGCACGCCGAAATTGGAATACTGGTACGTATAGTCCAGATCCCGCACGTTATAGGCGGATTCCGAAACCCCCCACGGAATGTCATGCGTCTGGCCATAGGCGATCTGGCGCTGCACGATCAGGCCGTTGGTCTGTTCCAGCAGGCTGCCCACCGGCGCACGCATGACGAGCGAGGGCATGAGGTATTCGAACATCGACCCCGACCACGAAACCAGCGCCGCGCCATTGCGCACCGGCGTAATCGACCGGCCCAGCCGGAACCAGTCATGCGCGGGCATGTCGCCCTTGGCGATGGCGAAGAACACCGCCAGACGCGCCTCGGACGCCAGCAGGTCATAACAGTTGGTGTCCTGCGTATCCTCGGCCACCAGATATCCGATGGACAGCAGCTTGCGCGACGGATTGCACAGGAAATGAAAATCCATCTCCTGCGCCATGGTCCGGGCCTTCTGCGCGATGGTTTCCAGCCTGCTGGCCAGCGTGGCATGCAGGTCCGTATCAAGGTCACGCATATGGCTTTCCAGCGCGCGCAGCGGGGCCGTGACCCAGAATACGCGGTCGGCAATACGGTCGGTGCCCCCGGCGGCCACGTCGGGGTGCATGCGCGCCACATGTTCCGCAGCCCCCGCGGCATGACGGTGCAGGGCCGCCAGTTCGGCGGTTGATTTGCCGGGGGTGGACAGGACCGCGTTTTTCAGTCCTGTCAGCAGGCGCAGCAACTGCCGCTCCGCCGCCGTGTGGCTCTGCCGGACGCCACGATCGAATGTCAGGTCGGCAATGGCGATGTTCAGCGCATCGGCAATCCCTTCGCGCCACGTATCGGTTTCAGGCCCCGCATGCTGCCAGCCCTGACACGCACTGGCCAGCGCGATCAGATGGCCCGCCATGTTGCCGCTGTCCACGCTGGAAACATAGATCGGTTCCAGCGGGCGCAGATCGTCGGTTGCATACCAGTTGTAGAAATGCCCCCGGTAGCGCGGCATGGTTTCCAGCGTGCTGAACGTCGCTTCCAGCCGGCTGACGGTATCGGCCAGGCCGGTCCAGCCAAAATCATGCGCGCTGGCGGTACACAGCAGGTAAAGGCCGATATTGGTGGGGGAAGTACGGCGGGCCAGAACGGGGGATGGATCTTCCTGAAAATTATCCGGCGGCAGCATATGGTCCGCCGGGGTGGTGAAGGTTTCAAAAAAGCGCCACGTCCGCCGCGCGGTCATGCGCAGGGTGCGGATATCGGTGCGGGACGGACGCGAGCGGGCCGCGATGACATGCGTGCGGCTGGCCCACATGGCCACGGCGGGCGAAAAACACCACAAAACCGCCACTGGCACCGCCAGAAACAGGCTCCACGGCGCCCATATGGCCACACACAGCGTAATCCCCCCCGCCAGCAGGGGGGCGACGGACATGCGGCCATAATAACCCGCCAGACCCGACCGCAGCAGCCCCGCGATCTGGGCTGCGGGCACCCATTGCAGCATATGGCGGCGCGTAATGAACACACGCACCAGCGTACGCGAAATCGCATCCCCCATAAGACAGGCCTGATGGGCCAGAAAGGTGACGTTCAGGAACGTCATTACGGCGGATTCAGCACTTTTTGCGCCAATAACGCTAAGATAGCCGCGCAGCGTAATCCATTCCCGCCGCGGGATGATGTCCGGCAGGACCGGCAGGAACGCAGGCAGGGCCATGCCCAGCAGCACGAACGCCGTCCACACCACCGCCGCGTGCAGCGGCAGGAACCACCCTGCGACAAGGGCCACAAGCGCCAGTGGCGTGACCAGCGTGCGGCGCAGATTATCGAGCATCTTCCATAACGCGATGCCCGAAAACCGGTCGCGCACCGGCGCGTTGCGCCGCGCGATGCCGGACATGATCCACGGCAGCAACTGCCAGTCGCCGCGTGTCCAGCGGTGCATCCGCTGGGCCGCGACAAGGTAGTCGGTGGGGAAGTCCTCCACCACCTCCACATCCGTCGCAAGTCCGGCGCGGGCGAATATGCCTTCAAACAGATCATGGCTCAGCAGGGTGGATTCCGGCACACGCCCGGCAAGGGCCGCCTCGAACGCATCAATGTCGTATATGCCCTTGCCCGCGTACGACCCTTCGCCAAACATGTCCTGATACAGGTCGGACACGGCGGCGGAATAGGCGTCAATGCCGCTGGCGCTGGCGAATATGCGCTGGAACAGGGTGCTGTGATGCCCCACCGGCAGGGACGGCGTGACGCGGGGTTGCAAGATGGCGTAGCCTTCACGCACACGGCCCGCCACGGGGTCGAAGGCGGGGGCGTTGAGCGGGTGGGCCATCTTGCCGATCAGGCGGCACACCGTTTCCAGCGGCAGGCGGGTATCGGCATCCAGCGTGATGATATACCGGACATTGGCGGGCAGCGGGGCGGCAGGCGCAAGGTAGGTGGTATCCGTCGCCCCGCGCAGCAGGCGGTTGAGTTCATGCAGCTTGCCGCGTTTACGCTCCCAGCCCATCCAGACCTGTTCGCTCTCGCTCCATGTCCGCCTGCGGTGCAGCACGTAAAAACGCATCCCGCCGGGTGCGGGCCCATATTTGCGATTAAGGCCGGCCACCCTGTCCAGCGCCAGATCCAGCAGGCGCTGGTCATCGGGGGCATCGGGGCTGTGGAAATCGGTCCAGTCGGTCAGAAGGGCGAAGTGAACGGAGTCATCGCGCGTGGCGAGGTAATGGACCTCAAGCCGCGCCAGCAGGGCGGTGAGCGTTTCTTCCGTGGTCATAAGAGCGGGCACGACGACCATGCTGCGCAGGGTGGCGGGAACACCATCACGGAATTCCAGCCCCGGCAGGGCGGTGGCGTGGATTGCTTCCAGCGCCAGCCGGTTTACACAGGCCACCGCAGCTTCCGAAACCGGCACAAAGGCGAGCACCGCCAGCAGCCACGTCATGCCGCTTGCACCATCCGATGTCAGCCACAGGGGCACGGCAAGGAAAAGCAGCGTCAGCAGGGTCACGACAATGCTGTAGGCCGCGATGCCACGCGCGCAGAACAGCCGCACCATCTGGCTTGACAGGGGCGGACGGAAGCCGATTGCCGCTTCCAGTTCCCTGCGCCCCGCCATAAGCAGAAGGTAATAGCCGGGATCGGCCCGACGCGGGTCATGACCGTCCACGGCTGCCGCCCGGCGGGCCATGCTGACGGACAGTTCGGCTATCGCCATCTCGCTATGGTCACTGCCACGGGCCAGATCCTCGATGGCCTTGCGGTACAGGTCACGGCTGGCGAAATCAGCCTGGGTGAAGCTGGGATAGCCGTCAAAGATCCTGTTGACCAGGCAGACATGGTCGAAGGCTTCGGTCCAGTCGAAACCGGCGATCAGGCGCAGGCTGGTGATGATGTTGCGGATGGTGGCGTTGAAGGTGCCCTGTTCCTGCAGGTCGTCGCGCACGGCGTCTTCAATGCTGGTGCCCCTGTCCGCCAGCCGCTGGCCAAGCCAGACAAGGGCGGGGTCCTTTTCGGGGTCCAGCCCGCGCGAACGATGGGCAAGCTGGGCGATGAAGGCACCGTTCAGCACGCCGGGGTCAACGGTGGCGAGGAAGGCGGCCATCGCCGATGGCGTATCCTTGCGATAGCCATCCAGACTGTCGGCCAGCATGTCGGCTTCGCGCCTGCTGGCGTTGTTGGCCATGATCGCGCTGACCACGCGGCGCAGGTTTTCAATCAGCACGATCCGCAGCGTGATCGGCACCGCCCAGAGTTCACCAATCGTCAGTGGCGTCACGCCCTGATACGCCAGCAGGTAGTTGTACAGGGTTTCGGGCTGGATATTGCTGTCCGTATGGGCCACCAGCGCCCATGTCACGCCAAACACACGGGGCAGTCCGGCAAAGGGACCGCTGGCCAGCTTGGGCAGGCGGGCATAATAGCGCGGCGGCAGGTCCAGTGCGATTTCACGGATCTGCATGTCAACCAGCGCGTAGTTATCCGCCAGCCATTGTGCGGCGGGCGTCAACTGTTTGCCCGCCTGCAGGGCCTCGGCAATCCTTTCATCCGCGGCCCGCAGGAACGCGCCATTGTCCGCAAGGCGGCGGGCCAGTGAATGACCCTGCCCCCGCATATGGGTGCGGGGCGTTATGGTCTGCGCGGCGGCAAGGCTTCTGGCATGGGCTTCCAGCCGTTCCATGCCGAAAATTTCGCTTTTGACCGGCGCGAAATCATCCTGCCACGTAAGCTGGGAAGGCTGACCGGACAGGCGTTCGAGCCACGAGCGGGGCATGGCCCGGAACGCGCGATCGGCCTGATGGGGTAACGCGGGATTTCCGTCCATGCTCTGCTCCAGTTATATCCGTGGCGGAACACCCACACCCGCGTTCCCCTATCTGCGAAACAGGCTCATCCGTGGCTGGGACGCATGGTGGGCACGCTGGCGCAACAGGGGCGGCACCGCATGGTCGCCTTCCCGCGTCATGGATTGTGTTGTGTATTCATCCGGCCCATCACCATCAGGCGGGAATTTTCCTGCCCTCCCCGCCACGGGGCGCGCAGCAGCGACGGCGCGGGAAGGCGCGTACTGGCCAGACGTGGCCGGTTTGAAGGATGTATCCATCCTCCACTCTCCTCTATCCGGGATATGGAAATAATGCGAAGGGCCTGACTGGATCGGTCGCCGGCAGAGCCGGGGGCAGGATACAGTCGCCCATACTGTAACGCCGGTATCGAGACTGCGTTCCCTGAATATCTTTTGTCCGTGCCATCTGCCGGGCCAGCACGGCGGGGGCGGGCGATCTGGTTTTTCCGCCTGCCCGCGGGGCAAAAAAGCGCGGTCCGCTCCGTCACGGGGCCGGTCACTGATTGTTAACGCCTGCGCTCCTATCCTGAAATTCATGACCCTGCACCGGACCGCCTGATCGGGCGGGCAGGCCGCAGGCCAGCCATGTGACCGGCAACATCTTCCGGCCGGGGGCGTTTGGTTGACGAAGACGGGGCGCACGCAGTGGCCCCATAACGGCCCGCGCCGCCCCTTGTGCCACCTGCTGAAGGAAAATCCATGACCCAGAGCATTCCCCCCCAGAGCCAGGACCACCAGCCCGGCGTCGAACGCCTGCTCAAGCCCAGGGCTGAACATATCCGCCCCGATTATCGCGGCAGCGACAAGCTGAAGGGACGCCGCGCGCTGATTACCGGCGGTGACAGCGGCATAGGCCGCGCCGTCGCCCTGCATTTCGCGCGGGAAGGAGCGGATGTCGCCATCCTTTATCTTGAGGAGGAAGAGGACGCGCGCGAGACCATCCGCCTGGCGGAAGCCGAAGGTGTCAGGGCCCTCGCCATCGAAGGCGATGTGGCCAACAGCATGGTCTGCAATGACGCCGTGGCCCATGTGGTCGAGGTCTTTGGCGGGCTTGATATCGTCGTGAACAATGCGGGCGTGCAGTATGTCAGCACGGACCTGACCGATATTTCCGATGAGACATGGCAGCGTCACATGGACGTCAACATCAACGGCTATTTCTACATTACCCGTGCCGCCCTGCCGCATCTGAACAGGGGCAGCGCGATCATCAATACATCGTCGATCAATGCTTTCGCGGGCAACAAGGCGCTGGTCGCCTATACCACCACCAAGGCCGCCGAGATGGGCTTCACCCGCGCCCTTGCCCTCCAGCTTGCGGAAAAGGGCATCCGGGTCAACGCGGTCGCCCCCGGCCCGATCTGGACGCCGCTGCAGCCCGCAAGCTGGGGACCGGTCGATCCGCAGGCCGTGGCCGACATGGGCAAGAGCACGCCCATGGGCCGCATCGGCCAGCCCAGCGAGATGGGTCCGGCCTATGTCTATCTGGCGGCGGAAGATTCATCTTACGTCACGGGGCAGACGGTGCATGTAAACGGGGGCATGATCATCAATGGCTGAGGCGCTCCCCTCGCTCATGCTTCCTGCATCGAGCTGGCTTCGCGCGGCGGCCCACCGTCGCTGGCTTGATGCGCAGGGGCAGCGCCTGCTTGATTTTTCAAAACCTGCCCGCGTGCCCGACGGCTTCGCCCCGCTGGATGACGACGGGCGGCTTTCCGCCGATGCCGGGGCGGACGCGATCCTGACCGCGCGCATGACCCATGTCTACGCGGTGGCGGCGGGGCGCGGCCTGCCGGGATGTTTCCCGCTGGCCACCCACGGTGTTGCGGCCCTGCTGGGGCCATTGCGCGACGAAAGGCATGGCGGGTGGTTCACCGGGCCGCCCGCCGATGGCGTGCCACCCGATGGGGGCCGCAAGCAGTGTTACCTGCATGCCTTCGTAGCCCTTGCGGCATCATCGGCGGTGGTAGCAGGCGTGGACGGCGCACGCCCCCTGCTGGAGGAGGCGCTGGCGGTATGGGAACACCATTTCTGGAGCGAGGAAGAAGGCGTTTTTCGTGAAAGCTTCGCGGCCGACTGGTCGGATGAGGAAAATTACCGTGGCGCCAACGCGAACATGCACGCAGTGGAAACCTGCATGGCAGTGGCGGATGTGACTGGCAGGCCGGTCTGGCGACAGCGCGCGCTGAGGATTGTGGAGCGGATCATCCACGACCTTGCCCGGCGCAACAATTACGACGTGGCTGAACATTTTGACCGCAACTGGACGCTGCTGAAGGATTTCAACCGCGACAAACCCACGGATGACCTGCGTCCCTTCGGCATGACGCCGGGGCATTTCGTGGAATGGTCACACCTGCTCCTGAAACTGGAGGCCGCCCTCCTGCGCGAAAGCGGTCGCGCGCCTGCATGGCTTCTGGATGATGCGACCGACCTGTTCCAGCGGGGCATGGCGGCAGGCTGGGCGCGGGACGGCCAGCCGGGCCTGCTGTATACCGTGGACTGGAACCTTGAACCGGTGGTGCATAACCGCCCCCACTGGTGTCAGGCGGAAGCCATGACATCCGCCGCTGCCCTGCTCAAGCGGACCGGCCACAGGGAATATGAACACTGGTACCGCACGATATGGGATTATATCGACCTGTACATGATCGACCGCAGGCGCGGTGGCTGGATTCAGGAACTGGACCGCGATAACCACCCGTCCGAAGTTGTCTATGCGGGCAAGGCGGATCTGTACCATGCCTGGCAGGCGACGCTTACGCCGCTCCTCCCGCTGGCACCGAGTTTCGCCACCGCCGTAGCCAGCCTGGACCAGTAACCCCGCGAACATGGCCGGTCTGCGCTGCATCCGGCCATATCCCCCTTTTCGCCATCAGGACGGTTCAGTTGAACCCGATTGATGCCCCCACAAACACGCCAAACCCGTCACCCGGCTGCATGACCGCCAGTTGCTTGCCCGCCGCCTGATACCCCGGCACCACAATGGCCGCATAATGGGTATTGGCAAGGTTATTGAAGCTTATGAAGACTTCACGGTGTTTATGCGGCCATGAATACCCGATATTGGCGTTATAGATATGATAGGAGGGTGCGAAATACGTCATGTCATAGGATGCGCCCACCTTGGATGAAACCTGCGCGCTGAAGCCTGCGTAAAACCCGTTGCGCATGTCCAGATGCACTTCACCCTGATAGAAATGCTCAGGAATACCCGGTAGGTGATTATTGCCGAAAACCGCGTCATGTCTGTAGCGGAAATCCTGATACGTATAGGCCTGCCGGAGTGACAGCGTATTGCCCGCCCATTTCAGCAGTTCGGTTTCCAGCGAAACCTCGACACCCTGATGGGTTGTGGGGGATGCGTTGCCATAAATCGACGTGCCCGCCGCAAGGGATGCGGGCGTAGTGATCGTAAGCAGTTCGTTATGCACGGATGAATGATAGTATGTCAGGCTCCATTTATTGTGGAAGTAATGGCCGGTCGTGCCGATCTCGAACGTGGTTGCGGTCTGGTTGCGCAGCCTGCCCGATGTGGAGTTTTCCCCCGCCGTCGCCTGTAACGGATAACTGGCGGCATTATAGTAATTCCCGGCATAGTTGTAGTTCCAGTCATTGGGGGGCTGGATACTGCGGCTGACGTTGCCGTAAATCTCGATATGCGGGTCGGGTATGTAGCGAAAGCCGCCACGCGGCACGAAGTTGACCGATGCCGTGTGCAGGTCGCTCCGGTTGGGATAGGTGACATCGGACGTACGCTTGATGAACGCCAGCGCCCCCGCCGCCGTCAGCCACAGGTTATGCACGACCTCGGTATTGTTGCGCAGATGGAAATAGTTTTCCGTGCCGCCGTATTTCACGTTACGCAGCAACGTGCCATCCGGCACCCCGCCAAATACGCTGCTGACGCGGATGCGGTTGCGCTGCCATGCCTCGATATCGCTATAGCTCAGGATACCGACCTGCGTATCGCTTTTATGGCCACGCAGCACATCATGGCGGTCGTAATTCAGCACGCCCGCAATCGTCTTGTAGCCCCATATCTGCGATGATGCAGTATTCTGGATGTCGATTGGCGCATCCTGATAATTGCCGCCGAACTCGATCTTCGAGTGATCGTCGATACGGATGGTCGTCATGGACCCGTAATACTTGGTTCCAGGCTGGATACGGTGTGATCCCCATGAATAATAGGGGGACTGCGCCTGCTTGGGATCGGACAGGATCTGGTCGCGCGTCAGATAACCGGGATAGCCGTTATCGGTCTGCCGGTAGCGAAAGAAGGCCCGCGTCGAGACGCGATCGTTGAATCGGTAGCCGAAATTGGCGTTAAGCCCGAAGCTGGTCGCCTTGGTATTGTCCTGATACCCGCCACGATAGGAATTGGTGGCGCTGAGGTAATAATCGAATTTGCCAAAGACCCCGCCGGAACTGAGCTGTTCCTTGACATAGCCAAAGCTGCCCGCTTCCACCCGTGCCTGGTACCGCTGCGCGTCATATCCGGTCTGGCTGACATAATTGATCCCGCCGCCAAGCTGCATTCCCCCATAATCGAACGCGTTGGCCCCGCGCAGCACCTCGGTATAGCGCAGGCCCAGCGGTTCAAACAGTTCATAGGGCGTGCCCGCCGGTGTCGTAACCGGCAGTCCGTCAAACATCATCAGCATGCCGGAACGGAAATAATTGGTGCCGGTGGCAATGCCGGACCCACGGACGGACAGCCGGATGCCATCGCCCCCGCCCGATGACTGCGCAAAAACGCCGGGCTGGAACGCAAGGGCGTCGGCGCTGGTGAAATTACGGCCCTTGAGCACTTTCTGCGCGTCAATCACGCTGGTGGCGCCGGGGATGGAGGCCAGCCTTGTCTCCGCCCGGCTGACGGGCGTTGCGCGGTGGCGGGAGACGGAAATCAGTTCCGGTCGCGGCGGCGTGGGCGCGGTGGCAGTGGACGATGTGGACGCCGCCGCGGGTTTTGCATGCTGCGTGGCGGCAGCATGCCCGGTACGGGGGGAAAGTGGTTTTTCAGCCGCAAACGCATGGGGGGCGAACCCTATCCAGCAGGAACTGACAACCAGCGTGGTGTGACGGGACAGGATGCGCGAACTGGTGGAATATCGGTTACGTATGGTGGTTACGGGTATCCGGGGCATAGGGGGCTGTTCCATAACTGTATCTGTATTGATTATTTTCTTTGTTTTTCTTCGTAATCATTGTACGCATGCCTCGGTTCTACACATTCCACTGTTCCATTCATGAATGACTGAATACGACCGCCCGTTCTTCATCGGGTGACCGCATGGCTGTACTGCCGGTTGAACCAGACAAGACCCGGCTGGCCATCATTTTCACCGGTGATGACATCCACCACATGGGCAATGACCACCGTATGGGTGCCAACATCGCGGATTTCCCTGACACGGCAGTCAAAGTTCACCAGCGCCCCGTCAAGGAGCGGCGCGCCCGTCCGGCCCCTGTGCCATCGTGCGGCGGCAAAGCGTTCGGCCATGGGGCGTGAACGGCTGCTGAAAATATCCGACAGCGGCTGCTGCCCGCCATGCAGGACATTGATGGCCAGCACCCCATGTTCCAGCACATGCGGATGCGCGCTGGTGGAGCGGTTTATGCACACCAGCAGGGTCGGCGGCGTATCGGATACGCTGCACACGGCGGATGCGGTAAATCCGTGCGGTCCCTGCGGACCATCGGTCGTCACGATCGTCACCGCACTGGCCAGCGCCGCCATGCCGTTGCGGAAATCCGCGACCGGCACCGCGTCCTCTTCCAGGGCGGTATAACCAAACGGCGTGAGTACATTTGTCATGAAGGATCAGCTCCCACTTTCAGAAGAAACCAGCATTTCAGGGGTGGCGACGACATAGGACGCCCGCGCGGGGACAGCGGCCCGGTGCCGCCGCAGGGCGGGGTCCATATCGGGGTCGTAGCCAAATACATCCCACCGGGAGAGGAAGGACATGGTGATCCCGGCCACCGGGGCCAGCAGCACCAGCCAGAACAGGCGCGGGCCAAGATGCGCGTTCAGCCACGGCAGGAACAGCAGCGCCAGCGTGCCCCCCATGCCCGAAACCAGCCGCGCCAGACCAATCCCCATCCCGCGCAGTTCCGTGGGGTAGCTAAGGGTGGGATAGGCCATGAGCTGGCACCCCGGCCCGAACCCCTGCGCGAACAGGAAGGCGGCAAACCCGCCAAGGGCGACAATGACGCCCGGCGTCCCGTGTGGCGTGCCGGTCAGCGCAAGGGCGGCGATACCCGCAATCTGCACCGCATAACCCGCCAGCACGATGGGACGGGAATGGAAGCTGCGGGTCAGCCGCACGCCCAGCAGGCCGCCGGGAAACGCCACGGCAAGGTTGAGGACGATGGAAATGACCAGCACCTGTCCCGCGCTGGCATGCACGATGGTTGTCAGCAGTCCGGGCAGGCCGAATATGATGGCGCTGTAGGAAAGCGCGCTGACCAGTGTCATGCCGCAAATCAGCAGTCCGCGCTGCAACAGCGGCGGCCGCAGCAGTTGCAGCGGATCGGGATGGACGATAACGGGCGCATGTGTCGCGGTCGGACGCACGATGGGATCGACGCCATAAGACCGGCGCACGATTTCCGCCGCCCGCGCCAGATCGCCACGCCGGGCGATCCAGACGGGGGATTCATTCATGTAGCGCCCGCGCACCATGATGATGATGATGGCCGGTACCGCGCCAAAAGCCAGCGATGCCCGCCACAGCCAGTCGGGGTGCCCCGCCGGCAGCACATGCGCGAGCACAAATACCAGCACGAAGCACAGGGATGACGCGGCATACCATGTCGGGCACCATGCCGCCGCCCGGGCGGCCTTGCTGCCCCGCCCCTCAAGGCGCGAGAATTCCGACAGGAACGCCATGGCCACCGGCAGGTCCATCCCCACCCCGAACCCCATGGCGAACCGCGCCGCGATCAGGATACCCACGCTTGGCGCGAACCCCGCGACCAGTGCGGCAATGACGAAGCATACCATATCCGCCATGAATACGGCGTACCGCCCGATGCGGTCCGTCAGCCACCCTCCCGCCAGACTGCCGATGATCGTGCCTGCATTCAGGGCGGCGGCGACAAGGCCGGTCTGGAACGCCGACAGCCCGAAATGGGCCTGCACGTCCGATATGCCCCATGACAGGGTCGTCAGGTCATAGGCATCAAGAAACACGCCACCCAGCGCAAGCGCTACGACCATGCGGGCATGGCTTCCCGCGCGCGGACCGGCATTGATGATGGCGGAAATATCGTCCGCGTCCCGCACAACGGGGCGATCGGACGTGGTCTGTTCTGTCATGTCGTCACCTGTTCCTTGTGGGAATGATGGCCCGTAGCGTGCAGCGTGGTCAGGGCGGACAGGGTTATCGCCAGCTTTTCGGCATAGCGGGTGACTTCGGGCAGACCCATGAGTTCACCAAAGCGCCCACGCGCCAGCGGCCCGGCGACGAACAGGTTGCCCGCATGCGCCGTCCCGACACAGGCGCGGCCCAGCGCATCCACATGCAGGCCAAGCCCCGTCGCATCCATTTCCACCCACCCGGCGGCGGCCAGTTCCGACAGGAACGGCACGGTTTTCAGGATGGCGTCGTGCGCGGGGCCGGTTGTGGTGATGATGGCGTCATACGTCCCCTGCCGCGCCGGGTTCGTGCCATGGCGGATGGTTGTCACAAACGCGCCGCGCCGGCTGTCCACCTCCACCACGCGGCCCGCGCGGATCTCCAGCGTGCCGTCACGTTCGCGCTGGCGCAGGATCTCATCGGCCTGCGGCGCGATGCGGAAGCGGTGCGTATCCCAGAACGGACGCAGGTGCCGGATCAGCCGCCTGCGTTCGACAACCGGCAGGGCGGCCCAGATATCAGGCCCCTGTTCGCGGATGCGGTCAAACACCGCCTGCCATGGCTGACCGGCGGCATCCGCCACGGCATGGCGTATTGTGCGCAGCAGGTGTCGCGCCGTACGCGACGGGGGCGATGCGAACTGCCCGGTTGGCGTCACCGCGCCATCATGATGCCCGCGCGGGCGTTGACCCCGGCGGGAAATGGCGGTGATGGGGCCATGATGCCCCCGATCGGTCAGGGTTGCGACCACATCCGCCATGCTCAGGCCGGTCCCGATGATCAGGACACGGTCCGCCTCCCCTATCGCATGCAGCGCCGTGCCGTCCCATGGATTGGTGATGAGCCTGGGGGCGCCATCCCCGCCGGGCGGCAGGTCACGCAGCACGGCAGGGGCCTGCGGGGCCGGATGGCTGGTGGCGATGACCACGATATCGGCGGTCGTGGACTGGCCGCGCGCATCGGTCAGCACCCATCCATCCCCTCGCCCCCGGTGGACCGACACCACCCGGCGGCGCAGATGCGTGACCACCCCGCCATGCAGCAGCGGGGCCAGACGGTCGGCCATGTAGCGGCCGAATACGGAACGGGCGGGAAAATGACTGCCATCGGGCCGGATGGCGTCCGGGTCATCCGCCAGCGCACCGGTCTGCCTGATCCAGTTGGCGAAATCATCCGGGTTGGCGGTATCGATGCTCATGCGCGTAGCGGGCACGTTGACCCGGTGCTGCGGGTCGGTCGCGCCATAGGCCAGACCCGCCCCAAGGAAGGGGCGCGGTTCAAACACGGTAATACGCTGCGGGCCGCTGGCGCCACGCGCAAGGTGCCACGCCAGCGCCGCGCCGCTGAACCCGCCACCGATAATGGCGATATGCGGTATGGAAGAAAAAACCGGCATGGCGGACACCCCCACGATCAGGCCGCGCGGGTCGGGCGGTGATCGCCTGCGATGGTCTCGCCAAACGGCCCCATGTTGTTCAGCGACGCGGCGCCACGCACCGGATGCGCGGTGGGCAGGTGGGGCAGCACCAGTTCACCGAACCGGTAGGCTTCTTCCAGATGCGGATAGCCGGAGAATATGAAGGTATCGATACCCAGGCGGCGATATTCGTCTATGCGCTCCTGCACCGTTTCCGCATCACCGACCAGCGCCGTACCCGCGCCGCCACGGACCAGGCCGACGCCCGCCCACAGGTTGGGACTGATTTCCAGCCTGTCGCGCCGGCCGCCATGTAGCGCGCTCATGCGCGACTGGCCCACGGAATCCATGCGGGCGAAAACCTGCTGGGCCTTTGCAATCGTGGCGTCATCCAGATGCTGGATCAGGCGGTCCGCGTCATGCCATGCCTCTTCCTGCGTCTCGCGCACGATCACATGCAGGCGGATGCCGAATGAAACCTTGCGCCCCTGTTCACGGGCCAGTTTACGCACATGGCTGATCTTTTCAGCCACAAGCGCGGGCGGTTCGCCCCATGTCAGGTATTTGTCGACCGACTTCGCCGCGACATGCACCGCCGCTTCCGACGACCCGCCGAAGAACAGCGGCGGGCCATCCTTCTGGAAAGCGGGGAACAGCAGCCGCCCATCCTTGATGGTGAAGTGCCTGCCTTCAAAATTGACATCCTCCCCGCGCAGCAGGGCACGGTAGATATCAAGGAATTCATCGGTAATTTCGTACCGTGTGGCATGATCGGCAAACAGGCCATCACCGGCGTTTTCCGCCGGGTCGCCCCCGGTTACGATATTGATCAGCAGCCGCCCGTTGGAAAAACGGTCCAGCGTCGCGGTCATGCGCGCGGCAAGCGTGGGGGAAAGCAGGCCCGGACGCAGCGCGATCAGGTAACGCAGGCGTTCGGTTACCGGCGCCAGGGCGGATGCGACAATCCAGCTATCCTCGCAACTGCGGCCCGTGGGGATCAGGACGCCGTAATAACCCAGCGTGTCCGCCGCCTTCGCCACCTGTTGCAGATAGGGCAGGTCAACCGGGCGTCCCCCCTTCTGCGTGCCAAGGTAGCGGCTGTCGCCATGGGTGGGCAGGAACCACAAGGCGTTGATCTTTTCGGGAATTTCGTAGGACATGGTTACGAGGCCTTGGAAAATGTTTCGGTAGGAAAAAGCGGCTCGGCCGGGGCGTGAAGGGCTGCCGGGTTACGGTAGCGACTGCCGAAATGCCGTTCGGGCAGATGGGCGCGCCCCGGCTCGAACAGGCGTTCACGCAGGGTTTCACCCGGCGCATAGGCCGTGCGGTAGCGCCCGCGCCGCTGGAGTTCGGGCACGACCAGATCAATGAAATCGCGGGCGGTTTCGAATGTGTGGTACTGGCGCAGGTTGATGCCGTCGATGCCGTCGATATCCAGCCAGCGTTCGATTTCATCAGCGATACGTCCGGGCGTGCCCACCACGAAAAAGCGCCCTTCATCAAACGATGCGATCTGGCGCAGGGCGCTGCCAACCGTCTGGTCGGGATGGAAACGCCGCCCCATATTGCCAAACGGCACGCCTTCACGTTTCAGCACGTCGCCGATGCGCGCATCGGGGTCATGACGCCGCAGGTCTATTTCCGCCTGCGCATGGACCAGTGCACCTTCCACGCTGTAATACTGGCGGTATTTCTCCAGCTTCTTTTCCGCCAGTTCCTGCGTCGTATCGGCAATGATCCCGGCCATGACGATAAAGCGGATGTCGTCGCCATTGCGGCCATGGGCGCGCGCGCGTTCGCGTGTGCGGGCAATGTTGTCGCGCACCGCCTGTGTCGTATTGCCGCCGATAAACACCACTTCCGCATGGCGCGCCGCGAACTCCAGCCCGGCGGGGGAGCCGGTCGCCTGAAACAGCACGGGCGTACGCTGCCGCCCCGGTGCGACAAGATGCGGCCCCGCCACGCGGAAATGCCGCCCGTCATGGTTGATCGGTCTTACGGCGTCGGGATTGGTGAAGACGCCTGCGGCCGCGTTGTTGACAACGGCGTCGTCATCCCAGCTTCCTTCCCACAGCTTGTACAGCACGTCGATATATTCATCGGCTATCGCGTAACGCTGGTCATGGGGGATTTCATCTTCCAGCCCGAAATTGCGCGCGGCACTGGGCAGGTAGGACGTGACGATATTCCATCCCACCCGCCCCTGGGTCAGCAGGTCCAGCGTCGCCATGCGTCGGGCAAAGGCGAATGGTGGTTCGTACGTGGTGGAGAAAGTCACCCCGAAACCAAGATTTTGCGTCACCGCCGCCATGGCGGGCACCAGCATCAGCGGGTCGAGGTTGGGGATCTGCAGTCCTTCCCGCAGGGCCGCCGCCGTACCATCGCCAAACCGGTCATAGGTGCCGATCACATCCGCAAGGAATACCGCGTCAAACAGCCCTTCTTCCGCCAGTCTGGCGACTTCCAGCCAGTAGGACAGTTCCCCGTAGCGGTGGCGGCTGTTGCCCGGGGCCCGCCACATCCCGTGCACGATGTGGCTGACGCAGGCCATTTCAAACAGGTTGACGTGCAGTTGTTTGGGCGTGGTGGTCATGCTGCCTGCTCCCGTCGGGTGGCGTTGGTGGCGCCTTCGCGCGCGACATCGGTGCGTTCGCGCCACCGCGAACCGAATGCCGTGCCGTTCAGGGCGAAGTCACCCAGTTCACGCTGACGCTGGATAAGGGGATTGTGGGATGCGAGCGTGCGCGCATTGCGCCAGTGCCGGTCCAGTCGCCGGGCTTCGCTGGTGGCCGATGCGCCGCCCACTTCAAACAGCAGGTTGGCCGCTTCAAGCACCTGCCCCGCCACGATCTGCTGGGCCTGATAGGCCTGCACCTGCGCCACCTCAACGGCAGGGCCGCCATCGACACCGGCAGCCCACTGGGCGGATGTGTCCTCCAGCGCCCATGCGACCTTTTCCACCAGTGTATCGGCGGAAAATGACAGGGCGGACAGACGTCCCACCACACCCTGCACCAGCGGGTCATGACGCTGCGCGACCTGACCGGGCACGCCGAAGGTGCGGGTACGGGGCCGGACAAACGCCACCGCATCGCGCAGGATCGCCCGCCCGATCCCCGCCAGCGTCGCCAGATGGAAAAGCTGGTAATAGGTGGTCAGGTATTCATTGGTGGGAAAGGCGTCGATCGGCACGCGGCTGAGGACGTTTTCATCAGGCACGATCACGTTTTCAAAACGGGTCGTACCGCTGCCTGTCAGTCTCTGGCCAAAACCGTCCCAGTCATCCACGCGGGTGACGCCATGCGCGGTTACGGGCACGGCGACATGGATGCGGTCCGCCCCATCGGTTGCGACCGCCACGATCCACGATGCGTACAGCGTGCCGGTGGAATAATATTTCGTCCCGTCCAGTATCCATGACGCTTTCGACGCATCCGGGTGGGGCCGCAGCGTTGTAGTGGTGCCGGTACTGTCCGTCAGTTCGGCCATGGCCGCGCCAAAAAGTGCGCCACGAGCCACCTGTTCCAGCCACCGCACGGCCTGCGGGCTGTCGCCGCGGTGCAACTGCCCTTCGACAAAGGCGAAATGGGCGCGGAAAATCTGGGGCAGGTTTGAATCAGCTTCGGCCAGTTCTTCCAGCAGCCGGAAAGTTTCCGGCAGGCTTGCCCCGCTGCCGCCGTAGCGCACCGGCACCCGCAACGCGCCAAAACCGGCATCGAGCAGACACCGGACAGCATCATGGGCCAGAACCCGCTCGTGTTCACGGTTGATGGACTCACTGGCGATGCGCGCGAAGATCGGTCGCAGCGTCTGGGCAAGCGCCTCAATCCGGGGGGAGAAACCGTGTGAAGGACGTAGCGGATCAGTCATGACAACCCTGCCGTATTTCTATTTAACTATTTT
>Ga0157365_10000192_pt1 | contig 28912 bp, 26 predicted proteins | sample AttsexASBM3_FD_111478 | JGI IMG/M metagenome (GOLD analysis project Ga0157365, IMG submission 111478) | Fungus gardens microbial communities from leaf cutter ant in Ribeirão Preto, State of São Paulo, Brazil - Atta sexdens ASBM3 | ecosystem: Host-associated > Fungi > Mycelium > Unclassified ... | reverse complement strand
TTGGTGAACTCGCGTGCCACTTCGACGCGCATACCCTTCTTGATGTTGTGAAGGATCTGCTGGTTGCCGCTCTCATAGCCGACCAGAAGCAGGCGGAGCCCGTTTTCCTTCATGATCTTGAGCGTTTCATAGGGCACGTTGGCCTTGGCGTTGCACGACCAGGTGACACCCAGCTTGCCCATTTCACGCGCGATGGCCTCAGCACGGGGCAGGTCATCGGTGAAGGTGTCGTCATCGAACATGAACTCCTTCACCTGCGGGAAATACTGCTTGGCAAGGCGGATTTCAGCAGCCACGTGCTCGGGGCTGCGGGTGCGGTAGCGATGGCCACCGACCGTCTGCGGCCACAGGCAGAATGTGCAGCGCGACTTGCAGCCACGGCCCGTATAGATCGAGATATACGGGTGCATCAGATACCCGATGAAGTAGTCCTCGATCTTCAGGTCGCGCTTGTAGACTTCCGTCACGAAGGGCAGGGAGTCCATGTCCTCGATCATGGCACGGTCGCGGTTGGCGATGATCTCGCCATCCTTGTTGCGCCAGGTGATGCCGTCCACGTCCTTCAGGTCGCGGCCTTCGGCAATTTCCTTGATCGTGAAATCGAATTCGTTGCGTGCCACGAAGTCGATCGGGCTACCCTTTGCCATCGACTCGTCAGGCTGTACGGCAACCTTGGCCCCCACCATGCCGATCATCAGATTGGGGTTGGCGTCCTTGAGCATCTGCGCCACGCGCACATCGGAGGCGAAGGACGGCGTCGAGGTATGCATCACCACGAGGTCGCGATTCATCACATCCTTCAGGATCGGCTCCATGCCCATACCTGCCGGCGGTGCATCGATCAGGCGGGAGCCTTCGACCATGGCAGCGGGCTGGGCCAGCCAAGTGGGAAACCAGAAGGAACGGATTTCGCGCTTGGCCTGATAGCGCGACCCCGCACCACCATCGAAACCGTCGAAGGAGGGGGGCTGAAGGAATAGCGTGCGCATCATGATGAAGGGCTTCCTCGGAAAAATACAGCCGGATCGTGAGAGCCGGGAAGAATAGGGAGATCAGAACTTTCTGACGAATGCCCCAGCATATGGGGTGGAAACGCCAAAAAGTCTAATCGCCGGGTTCGACGGGTTGGACAGGCGGTGTGATCGGTGTCGTACGGCGTATATGGAGCGTCTGTCCGCGCCATTCCACTTTCTGACCCCGGGCACTCCCCACCATGATGGCTGCCGAGAGCCACTCACGCAGGGGGAAAAGCAGATAAACGGCCGGGCTGAACTGCCCGACCAGACGATCGACGATCAGGGCGGCAAGACTGCGTATGGCCCAGACGGCGATGAAAAACAGCAGTGCCCAGCGGGCAGGCCAGCAGCATGCAAGCGTGACGCTTGCCCAGAACAGCTGGAGCTGGATGGCGGACAGGCCATATCCTACCGGCTCGACATTCTTGACCGTACGGCCCCAGCGCAACTCATGATCGATCATGTCGCGTGCCGAAGGCTCGGCAACGGTGGTCCATGTCATGCACGGTGCAAGCACAATGGTCTGGCCGTGCGCACGCACGAGCTGCCCCAGAATGGCATCGTCGGCCACATGATCGGCCAGCGCGGCAAGGCCGCCGATCCTTTCGAGGGTTGCGCGTGTCAGGGCCATGGTCGCGCCGAGACAGTCCTGGCGTCCCAGAAGGCGCGACATCATGACGCCGGGCATGAAGGTATGATTGATCTGGCAGGCTGCGAACTGACGAACCCAGCTGGATGAGGCCGCAAGCCCGGCGTAAAGCGTGGTCACCAGACCGACATTTTTGCCGGAAAGCGCATGAACGATGTCGCGCAGATAGCCCGGTCCGACATGGATGTCCGAATCCGACACCACGAGAATATCGTGCTTTGCCACCGGATACATGTTGATCAGATTGGCGACCTTGCGATTGGTGCCATGAGACGTGCCGTCGATGACGAGAGCCAGGTCGCGCTCGGGATAATCGCGTTGCAGGGACCGGACGATGGCAATCGCCGGATCGTCCGTGCGCTGAACCCCGAAAACGATCTGGAAATCCGGATAGTCCTGCTCGCAGAAGCTGCGTAGGGCTTCCTTGAGCAGGGGCTCGTCACCGTGGAGGGGTTTGAGAACGGTGACGGGCGGACAGGGTTGCGTAGCCCGGCGCGCAACGTGAACAGGATCGTGCTCACGCCGGCGAAATGCCGCGATGAGCCCGGCACCGATAAGGGATTGCGCGCAGCCGGCAACAGCGAGACAGGCCGACGCATAGCCGAGCCAGTTCAGTGCAGGAGGCACGAGACCCCACTCCCCTCTTCAGGGTTTTTCATCTCAGGGGGCCGGGGCAGCATCTCAGTTGTTCATGAACTTTGCTGTCTTGTGATTGAGCAGCGTGACAAGTGCATCGGCTCCGCCGCGTGCCAGTGTCGAACTGAAATCCGCGCGCTGGGCGGCCACCTGACTGATATGACCGTTAAGCAGGATATCAACGATGCGATAGCCACCACCGGACGGCATCATGACGTAATTGATGGCGGTCGGGGAATCGGAGCCGTCACCGATCGTGGTGTTCACGATGGTGCTGCCACCGGTCGGCGCGGCGCGTGTCGAGGGGCTGACCGTGAATTTCGCTTCGCCGCCCTGTTTGAAGCTCGAGACATAGCGCGCGATGGTAAATTCGCGGAATGCAGCGAGGAGACGTGTCTGCTCATCGGCAGAAAGCGTGGTGTAGCGCATGCCGATCGAATTATGGAGCACGGTCGACAGATCGAAAATCCGGTCGATGATCGGAGCGATGATCTGGGCACGTGCCTGTGTCGACCCGCTCCCCGGAGCCTGGATCTGTGCAAGCGCACTATAAAGAGCATTGATCGGGGCGATGGCAGCCGGCTGCGAGGCTGCAGCCGAAGAGGGCGCGATCTGGGCGAGGGCGGGCGATACCAGCGCAACAGAAACCGTGGAGAGGAGCACCGCACCCAGACCGGCGCGCAGGAAGCGCTTTGCGGGAGCGGTATCGGTCGTTCTGCTGGAAGGCTGTGTCATGCTGCGTCCTCAAATCTTTCCCGGTCGGTGGGCGTACCCGGCGAGCCTGCCGTGCAAGGCTTTGTGGCAGGATCGACATGTATACAGGAATCCGTAGTGGGAAAGCTGGGATGGCTCATATCAATTACAAGTCATCCGGGGCCCGACCACACAGGGATATGTCCGTCATAACGTCGAAAAGTGCAATCTGCTCCCGAATCTTCAATAACGGTGGGAGGGAATGAGCGCATCGTTTCGGTTGAGGCAACCAAATTCAGCTTAAAGTTTGGTTAGTCATTACGTTGTGTTGTCGCCAAAATGACACAGTACGTGCAATGATATGTCGTAGATGTTGAGATTGGACGGAAGCTGGGTGTATAGGCGACGCTTTACCGCCCTGTTCGTCTCGTCTCAGGTCTGTTTCAGGGTCTGGCACGCCCGCTATCTTCCGGTGTCTTTCCCTAGATCTACAGGACCAACGGGTCTCAACGTATGACGTCTGCGTGGCATGCTGCGGGTTCTCCCCTGTGGTTTCATGTCACCTGGTGTAGGAGCATAGAGTTACATGGCCGTTCCATTGATGCAGGCCGTCCGTGTCGGACGCTATGTGGTCAAACAGCATCTTCTGGGTCGCAAGCGTTATCCGCTCGTTCTGATGCTCGAACCCCTGTTCCGCTGTAATCTCGCCTGTGCAGGTTGCGGCAAGATCGATTACCCGGCCCAGATCCTGAACCAGCGCCTCAGCCTGCAGGAATGTCTGGATGCCGATGCCGAAGCCGATGCCCCCGTCATCGCCATCGCCGGCGGTGAGCCTCTCCTGCACAAGGAGATGCCCGAGATCGTCAAGGGTCTGACGGCGCGCAAGAAATACGTCTATCTCTGCACGAACGGCCTTCTGCTCGAAAAGAAGCTCGACGATTACGAGCCGAACCCGTTCTTCTCTTGGGATATCCATCTCGATGGCGACAAGGCGATGCACGATTCGTCCGTCTGCCAGGAGGGCGTGTACGAGCGTGCGGTTGCAGCCATCCGCAAGGCGAAGGAACGCGGTTTCCGCGTGTCCATCAACTGCACGCTGTTCGACGGTGCGCAGCCCGAGCGCGTGGCAAGATTCTTCGATGAGGTCATGGCGCTTGGCGTCGATGGCGTCATGACGGCACCGGGCTACGCCTATGAGCGTGCACCCGATCAGGAGCACTTCCTGAACCGTCAGAAGACCAAGCAGCTCTTCCGCGACATCTTCCGTCTGGGCAAGGGCAAGAAGTGGCGCTTCACGCAGTCGCCGCTCTTCCTGAACTTCCTGGCTGGCAACGAGAATTATCATTGCACGCCCTGGGGCAAGCCGCTTCGCACCGTGTTCGGCTGGCAGCGTCCCTGCTACCTGCTGGGTGAAGGCTATGCCAAGACGTTCAAGGAACTGATGGACGATACGGCCTGGGAACAGTACGGCACCGGCGCCTATGAAAAATGCGCCGATTGCATGGTGCATTCCGGTTATGAATCCACAGCTGTGATGGATGCGGTCAAGCGTCCGTGGCATATCGCCAAGGTCGCGCTGTTCGGCCCTGAAACCGAAAAGCCGATGGTCCCCGAGATCTCTCTCGAGAACCAGCGTCCTGCCGAGTACAAATACGAGGCTCAGGTGGCCGAACAGGTGACCCTGCTCGAATCACGCAAGCCTTCCCGTGGTCCGCGCGTGCGCGTGCACAAGACCGAGGAAAAGCCGGTCGAGATTGCCGACGCGGCTGACTGATCGGGCCGGGGCCTGACACAGCAGGGCAGGAGAAAACCTTTCTCCCGTCCAGACTGGTCAATCACGGCATGACAGCCTTATCCTGAGGGGGCGGACATACGATGCGTATGTCCGCCTTTTCTTTTTTCGAACGAAGGGCACCATGCTCACCCCTATTCTGGTCATCTGTCTCCTCATTGCGCTGAACAGCATTTTCGCCATGGGCGAAATGGCGCTGATCTCGGCCAAGCGCCCACGTCTTGCGGCACTGGTCAAGCGCGGGGTACGCGGCGCCGAGAGGGCGCTTCGTCTGGCAGATGAGCCGCATTCCTTTCTGCCGACCGTGCAGATCGGCATGACACTTGTTTCCATTCTCGAAGGTGCGTTCGGCGGTAGCCAGATCGAGGAAGATCTGGCTCTGCTGATACGACGCAGCGATATGCTGCGTCCGTTCGCCAATGAACTCTCCATCGGCATCGTGGTCATGGGCATCACCTTCGCCATGCTCGTCTTCGGTGAGCTGGTGCCCAAGCAGATCGCACTGCAACAGCCTGAGAAGATTGCGGCCCGCCTCTCTTTCGTCCTGTCAGCCCTGCTGACCGTCTCGCGCCCTGTCGTGGCCCTGCTGAGCGGCACATCCTCGCTCGTCCTGCGGCTTTTCGGCGTGGTGGCCTGACGCGTGCGGCAATCACCGAAGAAGAGCTGCGTGCAATTCTGGCAGAGGGTGCACAGGCCGGTGTGCTGGAAACCGAAGAGCGCATCATGATCGAGCGTCTGCTGCGCCTGGCTGATCGCCCGGTGCGCGCTATCATGACGCCGCGTAACGAGCTGTTCTGGGTCGATCGTCACGCCAGCCGCGATGCGCTGATCGTCAAGCTGCGCCAGTCCACCTACACGCGTATTCTCGTCTGCGAAGGCGATGTGGATCACCCTGTCGGTGTCGTGCTGGCCAAGGATCTGATGGACCGTCTTCTTCAGGGTCTGCCCATTTCCATCGAAGCTGCACTGCGTCAGCCGATTGTCGTGCCCGACAGTCTGACGGCACAGGACATGATCGAGAGAATGCGTGGCGAGCGTCTCGGGATTGCGTTCGTGCTCGACGAATACGGTTCCTTTGAAGGAATCGTGACGCCTTCGGATATTTTCGAGGCCATCGTGGGCGACGAGAACGCAGAGAAGAACAAGACCGAGCGCGAGAACCCGCAGCAGCGCGATGAATACGTGCTCGACGGTTTCATGCCTGCGGATGAGGTGCGCTCCATTCTCGACCTGCCCGATCTGCCCGCAGCAGGGAGCTACCACACGCTGGCCGGATTTATTCTCGCCCTGCTGAGGCGTGTGCCCGCCAAGGGCGACAAGGTGGTGTTCGGCGGCTGGTTGTTCGAGGTGACCGAAATGGAACAGCGCCGCGTCACGAAAGTACGCGCCAGCAGGCAGGTTCTGGCAGAAAACTGAGCCCGGACCTTCAAGACGCAAGGGGATGAAGACCGTATGACGGGGGATGCGATGGGTGCGTGACGGACCGGGCGTTTTATCGCAGAACCGAACAAGTACGGGCTTTGCCTTCTATACCGGTCTGAGGCTGCGTTATCTGCTTCTGGCCGGCAAAAGGCTGCTCATGCAGCGCTGGCTTGCCCTGATGCTGATCGTTCTGGCGTCACCGGCCATCCCCTTCGTTTCGGTTCTCGTCCGGCTCTCCCAGCTGGTTGCACAGGTTTTTGTCACTCATGGGCATGCAGGGCGGCATTTCGGTGCGCTTCTTGTCATGCAGGGCCTCGCTCTGCTCTGGTCCGATTCCCTGCGCAATATGATACGCGGCGGCCCGTTTCGCATATTTCTCGATACACTGCCCATCGCACTGCCCATGCGGATAGGTGTGACCGGCGCGGTCGTCGCCGTGATCGATCTGCCGCTCGCACTCCCACTTTCGATGGGTGTGGCCTTCACCGGTCAGGCCTCCATCGCAGCCAGTCTGGGTTATTGCGGCAAGGTGGGGCTGTTTATGGGGATGACCGTCATACTTCAGGCTGCGCGGATCGAGTTCGCCTGGGCGGTCATGGCGTGCATTTTCATGGCGGATTACGTTCTGGCTCAGGGCTGTTCAACGCAATCGCCAGCCTGGGCGATCCTGTGCCTCGCACTGGCTGCGGGCCTCACGATACTTGCACTCCCTGTTGCGGAACGTTTGGCGCAGGCGGGCTTTCCGGCCCGGATGCGCGCAGCCGTTCTGTCGCGACGTCGTTTCGACCCACGCTCAGGCCTGACCGAGCGAATGATGCTGGCACTGCCGCCGGTCCTGCGGCTGCAATGTCGTTGCCTGTGCGAAAAAGGGAGTGGTGTTTACGGGGCGCTTATGATGGCGTCTGTCCTTCCGTTCGCGCTCTGGGCACTGCTGCGTGGTTTTGCCTATGACAGCCGCGCACTCCCGGTCGAGATCGTTGGAATGGGTCTGGCATCGCAACTCAGTCTTGTGCCCTTCGCTGCGCTTGAGCGCGCCCATGCCCGTGCAGCGTCATTTACCCGCACATGGCCTCTGCCACGTGGCTTCTGGTGGCGCCGCGATCTGATGCTGGTTCTCGGTGGTTTCGTGCCGCTCGGTGTCCTGTTCCTGTTGCCGCTTTATCTACATGGGCGGCTGGCTCTGTCACAGGTTCTGGTCGTTCTGCTCTTATATACTGTGTTGATTGCCACCCTCAGGGCGACGCTGGTCATCGACTCACGTTGGCGAGCCATGGCGACACTTTCTCTGGCCGCCTTATGGGTCGGCTCGATTCTGAAAATGTACATGCCATGACAGAAAAAATGCCCCGTTCCGCATCGGTGTCCAGTCTCTTCTGTTCGGGAGTGGACGTCGCCTATGCCCGTCGACCCGTCCTTCGCGATGTCTCGCTCGCGCTCGGAAAGGGCGTGCATGGACTGTGGGGCGCGAATGGTTCGGGCAAGTCGACCCTGCTTCGGGTCCTGTCCGGTGCTGCCCGCCCCGATCGTGGCGTGGTGTCGATCGCCGGGCATGACCTGGAGCGCGATCCTGTGGCGGCGCGGGCAAGGCTGGCCTACGTGCCCGACGAGGCGCCTCTTTATCCGTTCATGACAGGTCATGATCTGATGGCGCTCTGTGCCTGGGCGCGCAAGGCACCGGCCTTGTCGCCTGACCTGATCGACGGGTTCGGCCTCACCCCTCATATGAACAAGCGCTATGACGCGCTTTCCCTTGGTACCAGACGCAAGATGCTGATCGTCTCAGCCTTTATCGGTGCGCCGGATGTGATTCTGATGGATGAGCCGGGCAATGGGCTCGATGCGGCGTCGCATGATTTTTTCACGGCGCTGCTTCGCGGAACAGGGAAGCAAGCCTGCGTTCTGATCTCGACCCATCACGCCTCGTTTCTCGAAGCGCTGGGCGCGACAACCATCGCCATGACAACTCTGGGGACCGCCTGACCCCGAGGCTTAGGGATCAGGCGATCTTTTGCGTTTCGTCAGTGATAGGTGACCGGGCGCGCGCTGGCGATCTGCTGTTCGTCCGCAAAGCGCGGCCATTGTGCATGCGCCAGCGCATGAAGCGACGGAGCAGGAAGCCCTAGCTTGTCTGCATAGATCCAGAGATAGGCAAAGGCATGATGCACGTAATCGCGCGTCTCGCCATTGGGCAGGAGCTCCATGAACAGAAGCGGATCATGCGTCATTTCCGACTCATGCGGTGTTCCGCTCTCCCAGCGCGCAATGGCACCGGGGCCTGCATTATAGGAGGCGAGCGTATGGATCAGATCGCCGCCCTTGGGTGCGTCTTCCGAACGTTCCGAGAGCCCTGCAAGATACTGCACATATAGCTGGCCGATCTCGAGATTGACGGCCGGGTTATGCAGTCGCCCCACCATATCGGGCGGCACGTTGATGACGGCCACACCATGGGCATCGAATGTCGGTTTGGGACCGCTGACGAAGCTCGCCGTCAGGGGGCGTATCTGCATCAGGCCGTGAGCCCCGGCACTGGACGATGCCTTGGGATCGAAATTCGATTCGAGACGTGTCAGGGCATAGACGAGAGCGGGGTCCATCCTGAAGCCGTGACGGGGTGCAAGCTGTGGCGTCGGGAAACCGGCCAGATGGGCGGGGCGACCGTCTCGCGATCCGAGAATGGTCGCAATCTGTTCGGACAGGTCGTGCAGACCGGCCGCTGCCGCTACAAGCTGTACCGAATGGCAGAGTGCCGTGTCCGACGCGATATCGGGCCACATGCGACGCAGCAGGGCTTCGGCACGGGCTGTCTCCCCGATCTGGAGCAGGGCGAAAAGGCGACGGCCCTGCGGGGTCGCGGCCACGGCCTCTATATCGATCTCGCCCATGACCGGAATCGGGTTCTGCAGGGCGGTTTCGTCATCGGAGAGCAGGGCGTCGCGGGAGAAACCCTGTGCGGTAGAGGGTGGGTTTTTCTCGTTCCCGTCGTCGCTTTCACGACCGGCGTGATGAAGCCCGAGCATCTGTCTGGCGAGGATGCCATAGAATGTGCCGGGCTCTGCGGCAGCGCGCTGAAGCCATGAGGTGGTCAGGGTGGAGGGATTGCCGATATGACGATGGGCACGCGCAGCCCAGTAAGCGCTTGCGGCGCGCACGTCATTGGTGGTCGTCCGCGCGCGCGATGCCTGCTCGAAAAACGAGGAGGCATCATGGAACGCGCCCTGTCGCCATGCGGCCAGACCGGCCACATAGCCTGCATAGCCAAGCTGGCGCTCGCTCTGGACAAAACCGTTGCGTGCAGTCTGAAGCGCAAACGCGGTCTCGCCCGCGCTCAGCATGCCCAGAGCAATCTCGGCCTTGAGCTGCCCGGCATAGAGCGGCGTCATGCCCGGTGTGGCGTCGATCAGCCTGACGGCGCTCTGCCCGCCCTTGATCCCCCATGAAATGCGCTCATTGACGGTGCGGTCGAGCAGGGGATTACGGTTGAGCTGGCGCGATAGCGGGTCTGTCGTAGCGACCGTTGCGCTCTGCGTCGTGTCGGAAGGCGCAAGAGGGGAGGGGAAATTCTGCTGGGCCACGCTGCCTTTCGGGCTGAGCGAGACAAGCAGGGACTGGATGGCGCTGGCATCGGCCAGGCTGGAAAAGGTCTTGAGCCACAGACGCAGCTGCACGGGCTGGGGATGATAGGCAGGGTTCAGATAACGCTCTGCCAGCAGATCACCCATCAGGATGCTCTCATGGGCAGCGCGTGACCGCGCTATGGCGGTGTCGAAATCACCCGCGCGCTGGGCGCGGAAAGCCTCTTTCAGAAGCGCAGCATCTGAAGCGGAAAGGGGATGGGGAAAACCATTCGAACCCCCAGACATGGAAGATCGCGGCGTTGCAAACGCCGTCTCCTCGCTCTGGGCATTGTCATGATCGGCAGGGTTAAGCGTCGGTTTGCTTTCCTGGGCACGAAGCGGATTGAACGTCGCTCCCGCCACAAGCATCGCGCACAGCATAAAAGCACGGGCGCTATTACTCGACGCGAAATAAGAAATTCCTCGCATGGTGAGGAGGCTCGTAGCCGCTCTTGCCTATCAAAGCAAGAGTTGCCAAAAGGTCACACCAGAGGAGTTCGCTATTCTAAGATCGTTTCCTGAATTCTACCAGAGGGATGCGGACAAAAACCGGCGTTTTTTCAGGTAAAAATCAATTTTTTTTATTAAGCCCCTGCAACTCACTGTGTCAGACGTCGGCACTCAAGGTTTCCGCAAGAAAAACGAGGTCTTTCCACATTTCCCGACGGGCTCTTGCACTGGTCAGGATCTGTTGCGGATGTTGCAGGGCAAGGGCCTCGACAGTCGCGCCATTATCGAGTCGCACAGCAGCCCATTTGCCCCTTGAGCGGGCGACGCTGGCCTGCTCGTCAACCAGAATACGCAAGGCAGTCGGTCCGAAGAGCAAAAGCCGCTTCGGCTGGGCCTTGGCGATGACGGCATTGAGCAGGGCGCGGCATTCGCGTCCCTCGATCAGTGACACCGCCCGCCCGCCCGGAGGACGCCATGGCAGCGCAGGGCTTTGGGAGAGCGAATCGCGTGTCAGGCCGATGCTCGGCAGAATGAGGTCGAGCAGTTTGCCGGTTTCTCCGGCAAATACCTCGCCGGAGCGGTCCTCATCCGCATCGGGGGCATCGCTGATCAGCATGAGATCCGCCCCTTCAACGAGTCTGGGCCGTACGCTTGTCGAGGCGGTGCGCGCCAGAGCGCAATCGGGAAAGGTCTCGACACCCCAGAGCGGTGCCGTCTGCGGGTCGACCATGGCCGGTCGCACGGTGCTGGCAGGTGACGGGCGGGCCGGGGGCCTGTTACCCTGGCTATCCCTGGCGGAGGCATTCTCGCGGCCGGACATGCGGCCGGACGCCCGCGTTCCTGCAACGGTGCCTATAGACGCTGGCCGGTCCAGACGCTGCGGGGGCGTTTCATCGAGGAGGCAATCCACCCCCCATTCCCGGTACAGGTCCAGCAGGGCGAGAATCTCGGATCGGTCCTGTCCGGACTGGCAAATGGACATGATCTCTTATCAGTTTGGTGTCTGCTCACGTTCAGTCTAGATTGTCGCACGATGCAAACCAAGCGCTCTCCGTTCCGGCTCGTCATTCTTGCGGGTCTTGCCGCTGCCTCCGGCACTTTTGCCCCCAGCGCGTTTGCCGCGGGCCCGCACGACAATGTCATTGCGCTCAAGGCGCCGGCCCAATCGCTGACCGGAAGCCTTCTGGGCAGTATCGTGGCCGTTCAGCGCAATAACATCTCCGATGCGTCGCAGGCTCTCTATGATGCGGTTATGCTGGGATATCGCGATCCCGGCTTTACGCTCATGGCCCTGCGTTACAATGCGATGGATAGCGGCCCCGAAGCCGCTTCGCATGCGCTTGCCCTTGCCCGCCTTCTGCCCAGGGAGAGTCTGGCCCGTATCGTTCTGGGCACAGCCGCTTTTCGCGATCGTCGCTGGAAAGAGGCAGAGGGGTTGTTCGCCCTGCATGGAAAATCGCCTCAGGGCTTCCTGCGCCTTGCGGGGCAGGGGCTTCTGGACTGGTGCCGCTACGGCGCATCGCCTTCACAGGGCGACGAGGACAATGCCGTCGCCTCCCTCTCCGACCCTGTGGCCTATCTGGCCCTGCTGCAACAGGCGCGTATTGCCTCGTTGCGTGACGAGGCAAGCACAGACAGCCTGTTTGCGCGGCTCGATGCCGGTGCGGGCTCCGTACCGCCTCTGCTGCGTGTGCTCACGCTTCAGTTCGAAGCCGACTGGCTGGCTTATCGCCATCATGAAGGCGAGGCATCGAAGCGTCTCCATGCCGTTGGTGCCATGCTGCCTGCCTTCCAGCTTGTGTCGTCACGCCTGAAGCCCCAGAAGCTTGGCGAGGTGACGCCCGCCCAGGGTCTTGCCGAATTCTATATCGGCATCACCACCCTGCTTGGCGATACGGGCGCACATGACCGTCATGCCGGATCGCCGGATCAGGGGAGCGATCAGGGCGAGGACTCGGCTGACAGCGCCGGAGACTCCCAGGCCGATGACAAGCTGAAAGACGTGCGCCAGCTCAAAATCTTGCTGCTGCGTCAGGCCCTGTTCCTGCGCCCCGATCTGACACTCGCCAAAATCCTGCTCGCCGAGGAACTGCGTAATGACGGGCAGCTCGACATGGCACAGGCGGCTCTCGATGGCGTGGCGGATGACGATCCACTCGCACCGCTTTCCGATCATGCGCAGGCCCAGATCGCTCTCAAGCGGCACGATCTGAAGGCAGCGCTCCATGCGCTCGAACGCGTCAGCAGGGCCAATCCGGACAACCCCGATATTCTCAACGAGCTGGGGGCGACGCAGGATCAGCTCGGTCTGTCACAGGAAGCTGTCGAGACCTATACGCGTGCTCTCAACCATGTCAGCGTCATGGAAGCACGCGTCTGGCCTTTGCTGCTGGGACGCGCCATTGCATGGGATCATCTCAAACGTCGTGACAAGGCACAGGCCGATCTCGATCGCGCCCTCGCTCTTGCACCGTCAGAGCCCGTATTGCTCAATTATGCGGGCTATTCCGATGTCGAGCACGGCGAACGCCCCGAACAGGCTCTTTTGCTGCTGCGCCACGCCATGGATCTTGCCCCTGACGATGCCGAGATACGAGACAGCTACGCCTGGGCGTTGCTCAAGCAGAATGGCGATCTCGCCCAGGCGTTGCCGCTGCTGCTTTCCGCCGTGAATGCAGCACCCGGTGACGCCGAAATCGCTTATCATCTCGGCGTGGCATACTGGTATCAGGGACGTCAGCTCGAAGCGCGCGACCAGTGGGATCAGGCGCTGAACAACAAGCCGGAACCCGAGACGAAAGCGCTTATCGAGGCGGCGCTTGCGCGCGGACCCGACTTGCCTGTTATGCGTGGACGCCCCATTCCCGCACCGCGCTGAAACAATGCGGTTTTTCGTACCGAGCGTGACCTATCCGAAATAAAGACCCTGAAAAGACAATGATACAGCCTTCCAGTGCAGCCAGCCCAAGTTCTACAAGCCAGTGTTTGACGAGCCAGCGTTCGGCAAATCGGTGTGCAGCCGGAATGCAGGGTAACGGACAATGAGCCCGGATAACGCGCTGGCAAATCACTCTGAGGCCCGTCATTCAGAGGTCCGTCACTCACTGGCACGCGCCAAGATCAACCTGTTCCTGCATATCACGGCGCGGCGCGATAACGGATATCACGAGCTGGACTCACTGGCGGTCTTTGCCGACACGGCGGATCGTCTGGCGCTTGTCGGGCAGGCAGAGCCGGGTGCCCCCATGGCGCTGGGCATTGACGGGCCTTTCAGTGAAGGGCTCGATGCCGGTAGCGATAATCTGGTGTTGCGTGCGGCTGCAGCCCTGCGTGACGCGGCATCCCTGCCGCAAACCGTGCCGAACTGGCACATGCGCCTGACCAAGAATCTGCCCGTTGCCTCGGGTATCGGCGGTGGATCGGCCGATGCTGCTGCGGCTTTGCGTCTGCTTGCCGACGCCTGGGACTGCAAGGGGATCGATCTGGCCCCCATCGCTGCCGGTCTCGGTGCCGATGTGCCGGTTTGTCTGGCCCAGACGACCCAGCGCATGCAGGGCATCGGCGAGCGTCTTGTGACGCCTCCCCGTATGCCACGTTGCGCCATGGTACTGGTCAATCCAGGCATTGCCGTGCCGACCCCCGCCGTCTTCCGGGCATGGAAGGAGTCGCAGGCGGGTTTCCGTCCTGCCGCCTCCCTGCCGGTTTCGTGGCCGGATGTCGGTGCCCTGGTCGAAACGTTGCGTACCACCGCAAACGATCTCCAGCCGCCCGCAATAGCCCTGTATCCGGTCATAGGAGACGTGTTGCAGGCGCTCTCGGCTTCCGAGCACTGTCTGTTTGCGCGTATGAGCGGTTCAGGTGCGACCTGTTTCGGTCTCTATGCTAGTGTCGAAGAAGCGCGTCAGGTGCTTGCCGGCCTGCGCGCACGTGGCTGGTGGGCCGAAGCAGGGTGGATCCATACAGCACAGGACTGATCTTAAACCCCGGAAAGAGGAAGATCGATATCATGGGTGCGAGAATGCAGGTCATCCAGAAAGAGGATGGTACAGGTGCAACCTTGCGTTTCCTTGAAGGAAGCGGTCTCGATGGTGAAATCGATCTGACGCTCGATCAGCTCAGCCAGCTGATCGCCAATCTGGGGCGGGTCCGTTACGCCATGACGGCGGCACAGCCACAGCCTTCCATAGGCAATGCGCCTTTTCTACCCGTTTACAGCACCAACTGGGCCCTGCAGATCGATGCCCTGACGGAGGGGTCTACTCTGGCTTTCCAGCATCCGGCTTTCGGTCCTGTCGGCGTGGTTTTCGGCCCTGAGGATTCGGAAAAACTGATCAAGGGGCTGAAGCAGCATCGCGCCCTTATGGCCGTCAAGACGAGCCGCCGCCCGAGCTAGAGCGGGGTCACACGATTGCGGTGCTCGACCCCCGCGCGGCCTTCCTGTGCGGTAGACGGTATCCGGAACACGAGACTCCGGATATGCCAAGCAATGCAGATACGACGTAGCGCGCAATCGTTGCGTCGGGCGCTTGTCAGGATTTTCTGGACAGCTTGCGCCAGACGGCAACCAGCGCCGCCACGGCCAATACGCCCGTTCCAAGGCCGATCCGCCGTGGAATGGTCAGGAGAAGCGGCTTGCGTCCCTGCTCGCGAAGCGGAACCCCCTCATAGGGCCCATGGGCGGCATAGGCTCCACCGATGCTTTCGAAAAGCGAATCGGCCTCTTCTTCGGCGACACCTGAGGCAAACTGCGCCTTGAATCCCTTTTTCGCCAGAGCGCGATCGCGCAGGGAAGGGGCAAGACCGTTGATGAGGCTCGGCAGGATGGAAGATGCCCCGACCCAGATATCGCGATGATGGCCCAGAACCGCCTGACAGATCGCATGAGCGGCAATTTCCGGCTCGTAAATGCGCCCGGCGGGTTTGAGCGCATGACCTGACAGATTACGGGCCCAGCCAAGGCGTGGCGTGTTGATGGAGGGGAGATGCACCACTGTCAGATCGATATGATCGGACAGGGCACGTATCTCGGGGCGTACGCTGTCGCAAAAGGCGCTGATCGCAGCATGGGCGCCGTTTACTGCTGCCTGCAGAGGCAGACCGCGCAGAGGATGCGCCAGTCCCAGATTGACGATTGTGCCGCTTCCACGACGACGCATGCAGGACAGGGCGGCCTGTGTGCCGAAAACCGATCCGAGATAGGTCACATCGGTGACGCGACGCAGTGTCTGGGCATCGAGCGAGAGGACGGGCCCGATGGCCGTGACACCCGCCGCATTGATCCATACCGTGATCGGCCCGAGCTTGCGTTCGATCGTCTCTGCAGCCGAGGCCAGGGCTGCGGCATCGGAGACATCCACACTCAGGGTCAGTGTGCGTATTCCGCTGCTTTCGAGTTCGGCGGCAGCATCGTTGAGCCTTTGTGTATTGCGGCCGATAAGCGCGATGTCGAAGCCGTAAGAGGCCAGCATACGGACGGTCGCGCGCCCGATACCGGCTCCGGCGCCTGTGACGACGGCAATCTGGTTGGGCATGGCAATCATCCTCACACGGTCTACAAAAGAGTGACTGCCAGAATGCCAGCGATGATGAGAAAGAGAAAGCCTGCCATCACAAGCGTCAGGCGACGCTCGATGAAATCGCGTATGGGGGCGCCGTAGAACCAGAGCAGCGTGGCCACCAGAAAGAACCGCGCGCCGCGCGTGACGAGACTGGCTGCAATAAAGGGCAGAATGGCAAAATGCGCTGCACCTGCGGCGATGGTGACGATCTTGAACGGTATGGGCGTCAGCCCCTTGAGCAGAATAATGGCCACGCCATACTGGCGGAACTTCTCCTGCATGACCGCAAGCGTATGCTCGGCATGATAGAAGTGCACGATCGGCAGGGCCACATGCTGGAGCAGCATTGCGCCGATCACCCAGCCCAGCATGGCACCGCATACGGACCCGATCGTGCAGATGCCCGCCAGTACGAAAGCGCGCTCGCGTGCTGCGAGGATCATCGGGATCAGCATCAGATCGACAGGGACGGGAAAGAAGGAGGCTTCTGCAAAGGCGACGGCGAACAGCCACCAGCCCGCATGAGGGGATGCCGCCAGAGTGAGCATGCGTCGATAGAGCGGCTGGAACACGTCGGACCTCCAGGGTGAGCAGAGCGGTCTGAATGACCGATGTCCGGGGTTATGTCGAGCGTGGCGCCCAGAGAATGACTGCAGCGCCCGCAAGGCAGATCGCGGCCCCCAGAATATCCCAGCGATCAGGGCTGCGCCCTTCTACGGTCTTCATCCAGATCAGCGAGGCAGTAATGTAAATGCCTCCATAAGCGGCAAAAGCACGACCCGCGCTATCGCTGTCGATACGCGTGAGAAGCAGGGCGAAAGCCAGAAGACTGAGCGCGCCGGGCACGATCCAGAACACGGAGCCGCCCGATCTGAGCCATGTCCAGAAAGCGAAGCAGCCCGCGATCTCGGCGAAAGCGGCTCCTGTATAGAAAAGGAATGGGGTCATGGGGATCGCAAGCCGGGGGAACGCAGTCAGCGCGAAAGCGGTTGCTGAACTGCGCAAGGTGCTTCTTTTTCCACGCTTCAGGTGCAGGGAGCAAGCGTGCAGGCCGTGCCAAAGCATCTCGTATTCGGTGATTGATTTATCGCGGGTTCTATATAAAACACATAAAAATCGTTGAATCTTATGCATGATGATCGAATAACGAAAAAAAATCGTTCAATTCGGCTCGTCTGTCTCTGGTCGGATCATCACCCTATGTCTTTCTCATCGCTATCGCGTCGTTCGGTCCTGTCCTCGCTTGTCGCCCTGCCTCTGACCTGTGGCATGCGGTCTGCCCGTGCTGCAGACAAGACCATTCGCGTCGGGATCATGGCAGGCGAGGATGAGGATATCTGGCGTCTTGTCAGCCAGAATGCGCAGAAAGACGGGCTGACGCTCAGGATCGTCACCTTCTCGGATTATTCGACGCCGGATGAGGCTCTGGCCTCGCACGATCTCGATGCCAATTCCTTTCAGCATATGCCTTTCCTCAAGGCCCAGTGCGAAGGGCACGGCTATAAAATCTCGCCGGTCGGCAATACCTATGTTGCGCCTATCGGGCTGTATTCGCGCAAGTGGAAGACACTCGCCACGCTCCCCAAGGGCGCCGTGATCGGCGTGCCGAACGATCCCAGCAATGAGGGGCGTGCACTTCTGCTGCTTCAGTCGCTCGGTTTCATCAAGCTCTCGCCTTCAGCAGGACTGCTGCCGACGCCTCTCGATATCGTCGAAAATCCGCATGATTTCTCCATACGCGAGCTCGATGCCGGTGTGGTCGGTCGCGCCCTGCCGGATCTCGATGCTGCCGTGATCAATACGGACTGGGCGCATAAGGCGGGCGTGGATGTGGTACGTGAGCGTCTTGCCCGCGAAGGTGTCGAGAACAATCCCTATATCTGCGTGATTGCCGTCAATACCGACGATGTGCAGGCACCCTGGGTCAAGCCGCTGGTCAAGGCCTATCAGCAGCCGAACATCCGTCAGGCGCTGATCGATGTCTACGCCAATACTGTGATCCCTGCCTTTTCATGACACTGCTCGATGTATCGGGTCTGTATTGCCGTTTCGGCGGTCAGACCGCTCTGCACGATATCAGTTTTCAGGTCGACAAGGGTGAGATCGTTGGGGTGATCGGCAGCTCGGGGGCGGGTAAATCCACGCTTCTGCGCTGCCTGTGCGCGCTCGAGCGCCCGTCGGAAGGGCGTATTCTGCTCGATGGCGCCGATCTTGCCACCCTGCCCGAAAGCGATCTGGTTGCGGTGCGACGCAAGGTCGGACTGGTTTTCCAGCATTTCAACCTGCTTTCATCGCGTACGGCTGCCGGGAATATCGCCCTCCCTCTCGAAATCGCCGGATGGCCAAGAGCCAGAATCACGGCGCGGGTGGAAGAACTGCTGACACTGGTCGGGCTCGCAGGCCATGGTCACAAACGCCCGTCCGAACTTTCGGGCGGACAGAAGCAGCGCGTCGGTATTGCACGTGCCATCGCCAATTCGCCATCGCTGCTTTTATGCGACGAAGCGACATCCGCTCTCGACCCCCATACGACAGCGTCCATCCTCGAACTTCTTGCCGAGATCAATCGCACGCTCGGCCTGACGATCATTCTGATCACCCATGAAATGGAGGTTGTCCGCCGTTTCGCCCATCGCGTTCTGGTTCTCGATCATGGTGCGCTGATCGAGAACGGCACCATGGCCACACTCATGCGCGACAGCCGCGGCGATATACGCCTCGAGCGCCTTCTGGCCGATATTCGTCCGAGCCTGCCCGATCCGGTAAGGCAGAAACTCGTGGCCGATCCGCAGCCTGGATACGACACCCTGCTGCGCGTCGTTCTCGGCGCCAGGGCTGCAAGCACACCGTTCCTGTCCATCCTGACACGTCGTTTCGATCAGGATGTGACCCTTGTGCAAGGCGGGGCGATCGATTGCGGTGGCGAGGTCCTGAGCGACATGATCCTGGGTTTTTCAGCCCCGTTGAGCCCGGCACTCAGCGTTTTTCTCGACCAGCAGGCCCATCTGACGGAGATACTCGGTTATGTACCGGCTGATCGGTAAACTCATTTTCGATTCCACCCTGCAAACGGTGGAAATGGTCGCTGCCTCGACCCTGGTCGCCCTGCTGTTCGGCCTGCCGCTGGCTGTGCTGATGATCGCCACGCGGCGCAGGGATCTCTACGATCTGCCATGGCTCGGCTACCCCATCGGCTGGCTGATCGATGCAATCAGGGCCATTCCGTTCATTATTCTTCTGGTTCTGCTCATTCCGGTGGCCCGTTTCATTGCGGGCACATCTCTGGGCACGATGGCGGCTATCGTGCCGCTCTCCATCGCGGCCATTCCCTATTACGCCCGTATCGCTGAAATCTCGCTTCAGGAAATCGAGCCGGGTCTGATCGAGGCCGTGCGCGTCATGGGGGGCACACGCTGGATGGTCATCCGTTATGTGCTGATCCCCGAAGCGCTTCCGGGTCTGTTATCGGGCCTGACCGTGACGGCTATTACCCTCGTAGGGGCTTCGGCCATGGCCGGAGCGATCGGCGCAGGAGGGCTGGGCGATCTGGCCATCCGTTACGGCTATCAGCGGTTCAACACGACGATCATGCTGGCTGTCGTTGCCGTGCTGATCCTTCTGGTGGGGCTGATCCAGGGGGCCGGTACGCTGGCTGTGCGTATCGTCCGGCGCTGAGGCCGGGCGACGCCCGGCCCTGTCACAGGGGGAGTATGACGCTTGCGCGCAGGCCGCCTTCGGGGCGGTTGGCCAGCGTCACATCGCCGCCCTGACCGCGTACGGTCGAACGGGCAATGGCGAGACCCAGGCCTGTTCCCCCCGTTTCGCGGTTGCGACTGGTCTCGGCGCGGACGAAGGGTTCGAACATGCGTTCGAGGTCTTCCTGCGGCAGGCCGGGGCCGCTGTCATCGATGCGAATGCAGATAGTCTTTTCCTGACCCGGCGCACGGGTAAAGGCCACGCTGATCGAGACGGAGCCACCGTATTTGAGCGCATTCATGACGAGATTGGTAAGAGCACGTTTGAGAGAGAGAGAGCGTGCCTTGATCCTGATTGCGGTTTCGGGCTCTTCATAACTGATCTGATCGGCCAGATCGGGGCGTGCCTCGGCTGCCTCATCGGCGATGGTTTGCAGCAATGCGCCCAGATCGAGCGTCGTCATGGGCTCCTGTGCCGAGCTGTCCCGACCGAAAGCGAGGGTCGCGGCGACCATGCTTTCCATCTCATCGAGGTCGGCCAGAAACTTGTCGCGCAATTCGTCATCGTCGATGAATTCAGCGCGGAGTTTCAGACGTGTGATGGGCGTGCGCAGATCGTGGCCGATGGCGGTGAGCATGAGCGTGCGGTCTGTCACGAAACGTCTGATACGGGCCGCCATGGTGTTGAACGCCAGGGCTGCCTTGCGAATTTCCGTAGGTCCCGATTCGGGCAGGGGTTGCGCATTGACGTCACGCCCCAGCGCCGTTGCGGCGTTGGCGAGTGTGGCCACGGGGGCGATCAGGCGGTGAGACCCCCAGAGAATGAGCCCGCCCCCGCAAATCGTCATGAGTGCGAATGAAATCATGAACGTGGGCGAACCGAACGGATTGGGCGGCCGCACCGTGTAGCTGATATCCAGCCAGCGATGATCGTCCGGCATCTGGAGCGACATTGCATAATGACGTGTGCCGGGCTTGTGACCGATAATCATGCGCTGGGGGCGCAGGCGTGGCGGCAGCATGCCCATACCGGCAAGAACCGGAGGCATGAAGGCCGCCATGCGATGTTCCTCACCCGGAGGGGCATCGAAGCCACCGGAAGGCGGTGGGCCGTTCGCGAATGGAAACGGGGGATGACCTTCACCGCCGCCCATTTCGCCGGGAGGCAAAAAGCCACCTTCTTCCTGCATGCCGGGGGGAGGGCCGCCGCGCATCATGGGGTTGAGGCCGAGTGGTATGGGGATGAAAGCGCCCGGCAGATGGGTGTCGGGCTTGCTGTCGAGAACGATCTTGAAGTTCGAGGGCGTTTCGATGGCAGCAAGACCCGCCTCACGATCGGCAGGCGGGAGTTCGACCAGCGTGTGATAGATCGAAAAGGCGTGATGCTCGTTTTCGTGCATTTCGGCACGGTCGGCAATGTTCAGGTGATCGAGGGCATGAATGGTCAGACCGGCAGCCTGAACCACGCACAGCCCGGCAATCAGCAGCAGATTGGTGCGCGCCCGAAGCGAGCGCGGCAGAAGGCGAATCACAGCGTCAGAGGCGTTCGACATCGGCGGCGAGAACATAGCCGCCCCCGCGAACCGTCTTGATCATCTGAGCATTGCGCCCGTCATCTTCCAGCTTGCGACGCAGACGGCTCACGGCCACGTCTATGGCACGATCGAACGGACCGGCCTGACGACCGCGCAGCATTTCCAGCAGCATGTCACGCGTCAGCACGCGATTGGCGCGTTCGAGAAAGGCCAGAAGCATATCGTATTCGCCACCCGTCAGCGGCACCTCGGCCCCGTCGGGGTTGAGCAGGCGACGGCGGGCCGGTTCGAGCGTCCAGCCCGAAAAGCGTATCATGCGTGAATCGGCTGAGAGCTTCTTGTCCGAACTGTCGGCCGTGCGGCGAAGCACGGCACGGATACGGGCCAGCAATTCACGCGGATTGAAGGGCTTGGCCACGTAGTCATCCGCACCGAATTCGAGCCCGATGATACGGTCCGTCTCATCGCTCATGGCTGTCAGCATGATGATGGGCACATTGTCCTGACTGCGCAGCCAGCGTGCGATGTCGAGCCCGCTTTCACCGGGGAGCATCAGATCCAGCACCACAAGCTGATAGTGACCGGCTGCCCAGGCACGACGGGCTTCACGCCCGTCGCGGGCGGCTGTCACCCGGAAATGGTTGCGTTCGAGAAAGCGGCAGAGAAGCTCGCGTATCTCGCGGTCGTCATCAACGATGAGAAGGTGCGGGGTCGTATCCATGAATGTAACATTGGTCCGAATCGATCCGGCCTCACAAGAGGCTGTTTCATTCCGTCACAACTTGCGAAAACCCGTCTCAATCGAGCCAGGGGGGTGTCGGCAGGTTTTTTGCCCGCAGGAATTCAGGATTGAAGATCTTGGACTGGTAGCGTGCGCCGCCATCGCAGAGGATTGTTACAATCCGATGCCCCGGACCGAGGCGTTTTGCCACGCGAATCGCTGCCGCCACGTTGATACCTGCTGAGCCGCCGAGGGAAATCCCCTCGCGATCCTGAAGCGAGAAGATCTGCTCCAGGGCTTCGGCATCGGGAATGCGCTCGGCATCGTCTATGGTGACGCCTTCGAGATTTCCCGTCACACGCGACTGACCGATCCCTTCGGTAATCGAGCCGCCAGACACACTCAGATCGTTCGATTTGACCCAGCCATAAAGACCCGAGCCTTCCGGATCGGCCAGAACGATTTCGGGGCGCTTGCGCCCTGCCTTGTCGGCAAGATCGCCAAGTCCGAGGGCGACGCCTGCCAGCGTGCCGCCCGTACCGCAGGCACAGGTAAAGGCATCGATCTGCCCGTCGAGCTGATGCCAGATCTCGGCAGCGGTAGTGGCGCGATGACCCTCACGATTGGCGGTGTTGTCGAACTGGTTGGCCCAGACGGCATTGTCGGTTTCCTCGGCAATGCGGCGTGAGACATGCACGTAATTGCCCGGATCGCGGAACGGCTTGGCAGGCACCAGGCGCAGATCGGCACCGATCATGCGCAGGAAATCGATTTTTTCGCGGCTCTGCGTTTCAGGCATGACGATGATGGTGCGATAGCCGCGCGCCTTGGCCACCAGAGTCAGACCGATACCCGTATTGCCTGCCGTGCCTTCCACGATCACGCCGCCCGGCTTCAGAACGCCGCGTTTTTCGGCATCGAGAATAATGGCGAGCGCCGCACGATCCTTGACCGAACCACCGGCATTCATGAATTCGGCCTTGCCATAGATCTCGCAGCCCGTGGCCTCCGAGGCCAGCTTCAGCCTGATCAGGGGCGTCCCGCCAATGGCGCCGATCATGCCCTCCGACGGATGTTGCCAACCCGGGATAGTACCCCCCGGGACGGTGGCGGTTGCGTGTGAGGGTGTCATGTTCTGCGTGGTCATCTGCATTCCATCCTATACGTCTGCGGTTTGAGAGTTTAACGTCGCGACATGTAAAATAAATGAGGAAAAACGATGGTCGACTGTATTTCAGCGCGTGCTGCCTGGGAACGTCTCGAAGCGGACAGGGATGCCGTTCTGATCGATGTACGTACGCCCAGTGAATGGCAATCGGTCGGGCTGCCCGACCTGTCACCCATCGGCAAGGATGTCAGAACGCTGAGCTGGGACCCGTACGACGCCAATGGCTTTGCTGTGGCATTGCGCGAGCTGGTGCCGTCGCTCCAGACCCCGGTCCTGTTCCTGTGCCGTTCCGGCGTGCGGTCGCATCAGACGGCCGAACTTGCTGCCCATCTGGGTTATGTCGAGAGCGTGAACGTGGTCGAGGGGTATGAGGGTCAGCCCGATCCGAGCGGACAGCGTGGCCGTGTCTGCGGCTGGCAGTTCGAGAATCTGCCGTCGCTTTTCCCCGGCTGACGCCCGGTGTCCCAGCCGTTTCCCGACGCCTTATCCGGGACATGGCTGAATGATCGGACAGAACGATCAGGCCGATCTGCCGCGTGACGCGCGCCCGGACCTGTTGCCAGCGCGTCGTCTTCGGAAATCCGCGTCAGAAACCTGCGCGATGCAGTGCGTCGCGCAGGGTTTCCGCCTGACGGGTAATATGCTGCGGCGTCACCTCATCCAGATGTGGAATTTCGGCCAGCACGGGAACGCGCCCGAAATGTGCGATGGCAGCACGATTGGCTGGGTTGGGCGTGCCGCTCATGACTACACCGGCAATGGCCATGTTGCGCTGCCGGAGTGCCTCGATACTGAGCAGGGTGTGATTGATCGTTCCCAATCCGCTACGACAGACGAGAATGACAGGCAGATCGAGCGTGGCTGCCCAGTCGACAAGCAGCGTGTCGCTATTGAGCGGCACCATCAGACCGCCAGCACCCTCGACAACCAGTGTTCGGTCGCTCTCTGGCAGGGTGAGTGCTGTCGGGTCGACCTCGCGTCCTTCCAGAGCTGCGGCATCCTGCGGCGAGAGCGGAGCAAGAAAAGCATAAGCCGGTGGGATCACGCGTGAAGAAGGCAGTTCGGCCAGGGTTGTGACGCTCGCCGTATCGCCGGCCTCGTCGCTGAGTCCGGTCTGGAAGGGTTTCCAGTACGTGGCATCGAGCGCTTTCGTGACGATTGCCGAAACCAGTGTCTTGCCGATACCGGTATCCGTGCCGGTCACGAAAACGCCACGTGTCCTGACGGCGCTGCCATAGGCGATCCGGTAATCCATCTCGTTGGTCATCCTGTCGAAATGCTGCATCACGCGGCGAAGCTGCGTCGATGTAAGAGCGCGGCTGCCCTCTCTGGGGGTGGTGGCTCCGATGGTTCTGAGATCCTGCAGAAAACGGCGTGCCGTTCCGACCGGATCGCGCTGCGTTTCGCCCTCCCAGATACCCCGTAACGAGGTCGGATAATCGGCCGAGAGCTGTGAAAGCGCGGGATAATCCGGAAAGCCGCAAGGCAGGCCTTCTGCCTCGCAGGCTTCGCGCCACTGGGCAAAGCTGCCCTGCGCCAGTGTGGTGACCTCAAGCCGGCCGCCCGGTGTCAGAAGATGGGCAAGACGGCGGAAGGCAGCAGCACGGTCATTGAACCACTGGATGCAGAAGCTGGAGCAGATGAGATCGAACGGTCCCGTCACCTCGGGATGCTCGGCATCCATCACATGATAGATCACGCCGGGCACGGCTTCGCGCGCACGCGCGATCATGCCCGGGGAAAGGTCGATGGCCGTTATCTCGGCATTGGGGAACAGCGCGCTCAGCTTGCGTGTCAGCGCGCCGGTGCCGCAGCCGAGTTCGAGAATGCGGGCAGGCGGCGCGGATGAGGCATAACGCTTGGCAATTCTATCGGCCAGCGCGGTCGCTGTACGGGCCTGTACCCTCGCGGCGCGATCGTAATCCCGCGCCAGATCGAAACAAGCCGCGATCGGGACCGAGCGGGATGAAGGTGGAGAGGACGGATTCAAGCGGCCTGCTCCAGCTTCGAGGCAACGAATGCGGCGCAGCCAGCAGGATCTGTCAGGGGCAGCAAATGTCCGCCATCGCACGCATGGTGTGTGGCATGCGGAAAGCTCGCCTCTGTCATGGCAGGAGAAAGGAGCGGGTCGTTTCGTCCGCTTATACAGGTGATTTCTGTCCCCCGCTCCAGGGCTGCCGATCTGGCATCGCTGTCGATCAGGCTGTCGAGACCTGCAAGCAAAGTAGAGACGTGAGGCGTTTCGCAGGGAATGAACGGGTCGAATTGCTGCCTGAACTGCCTGACGACCCCAACGGGATCGCGCATCAGGCGGGACTTCATACGGGCAAGAATGCGCAGCGGAATGCCTTGGGGATAGTCTTCCGCCTGACTGAACCGGGCAAAACCGTTGAAAGCCACAAGGCCGCGGCACAGGGGCGCGCGACCTGCAAGACAGGCTAGCGTTCCGGCAGAATGTGTGATGGCCAGATAGGGCGTATCGGGCAGGGTCAGCGAAACCGGTTTGCCCGTATAGCCGCATTCCACAAACATCGCCTCCGGCCGTCCCAGAGCGTCATGAAGCGGTGTCCAGAAGCTGGAATCGAAACTCCAGCCATGCATGAAAACGAGCTTCATGACCGGATCTGCTTCAGGGCTCCGGTCAGCGCATCGGCAAGCCGTTCGATATCGGCTTCGTCATGGCTTGCGCTCAGGGCGAGACGCAGCCGGGCAGAGCCTGCGGGCACGGTGGGGGGGCGTATGGCGACGGTCAGCAGGCCCTTCTGTTCCAGTGTTCTGGCCAGGGTGAGCGCCGTCGTCTCGTCGCCGATAATCACGGGCACGATCTGTGTGGTGGACTCTCCCGTATCGATACCGGCCTCGTGCAGTCTGCGACGAAGCAATGTCGCGTTCTGCCTCAATCCAAGACGCGCGGTTTCGAGCTCGGGCATGAGTTCAAGAGCGGCATCCATGGCCCCGAGCATGGGGGGCGAAGGGGCCGTACTGTAAATGAAGCCCGAGCAGGCTGTGACGATCCAGTCGCACAGGGCACGCGACCCCGCGATATAGGCGCCCATGCTGCCGAGCGCCTTGCTGAACGTGCCCATGATGAGATCGACGTCATGACCATGGGAGAGCCCGCGGCCATGCGGTCCGAGAACGCCAGTGGCATGCGCCTCATCGAGGTAGAAGAAAGCGTCGTAACGCCGTGCCAGAGCGCTCAGGGCCGCAATATCGGCCGTGTCGCCATCCATCGAGAAAACGCTCTCGGTGACGATGAAGCGCATGCCTGGCTGATCGGCATGGCGGTTGAGCAGGGAGTCGAGATGATCCAGATCGTTGTGACGAAACCGGATCTGTTTCACACCGGCCGCCGCACATCCATGATGCATGCTGGCATGATTGAGCTTGTCGGCAAAAACCAGAGGCGGCGCGCCGGTCTGTTCGCGTGCCAGACGGAACAGGGCGGGCAGAACGGCAGCATTGGCCTGCCAGCCCGAAGCGAACAGAAGAGCGGCTTCGGTCTTCTTGAATGCGGCAAGACGGGATTCGACCTGCTGATGCAGATCGAGCGTGCCGCTGACAAGACGTGAGGCTCTGGCCCCTGTTCCATGCTGCATGGCCCAGTCGGCAGCGCGCTCGCGCAGGAGCGGATGGCCAGAGAGACCGAGATAATCGTTCGACGAGAAGTCGAGCACTTCACGCCCCTGGCTCAGAACGGCATCGGGCGTGCGATGCAGGGTGCGCAGGGAACGACGCAGCGCGCGCGCGTCCAGATCGTGCAGGGCCTGTCGGAGAAGCGGGTCGAAACGCGTCATGCCCTGTCCCTGCCGTCGTGCTTGGGGGTTGTCAATTCGTCCAGAGCGGTGGCGCTGCGGGTCTGTCGTGTTCAGCGCGGCTGTTTGCAGGAACGACGATAGCCGCGACGGCCCAGAAAGCCGAGCAGGGGCAAAGTCAGATGCAGCAGGGGGGGCATGAGCATGCAGAGTTTGCCGAACACGCCATCCATGGCGGGCAGGAACCGCTCGCCTGTGCTGCGCTCGATCTGCGACACGACGGCTTTTGCCACTTTTTCCGGCGCGAGAGGCGTGCTGACATAGTTCAGGATCGAACCGCCTTCAGCCATTTCACGTGCCAGCATGTCCGTCTGTACCGCACCGGGAAACACCGACCCGACCCGTATGCCCGAAAAACGGAGTTCCTGAGCCAGCGACAGGGCAAAGCTGCGCAGCCCGGCCTTGGTGGCGGCGTAAACGGCGCTGCCTGCCAGAGGCATGACGGCCGCCATGGAATTGACGAACACGATACGGCCCGTTTCCCCGCCGGCCATGCGAGCCGATGAGGCCTGATGGCCCATAAGCGGCAGGAGATGGCGTGTCAGCAGGATCGGTGCGGCGAGATTGAGCGCGATCTGGGCATCGATGGCCGCGCCTGTCGCTTCGCTCATCGGCGAGGGGGTGATCGTTCCCGCGCAATGGATCACTGCGAAAATCCGGTCGGTTTTTTCGCGTATGCGCGCACAGGCCTGAGCCAGCGAGTCGGGTGAGGCGAGATTGCAGGGGATATGCAGGCACAATGCCGGATCGAGCGGCGGCGTCGAGCGGCACAGGGCAATCAGTCGATAACCGCGTGAAGCGAGATCCTGAGCAATCAGGGCGCCGATGCCACCCGATGCGCCAGTCAGCACAACCAGCTTCCGACCGTCATTATGAGACACAGCATGATCCTGTGGGGATGGCTGTGAGACAGCTGCAGAGGCAGGCCGTATAGGGGGGGAAACCGTCATGGCTCCTGTCTTAGCCTCGAATGAGGACATGAGACATGCGAATTCGGTTCGTTCGGATCTTTTTTAATCCTGGGCAGCCTCTCGTATGCGGAGAGGCCCGTATGCCCAGTGTCTGGTGCTGGCAGGAACAGGAAACGGCTTTTCCGGGAAGGCAGAAGGACTGCCTTCCCGATCATGAGGAACAATCTCAGTTCAGACGGCCGAGATTGCGGAAATCCTGCTTGGTCTTGTCAGACAGAGCCTTCATCTGGTCGCGCTGCGCTTTCTGATCGGCCTTGAACTGGTCGATGCGCTGGGTGCGTTCCTGCTTCAGATCGTTGATCTTGTTTTTCTGTTCGTCGATCTTGTTCTGGATCTTCTCGCGCTCACGTGCAGGCGCGTTAGTGTATTTGTCGCGCAGATCGTCGATCTTCTTCTGACGGGCCTGAGCGGCTTCCTGGTTCTTGTTCTGCCAGTTCTGCATGCGCTCGTTCATGCAGTTCTCTTTGTTGGCCAGACGGCCAATCATGGTGTTGTTTCCCGTACTGTTATTGCAGCCGGAAGTCTGCGCATGCGCCAACGGAGCCGAAACGAGTGCAGTCAGGGCCAGGGCGGGCAGAAAGCGTGTCTTGAACATGTGTCCTCTCGGTCAAATACTGTACGATGACAGTAGGAAACTTCAATGTGTCGAATATGCGGCGTGCCTGATCAACGATTATCGTGATTTCAGGCTTTGAATTGCCCGTATCCGTATTTTCTCCAGCAATTGACGGGCTGTCGGCAGGTCAAATTTGCGCGCCTGTTCGTAACCACGCCGCACGTGTTCGGCGCGTAGTTCGGGGTCGCCGATCAGACGCAGCAGTGCCCGTTCGAGCGCATCGCCGTCATCGGGCAATGCCAGCAGGGCGGCATCGCCAACGACTTCCGGCAGGCCCCCGCGCGGTGAAGCGATAACGGCTGCACCGCTCGCCATGGCTTCAAGTGCCGTCAGGCCGAAAGGTTCCGACCAGCGGCTCGGCACGACCACGATAGAGGCCGCCGCCATGGCTTCGAGCACCTGATGATGCATCTGGTAGCCGCAAAGCGTGATGCCTGCGGCATTTGCGCTGGCCTCCACACGATCGACGAAAGTCGTGCGTGGCGAATTGAAGCGGAAACGATCCGCGCCGATCATCACGGCATGCCATCCCGGCGCCTTGGCGCTTATGGCCGACCA
>Ga0157365_10000191_pt1 | contig 28962 bp, 43 predicted proteins | sample AttsexASBM3_FD_111478 | JGI IMG/M metagenome (GOLD analysis project Ga0157365, IMG submission 111478) | Fungus gardens microbial communities from leaf cutter ant in Ribeirão Preto, State of São Paulo, Brazil - Atta sexdens ASBM3 | ecosystem: Host-associated > Fungi > Mycelium > Unclassified ... | reverse complement strand
GGCTGGCGACGTTGCTCTCCGGCGATGTCGTGACCTGCGGGGCATGGTATTTCCAGCCTGTCCACGTCGAGGACACCCAGCACTGCCGGGGATATGTCCACCAGTTCGGGGTGACGTCGATGGCCTCCGCCGCCTCGTCAATATTGGCACTGCCATTGTTGGCAACGAGATCGACGAAATAGGCGCGATCATTGCCATTCTGGGGTGTCATGATGGAATAGGTGAGCGACGCCGTGGCACCCGCCGCCAGGCCCGTGACCGTCTGGGAATACGGCTGCCCGACCTGAACGCCGCGCCCCGTCACCGTCGCCGTCACCGTCCCCGTGAAACTGGATCCGGACGTATTCACGAGCGTCACATAGACGCGGGCCATCTGGCCGCCGCTGTAGAACGCCTTGTCGGTGTTGACCGACTGAATGACCGGACCGGTGAAGGTGGGCATCGCCAGGGCCGCCCGGCCCGACAGCACAAGCGCCAGACCGGCCATAAGAAAGGCCTTCATCACGCACTTCATCATTGTTGGCACTCGCTATCGGATCGGTAGAATTCGCCCGCGTCGTCCACGCAGACGAAATGCGCGCCAGCGCCGGGGCTTGCCTGCGGGATGGCGGGGAACTTCAGGCTCAACCCCCCAATGCTGACGCTTGTGGCGGCATTACCTAATCCCAGTCCGCCCTTCGCATCCGCTGTTATCGGGACGAGCTTGTTCGAGGACGGCACCAGCCAGATCGCCGCTGACGACGTAGTATCCTGAACCTGCAACGCGCCGTTTGTGGTGACGGCGTTGATCCGTCCACCGTTTGAGTAGGACTGGATGTTCAGGTTCTGCCCCATGTCGAGGAAGAATGCCGCCCGCGCGCTCCCGTAGATGGATTGCAGGTTCATGCTCGGCTGAGGGCCTACTGCTGTCACGCTCCCCGTGAAAGTTGGGTTAGGCGCCGGATACGCGGATTGCGCGTAGCCGATCATCGCACCAGTCTGCGGACCTGCGATTGTCCCGCCCGGCGTCGTCAGAGAGCCCCGCACCGTGGCATTGCCGTTTTCATCCAGTCCCAACACGCCGCCGGGCTGATTGAGCGCGTTTATATCGACCTTCGTCTTGAACGCGGCAGCCCACATATCCGGCGTCCACTTGACCCCTCCCGCGATCGGGACCGGAACGCCTTGTGCGTTAAGAGGTGCCGGCGCGGACTGTGCCCAGGCTTCTCCTGTAGTCAGGGCGGCCAAGGCAACGAAAAGAGGCACTGCACGATGAAACACAATCAGCTCCCGAACGGCAGGTTGGAGAAATCGTAGGAGCCGAAGCCGCCGCCCTCGCGATAGACGAAAACGACCTGCGTATCGGGCTGACGATTGGCAAGAATCACCTGCTCGATGCCGGTCGACGGGTCGGGCAATGTCACGACCCACGTAAAGAGGTCGATGCGCGGGTCGCTGTAGACGCTCCCATCGCCGTATACGAAATCGCCGTAGACAGCGGGGTTAGGCTCGTCGATGGAGAGCGTCACGCCCGCCGCCGCTCCAAGCGCCACGTAATACGGGATCGACTGACCGCCGCGCGCCACCCACCGGCTGAATAACAACGCCTGCCATTGCGCCGTCGTCAGATCGCCGATGTCACGCCCGTAAGGATCGGCGCCAAGCACGGCGCGATAGTCCGACAGCAGAAGCGTGGACGTCTTCGGGCTGATCTCCAGCATCAGCGCCGCGAGATCGGCCTCAAGCTGGGCGCGTGCGATCGCCAGCGCCATCAGCAGGCCGGCCAAATTGCTGCTTTTGTCCTTCGGCCAGGCCCAGCCACCCGGCAACAGCTGGCACAGCCATTCGTGAAGGATGTCCTGCGCCGACCGGCTCACGAGGTCTGCCCCGTCGTCTGCCAATTCGCCGTCACGAAGACGGGAAACTGGTTGACCGCGAAGGTCGTATCAGCGGATGGCGAGACCAGCGTGTTCTTGTTGCCGGCGACGGCCGAAATCTGCGCATTGATGGCCTCGACATAGATCGTCGCGCCAATGCCCTGCGCCAGATAGAACGCCGTCAGGGCGTTCGTCACCGCCTTCTGTGCGGCCGTCGTGTTCGGATTGAGCGTGATCGTCAGCGTCTGCGGCACGATGATCGCGGCCGCCACAGTGACATTGCCACGCACCGGCCGGCGCGCGTCGATATAGGCCTGGATGGCCGCCACCTGCGCCGGCGTCGCGGCGACGCCACCCTTCATGGCAACGATCACGCCGACCGTGCCCAGGCCCAGCCATAGCGGCACGACGTTCACATAAGCGGCGCCGGCTTCCGTCGCCCACTTCTGGTAGTCGGAGACCGTGCCGCCGCCGGGTGGCTGGCGGATGGCGGCGATGATGCGCGCGCGCCAATTCTCTGTCGGCTCGATCGGCGCACCACCGGCGATGCCATTCTGGTCGGACGTCACGCTCTGGACGCCGGCGATCGGCGAAACCAGCTGCGCGGCCGTGTTGGCCGCGAGGTTGCCGCTTGTGCCTGACACTGTGGCTTGTACCGGCACGGAGGCCGCCGCATTCGGGGAAATCGTCGTGTCGGCCGTCACGGCCCACTGCGCCGTGCCATCGACGGTGAACAGCGTGCCGGCCGGCAGCGTCACATCGCTGTTGGCGTTGCTCTGCACGACGAAGTTGCCGACGGCCGGCGTCGCGCCTTCGCGTGGCACGCCCCAGATTTCGGCATGCTGCGGCAGCAACCCGTTCTCGGTCGCGGTGGTCACCATCAGCTCGATGCCAATGTCGCGCGCGTAAAGGTAGGTTTCGTAATCGCCCAGCGCCATCAGGACGGAAAGCGCCTGCTCCAGCGTCTGCGGCGCGGTGGCGTCCAGTGTGACGGTCGAGCCGTCCGATGCCGTGAAAGTCTGTTGCGCCAACCCGGCCGCGAAGCGCTGCGCCAGGGCGGAAGGTGTCGGGATCGGCAGCGTCACAGCGTGGTCACCGGCACGTTGACGCTCAGCCCCACGGCCGAGACCGTCACCATCAGAATGCCGCGCGTGCGGTCATACCAGCTCGCGGACTGGTCGATCTCGATGTCATGATAATCGGCGATCGGCTGTGTCGCTTCCGTCGCATAATCCAGGGCGGCCAGCCGCGTCGGCTCGTTCGCCTTGCCGCGCGCCAGCAGCCAGAAGCGCGACCCGTAGCGCCGCCCCGCCGGCAGAAGCGGGTCACCGACCCAGCCACGCCGCGAAAACAGCGACGCCAGGGTGCCGGGCTGCGCGGTCTGCATTTCCGGCACCACGTCATCCGGATCGGCGCGCCGGTCGGAACCCAGCGCCAGCAGCAACGGCGTGACCGGCGTGCGGTCGATCGCGATACGGCCGCGCCCGTTGCCGATCGGGTCGATCACGAGATCGACCACGCTCAGCAAGGGGTTCATCCCCATCTTCATGGAACAGAAAGCGGCGCCCGGCATTGGTAGAGAATGCCTCGCGCAGTCAGTCCGAGTTCAGGCTATGGAACCATACCCCGTCACTCGTTCGGAGAGCCCGTCTCGCTGCCGCTGACCGGATGCTTGTGCTGCTGCAGGCTGATATTGCCGGCCTTGACGTCGCCTTGGGCGTTGACGTTGCTCTGCGTCGTGATGTCCTTGGACACCGAGAGCGAGCCGGTGATCGCCACGCCGTCTTCCGTGACATCGAGCACCGTAGTGCCAGCGATGCGAACCTGCAATTCCTGCAGACAGTCGATCCGAACGATCTTCCCGCCCATGAGATAGACCTTCTGGCCGACCGCGTCATAGAGCACGCTCTCGCCGGGCTGAAGATTGCCCATGCGCGCCACGCTCGGATTGCTGGGCGGCAGCGCAATCAGGTCGGAAGGATCGCCGCCATTGGCGATCACATGCGTCACTGCGCCATCCAGTGGTGCATACGCCCCGAAACCGAACGGGTAATGCACCGGCACCTGACTGCGCGTCGTGCCGTAATGCATGCCCACCGTCATCGTCTGGCTGCCGCCGGTATCGTCCATGTTCTGGACAACGCCCCGCACCGTGTGGCCACGGATGGCCATATGAAGATGATCGATATCGTCGCTCATCCGCGCCCCACCAGTGATCGCGCCGTCAGATGCGCGGCCTTGCGCGCCCCCTTGTGCTGATGATCCTCGTCGCCCGTCAAATCGTAGGCATCCGGTTCGACCACCGAGATCCGCGTCTCATAAACCCGGTCTGACGCCACCCACGTGACCGCGCCGATCAGCATGTCCTGGTCGAGACCCGAGTACAGATCCGTTACCGTCACCAGCTGGTTCGGCTTCCACAACTCGCCCTTGGCGTTCAGCAGCCCGGGAACGACGTAAACCCGCGCTGTCGTATTGGCCCGCGTCGAGCGCATCCGCCAGTTCGCCTGGTCCTGCAACGTCCAGGGATCGGCATCCTCGCGCGGCCTGGTGCGCTTGCGGCGCGATCGGCGGCTGGCGACGTGATAGGCGGTCGGCGCCGGTCCCAGGTCGAAGGACAGGCCGGACGCCTGACTGTCGAGCGGCGGATTGCTTGACTGCTGGGCGGCCACCGACCCACCGGACTGCGTCGCCGCCATCCATACGCGCGGCCGGTAGCGCCGGACGTCCGGATCGACGCAATGCCCGTAACGTATCGTACAGGCTTCCTCGACCTTGCGATGCGAGGGCGCGGCCGGTGCCGGCCCCGGCGTGGCGGAGAGTGGTGCTGCCGTGGCATCGAGCGTCGCTTTAGCCGGCCTTAAAAGGCTCTTGAACTGCCCTTTAACCCACACGTCTGAATGGCGACCGCGTCCGGAGATGCGACCCTCCATCGCCCGCACGTTGCCGGGAAACTTCAGGCTGTCACTCGCCCGCGTCGTGCCGGCCTGGGTGAGGACGACACCGCCGATCCCGTCTGACGTGACCAGGACACCGCGCTGGCGCGTGTGCTTTTCGATGGCGCTCATCACCGTGTCGGTCGGCTCCAGCGCCACCAGCGTGAATGGCGTGCCCGTCGCCACCTGTGTGTCGACCGTGATCCCGAAAGGCTGCGTCAGATGGCCGACCAGGCTCTCCAGCATGATCTGCCGATACTCGCCCGGTCCGGTCGGGTTGGCCGTGCAATCCACGAGGTCGCCGGTCACGTCGCGCCCGCTGATGATGGCCTCGGCCGTATGCTCGTCCGCCCGCAGATTGACGTCGTCCACCCATCCCTTGAATACCACCTGTCCGTTGATCGAGATTTCCACCGCATCGCGATCGCGGATCGCGGCGAATTCTGGCGCGGCGGTGCCAAGCAGCCCGGCCGACCGCGCCTCATCGAGATAGGTGATGCGGAAGGAGCCCGCGATGTCCGCCAGATCGCGGCCGATCTCGCAGCTCGTCCATGTCTTCAGCACGCGGCCGGCGATTTTCACCGTCATCGGCCGCGCGGCGAATGTCTTCGTATCGCTCATGTCGTCAGGTCCAGGACGTTCAGCGTGCCCGGCCCGGCGATCGCCGGATGCACGAGGTCGTTGCGCGTCACCATGTCATCCATCACCGTCTGCACGTGGGCCGGCGTATCGCCCGCAATGGCATAGGCGATGCTCCAGGCACTGACCGGCGCACCGATCGACACGGCGATCACCGCCGGCAGACGGCCGATCCGGTCGGAGAAATCGGCGATAACGGCCGTGCGCAGATCCCGCAGGCACGCCCACATGGCCGACATCGCGAACGTCGCGCCCGATGCGGCCGCGTTCTCGATGTCCACGCCCAGCGCATCGATCGCGTCGATCATCGTGTCGCGCGCCGCCATGGCATCCGGCTGGCTGACATAGGAAACCGAAGCTGACGCCGCCACCGCCTGGGTCAGCGCCATCAGACGCGCGACGACACCAAGCCCCAGAACGGCGGCCGGCACCTGACTGATGTCCGAAAGCGTCAACGCCGCATCGCCCAGCTGCAGCGCGCCGGAAAGAAGGGTCGAGACGACATTGGCCGGGTCGGCCGTCAGCGTCACGCCGTCCGCCACCTGCGTGGCTGGCGCGATCGCCGCCGCGCTGCTCGGCGTCGCGCTGGACGCAATCGCGGCCGGCACGCTCGCCAGCGCGGTCGACACCGCATCGGCATAGGCCGTGTCGTCGTTGCTGGCCGGCGCCGTGATACCCGCCGCCAGGGAGAGTTGCGCGGAGGATGCCGCATCCTGCACCGGCTGGGCGCTCGATCCCACGAGCGAATCCCAGACGCCGGACGCCTGACTGAGATAGCTGGCCACACTGCTCGACAGCGCCAGTGGGATGGCGATCGGCGACAGCACGCTCTGGCACGCCAGAATGCCCTGGTCGACCAGGGCATCCGCCTGCGTGAGCAGGTTGGTCAGCGTGTCGTCGATCTGTTCGAACAGCCCCTTGGCGCCGCTCTCTTCCGGGTCGCGATAGAAACTGGCGGTGAAACGCGCGACGCGGATCTGCCGATCGGAGAACGCGATTTCCGGCAGCTGCTCGGCCAGACGCACGCGGATGCGCCCATACCAGGGATGCACCAGCGTCGCCGGCCCTGAAATCAGGAAGGCCGCGCGCAGGCGCTGCGCCCGGATCACGTAGTCGTCGCCGATAATCAGGCCGGTGACCTGGATCGGCCCTTCCAGTTTGCCGAAGTCCTGGAACCGCTGGATGTCGCGGCCGGGAAACAGCCAGCGCACGACGCGGCGACCAGATGCCTCGCGCACGTCCGGCATGAAGAACGTCACGCCACGGAAGCTCGCCGTCGTCAGGATCGAACCGAGCGCCGAACCCGCCAGACCGGCAATCCCGCCGATCTCGCCCAGCGCCGATGCGCCAATCTCACCCAGACCGAGTGTGGAAAGCGAACCGCTCATGGCCGACCCACCGTACGGCCGCGTCCGGTCGAATGGGTTTCCATACGCACCGTCGGATGCGGCGTCGTCGTCACGCGCGTGTTTTCGTCGTGCTCGATGCGCAGGACCATGGGCGGTGTCTGGCTGCTGATCGGTCCCAACGGCGCTGTGTGATGCATGATGTTCCGTGTGCCCGTCGGGTCATGCCAGACATCCGCGATATAATTGCCGGTGCTCCGCAATGCGCTCGGGATGGCATGCGTGATCGCGCCGATCATATGCACGATGGCATTACCGACTTCGTTCACATGGGTCACAAGCTCATAGATCCCGGCGCCAAGCGCCGCCACGGCGACAACGGCCAGGCCGACCGGCGACACGATGGCGCCGAAGACCGCCACGATCAGTCCAAGCCCCGCGACCAGCGGCCCTGCAATCGCGCCGATCGCGGTAATGATGGCGAGGAAGGCGACCAGGCCGCCGATCGTCGCGAGGATCGTCGGCGTGGCTTTCGGGAAGGCCTGATCGAAGCGGTCCCATGCGTCGAGGAAGCGATCGAGCCCGGCTGTGGCCACCTTGAGGACTGGCACGAAGCCCTGACCGACACGGCGTTCAAGCTGTGCCAAGGTCTCTTCGAACGACTGCAATTCGACAAGCGTTGAGTGCCGACCGGCATTATAATCCCGATTGATGACGCTTTGATCCGCGCCCGACGTTCGTGAGTGGATTTGCAGATACTGATCGAAATGCCGAAGCAGAACCGCAGCAGCTGTGAAAGATTGCGTATTTCGGAACAGATCACCAAGAACGGCGGCATTATTTCCGTGATTGGAAATCCGATCCACGACCTTCATCATAGCCATCAAGGGATCGTCACCACGGTTTCTGGCCGCCTGCTCGATACCCCACATATTCACGCCGTAGCGCTTGAAGCGGTTGGCGGTGTGTCCCTGATTGAGGTCGCTGATCAAAAAACGCATGTCGTCGATTGCATGCGCATCCGTGCCGGTCGACTTCCGAACGACAGCCGTCGCAGCCGCCAAATCGTCGACACCTGAACGACCATGAATGCCGAATACGCCGGCTTGCGCCTGCAACTGTGGCAGAAGCGGCGCGATCGTTTCGAAGGGAAGATCCGCTGATTTACCCGCGAGGGCGATCGACGCCAGCGCCCCGCCAAGCTGCCGGTCGGAAATGCCCATGCTTTCCTGAAGAGAAAAGGCTGTTCGGGCGACCGCGTCCGGCGCCGCATTATAGGCTGTCGAAATCTGCGCCACGACCGGCATGTTCGCGGCAAGACGTGCGCCGGAATAGCCTTCGCGCGAGAAGAAGCCCATGGCTTCTGCGAGATCGCTGCCACGACCGCCAGTCCGTCTGGCAAGCGCATCGATCGTCATGGACTGCTGATTGACGAAGCGGGCATTTGCCGCAGGATCGTCGATCCCCAATCCGATCCCGATGTGCGTAAGCGTGTTGCCGTATTCCGCCGCAGCGTGAATCGGCGCGATAATGCCGAAGCCTTCCATCGCCGCTGCAAAGGCATGACCCACACCAGTCTGCACTGCATCGCCAAAACGACGGCCGGCGCCCATGACACGGCCGCCACGCCCCTCGCCGCCGAAAAAACCGCCTGTCGAAGCGCCGACCGACGATACGATCCCGCGCAGCCTCTCCATCGCCGAAATGGCGCGCGTCGCACCGCGTTCCGCCCGCTCGCCGATCGTCTCGACTTCTGCGCCGGCCTCGACGGCCGCTTCGCCCATTCCGCCAAGCGTGCCGGTCAGGGAACGGGTCGCATCCTCGGCGGCATGGATGCCCTCGAACGCCGCCTGCATGGTGGCGTTGAATTCCTCGACCGATCGCGTCGCACGCGGGATCGGCTCCTGAATTTCCTCGAAAGGATTGCTGGCCCTGCCAACGCGGTCCAGCGTCTCCTGAAGCCCGGTTAAAACACGTTCGATCCGCTCGACAGGCGCGGACATCCCATCGAGCAGATCGAGCTGAAATTGTGCCCGCATGGAACCGGACATCGGGCCTTACCTCGCTTGCTCGGCCTGGACACGCACCAGTTCGGCGTAGTCGCTCCCCGCCTTGGACCAGAAATGCACACGCATCAGCGGCATCTCGCGCAGGCTTCGTTCATCGAAATGAAGATTGTGCGCGATCGCCGCCAGCCTCACTGGCCAGTCGTTTGGCCATTGCCGGTAAAAACCCCGATCACCGTTGTCGCCCGCACGAAGTCACGCGCGTCCAGCCTGCGAATGAGCTGCTCTCCCACCGCGCCGCTCAGGCCGCCCGATCGTGCGAGCAGAAACGTCGCGGCGCTCGCGCCCTTGTGGCCCATGGCATCGATCATGTCGCCACCAGTCAGCGGCTGAAGATGCAGGGTGCGCGTGGTCTCCTCGCGCTCGGTCTCGGCATCGCCGAAGCGCTGCGTCACGGGCTTGAACAGGTCGAGCACGACAGATCCGTCATCCTGCCAGCGCGCGCCATGCGGCAGCTTCTCGCGATGGTCCTTTTCCGGCTTTTCGGCGGAAGGCGCACCGATTGCGCCGATGGTGAAAGGCTGGGAAAGGTCCATTAGCTCAACAGCTCCGAGTAAGACGATGCGTTCCAGGTCACCGGGGCCTTGCCGCCGTCATCGGTGAGTGTTGGCGCATCGAGGATGAAGGCGTCCGGGAAGACCCATGTCTGCCCGGTATCCGACTGGATCTGCAGTTCCCCTTCCGCACCAGGCGAAAAGGTGGCGAGAGACATGCCGGCCAGAACCATGACGGTCGCGCGGATTTCGCCGCCCTGGAATTCCTGGCTGCGGTTCAGCTTGTAGCCGGCCGGCACAGCGACGTTGCGCAAAGCCGGAAGGCGCAGCGACGCGCCCTTGAGCACGTCATATTGCGTGCCGTTCCACCACAGGCGGACGATACCAACGCCCTGCGACATCTCTTAGCTCTCCAGTTGCAGAACGTTGGCGACCACGATCAGCGAGTCCATCACCTTGATCGGCAACTGGCTGTCGACGCGGCCGCGAACGGTCGGGTTTTTGGTGAAGGTGGCCTGCGGCGCGATCGTCGCCGCGTCATCCAGCCAGCCCATGGTGTTGGCATAGACGCCATAGCGCGCGACCCACGACGCCTTCAGCGTCTTCGGCGTCACCACGCCCGAAACATTCGCCAGCGGGCTGCCGTCATCGGCGAGCTTGGCGCGCGGATAGGATTGCCGGACAAAAGTGTTCCAGTCGTATCGGACGCGCGACACGGTGGCCGGCACCATGATGTCGTGCCAGGAACTGTCCAGCGCGCCCGTCGTGGGATCGGTGGTGTAGGTTGTCACCACGCGTTCCAGCGAGATCGTGCCGTCCTGCGCCACGTTCACTGTGGTGACGCCGCCCGCCAGCAGGCTGGTGCGAACGCTGTCCGGGAACAGATCGACATCGTCCGGACCAAGCCCGGTCAGTCCCGCCAGCGTCAGCGTGTGCAGCTGGCGCGCCGGATCGGCATTCAGCGATGGCTCGCAAACGGCGGCAAGAACGGCGCCCAGCATCCACGGTGCGCATTTCGGATTCTGCAGCGCGATGAACGCCAGCCATTTGCTGTTGAGGTTCGGCACCAGCGCCAGCGCCTGACCGGCCGTGCCGCGAAACCCGAAATAGATTTTCGTGTCGAGCTTCACCATTGCCCCGAAGCGCCGCGTGCCCTCGATCGCCAGCGTCGACAGATTGGCCTGGTCGTTGAGGCAGGTGACGATGCCCGTATACCAGGTGTTGGCCACGACCTTGACCGCCGGCGAGACATCCGGCGCACCCGCGCCGCCCGCCATGGCAACGACCACCGCCGTGACCCCTGGCACCTGATCGCTGCCCAGCGCACTGACGCGCAGATCGATGTCGTTCGTGTGCTGCCCCTTTTCCGAGGCCGTCACGGTCAGGACCGCGCCGTTCGCGGCCGCCGTGCAGCCCGTGGCCTGTTGCACCGTCGCCGTCCAGGCCGAGGCAAACGCGGCCGCCACATCGGAGGGCTGCATCGATGTCGTCAGCACGACCGGGATGCGCACGCCATTGCAGATGAGCACTTCCGTGCCGGCCGCCGTCGGCGCGCCGCTGAAGGTCACCGTGCCGGACGCGGCCACGGCGCCGTTGGATGGTGCCACGCCCACAACATCGAGGACGACGGTCGGCGCGGCATTCACGAACAGCAGCGCCGCCTGGGCCAGCGCCGTGCCAACGCCGAACAGCTGACGGATCTGGCCGGCCGACACATTCTTATAAAGCGTGGCCTGTCCGGCCGCGCCGGAGGAAAGCTGACCGATCATCAGCACTCGCATCGGCATCGCGCCAACACTGCCCGGCGCGCGGATCGTCTGGACCTCGGTGTAGGAGCCCGGCACCTGCACGTTGTCCGGGATCTCCTCGAACACGACGGAATCGATCGTCTCGGCCGTGCTGCTTTGCGTCTCGGACATCAGGAAGCCTTTTCAGCAGGAGCGACAGGCGCGGTCTTCACCGGCGCAGCCACCGTGGTCGCCTTGGCGGCAGCAGCCGTTGCGTCGGCGCTCACCTCGACCAGATCGCCGGCACGCAGAAGGAAAGCCCAGTTCGGATCGCGCTCGTTGACCCTGTAAGTCTTCCCCGGATCGAGATTGCCGCCTCGCGGATCGGGCACGACCCGACCTTCGGTCACACGCACCAGTTTCATTGTTCGCCTCTCACTTCGAGAACGGACTCAGGCGCAGTGAAGCCATCCGCCTGCCATTTCTCACCAAGCTGTAGAAAATCATCGAGCTGCTCGATCAGGGTCGCCGTGTTCAGAGCCACGTCAGGGATTGTCACTTCGAGCATGACGGTCGCCATGCCGTCTGGAATCCATTCCGCGTTCGCGGTTGCGGTGTTCTGTGTGACCCGGCACGTCCCGACATCCCTGATGCGGAAGCCGTGCAGCATTGCTGTCGCCAGGGCCGACATTCCGAAAGCACCGGGCATGTCGCCACGCCCCAGGTAGAGTGCATCAGGCGTGCTGTGTTCCACGAGGAGAAATACCGGGAAGGATAGCGTGCCGCGAAAACTTTCACCGTTATCAGGGTCCGGTCGCCATGCCGCCCAACCGATCGCCACCATGGGTGCCTTACGGGTGAGGTCTTTCCACTGTCCGACGGAAGCTTTGGCCGGAATCGTCACGTGCGTGTAGCGCAGCGGACTGAATGTGCTCTGCAGACGCTCCCGCAATGCCCGGAACGCGATCGCGATGACATCGCCTGAAATGATGCGATCGGGATACTGATTATCAGGCAGTTCGCGCGCCATCAGTAGATACGCCCCGAAAGCCCTGCGGGACGCCCCTGGAAGCGCGACCAGTCGCCACCGTCATTACTCAGTGCTTCGCCATCGAGGGTCACACGACCTTCCTGAACCTTCCCCAGCCACGCCTGCGCCTGCTGCCGGCCGAGCGTCACCTTCTCGGAAGGTGTCACCCGTCCACCGGTGCAAAGGTGGTATCGCGCGATCGCACAGCAGGCCCTTACGATCGCCGCAGGCACCGGCAAGACAGGCGTGACGTAACGACGCCGGAGATAGCCGTCGATCTCATCCGACGCGTCCGCCAGCGCGGTGTTCACCGCGTCGACATGGATGGTGTCCATGTCCTGCCCTGGCGGCGTGCTGATCTCGATCAGTTCGGACTCACCGAAGCGCGCGATCATGTCTGAGACGGCGGCGTAGGGCATCAGCCGATCCGGATGACCGTCAGCTTGCTCTCATTGCGGAGCAAATTGATTTCCGCCTCGGAAAAGCGATCAGAGGAGTGGATGGCATAATGCGGATGCGCGACGCCAGCACGCCGGAAACCGGGCACCGAACAGGTGATGATCAGGCTCCCCGGCGACACCGATCGTTCGCGGCCGTTCGGCAGAAGGATGACACTGGTCTCGCGCTCGACGGCTGCGAGACCACCGATGAAGGTCGGTGCGCTGCCGCCGCCACTGCCACCCACAATCTCAATAGGGCGGCGATGCGCGGTCTCATGCTGAACATCCGCGCCCTGAACCGATGCTTCCGGCGCGTCGCTGCCACGAAGCTGCGGGGGAGCCTTGGCATCGATTTCATCGCGTGATGTGGCGCCGGCAATGCCAGCGTGCTCCGCAACGCCGCTGGCCGTCGCGCCTGGGGCGTCCGCACCCTGGACGGGCGCATCGGGCACCTTGGCGTCATGCGCCATGTTCTTCAGGTGTGGCGTCTTTGCCATGGTTTACGATCCGATCAGCTGGGACAGGCGCGGCGCAACCATGAGTTCCGCAGCGTTCTGCCAGGGGTTGGTGCCGGTCGCGAAGCTGTTCCCGGCGGAGAGTGGGGCGAGCTGGGCTTTCAGCAGGGTGCGTGCCGGCGCCTGCAGATTGCTCGGCACGACCATCAGATCGGGCACGATGCCGTAGGGCGTGCCGTCCGCGCGGCAGAGCGATGCCATGGCCGCCAGGGCGTCATTGAACGACGCGATGGTGATCGGCCGCGTCGACTTGTAAGCCAGCTGCCACAGGCCGACGCCCGCAGCGCAACGCCCGTCGACACCCCACTCAAACTGGCGGTGATGGAAAACATTGCCCGACTGCAGCTGCGTGCGCGCAGTGACTGCGAATGGTCGGCGGGGCTGATAGATGATCGGCTTGAGCGCACGCGTGGTGCACAGCAGATACCAGGCCGGAACCGCGCTTTCGCCGGTCTGCGGCAGACCGATATTCGAATAAGTGAATTGCTGCCCGTCCGCATTGACTGCCTGATGGTCCGTATCGAAGAAATACTGACCGTCGATCCCGGTGATCTTGTTGCCGTTGCCCAGCACGCTGAAAGCGAGCTGGTCAGGCAATTCAGCCGCGTCCTGGCCGAGCTGCTCGATGAAAGGACCGAAGACGCCCCAGCGATCGTCCTCGATATCTTCGCGCTTGATGGCGATCGTCTCTTCGAACGTCTCGTTCGCGATGCTGTAGGACGAGACGGAGAGCTGATTGACCTCGCGCTGTCCGATCCAGCGTCGCAGACCCGGCAGTTCGGCGAGCTTCGGATAGAAATTCTCGCCCGACGTGCTGGGCACGGTCTGGCAGAAACGCTGATAGAGGCTCGGTCCTGTCGTGAGATACTTATTGAATGACAGATTGACCGAGGCCGTCAGCGCATTGATGTTGCCGGCATTGATGTCCATGGCGGTCTAGTTTCCTCAGAACGTCACGAACGGATTGCCGTCGAGGTCGAGGCCGGCAAACGTGCCGACCTGCAACCGCGCGGTTCCACCGGACGGGGTTTCAGTTAGGGAGACGGATTGATCGTCCACCGCGTAGACGGGCTGGCCAAAATTGGCCCAGGTCGGCGCCGCATCGGCGAACGGCAGCCCCCATGTCCCACGCACGACCCAGACGGGGCCGGGGCCGAATTGCTCGCCCACGACCGGCTGGTTCGGCAGATTGTTCTGCATGCGCTGCGCCAGCCCGACGATCGCCACCAGCGTCTCGCCATTGGGTGCGGCCGATCCGGCCGGCACGATCGTGCCATCCGAGCAGACGGCGCAGATTGATCCGCGATAGACGACGTAACCCGCCGCGACGCTGTGACCGAATTCAGGGCCTACTGGCGCGGCTTTCTGCACGAGCGTGCGGTCAGCATTAAGCGGCATGGGTGCGCTCCATCTCGGCCTGGATGGCTTCGACCGTCAGATCGAAACCTGAAGCCAGGCTCTTCAGCAGGGCGTTGCCCTGCGTCGGGGCAGCGGCAGAATGCATGGTGACGTTGCCGCGCTGCAGCTGCGTCCGGGGCCAGGAGGCGATCACGGTCGCTGCCAGATCGGCGTTCGTGCTGTGCAGCGTGATCATGCTGTTCCGCATGTCCTGCGTGATCGCGGCGCCATCAGCCGCCGCGCTGTCCAGGAGGCGCTCTACGCTGGCGCGTGATTCCCGCGCCGTCAGATCGGTGACCTGCTGGCGAAGCTGGGTCATCGCTTCCGTTTCACCGGCCAAGCGCGCCTGCAGCGCCGTCAGCAATGCCGGCGCGGCAATGCCGTCGTCAGCCCCGATCGCCTGCGCGATCTGCGAGTGTAGCGTCGTCTGGGTGCGTGCCGCACCAAGCGCCGTCCGCACATCCGCCTCCGTGGCATTGCTGGGAAGGCCCAGCAGCGCCCGGATCTCCGATTGATCCATGCTCGTCTCCGAGTGCATTGTTGTGAGGGTGAGGTTCGGCGTGTTGGTGAGCGCGACGCGCAGGATGCGCAGCACGCGGCCGTCCTTCGTGGAATCGATGACAGGCGACTGGCTGCGATAGTGCTTTTCGGTCATGGCGTGGCGACCGGCCCGATTGAAGTCGGTCCTGCCCCAGATGCCGTCCTCGCGTGCCTGCATTTCGGTGATCCATCCGACGGCCGGGGCTTCTTCACCCTTCGGCGCCTTGAGGTCGGTGGAATGATTGATGTCGATGACCAGCTTTCCATCGGCCATCGAGGCGCGAATGATCCCCTGCAGGTCATCTGCCCGGAATGGCCCCAGGCCATTGCGCGTGCCGAAGGTGCCGGCCGGCAGCAGGTGCATCCAGTCGGGCACCTGGCCATCGGGCACTTCATGAAGCGCGGAGAGGATATGGACTTGCGTCGTCATCGCGGCGCAGAATGACGAAGGAAGGGGCCTCGCATTAAGGGTATGACCGCATACCCCCGCCTTGGGCTGTCTGATGGAAGAGACCGCGCACGGCCCTTTTAGCACCGCCGACCGGGGATTGATCGTCCCGACCGCCTAAAACGCCTCCTGACCCGTTTTAAAGCGTTTTAACGCCGTCTTAAAATCAATCGGCCATTACCCCTTCACGGCCGCCGAGAAATAGGCCTCCAGACTCTCGATGAGCGTGGTGCGATCCTCCTCCGAGAAACCAAGGTAGGGGCGCGCCGGGATGGTGACGGATTGCCGGTGAAACAACTCACCGCCATCGCCGAGCGGTCCGCCCATGACGAATGAAAGGGCCGGCGCATTCTTGGCTTTGATCACGGCGCCGAACTGATGAACCGCAGCATACTTTTCGTCACTGCCGACGATGATCGAGTGACCCGTCGCCTCCGAGACGATGCTTCGCTGTAGCTGGCCGCTCTCGATGAGGATGTGCCCCGAATTCTGTTTGCCGCGTGCATACAGCGGATTGAGCGGCGCGTATTCCTCCCACCGCACGCCGTGCGGATCGACCCCCTGATCAAAGCGACGCTTCGCGTTATCTTCCAGGCCAAGTGCGGCCGCTGCAAGGACACGTTGCGGGTCACGGCCGATATCGGCGATACGACGCAGGGCGGTCTGGACGGGTTCGAGGCTTCCGGTGATCGTCAGTGTCGGCATGGTGGAAATCCTTTGCGCAACCGCTTATAGTCAACATGCGACGCGCCGAGACACGGTGATATTCTCCCTGCCGTAGAACCGTTCCCTTGTGGGACGGGATCGCTATGATGGGTTTCCGGGAGGCCCATCCGGCGCGTCGTTCTTAATCAAATCATCCAGACTGCCACGGAGCAGCGTCATACCGCGCAGCGCCCGCTCGGCGCTCTCCGGTGTCGTTCGATGCAGGGACACCAGATAATTGCGCGCCTTGTCGGCCGTGACCTTGATCGCAGCCCGATAGAGTTTGCCATGCCGGCGGAAAAGGACGACGCGATGTTCGCCCTGCATGGCGACGACCGGGGCGTCCGCAATCGTGTCTGGCAGATGGGTATAGTCGTCGGCCGTCAACTCGGGGTGGCGATAATTCTGCTTCTCGATCGTCTGTTCGGAGAGACGGACATGCGGTGACCCGGCGCCCAGTGCCTCCTGCACATCCGGCGGCAACGTTCCGACCTCGGCTTCCCCGATTGGCGCGCGCATGATGCTTTCCACCGCACTGCGCTGCGCCTGACGCCTGACACTGTCAGGCAACTCACTGGGGCGCGCGATATCCGGACGCATGTGGGTCGGGTCGGGCGCCATAGGATGAAGGACGACGGGAGCAGGCGCCTGATTGACGTAGCCGGTCGGCTCTGGACGTGCTGCCCTGCCGTGATCTTCGATGTGCACCCCGGACGGGACGCCGCCATCGCGCGCGGCCTCGTTGTCGGCCCATGCCTTCCCGGGATTGTAGCCGAAACCCGGGTCGATACCGACCGGAACCTGATGGACCTCGCCGGTATGCGGGTTGCGCCAGGACCGCATCTCGATCGGCGGGGAGTCAGATACCTCCCAGCCCTTGCGGGCCAACATAGGTTCGGAGACGACTTCGACTGTGCAGTGGCAGCGCCAGCCGTTGGGCGGGTAGTGTGTATTCCACCATGGATCGTCGTTCCGAAGAATCATGCCGTCCCAGGCAAGATGCTGCGGGCGCGGGTGCTGGCACGCATGATGGGTATACCGCCAATACGGAAAGATTGCGCGCGATTCCGGCGTCGTCATGCGCCTGTAGCGGCCGGCCGAAAATGCCGTCGCCATATTGGTTTCATAGATGATCGAGGCGCGCCATCCGGTCGAACCGGTATGCTTCCAGCCGTGCTTCTCGACGATCGACCGGAATTCTTTCTCGAAGTCCTTCGCCGTTGCCCGTTCGCTGAAACGCTTGTCGAGCGCCGCCCGCAGATCCTTCACTAACGCGTCCGATGCTGCACCGGCCACCATAAAGCCGCGTGCGTGCGCTTCGTTCCACAGATCCGTCCAGTGCGCGGTCGGGACATTTTCCTTCTGCCTGAAATACGCGATCGCATCACGTGGTGGCAGAGCGACCGCACGCACCACGCTTTCGTCATCAGCCATGGCGGGCAGCCAGCTCGTCCAGCACGGTGGCTTCGCCTGCCAGTTCAGCCACGATCATCGCGTTCGCCATGACCTCGGCAAGCTGATCGCTCGGCAGGTTGAGTTTCGCCAGTCTTGCTTCCAGATCCGGAACGCTGTCGGCCGCCTCGAATGCCTCTCTTGCGGGTGCGATCATTTTCCCCATTGCCGCCGAGGCATCCAGCGTCGTTCGGTCACTGAGCGCCTGGACGATCGTCGGGCCATTGGCCGCCGTGTGGCGCGTCAGGACGCGCCCGAGGATGGCATGATGTTTCGTGGTGTCCTGCTCGGCCTGGGCTGCGGGTGCCTGCCGCCCTGGCGCTGGTTCGTCGTGCACAGTTGCGCCTGGCGCTTCACCCGGCCGATCAGCGGCCGGCTGCTGACGTGCTGGCAGGTCGTGCGGTGGTTCTACTGGCGGCGGGGGAGCGCGGCCACCGATCACCTCATCGTCGGGATCGGGGTCGGTGAAATTCAGACGCTGACGCACCTCCGAAGCCCTGACTGTCAGGCCCTGCGGTCCCATCCATTGCAGCGCCTGCGTCACTTCGGCGACCGGCGTTTCATCCGGCCTTCCGATGCTGACCTTCGGGTATCCGCCCTTCTGCGGGCCGAACGTCAGGTCGATCTGCGGACGGACCATCTGAACATTGACAGTCCAGCTCGTCTTGGCCGCGTCCCATCGTTCGATATCCTCCTGGACGAGACGATGGATCGCGCTCGATGCATGGGCGCCTGCCTTGCTGTCGGTCGTGCCGGTCTGTCCCAGAACGACCTTGCTGGTCTGACTGTCGAGCCAGTCGCAGCGTCTTTGGTGGATATCGTTTGAGCCCGCACCGTTTTTCGGCTCGTGCATCTCGATCAGCATGCTTTCCGGAATGATCGCGCCGGCAGCGCCCGCCAGATCGAACACGGCGCGCGCCAGCACCGCCCGATCATTCTCGGATGCTCCGGGGCCATACTTACCGATCCGAAGAGGCAGACCATACGCCTGGACAAACACGCCCCAATCGCGGGAGGCAAATGCCTTGAACATCGAATGCCAGGCGACTGTCCGCGTCAGACCGCTCCGTAATGCAAGTCCGGACCAGCTCGGATGCTTGTGCACCGCGAATTTCAGCGGTGGCATCGCCACGAATCCGGCCTGCGTCGGCGCACCTGGGACAGACGGGGGTGCTGGCGCCGCATTGACGTCGCGCACCATGATACTGTCGCCGTCCTGGTAGGAGACATCGAACCAGCGCTGCGGGTTGTAGATGGCCTCGACGATACGATTGTCGCCCGGCGTCAGCTTCCAGATCAGTTCATGGACCGACCAGCCTTTGCCGACAGCATCGAGCATGTCGAAAAGCATGTTCTCGACCAGCTGATCACGCAGCCAGCTTTCGATGAATTCCGCATGCTTCTTGTGGTTCGGATCGTCGCTTGCAGGCTCGACCGTGATGGGGAGCTGCGCCACGGTGCGTTTGCGTGTGCCGAGCACGCCCTGATAATGGGCATCCCGTTCCTCGATCACCTCGGCCACGGTCTGCCATGCCAGGGAATCTCCTGCGTCGGCAGCCGCCATCGCTTCACCCAGGACCATCGGATCAAGGCCAAGGATCGGCGTTGTGACAACGGCCGGCCGCATGCCGACCATGTCCGGCCCCGCGATGGTCTTGGTCAGCGCCGACACCTTGATGGGTTGACCCCATTGATCGAGCAACGGCATCGCCATGTCTCACTGCCCTCCGGAAGAGACGCGTTCCGCCGCACGCAAGCCGGCGTAATCGCGAAGATATCGCCGTGTGACGGGTAGTTTATTGGCGTCTAATTCGGCTTTCAGCGCCGCATCATCCGCCTTGGAATAGCTGACGAGAATGGGATGGGCGCATGCCTGCGGCTGCGCGCAACCGGTGAGAGACAGCATGCCCAGGCCAGCTGCCAGAATGACCAAGAATGCGAAGCGCAGCATCAGAACGTTCCGTTCGCAAGAGACTGGTCAAGAGCAGCGTCAGTTGGCGCGGCCGAGATTTGCGCCTGAGCCATCTGCCGCTGTTCCAGTGCCTGCTGTGCTGACTGCGCTGCCTTTTTGGCCTCGTCGCGCTCCTGCTGCGCCTCGCGAGCCACATGCATTAGCCACAACGCGAAGGCGAACAACACAAGGATGATGACGCATGCCGTCTCGAAGGCTATCTGAAATCCCGTCACATCACCCTCCCGCGCAAGCCAAAACGACCTGGATTAAAGCCGAGCCTCTCGGCCGCCAGTTCACGCTCGATCGGCCACGCATCGGAAGTCAGCTCTGCTCCTGGCGAGGCCGTCGGCAGAGGGACGCTCTCATAAGCATATTCAACATAGTCCGAACGGCTGGCCGCATACGCCATGCAGCCGGCGACGGCCGCGTCACCATGGCGCTTGCCCGTCTTGTCAGTTGTCCGGTTCTCCGGAATGCGGGCGACGCCACGCACGATCTGGATGGCGCGCAGATCGTCGACCGTATCGCGATCGGCCGGCACCGTGATCATGGCATCCTCGAACGCCGCCTTGAATGGCGGCATGTTGTCGCGATACCAGCCCTCGGACAGCATGACAGCCTCGACCCGCGCGCCGTAACGCTGCACGGTGACCTCGGCCAGATACTGCCCGTTACCACGCGCATCCATCTTGCCGGCACGAAAACGTGGCAACCGGTCGAGGATATAGAACAGGATCTGCCGCTGCTGATCGAACGGCACGTTGCGCAGCTCGACCGTGAAGGGCGTGTGCCGCGTCAGGTTTGCCAGCAGCGCCAAAATCCAGATGACGGTCAGATCCCCGGAGCGACCAAAGTCCTCGCCGAAGACATGTGGCGTTCTTGGATCGAGCGCGTCCAGAACTGGGGCAAGGTTTTCCTCACACCACCGCAGGCATTCGGCTTCGCGGATGTGCTCCGGCTGCAAGGAGAACTGCGCGTCGCACGCCCAGCGCAGCACGCGGGCGTCTCGATCCGCCCGCGCCTCAATCAGAACGAGCGGCAGATAAGCGCCCGATGAAGGTGACGGGATACAGAATAGCTCTTCGTCAGCAGCCGATCCGTAAAAGGCGATGATCTCGTCGCGCCAGACGCTCTCCTTCTCGCGCGACCAAGGCTCACCCTTGCGCTCACAAATCTTACGAAAGAGGCCATCCTCCAGCGCATCGTCGAAGGTCAGGCGCTGAAGAACGTATGGTTTACGGCCGGCGCGGATCTCGTCACACAGTTCCGCGAACGGACTGGTGTCGCCATTGTGCGTGCTGATGATCGCGACCTTTCCGCCCCACATCAGCAATGCCAGGGCCGCTTTCAGCAATTCGGCCAGGTCATCATGGAAGGCCGCCTCGTCAATGATGACGAGCCCCTGCATACCACGCAGGGCGCGCGCGCGGCTCGGCAGCGCCAGCACCTTCTGCCCGGACGCGAAATCGATCCGGAAAACCTTGGTGTCGTTTTCCGGCTTTTCAGGGTCGCGCCAGAAACTTTCGGAAACCTGACTGACGGCCTGCTGCATCATCGAGGCGTGCTCCGCACAATAGTCGATGAATTCGCGCGCCATCTCCAGGTTATAACCCATGTAGAAAACGTCCATGCCCCCCGCGATGGGCGCCATCGCCGCCGTCAGATCGGCAACGAACGAGGCCGTCCAGGACAAGCCAGTGCGTCGCGATTTCTCGATGACGACAACGGGATTGTCGCGCACCGCTTCCATGAACAGCGACTGGTAGGTGAGGAAAATTGGTGACATCACGACTTCACTCCAAAAGCGCCCGCCATCAGTGCAGCAGCCGTTTCGGCCGAAAGTCCCTGCGCCCTGGCGACCTTGCCGATATTCTCTTTCGCTTCCGCAGCGAGCTTCGCGCGCATCGCGGCCTCGACATCAGCGCGATATTCCACGTCTGTCTTGCTGGCCTTGGCGAGGCTCTCCAAAGCCCGTGCCATGAGTGACACCGCCATCGGATCACCGGCGATCAACGCCTTGCCGCCCTTGCTCAATTCCCCGGCCTCATCGCCGGCCTGTGCCTTCAGGAACAGGTCGAGGATCATGGTATGCAGAAGTTCGACGTTCAGTTGCCCGTGCCGGGATGGCTCCGCTTCGCCGAGCCGGGCCGACAGGGCGTTCGCCACGTCCCGCGACCGGCGCATCGAGATGGCCATCTTGTCCAGACCCTGGACGTGGCGCCCAAGCGCCGAACGGCTGATCGCAACGCCTTCGAGATCTGCCAATGCGCCCAGGATTTCATCCAGCGTGCATCCTGCGTCACGGAGACGGGCGATGCGCTCCCGGACCTCCGGCTCCAGACGATCGATCGAGGAAGGGCGGGGCATGTCAGAGCGGCCGCCGGGACGCGACGCCGTGCACGGTCCGCAGGCAGTCGCGCGTCGACAAGCCATTGGCTGTCAGCTCTGCCACCCACAATTCGCCGCCCGCATGGCCGGGCAGCTTCTCGATACGCACGCAGTCGGCGCGTTCGAGCAGCAACAGGTCGTTGCGCAGATCCTCCGTATTCGCCGGACGTCCGGCCTGGTGCAGCACGCGCAGGATGATCTGCTCGTTGAGCTTGCGCGTCTCCATTTGCGCGATCGCGTCCAGCGTGAACCACCGGCGCTCCTCGATCAAAGCCGTGCGGACGGCATTCATAGTCGGGTTTCCTTCGTTCTGCCGGTAAATCCGGCAATATGATCGGGGTGATAAGGGGCGCAGGACGTCACGGGGTGACCGATCGCCAGACCGAACAGGAACGCAAAGACGACCAGGATAAACACCGCCAATGCTGGAAAGCCGCGCTCTTTATCGTCACGATCGTCAGTCATCACGCATGTGCCCCCGCACGATCGTCAGCACCATTTCCTTGACGTTCCGGGTGTCGGCCGTCAGCGTTTCGAGCATGAGTTCCCACCGGCGATCGCGCTCGCGATCAGCACGATGGTTATCTTCGAGCGCCTTCACGCGTCGATCCATCGAACCATGCCGCAACCACGCAATCGCCACGGCGCCCATGACCAACAACCATGCGAAAAGCAGGACGTAAGCCCAGGGCGCCGGGATGATGACGCCTGCGGCCACAGGGACCGCAGACTGCATCAGCTTGCAGTCGATGCCGGAGTTGCCGTCGGTGCCGCGATACCGGCATTCGGCATGATGCCGGTCGCCAGATCGTAGATGGCCGCCTTCAGATGCGCCTGGACAACGTCGATGGTCGGCAAGACGAAACCGGCCTGCTTGGCCAGCGTCAGGAATTCGGTGGTGGCTTCCTGAACGATCTCATTGCTGCTCTCGAACTTCTGGAAAGCCGCGACGAGCTTGTCGATACCGCCGTCCGCCTTGGTGACGGCGCTCTTCACCGCGACCTGTGCGATGCCCTGATACTTGGTGCCCTTGCCGGCGATGAGCGTGCCAAGGATCGGCGCGGCCATGGACAGGATCGGGGCGAGAAGTGATTTGAAATTCATGGCCTATGCGGCTCCGGGAAAGACGCCGCGTCCGCGTCACGTCAGAAAACACCGCCGCGCGCCCGCGACGGCGAAAGCCGTCACACCGAGGGCGGCGCACCGTCGAGCAGCTTGAGCGCCGCCGCCAGACGGGCATCCAGGCGCGCGATCCAGCCATTGCCGAACTGTGGAAAATCGCGGAACGAGCGATAGGCGGCACCCTGCCGACTGGCGAGCGCGTAGATCAGAACGCGTATCCCGTCATACTGCATCTTGATCGCCTTCAGCGTTTTCGGCCCGATGACGCCATCTTCCGTCACGCCCAGATCGTGCTGAAGGCGTTCGCGATAATCGGCCGAGATAAATCCGACCATGCCTTCCGGGTGCATGAGCGCGTCGGTCAGCGCCTCCATCGTCTCGACGCCGATATCGCCATCGACATCGCGATCCTTGAGGCCGAGGATCTGCTGGAACTGTTTCGCAGCGCGCGAAACGCCGGAATTGAAAGCGAAATCCGAGAGAATGAGGTCAACGCCGGAAGGGAGAGCATCGGCATTCAGCGCACGCCAGAACATGGCGGAGAACACGGCGCGAAAATCTGCTTCGGTGAGACCCTTCATCATCGGCGCCGTCACGAGACGCGGATCACGAAGCCACTGCCCCATGAGCGGCGCGGAGATGCCGCACATCGTGCCGACCAGCATGCCTTGCCCGACGACGCCGAACGTCCAGTTTCCCGGATCGGCTGGCGAACATTGATAACGCCCCTCGCGCGAGGCAGTAAATTCGGATGCGATGGAAAGATTACGCTGCATGCCCGGCAGCCTATGCAGCGGGCAGCGAATTATTCAGGGTATGGGTTCATACCCCTGGCAATGAACAGGCTTTAAAAAAGGGGGATTTGTCGATCGTCGGTGAAAACGCGGCGCGCAGGGCGATCGCCCGTATAGGTCTGGCGCAGCGCCTGATAAACGGCATTTACAGCCACACCGGCCCGCGCGGCAATGTCGTTCACCGGCATGCCCATCTCACCATACCGATGAATGCGCCATTTGCGCACGGTCGGCACGTCATATTTTTCGCCAGGATAACGGGCACACAATGCTCGGGCGATATTGGTGCCGTAAACCCGCTCCAGGCGCGACCCCGAAGCCTTGATCGGCACGGAAATGCGCTGTCCGGCCGCGCTCTCGATGAACGCAAGCGCGCCGTCTTCACCGACCGCTTCCACGATCCATTGAATATGTGCCGGCGGCCTGATCGTCATTTCGTCAGCTTCTCCTGCGCCCTCAGTACAAAATAACGATCGATCGCATCATCCATGCGCGCGTCATATCGCCCATGGATATAGGCAATTTTGCAGGAATATTCAGCCGCCGGAATAGACTGCACGCCGATTTCTATCGACTCCCGCATCATTTCGACAATTAACCGATCGATCTCAACCCGCGCGGAAGCGGAGTTTTTCGTCCGAGGGCGTTTCGCGAACACATGATTTAATGTGGGCCTAGGCAGCGGACGCGGCGACGCGGGGCGCCCTCCATGCCCGTCCATGAGTGGCATTTTACGCGTCGTCATACCGAACCTCCCGCCTGAAATTTGCGCGCAGCCCGATCGCCGCATACCACTCCTTCGCGTGTTTCAGACAATTCGCGGGCTCGATATCCCCCTGTTCGCTCATGAACGTCAGGCCGGCCTGCACGAGACCGATCCGACTCTCCAACTCCACACGCTGGCCGTCCAGCCCCTGCGAGATCGCCGCGGCAATCGCCTGTCTCAGCGAAACCACCGACGCCTCCAGCGCCTCCAGCCGCCGCCGCTCCGCATCCGTAATCGTCACGACCGATCTCCCTCGACACGACGACGCCAATCCTTTAGCGCCTCGATCACCTTGTTCGCCTGCTCGGCATTGAGAAACTCCGGCGCGGACACACCATCCGGCAAAGCGCGCGATTTCGTCTGCCGGCTAACGAACGTCCGAAGCGCCGCCGTCTTGTCCGGTGCTTTCAGATACGGCTCGATATCCTTCCAGACCGCATAGATCTTGCGCACATGCGCCTTGGCGCTGGGCGCGCGCACGCCCTTCGTCGCCTTGAAGCCATCACGCCGAAAACCGTCCAGCGCGCGGTCCATCTCCGCGATCGAGCACTCCCGCGCCGATCGATGCCCGGTCAGCAGCTCCAGCTTGTCGCGATACGTATCGTCGTCCAGGCCGAGCTGCTTGCGCGCGATCTGCAGCTTCGCATACCGAACCTGCCGCTGCTCCATTTCAGTCGCTGGCATGCTCGCCTCCCTTCATCTGGCGGATGGCGGCGGCAAGTTCTTCGGCGGCCTGCGCCTCGAATATCCAGCTATCCGAAAAGAAGTGTTGATACGCTTCGCGACACACCTTCGCCTTCTCGTCACATCGCAATGCCGCATCTTCCAGCGCCTTATCGCGGATGGCCGCTTCGTCTAGAGCAGGCGCGGGTTTGGTGCGATGGAAGGCGGCCAGAAGTTCTTCTTTGCTGAATGTTCCACTGAAAGACGCTGCCACTTCTTCCTCGGGCGCTTCATCGGGCTGGCTGATGATGTAAAAGCCCTGGTCGATCCATTCGTCTTCGTAAAGACAGATAGAATTTAGGGGGGCGGCACGAACGATGATATAGCGCTCGTCAACGCCATCTTCCTCTACTTTTTCGACAGGAAAGGCCACGCCAGCGGGTATCAGATCAGGGTAACTAGGCCGTGTGGCAGCCACCACAGTCCCCACGCGGACATGCGCGAAGTCGGTGTCTCGTTGTTGGTCGGTCATGACCGCTTCCCCGCCTTGATAAACCGCCCGCAGAATAGCGATGCGGGCACCGAAAAAGCGACATACGCCGCTATAGCATGGACCAGCGTCATCACGGCTTCCCTCCCGTCATCCGCGCAACTTTGCGTTCAATGGCGCGCCCCCAGGCATTCCAAAGCCACGGCCCGCACGCGAGGCCGATGAACGGCGCCAGATATCCCAGCGCCATCAGTGCATCGCGGCCGGTCATGGCGTTTCCACCCGCGAGAAATCGACGACGATCTGTTCGTGCCGCTTGCCGGGCTCCGGCCGCTCGCTACACCGCACGGACATTTTTGAACCGGCGGGCGCGACAGAGTCATTCAGCGCCCGCACCGCGTCCGGCCATTTCGGATGGTTCAGATCCAGCCGCTTCAGACCCATGAGGCGCTGGATGTTGATACGGCCGGTGGTCTCGTCTTTCTGGAAAGCCTCCATCACCAAGGCCCGCAAATCCGTGGCGGCGCCCTCGGTCAGGTCTTCGACGATCTCGTTGATCAGCGCCTGCGCGGCCGGAAGGGCTGGCGTCACCTGCTGGTAGCGATAGAGCGACGTTTCGATCTTCACCTGGTCGCCGTAATCCGAAAGCGTCAGACCGCCGACGCGACCGCCGACGCGCACGCCATAATCCTGGAAGATCAGATCCTGATATGCCTGCACCATCTCGAAGATGGCCTGCTTCTCCGCCGCGTTGTGCTCCTGAAGCGCCTTGAAACGGTCCCTGATCTTCAGTGCCGTCTCATGCTGCAGCACGACGTCCGCGCGGATCGAGCGCACCGGGATTTCCCGGCCGTCCGGGTTGGTCAGCGTCTGGACAGGCGTGGCATTCGTTACTTCCGACATAATCATTTCCCTTTTTTCGGGCCGCTTTCAGACGCGACCCACAATCCACCCACGATCGTCTTCACCGCCATGTGGGCGGGCAAAGACGCGAAGAATTTCTCGATGATCCGGAGGCTGGGCTCGGCCGACTTCTGACCGCGCAGCCACATCAGCACGCTGGCTGCCGTGCGATCGTGCGCACACCGAACCAGCGCCGACATGAGGTCGCCACGCAGCTGCTCGCCATAGATCGAACCGCTATAGAGGCTGCCCACACAGGCCGACTGAAACAGCGCCGGAATATCGATCGGCTCGGCCATGCTCAGTTGACCGTCATTTCTTGGCCATTCGCCAAAGCGTTGATCCCGGCACCGATCAAGACGAGCCGCATTGCAGCGTTGCCGATATCGTTACATGCGCCCTCAAAATCGCGCGCATTGACACCTCGCATTGCGCGCTCGATGTACCGGAAAGCCTCAGCGACTAACTTGTCGGTGTCGGAGAACTGATCTGACTTCGAACATTCTAACGCCAGCTCAGTCACAGCCTTGCCCATGGCGTTAATCCGTGCCGATGTGACGGCCGCAATCTTTTTCTGTGTCATGACACCTTCCCGAAATGCTTGAGCAGGACGACGCCATCGCTGGGCAGCGCTTTCTCCGCTGTCAGTTCCTCGGTCAGCGCGCGCACCGTGTTTTCCATCGCGCGCAGTCGCTTCGACTGGTCGAGAAGCCAGGTAGCGAGCTTGTGCGTATCGCCGCGATTAAGCAGCAGAGGGCCGCCTCGCTGCATGAGGGCAACGCCCCCGGCACGAAGCTCCTCGGATAGTGGTGCTTCGAAAGAGTGCTTCTGCGTCATGTCATTGATGATCGACATCGATCAGACCTCCATCCCGGCCGCAATTTCAGCGGCCGGCGTTGCATCAGGAAAACTCTCGAAGAATTCGGCGATCACGGCCCGGCGCGCCGACGTTCCCGAGATCGCTTCGGGATGGCAGCGCACGATCCCGGCGCACTCGAAGGCTGGGGCCTCCGGATGCGTCTGGCGCAGAAATGTCCGCACCGAGGCGCGCAGCCCGATCATCCGGTCCGGATCGGCGAAGATCGTGCCCTCCGCCGCCGCATCAAGGCGTTTCAGCGCGCTCATGCCGCCAACTCCTCGACATCGAGCAGGGTCGGAAACCAGCCCTGCGCCGCGCCCAGCCGGCCGGTGGCATGTCGCGCCAGATCCTCGCCGCTCACGACCAGCCGCGTCGTGCCGTCGACGGTCTCGAACAGATTGCCCAGGACATTGTCGAGCACGCCGGATCGCCCCCAGTTATTGAAGCGCCGCCGTAAGGCCATCTCACCGCCATAGGCCGGATGGGCTTCGCCCCACAGCAGGTTGCGCCGCAGGACATCGACAATCCCGCTCAGCACCGCGCGATCGTCACCACGTGGAACGCCGTGAGAGCGGGGAAACCAGATGGCGACGCGCGCCATTTGCTCGTCGGTCAGCATCATCGGCTGCAACACGCGCTCCGTCCGCCGAGCGGCTGCCGGCATGGAGCGTATGCTCTGCACGGCACTGCGGCCGCCCGACGTAATGCGCCACGTGCCTGCCGAAATCTCGGCAAGACCGCGCGCCGCCAAAGCATCGCCGATAATGGACGGCCCGGTGAGGAACAGCGCCCCATCGTCCCGCCACCAGGCGAGACGACGGAAACCGTCCTGGAACGTCGCCGGGCCATATTCGCGCAGGAGGCACAGGACGGCCGACTGTCCAGGGGTGATCGTCCGCCACTTCATGACCACTGCTCCTCAAGCGCTGCGATCACGTCCCGGACGGTCAGGTTTTCATCCAGCCCCGTCAGGAAATCCTTTAAAACTCCACGCGCTTCCGGCGCGACATTGACCTTCGCCTGCCGCTTGTCGGTCTGTTCGAAGTAGTGCGCGGCGATCTCTTCCGGCGACTTCGCCAATTCGGCGACCTCGATCTTCTTGGCCATGTCGATCACTCCCGACCCGAGAAGGAGGGAAGCTCGCCATTCGTCAGCTGCGACCAGGCCGTCTGGATGTCCTTCTCGGAAATCACGCACCGGTCATCGCCACCGGCCAGCATGTAGGCAAAACGGATGGTCTTGTTCATCGACCGCAAGCCACCCGCCTGCATGGCGATGTAGCGGCAGAGCTTTCGCAGGTTGGTGTCCGTGACGTTCCAGGCGTCGAGCAGCGGCATGACATCGTTCACCTGCGGCTTGGCGCGGTTTTTCCGCATGCCGACGCGGGAGAAGATCTGCGCATGCGTGCTGGCGCGCCCCATGCCCTCGATC
>Ga0157365_10000189_pt1 | contig 29119 bp, 18 predicted proteins | sample AttsexASBM3_FD_111478 | JGI IMG/M metagenome (GOLD analysis project Ga0157365, IMG submission 111478) | Fungus gardens microbial communities from leaf cutter ant in Ribeirão Preto, State of São Paulo, Brazil - Atta sexdens ASBM3 | ecosystem: Host-associated > Fungi > Mycelium > Unclassified ... | reverse complement strand
TACCGTCCACTCGTTGCTCTTTTACCAGTGCAATAGCGCTGGATTTAGATCCGCGATAACCCATTTCACTTTCGTTCATATCATAGCTTGTTACCGTACCCAGGTAATTATTCTGGCCACACAGAACGTTTCCATTATGGCTTGGTACTATGATCTTTAGGGTGTCCCCGGAGTTTGATAGTTGGGCCCACGTGATCGATTTCCCAGATCGTTAAGCAGGCAGCATGTAAGAGTGAACTAGAGATCGGTGCCTTTTACCAGCTGCCGACCCCCTTTCCCGAACCACACGTGAAACTTTCGCTTCATGCGGCTCTCCGTCAATCTTATTCCCAATTTATTCTTTTGAGTGTTACTTGTCATGATTTTTTTAATTTCATCTGACAAGCTCTGCAAAGTAGTATTATTTTTCTGTTTGCAAGTATCATCATTTTTTCGATGTCGATGTGTCGATGTGTCGATGTGTCGATGTGTCGATGTGTCGATGTGTCGATGTGTCGATGGCGGGGGTTCAAATAACTCATTTTTCTGATATGATGCATTTCGACCCTGTAGTTAGAGGAGCACGATGTGCAGGTAAGGTTTAAAAGACTCGCTAGGAATTTTTATAAACTATAACCCCTTAATGTTTTCCAAAAAATAGGAAGATTTTACTTTTAATTTTAGTTCATTCGCCTTATAGCTTGGTCGAAGGAATGAGATTTTGTTAGGGGAAGTTAAGTAAGGTCCGAATTTAGCGTAGGCTTTACTTTTTGTGCCCAGGGTAAATTTTGCGGCTAGTAGTTTAGCAGCTGATTGTTTTAGGATGTTATTAAGTAGGGATACTAGACTTGAATAATTGTGGGCGAATGAGTAGTAGTTAAGAAAGCCTTTGAATACTGCATTATATAGTTGTATTATTTGATCGTGGCTTTTGTGTAACCATAAGAATCTAGGCGCCGGTTTCTTGTTTTGTATGAATCCGTTGTCAGTTAGTATCTTCATCACTCGCTGTAGGGGCGCCGTCATTCTGAGTTGTCGGGAGTTGTATTTTTTGGTTGAGGAGCTAGATGTAACTCTGGTAAACTTTGTAACAAAATTGCTGCTTCTAGATATTTCAACTCCTAGAAATAGAGCCTTGTTTTGGTTAAGGTTTGTTATTTTAGTTTTATCAGGGCTTACTCTAAGGCCTATACCCTCACAATATTCTGTTACTTTTGCAAGTATGTCTTTGGTGTCTTGTAGTTTACCTTTTATTCCGATTATCCAATCGTCTGCATATCTCATGTACGTTAGACGTCTTAAGTTTGGATCTTCAAAATCTATGTAATTATGTGCTCTCGCTTCCACGCTAAGTTTTCTTACTAATTCCAGATTTCCTTTTATTTTGCTCTGGCCTTCTAAGTTTATGGATAAGGGGTTTTTTCTAGGTTTTATTCCCTTGTCAAATTCGACACGTAGTTTTTCTACAAATTGGTCCAATTGATCTAAGAAGACGTTAGCCAAGATAGGACTGATAATGGATCCTTGGGGTGTTCCAACGATATTGTGTTGGTAAACTTTGAATTCGAAATAACCTGCTTTTAGGGCTTTGTTGATATAGTGTGTGAATCTTCTATCTTGAATTCTATGTTCTATTAAGCTCATTAACTTGGCGTGATCAATGGTGTCAAAACATTTGGAGATATCTCCTTCAATAATCCAGTTCGCTTCTTGGAATTTAGTATAGAAGATTTTAAGTGCACTGTGACAGCTTCTAGCTGGTCTAAATCCGTGGGAGTATTCCGAGAAGTGTGGTTCGTAAATTGCCTCTAGAATCATTCTCAGGGCTTCTTGTACAATCTTGTCTTTAGGGGATCCGATTGAAAGTGGTCTTTTGCCACCTGAGGCTTTGGGGGTTTGTCTTCTTATGCTAGGCGTAAATTCAAATTTACCAGATTTCAGTAGTTGCGATATTTCTAAGATCCATTTCCAGTTTAATCCATCCAATGTTTCTGGTGTAATTTCCGGGGTCATATTACCTGATTTGCTCTTAATGTTGTTATATGCAGTTTCCAGAAGAGCAGGGTTGCTCAAAAGGCTTATTAAGTTTCTGTCTATTATTGGACTTTCGCTTGATCTTTTTCTTAGGGTGTATAGTTTATACGAAACACTGCTTGTTTGCGTAGCACATCTTGTGCTGTATCTTCTAAACATATAAAAAGAATTGACTGTATCACTTCCCTTTCTGGGAGCATTACCCCCCACGTATTTTGATATGATGTGTGTCAAAGCAGGTACTATTGATACTCCGTTACCTTGAGTATGTGGACTTTTAGGTAATCCAACGGTTTCGCTTCCTATTCGTTCATCTCCCTTAGATGCCAAATTCTCATCGTTGTGATCGTTTCTTACGACCTGAGTAGTATTGACTATTTTATTTGCTCTTTGATTCAAAGCGGGTAACAAACTAATTGCCCCATCCCAGAAATGGCAATACCCATAGATAGGGGTCTCTTGATGATTTGATTCAAGCAGTGTAGCCTTCATCATAGGAGAAATAACTTGCGGTTCGTAGTATTGTATCTGGTTTAGTACCCTTGCCGCTTTCGTCTCACATGCTGTGTTCACCATCGGGCTTTCCCCAATAGCTAAGTGAGGTGTTATATCCATGTAATAGTAATGGATAGATCTTAAAGATCCGCGATAGGAAGAGAACGCGTCGCGCACATCAAAATCTATAGATTCACCAGTTTCTGTAATGAAGTCAGAATATTCATAAGGTAGGGTTGAATATCCGCACCGTGATTAATACTAGGTAATAACTGGCAACGATTATCCTCCCTCCGAACTGTACGTGCAAGTTTCCCCGCATACAGCTCTCCATCTTCTAAACAAATGGTATTAGGATTGAGTAGTTCTTAATATATTCAGTTCTATTCTATCATATTTACCTGATTGAATTTTAGTATGACAGTTGTGACAAACAGGCTGTTCAATTGTTGCATAATTTGTGTAAATCCTTTTTCCTATCCTTTTATGTTGTGTTTGACGTGATGCAGTACGACATTATCTATATTACCACATATAATACATTCTTCATCTCAAATGTGGTGAACAGCGAATTATTGAATTGAAAAGGGATAAAAATTAAAATAGTTTCCTAATTTTAAAGTTCTATTTCTACTTAAGGTGTTGGGTTCATATAATTTTATTGATCGTTTTTTGTCTTTGACATTGTAATTTATAGTTATTGGGTTTCCATACTTTTTTCATATTTGTTTAGGACTTAAATTTAGTTTTCTGGATAGAGTAAATACAGCTGAAAATTTTAGTATTCAAAGTATATAACTAAATTGATTTCTATTTTCTACTGCAGAATAGTATTCTAAAATTCCTCTGATCACAGCATTAAATCTTAAAATAATATCTTCGGGTTTCATATAGATTCATTTAGTAACGGCTCTGGGTTGAGGTTTATCACCTTTTCAGGCGTATCCTTGTTCAACTAATTTGTTTATCATTAATTTTATTGGTGCTTCTATGATGACTGCCTTTTTTATCCCTTTTGATTTCACTTTGGTAATTTGAGATTCAGTATATCTACGATTTCTTCTGGACACTAGAAAACCTAAGTATTTTACTTTTTCTGATTCTAAGTGTGTGATTTTAGTTTTCTCTTCATTTAGATTTAAGGCTAAGGTGTTATTAAGGTAGTTATGTATCTCTTCCTTTATTTCTTTAGCTAAACTTAGGCTTCCACTTATTCCTAATACTCATTCATCCGCATATCTGTTATAGTAGATTATGGTGGCAGTACTTTTACTTTCATCTCTTATAACACTTGGACTTTTTTTCATTGAGTTTTTTAAATTTTTTATTATTTTTCTTTGTTCTGGAAATTCTTTAAGATGATCGTTTTTATTTAAAACAGAAATTTCTTTTCGTAAATTTTTATACACTGTATTAGCTTTAGATACTTTTTTATTCCAATTTTTATACTTTTTTATCATAGAATCCATGAATACGTCGAATTCGTGAAGATATATATTTGAAAGTAAAGGAAAAAGTACTCCTCCTTGTGAAACCCCTAAACTAGAATTATTTAATTTACCGTCATTTACGTAGCCAGCTTTTACTAATTTTCAGTATAGATCCATAAGATTTTTATCTTGGATTTGTTTTTTAAGTAAGGAAGCTAGAGTATGGTGATCTATATTATCAAAGTAACCTTTTATGTCCCCTTTAATCATTCATGTGATTCCTTTTCATTTTCTTACTTCATATATCGCTGTGGTAGTGGATCGGTTAGGTCTAAATCCATGAGATGTATTAAGGAATATAGGTTCATATATCGATTCTATCATCATTTTTATCGCCTGTTGTATTATTTTATCCCGAGGTGAAGGAATTCCAAGAGGTATAACTTTACCGTTTGGCTTAGTAATAGATACTCTCAATGAAGGTTTAAATTGGAAATTTCTATCTTTCATTTGATTTATAACTTCTAGAGCCCAGTCTAAAGATATATCTTCAAGAGTTTCCTTATCAGTAGCTACGCTCTTAATAGCAGGCTTGGATTTCAACATTAGATAAGCGGATTTATATATATTTACGTCAAACAATTGTTTATACGAGCATTCAATCTCCCTTTTTATGAAGGGTTTTGTTATTTTGTCTACACCCGTCGAGTAGTATCTACCGGAAAGGTTTGAAAAAATGTTAGAAGACTGTCTCCCTTTTGAGTTATTAGCTCATATTACGGAGACTCCGTTTCCATGTGATATTTTGTTTATTCTATCCCATTCTTTGGTTCCAGCCCGAAGATAGGAGTTACCTCCCTTAGGAAATCCCCAATTCTTATTATTATTGTAATTATCTGTTTTAGGTTCTAAATTCTGTCCTACCAGTTGTAGTGAATCTCTAATTGTGACTATAAATACCAACTGATCTTTAGTATGTATAATTAGATGGCTAGTTAAAATTTCCGTATTAGCCAGAGTAGTGTTAACTCGATAAAATCTACATAAAAAAACCCTTACAGATTTAGGTTGATAAATGTTCTTGTGTTGGAAATTAAACACTCAAAATATCTTTACAAGCATGCTATACTCCCCTAGCCTTTCGGCGTTAGGTAAGCTTGTTCCTTTATTACCCAGCGTCACAGGGTAAACAGCTAAGCTGCAACAATAATAATAATTAGAGGGCGCACACCAATACCATTGATGCATATCACCTCAATTTAAGTAAAGGAAATGTTATAGCTTATAAAGTAAGGCCAAGAAATTTTTAAAAAAAGGATACAAATTATTTAATTTTAAAACACTGCAAATAAGAAATTATAAACCAATTTTATATAACATACTAGAATGCATATAAGGTAAAACCAATTATCTTAATCTAGGTAAAGAAGAAACTTTAATATAAAGAGAATATTTATCTTTAGGCCTTTTTTAGCCTGCGGGGTTAGTAATAGAGCCCTTAATTGTACAATCTAAGTTAAATTTAGCCTTAAAGATACCTCTTAATAATTCAACTTCTTGTAATATAAAATTATTAGTAGATATTATAACACTCTTAGAACCCCATCCACCTTCATTTATATTAAGAAAGGCAATTGACATAGGAGTTAATTAATTAATTATTTCAGATGAAATAAGCCTTTTATTACCATTAAGGTAAAATAATTCATAAAGCCAATTTAAACTAATAATTGTAAAATTATCGAATTAAGAACCTAATAAGTTTTGGGGTTTTATTTGCAGCATTTATAAGGATTGTTTTATATTCCCTAGGCCCGGAAATTTAACACTATCCTCTATTATTAAAAAATTCATATAAAAAACAAATAGGCTTTATGTCTACCACTTTGTTTAAATCTAAATTTTGTACCTAGAATATCTTTTTTACTTTTTACAGCTAAGCATCTCCGATAAGACAGCACCATCTACTAAAACACTAATAACATCTAAATTATGAGGTCCTATTCTATTAGAAGTTCTAGAAATAATATGGAATTGTCTATAAGTTGGGCAGAAAGATTTCAGACCCAGTTATAAAAATTGGTGAGATTACGTAAATAATCTATTTCGACTGTACATTAAGCAATATATAAAATATATCACCCACAAGTGACCCAGTCTGTTGCAATAAGTGAACAAAAAAATAAACCACTTACTGACAGTCTTGTACTATATCCGGTATTGAAAAATATAGTATTTTAACTGTTTTCACTTGCATCGCCAAAGGCCGTGTTCTATTACAAAAGCCTTTAAGAATCCTGTCGAAATCTTAGAAAGATAATTATATATTATCTCTCACGACTATTATATATATGTGTTGATTGCTACTGTCCTTCGGTGCTAGCAAGAAGCACTACTACTAACGCAGGAGCAGGGTTGAAAGAACTTGAATATGTATTATCAAGACCTAATTTATATAACATACTAGAATGTATATAAGGTCCATCTATATTTCTTATATTATTAACAGATTGTTTTTTGATGCTCATAAATAGAATATTGGTTTTCTGACATTTTAACCTCTTCCTCTATTCATTCCTTGTTGTATAGACATAACAAATTATAAGCCGTCTTTTGTTAAATGAGCCTTTTGTTATATTAATTTAGACACTTTAAAAAAATATAAAAAGTTTTCTTCTGGTCTTCTGGTCTTCTGGTCTTCTGGTCTTCTGGTCTTCTGGTCTTCTGGTCTTCTGGTCGGGTTTAAAACCATACATAGAGTATTTTTAAAAAAACGGAATAATTTTAAGTTGAATATTTGAAAATTTATCTACAGTAAAATTAACACAGTTTCCTTCTTTCGGGTATATTGAACAGAGCCACAATCAAAGGATCCATATTTTACTAAACTTAGTATTAACTTTTCATCTCTGGTTTGTTGTGTGATTATAAACCTTAACCCTAAACATAAGTGAATTTGAGATATTTTAGTTTTACCGCAAAACAACCCTCACCTTATGTAATTCCTAAAAGCCAGTTAGGGTCCTTCACTGTTTTATCCTTTACTATAGGTCTAACTACGGGAACTATCTCATGTTACAAAATTTAAATTATCCCCTAAGTTAGATGATGCTTTAATGCTGATAATATTTTTTATACCTTTCGAAGGCTTATCAATTAAACTTATTACTCTCTTAAACAATAAAAAATCAGCTTGTTTTTTGTTATAAGTGGATACAGATTAAAATGAGAACCTCTATTATTACGGGAAGATCTTTGAAAGAATTAACAATGTAAATACAAGTGTTCATATATTTCACCTACACTAAAAAAACTTTTTATTTCATGTAATATTTTAAGATCATTTTTATGGATATTTATTTGGAAAGCTCTATACCTATGTTTTTCATTGAAAGTTTTATTTTTGGTAAATAAAATTGTAAAATTAGCTTCAGCATCTGAAAAGCCAGTAATATATTGAGGATTTAGTTGATTAGAAATCAAATGATTAAGAGTAGTGTATGATCTTTTACCAGTCGGCAAAGTTTTTGTAAATAAGGTTTTAGTAGTTTTAAAATTTGAAGGATTACATAAACCTATTTTGTAATTTAGATTAGGTATAAAATAAGGTGATACTATAGTTTGGAACCTTTTGACTGATTCTTTAGATATAACTATTACAAATCTATTTTTCACTTGTTTTTTTATAACACCCTGCGGGGTATCTAATTCAAAACGATAGTTTAATATTTGACACAATTTAGTAATATCTTTTTCTTCTAAATTTTTAGTCATATATAACTCTATACATCCGTTTAAGTACGTAGCATTTGACATACTAAAAACGGCTAGAGCTAATGGGGTTAAATATTTAGAATCTAAATTATTAAAACTTTTCTTTCCCTTATTATAAAACATTTTATGTATCCAAGTAAAACTTCTAAAGGTAAAGGTATTAAATTCATAACCATAATATATTTTTCCTTCTTTAGTGTGACTTTTTATAGTATATTGTCTGGGCTGAAGATTACTTGTGTAACCTCTATTATATAAAAATTTATATAACCATTGAACATAATCAAGATTAGTTTCTCTAAGCACTAGCATACTTCCTTCCACCAATCTTTTAATTTGACCATTACCTAGTAAAGATCCATATATTACTGACAAAGTATCTACATTATGGGGACCAATTCTATTTCTTGCCTTTACTTTATGATGAAATTCCCTTTTTTGTATGAGTATTATAGGGCAGGGTTGGACACAATGATAGTTGGAAAAGGAGATGGGAATAGGAGTGGATGAATCTTTATTAGGTAGAACAGGTTTAATTGGAGAAATATTTGTATCTTCATTGAGTTTTATATTTCTTCCTTTATTCATACCCGCAGGTATCTCAATAATTTTATTTAAACCTTGTTCAGTTAAATGAGATTTGGATTTTACTAAGAAGAACACAATACAAAAATCAATAAATTCTTTATTTTTACTACAAAGTAAACCTATGTTTTTGAAAAACAGGCACCCCCCGCAGGCTCCTTTTGTAACTGAAAAACTTACACTATTCTGATTAGACCTAATATTTATATTTCCACAGTCAAAATAACTTAAAAAATATTCAATTAATTTTGCATCTCGTTTGTGTTGAACAACACTATAACTAAGTTGAGTTTGATAACCAACATTATAAGATTTAGATTTGTGAACAGATACAAAGAAACATCCTTCTGCTTCAGTAAAACCTGTTAAACAGTAAGGACTTGGAATCGTAGCAAAATTTGCGTCTGTAGTACAAGAGGCTTTATAAGTTATATCTGGAAAACTTTCTATCAGTGTTTCAGTTAAACCTAGATTCATTGCAGCTCTAATAGATACAATTTCTTGTAAACCTTCTATTGTAAGATGCTTTTTTTGATTAATAAGCTCAACTGCTGATTTTAATAAAATAAAGTCTCCACATTTTGTATTGACTAATAGGTATTGGGTAAAATACGGTATTAATACTTCCTTTAAATCCTTTACACTTGCAACGGTATAAATTATTTGCCTATTGGATTTTCTAATATTAAGACTACCTAATCCAAAGAAAGATTTGATTTGGGATAAAATACTAGCATCCTTTTTGTGTAGTTCTATATTAAAAGTTGGATTTACCCACCAACCATTTTTACAATCTTTATTTCTATAGATTGATATTCTAAAACAAGCTTCACCATCAGATAAACCGAACCCAGTTATATAATAAGGGTCCATTGGTAATTTACAAGATGTAGATAAATACTCTTTATGTATATTACTTTGTCTGTAGCAAATTCTAACACCTTCTCCTGATATTTTAGGATTATTTGATTGAGCCTTTCCCATTACAGATCCAATAATTACAGATATGACATCATTATTATGAGGACCTATTCTATTCATCCCTCTAACATTAGTATTAAAACTTCTTTTGTGTATTTTTTTTATAAAATAAGTTGAAGGGCTACCTAATTTAAACGAAGGGTTGTTTTCTATCCTATCTATTATTCTACCAGTATTCATACAAGATTTGATTTTTCTTATTTTATTTAACCCATCTAAAGCTTTATTATTTATTAATTCTATAACTTTTTTAAAAAATAAAAAATCTGCTTGTTTTTGTGTAATTAGAGGATATTTAACAAAATGAGAAATTATTTTATTAGTTAAATCATGGATAGAAGCAACTCTATATTGTACACTATCTTTAACCATTTTTGAAATATTTCCTACATCGCCTAAAGAAGTTTTAATTAATTTTAAAATAGCTAAATCCTTTTCATGTAAATTGATAGAGAATCTTGCTTTAACTGTTCAACCTAATTTATAATTTTTATCCCTCAAATTCAAAATCATAAATGACCCTTCGGCATCTGTAAATCCTGTTATAAAATTATTATCTAATTTTAAATCTTTAATTTCTTGAGAAATAGTCAAGGTAGAATATAAATTTAAAATATGTGGACCTATTCTATTTTTAGATTTTATATTACTTATGTGCTTTGATTTTGGATGGAAAAATTAAATAAATTCCTTTGTTGAATATAATCTAATCTACTATTTATATCTCATTTAGATCTAAAATTTAGATTTTTATTATCCATTTTTGTAGTATAATTAGGGATACTTTGATAACACGTATTATTTTTTTGACCAATTAAATTTAAATTGGTGTCTTTCATTTTATTTTTATATATAATTTTAGGCCACCTAAAAAAGAAACCTACTACTTTAATTGTTAATGTTGGTGAAATTACTTCCTTTAATTCTCTATACTTAGAGTTACTAATGTTAGAGAAAAGTTGGACTATATCATCATCCCTATCTGGGGTCAGTGCAGTGGTGTGCACGAGAGATTAGGTGGATGTTTCGCGTATAGTCTCTGAGGATACTACTTTTGCGGATATGCAATTTGGCTTCCTGCTGATTGTCTATTTTAAACCCCACCTTCTTCGTATGCTCCCTCATAAGAGCTGTCGCGGGATAGTTTAGTAGTCACGCTACTATAACGTTATCTCTAGGGTTTTTACGCTTACTTATTTTTATTTAAACGTACCTAGAAGCATTAAGAGTTTCCAGCATATAGCGAAATTATTCAATTAGCCTTATAGCTAAAGGGGACGAAGTTTGTCTATATATTTATAGCTTAGATAACATTGTTTGGATACAGTGCGTAGTAACAATAGAACCCATCGAAATAAGGGCATAGACTTAGCAGCAAATTTAATCATAGTTTTACCTTCATGTCATTGGATTGTACTAAACAGTAAAAACAGTAAAGTAGCATGGCAGCCTAAAGCCTTAAATGTGAAAGCTTATTTTTTATTTTAAAAAAATCCGGTCTTATTCCAATAAGCTAGTCCCTATCTCAATAAGGTAAATATATAGGATTTAAATATTGTAGTAAATCTGTATTAATAACCTTTGTATATCTATTTTCACCTGTATATTTGACACTAACTTTATAAAATAATTTGTGCAATGTAGTTAAAGCAGGGTAACTACGAGTCATTATTTGATTGAAAGGCCTTTTCGTAAAACCAAATTAAAGAATGGGACTTTACCACAGTAGGAACTAAGTGTAAGATAAACGTGCCATATATATTCAAATCGCTTAATAGTTTGAGTAAATACAAAGTACGGTGGTTACAGAGGTTATCGAATAAGGAGCTTTTTATTTGTAACGCCTAGAAGATGGCCTACTAATTGTGATATGCCCATAAAAATATTGTTAAGGGCAAGTTTAAATACTGTTATATTCCGTGAATGCTTATTAAGTCTAATGTTGTTGCTTGATCCTGTTACACCAAAAGGTACTACTTAAACTTCAGTAGATCTAGATACAATCTTACTGATAGGTGTAACGAAGTTAGTCAAAGTTGTTATAGCTAAATCATAGTATAGATCAGGTTTATCCATTAAATATAATAATAGGGTCAGCCTTAATTAAGAACTGCCCTCCGAACCGTACTTGATAGTTTCCCATCATACGGCTCTCTATCTGAATAATCCGGAAATATGTTGTATAGTTTAGCCTCGTAAATTATAAATTAGTTTCAATTCACAGTGGAGCAGTTTTCCAGAATGCAGACACTTGTGGTGATAGTGACAAAGAGGCCGGATAAAAAAAATATTAATACCCATAGGTGTGTTACCTAATCTCATTTTGTATCTCACCTCTTTAACAGATCTTAATTGGTGCTTTATACAGCAGCCTATTATTGGAACCGTAAATAAAGCAAGAGTTAAAAAGGTTGGAAATAGTAACTTTGGAAGCTCAAATCCCCACCAATAATTAATCCACATTTTCGCCAACTTTATTAGTGAAGGTAGCAAAGGACCAAATTTTATGAAAACAGCTCTCATAGTTCTAATTTTTTGTTTTAAGGCTAGAGTAAGCGCGCATGATGCTTTAAAATCTCACATGCATCTATGAAGCACATAATAATTACTTGCAAAGCTATAAAACTCGATCGTAAATAAATTATACTATTATAAAAGGCAATAATATTATTATGATCAAGATTAACGCTAGCTGTAGGACTTCCGTTCACTTTGACGCTTAATAAATTTTTGTAGTAAACTTTTTTTAGTAATATCGATTATAAAACATGGCTTCGGCTTCTTATACCCGGCTACTGTTCTTTTAAGTTTGTTAGATGTTTTAGATCTTTTACAAGAGGCACCCAGGAACGTGAATGGTTTAGTTGTGCTAGTGACTATGGTCTTCACGTCATTTAAAACGAGCTTTATTAATACATCTTTTACGTGTCTTTTGATTTTGACAGCGTCTTCATGAGAACCTGAAATTAGATTGATAAAATCATCAGCATATCTAACTTACATAAGCCTATTTAATTTAGGGTATCAGTCCTCAACAGAGCTGACAATCCTCATGAGGTTACCTACCTCCGACTTAATAGCTTGCTCCTTAGAAAACTGGTTTGTTCCTAATAGAGGCTTTATAGCTAAACCTGACTCGAAGTTGAGTTTATACTTTCCGAGGAATTTGTCTAGTTTATCCAGTACTAGATTAGATAGGATAGGACTAGCCATGTTACCTTGTGGTCTTCCTTTGCTGACTTGGCTAATAACTCCTGTGGTTGTATTGAGGGTACCACATGTAAGCATTTTATTTAGGAGTCTTAGCGTGTGTTCACATTGAATTTTATCAGAGATAGACTCAAAATTGGTCCCGTGGGGAATTTGTTTAAAGCTTTTAGTTAAGTCCCCTTAATAATTAATGAGTATTTATCCCCGTTAAGAAATAATTGTTTGAGAGCGGTATTGATCGATCTGTTTGGTCTGAAACCATGGCTAGAGTCCTCGAAGGTTGGATCTCAGATGCTGCTCAATATCATTTCGAAAGCCTTTTGTACTATCTTCTATCTAGGGCTGTTATTTCCTAAAGTTATTATCTTACCTTTAGTTTTGGTAATCTCAAGGATTCTAACTTTATTAAAAATATAAGTACCGTTCTCGATCTGTCTAGCCGTTTTGTATAATCAGTCGAGGTTGATACCGTCGAGAGTTTTAGGTGTTGCTCCAGGAGTTATAATACCTGCTTTACCCTTGTTGCTAAGGGTATTATTATACGTACTCATAGCAAGCAATTAAGAAAAATGGATTTGCTAGAACCTTGATAACATTTCTATAGTGTCCCCGATATTCTATACATTTCCCTAGTTCCCTCTCTAGTAAAACCTTAAAAGAAACAATTTACAATTAGACGGCTCCAATACGTATAATTTGTTAAGTTAATTAAAAGATCGGAAACACATCAGACTACCCCCCTTCACTGGGATCCCAGCTACTACGAAGGTTCTGTCTCCGCATACACCGCGGTTCATATCTTTAAAACTTAATGCATCGTCGTAGGTAGAGGCGGTTCGATCCCGTGGTTGCAAGCTTCCTGCGTTGGAATGAGAACTTAGACCCTCGCATACTTGTTTTTGTTTGTCAATATATTGGTGACAATTTCCTTTCGAAGAACCTATGACGCTTAGACTATCATCATAAGCAATTAAGAAATCAGTAGCCCAGCAATACAGTGATTGCAATATTCTGCTTAAGACTAAAGGGCCTTCAGTTTCCTGTCTGTATGTAATCGAGTTCGTTATCCTAGTCATATTCTCCCCACTAACTCAAATATAAACCAAGGGCAGTCATGGACTAATTGAGCATTCAGTAACAGCTATACCCGAATCAGTCTTTTTAGGATCTGAAAGGGCGTTACTTGGTGGCAAGCAATTGAATCATACGAATCAACTCCGATTTGCTTGGGGTTTAACCCTTTCGGAAGCTGCCTCACACGGCGCACATCTAAATGAAGGGAAAGCTATAGCTATTAAAATTAAAGCTGGTGTTATTGTCCAAACTAATTCTAATACTGTACCATGTGTTAAATATTTATGTGCTATAGCATTTTTACTTGAATCAAAGTAATATACAATACTAAATAATACCCAAAATACAGCTAAAGATATAACTATTAAATAGAAACCTATGGTATTGTGTAATGTAACTATTCCTGTAAATCCAGGTGCAGCACTATCTTGAAAACCTAATTGCCATGGTTGAGCAGCATCATTGTAGATAGTTGAAATTAAATGAGTTAATTTAGCTAAATTCATCATCTATAAAATAAAATAATTTTTTTATTATTGTCTTAATTTACTGGTTTAGATTTAATTTACTTTTTATTTTTGTTTGTTTTATTTATTGTTTACTTCTAAAAACAAGGTAAATTTGCCAGATATAAAGGTGGGCTAAAACTGAACATGAGCAGTCCAGAGCAGAGCAGTCCAGAGCAGACATGATCCATAAATTAAAAAAATTTTGTACACCCTGAAATTAAGGCCTAATCTGGCAATAAATTAATTTGTTCTAAACTTAAACGCAATTGTAACTCAATTACTATGCATCCTAAGACTTATCTTAATTTAATTCTTGCTGTTATTTTAAAACCAAGCAATCACACGGTTTATTAGGTTTTATTTTGTTATATACAATTGTCTTATTAATAAGTAAATTCCTAATACTTATATTTATCTTATTAATGACTATTTAAATATATAACTAGCTCTCTGCTTTAATTTAGTTAAAAACAACATCATCTTGTAATCTTGTAATCTTGTAATGCTGCTTCATTTTAAATTAAAAAATACTGCATCAGATCAGCAGCAGATTTGCTAAACCTTTGATGCATCCCTTCTACTTTAGCTTAATAAAACTAATCTAGATTAGAAATGTCTTATATTATTATAATCGGGTATATACTGATTGTTAAATATAAAGTATAAACTAATTTTAATTAATTTTGCTGGAAACTTTTAAATATAAACAATCCTATAAATATATACAATATTATTATGCAATAAAGCAAAGCTTCGTTAATGATTAAATTAACTACACATTTAAGTTTATTATTAATAATTACTAGGGGGTTATTGTTTTCCTCGTTACATTTTTAGTTTTTAGAAACTTGGAAAAAGTCTGCTACTTCTTGTATATTAATTGGATAATAATTAGATTAACTTTTTTATTGACCTACTAGAGGAAAGATTTTAAATTTTACAAAACTGCCTCTTGTTCGGCTATCCTTAACCACAGGAGTATAAGCAAAAAGCTGTATAATATATAAATCTAACTGTTCAATTGCTAGTTTATTTTGAACACCTTTATCTTTAATTTAAGTCCAATCATGAATTATTTATAAAAAAGACTCGCAAATAATTTTACCTTCAAGGGTTAAATGTTTTCCACTCAATTTTTATTAATGCAAGTGTTTTTCAATCTTTAAAACTATTAACTTGTTTTACTTAAGAAAGTTAAGTTTACCAAGAAAGGTATAAATATTTTATTGATATAATTTATATGTGATATTCTAATAAAGCACATTTGGTAGGATAGACTTTTATCATTTAATTGAACAGGTTTTTATAATTCTTTAAGGTTTTCATATCATTTGGAATTAAACTCTAAAGAAATTAGAAACTTCCTCGACTAGTCTTTCCTTTATTGAACAGGTTGGGGCTTGTATAGAAGTAAGGCCTATTTCAAAGTGTTGATGAAGAAGTTTTAGCATCAAAAAAAAAAAGGGTTAAATTAAGAAACAAATAAAAACTATAAGCCACTAGGGAGTCACAATCCAATTTGTGATGTGGTTATTGATTAAAGTTAACTCTATTTTTTATTCATAGTTTAAATTTAAATTTTTATTTTTAACAACTAGGTCTAGTTTACCTTATCTAATTTTAACAGATATTATATAAAATAGGCTTATCTCCAAGCTAGATAATTTAATTGTTTAGTTGTATTTTATTTAAAGAAAGGCTGTAAAATTTACTGATTATCTTTAATAGTTAATCCAAACAAGAAGAAGAAGCCCATGCTAATCTATTTGGAGCTTTTTCTGGTATAATACCTTCAGTGTTTTTAAGGTAAATATTACCAATACCTACGTCGTATTTCTAATGTAGACTAATAATGGTCTATCTTTTATAGGCATTTCTATTCTAAATTTAAATTTTAATATAAAAATACTTCTGGAGTCATTTAAAAAGCAACTTAGATTCCCATCACCTCTTAAAATTTAATTAAAATCATAGTCACTCACCATATCTCTACTGTCTTGACCATTAAACCCAGGAGTTAGAGTAGAAGTGTGACACATTCTAACTTTATTTAAAAAAAATTTCCCTCCATATGATGAAAGGTTATAGTTTAGGGGGGAGGGGGTTTTATACGTTGCTAGCTAATTTACTACAAATTTATTGAAGTATTTTAATTTCTATCTGTAGCTATATCGAATAGAGTGTTTTCTACTAGACCTATAAATGGTACTAAAAATAAGAACCAGGCAAAATAGAATCCTGTAGCTAATTGACCTATAGTTACATAAGGCTCTTCAGGATGTTGTGATCCAATCCACATTAATATTAAGAAATCTACTACTAAAAACCAGAAGGCAATTTTCATAGTTGGTCTGAATGTAGAACCTCTAACTCTAGATAAATCTGTTAAAGGTAAAACTAATAATATTAATAAAGACGCAAACATTGCTATAACTCCTAATAGTTTATTTGGTATTGATCTTAATATTGCATAGAAAGGTAACAGATCTATTTTTATATTATTTATATTTAGAGCAGTCTATTTTGTAAAGCATATCTTTATGCATAAACTGTGATATTTGATCTCTAATCAAACCCATACTTTCTTCCCATACATATATTCTTGGTCCTTTAGAATGTTTATGAATAGAACATTTTAATGATTTATTAGCTATATCCAAAAACATATTTTCTAGGGTTATCTTTAAATTTAATACTTCTTCATTTGTAAAGTTGTAAGTATTTAAATGTAAACCTTTATTTTGAATAGAAGCATCATCCATAATCCAATAGGCTAACCCCCTAGGAGTAAGAAGTTCTTGTATATTTGAAGGAACTATTTTAATATTTTCTGAATTATAAAATAGATTTTTGTATAGGGTAAAAAAAGGTAGCGATAGTGTAGCAAAATTAACTGAACAATACTTTTTATTTGTTCTTTTGTCTTTGAAAGATCTTTCTTTAATTTTAAATTCTTTACTTAGATAGGGTTTAAATAAATCAAAAACATGATAAAAATAATTATAGTGATGTTTTCTCAAGCTACTTTGTCCATAAATAAATATAGAATTGCTATTTAAGGATCTTCGCTGAATATGACCATCACCCAATAACAATCCAATAATAATTTCATTTAGAGGATATTCGATAGACAATTTAGATCTATCTAATTTAGAGAATCTTATTTTTGTAGTAGAAGTTGTATAATTTTGCGTGTTTATTAAACTTATAGAAGTTATCAGATCTAATTAAATTATAATAATATATTAACCATTATCTTTCGAAAATGGCTGGACTATATATTCATCCTTGAATTAAAAAAATTGTTTAGATTAACCAAAGGAGCTTTACGTATAGTCTCTGAGGATCCTATTTTAACATAATTTAGTTTCCTGCTGATTATCCATTTAATTATCTTTAAGATTTTCACTTTCGAAGCTGTAGTTACTTAAAAAAATAAGTCAAATCTTATTGTTATTGTAAAGCAGGTAAACTAAAACTTGATTAGTACTTAAAGCTTTAGGTGTTTCCAGCACATAGTAAAGTTAATTTATAATAAGGTTACCCTTAACCATGGCATCTGTTTAATTTTTAATACCATTCTGGAACAATAGAAGCAGGAGTCACCATAGGGTCAGCAGGTATAAAGTTGTCACTGTGACCTAAAACGTTAGGGTAAAAAAATACCATAATAGATAATGCTAAGAAGAATGCAAAGATAGTTACTAAATCGTATAACTAAGCACAGATCCCTTAGCTTTACCTAGTAGGGTTGTATGTACTCGTATTCAAACCGTACGTGATAGTTTCCCATCATACGGCTTTCCATATTTGTTATTCAATCTTATTTCAAGGCTCCAAAAATGGGGTAATTCTATTTCTTTTAATCATATTTATCTAAAATTCCTTGTGGAATTAATAGTGTTCCCTTATGGTGTTTCATATGACAATCCCGACATAAAGGTATCTGTTTACGTTTACGTTTAGCCATTAGATAATCTAATGATCCGTAAATAGGTTTCAGATCTTTCATCATACGAATATGATGCATTTCTACTTTATGTTTACTTCCACATATAATACAGGCTAATCCAAGAATTGATGAGAATGAAATATTTTCTGAATAAAGAGCTGGTATAGTAGTATCAATATTCCTAATTTTGAAATCTCAAAGATTCTGTTTATATGTATCAGGTTTATACATCTTAGCTAGAACTTTAGGTTTATTATTCTTATCTCGTTTAGTGGCATCTAAGATAGTTAAATCATTTCCAAATTTCTTATAAACATGGGCTCTAGTTATAAGATTATACTTATGCGCCATCGTACGAAGGACTACATCACGAATGATATAGAAGATAAAACTTACAAGTTTACCTCTATTATATACAAAAGAGTAATAATTTAGATATCCTCTAATAATACTATTAGCTAGAATAATGATTTGTTCTGGTCTTAGAGTTACTCACGATGTTCTATCCCTCCCAGTTAAAGCACCTTTATGGTTTCAAAGAAAACCAGCTTTAGCTAATTTACTTTTAATCTTTGACATAGGAGCTGATAAAACTAAGAAACCTGAATTCCGTTGTCTTAATTTACCATGTACACTGTAAGTAGTCACTTTAGAATGTTGTATATTAACACCTAAAAATGATATCTTATCAGTATATGAATTAGTTATTTTAGTCTTTTCTTCCGAAACTACCAAACCTAATTCATTGGCACAAAAGTTTCTAACTTTGTCAAGAATTATATTAGCCTCAGTAAATGATCCATTTACTGCTATTATTCAGTCATCTGCGTATCTAATATACATAATTTTCCGAGTAGAAGCATTTTTAATAGTTTTGGTTGTCATTCTCAGTTTAATAGCTAACTTTCTTAATGTAAAACTATCTGCTCCATTTCCACGAGCTTTATGTACTTGATGTTGAGCTGATCTGTAGAGACTATTATAAGGTCTTTTCTCGGTTTTAGAATTAAATTCATCCGCTAAGTTAGCAATATATTTCTCTAACTGATGTAGATAAATATTAGTTAATATAGGACTAATTATAGATCCTTGAGGGGTACCTATTATATCAGTCTTACGTGTATAGCCAATCATATATCCAGCATTTAAAGCCTTACGAATAAGTTCAATAAATCTCTGATCTTTAATCTTAGATTCTAAACAATTAATTAGTTTGTCATGGGGAATAGCATCAAAACAAGCCTTAATATCACCTTCGATTCATCAAGTACAACCTTTAAATTTGGTAAATACTTGTCTAAGAGCAGTGTGACAGCTACGATTTGGTCTAAATCCATGTGATACATCTAAAAATAATGGTTCATAAATAGCTTCTAGAACTATTCTCATTACCTCTTGAACTAATTTATCATTCGGATCACCTATTGTAAGTGGTCTGGTTTTACCATTGGCTTTCGTAATTTCAATCCGTCTACCAGGAGTAAATTTGAACATATTAGTTCTTAAATCATTAATTATTTCATCTAATCTTTCCTCAGATATACCATCTAAAGTTATGGGACTTATACCAGGGGTCATCAACCCAGGTTTGGATTTAAGTTTATTATATGCAATACGGAATAAATCTTTATTAAGTATAAAACTATCATAAAGATTTCTGTCAATGATATCATTAGGATGTTTCATAGATCTCTCTTTAAGATTGTCAAGTTTGTTAAGTACATTTAATGCCAATCCTGGACTTGTACTAAACATTATACGACTAACAAATACTGGTTCCCTTCATTGAGAATCACCAAACTTAATATTATTATATTTTGAATAGTTATTCCCAATTAATATGGAACCTCCGTTCGCATAGGTATTACTGCCTTTAGCGAATCCCGTAGTTCTACTCAAGTATCATAATGGACTTTTAGGTTCGTCACTCATTACCTTTACAATACTATTAGTATTATTGTTTCAATCGATCGACTTGTCATTTTCTTCAACGCCTAAATTGACATCAATTGAAGATATCCCATTGATAGCAAGATACCCACCTTCATTAGAGTGTCTCGGTAATTGACGTTTGGGTAGTATAACTCTAACCATGAGTCCTTCAACTAAGCATCAGATAGCCTCTATCTTGGCCATTCATCAGCCTTTTTCCATACATGCTATGTTCAGCATTGATTTTCATAAAATACCTAAGTATGGTGTTGAAAATACATTGTCGAAGTATTTGTTGTCCTGATAAAACAACTGTACAAGAGTAGCGCAACGGCGCACTTTAAATATAAAGTAAGGATGCATTGCATATCTATCTCCACTTGCAGTTACCCCATTAGGATTTCCTGATCCGTGTTCATGTAGCATATTTTATTGCTAATCTATATTTAGTTTATATAACTTATCTTGAGGCATATGCTCATTTACTAATTCTTTAACTAAAGACATTTTATTTTTAGATATTTATAAAATATAGTGTGCTTTTTATTTTTTAATTAAATTAATTGAAGCTTTAATAGTATATTTAATATCTTAACCTTTAATGAATATATTTAATTCTTTCAAAAAAACAAGAATGAGTATTTAATTATAAAAACTGAACATGTATAACTCCCATCATTCATATTCCAATCAGAGATCTAAATTAACTGGTGTTAATAGGTTTGCTATATTATTTGGATTGGACTTAATTATTTGGCTTTCTTTCATTAAAAAAATACACAAAAAAAGATTCATATAATTAAAACAAGCAACAGCTAAAGTAGAAAAAACTTAAACTATATCTCACTATTTTAGTAGAAAGTTCCTGTTTTGTATCTGTCAGCAATTTTTCGAAATTCAAGGTGGAGTTTTTTGTTTTACACAAATTCTTGATAAATAGTATATATATGCAATAAATATGAAGCATTTATAGATCCTTGTCTAAATATAGTTCTTACATTAGCTTTTTCTTAAATTATGATCATATGCTTATCTACTAATATCTTTCCTATTCATCATTTTTTTAATTAATAATTTAATTTGAATTGAGATCTTTCATTTCTATTCATTCTTTTTAGAGATTGACTTGATTGAAATATATAATTATATTTAATATAGATTAATGCAATAATTCTAATACCTTTCAGTATAGATTGGACTATATCTTCACCTATTTATAGGAAGGTGTATTTATTCTCATGTAGTCTCTGAGGATTATAAGCTTAAGTATAAAAAGACTCGTTTCCTGCTGATTTTCCATTGTAATATACTTAAATTTGTTACCTTTAAAGTATTTAAGCCTTTAGGAGTTCCCAGCATATAGATTAATTCTAATTATATTATCTCTAATATATAGGCCCTACATTTTGAGCAATTAAATGAGCAACTGCTAAAGCAGCTAATAAGAAAGGTAATAAATAATGTAGAGAGAAGAATCTATTAAGAGTGGCATTACTTCAATTGTGTTGGTTACTCCAGTAGTGAAATAACTACTTCTCGTAACACGCAGTGATTCTCATCACTGTTCGGACTATATCTTGATCTATTGATATTTAGTATTTAGGTGATGTGCTGGAATTTTAGTATTTTGCTGGAATTTTATTAATATAGCTAGGAATAGTTAGAAGTTATTTAAGCCATAAGATATACTGTATTTTTTTTATATCCCATTAGTTTTACTGGATTTTTATTAAGATATTTTACAATATTTTCTAAGCCTCTTACTCCAGACTTTAAAGTTCTCAGTTTTATCTCTATATTAATTAGGTGTGAAAGATAATTCTTTTTTAAAAGCTTCGAGTAAAATAGCCCCATTAGTTTGAGATACTTCAAAACTAGCTACTTTTTAATCAGGGGTTGATATGTAGATGTAATAAAACACCCTTCGGCCTCAATAAATCCGACTAGCCAATATTTAAAGTAAGATTTATCTAAAATAGATTCAATTGTGTTAATAGTTTGAATAGGCCGGGTATATTTAATTAAATCTTTAAAAATTTTAATATCATTTAGAAGTAAATCTTTAAACCTTAAGTAAGCATACTGTTTATTAGAAAACATAGGGTATCTATCAAAAATTGGCAGTACAATAGATATTAAATGAGATTTTGTTTCTAACTCTATACATAACCATATCTCTATTACTTGAAAAATGAATAGTTCCTACTCCTAAAAGTTCTTTTATTTTGTACAATAATTGTACATCTCTAATATGTAATTGTATACCAAATTCATATTTAACATAATTTCCACCTTTGGTAACTGAAAACCCTTCGATTAAACCGACTAAATAGGCAAATATTAGATCTCCTGCGTGTAGTCTCTGAGTAGCTTCAAAATTATTTATAATAGAATTAGTTGAATTTTGAACCACTGCTGATATTCCCCGTGATGTTGGCTTTTTCACGTTTAAAATATGAAAGGATGAAACGTATCCAACATTTAAATTCCAATTAGAGGATGTTCCAGCAAAAAGCAGGATTTGCAACATTACATCACTGTCGTGTGGCACCTGTAATATGCTGAAGCTCCCCCATATCACAAGATATTAACAATATAGTATTTAATTATATTTTCATTATCTCACGACAATGTTTAGACTATGTATTCATCCGATATCTAAATAAGTTTAAAAAATTGGATGTGGGGTTATCGTGTTGAGCTTATTGTTAGTAGTACTCACTCATTAGTCGTTGAACGTTCTTGAAACCTATTTGGATATACTGATTCAAGCTCCGTTGCAAATTTTCTTAATTAAATTAGGGGGGGTGGCCACTTTATCTTATATCTTATATCTTATATCTTATATCTTATATCTTATATCGATAGGTGCTGGAAATGCCAGGTATATAGATGTTACTATCATTAAGAAGTCCTTGCAATTTACCCCATTTGACAGTAAAACATTACTGTTTTAAGGAGCCGATCTTCACAGAATTAAAGTAAATATACATAAATATTATTTAGGAAGGAAAATTAAGATTTTTGTATCTATAACTATTTTGTATACTTGTTATACATTTTTAATTTTTATTTTAATTTAAGCCAATTAAAGGACTAAACCTGAGAACGACAAAAAAAATCAATTACAGTTTGTATATCTGTTTTAGAGTTAACAGAAAATTGAGCATATTTACCATTTTCAATTGAAATATTTATATTAATTTTAATCAATAGTTTGAAAACTTAAAATAATTGCTTTGTTTTAATTGCATTATTTTTTTTATATAAAAAGCATTTGTAAAAACTACTAAACTATTAAACTATTTTTGGTTTAAAAAAACCCCCACACAAAAAAGCTAAACTAAAGTATTCTGATGCTGTTTTAGGTAATTAAAAATTGTAGGTAACTTATTATAATGAATTATTCAATTAAAAAGTTTTAAATCATTTTTAAATATAAGCACAGCTAGATAAAATTGAGCTCTTTTAATACTAAGTATATAAATATATATTTTGATGAATTAATATTGGAAAAATAACTTATTGTAAGTCTGTTTTACTAATGACTAATTTAAAATTAAATTGGATTTTTTTTCTATATAGTTGTATTTTGCCTTTTTTTTTATACTGGATAATTATAATCTAAACTAGAAATATCTTCTAAATTTAAAAAAATAATTAATTTGATACCTATAGTAACAATCCTTTAGTACTTTTACTTAATTTAAGTTAAACTTATCCGGCTAAATCTATGAAAACAAATAACAAAGCTATAAACTTCTAAGATAGGCCTGTTGCTTTTTTATCGTTGCATCTTAATTTTCTTCCTTTTTTTAATGCTTTATGCTTGATGCTTGATGCTTGATGCTTGATGATTGTGTACTAACTGTTCCGATTGTTGCTAATACAGGAAAATTATTTAACTAATATACTAAGCAACTACATAATTCTGTGGTTTATGTTGACTCTACTAAATCTTGTCCAAATACTGGTATAGCACTTAATAAATTTGTAATTACTGTTGCCAAATCTTTAATTTGCTTATTCTAGCTTTGTATTAAGCTTAAATGTTTAAAACAAGCAAACCATGTACAATATACTTATTTTAATAATAAGTCAAAATAATTGTAATTTAATACAGTATAAAGCCTTGTGTTTTATTTAATAAGTTATAGCGCTGACTATAATTTTTGAATTAATAAAAAAGATCCCGACTGTATATTAAGCATCGTTTCAGATACCCAGCGATGAAGCAGTCTGTAGCGATAGTTTACTCTACCGACGGTCTTAATGCTAAACAAACATTTTTTACCTGTTTTCATCAGTATTGCTATATGGCTAAATCTATAAATTTTTAGTAAAAATTGCTTTATATAAGACCATATAACTATATATAATATTTTATATTTTTATATTATTTTATATTTCATTTCAGGTATAATATACGGAGAAACTATATTTCTAAGATCATTCATTGATTCTTTCCAAATATAGATAATGTATTGATCATTACTTCCCGCTGATTGAACTGAAGCTTTAAGGTTAAAGTTATCATTTAAAGCTTTTACTAGAATTAAACATTCATTATAGGAAAAAGAATTAGTAGAAAATTTTAAACCTTTTCCTACTTTACATCCATCATCCATGATCCAAATTGCTAAAGCTAATGGAGTTAAATATTCGGCTATATTTGCCGGAACTTGTTTAATGTTATTTTTGTACCATAAATTTTGTATCCAATTAAAACTTGTGTAAGTTCAAGTTCTAAATCTAACTATTTGTCTTAATTTACCTTTTTTGCCTAATCTACTTGTTACAGCAGGTATTTTAGGATTACAATAACCTAAATTAGAAAAAAGTTTGTGTAAATAATAAAGATATTCAACATGAACAGCTTCTTGATAAAAATTGATTCTTGTCCCTAGTCCACCAGCTCTTTTTTCAGCGTGAGCATCTCCAAGAAGAGATCCAAATATTATAGATAAAACATCTTTATTATGCGGACCAATTCTTAAAATACCTTTAAGTCTACTTACTTTTGAAGTAATATAAAAATCAAGAGGAACTATGAGTACTAAAGAAAATAAAAATAAAAATATATTATATATTTGGGGCTTAATAAGGAAACCCCATAGACTCCATGTCTTGCCGAACTTCGATCTTTGTCTTATGCTTTCCATGTAATTGCATAAGATGGCTCTCTAACAAAACTAACAAAACTAACAAAAAGAATATTTTTTTGTGTCTCTGTGGTACAGTTACTGAGCTAGATCCGTGCTGTTCGTATAACGCCCCCTTTCGGGGGCTATTGGACTATATCTTGCGCTATTGAAATATCTCCCGTGCGTATTTGCATTGGTGTGTAATGAGGTAAGGAAAGAGAACCCATCCTATAGAGGCTCGTGTATATAAGATTATATAATTCTAGGCTAATCTTAAATAAAGCACCGGAAGACTCCTAAACCGTTTTCGAAGAGCCCTTAACGTTTTCTTTTTATTTCTAGAACTAAAAGGTAGGTATTCTCAGTTTCCAGCTCCCTTGGTAGGGTTCATTATACGAATTGATACGCTATTTTTAAGGGATTATTCGCTTATGACATATGGGTTCCAAACCATACCGTTTCAATAACGTGCTACCATTTAGTCTCTGCTCTTTTCCAGAGAGTGTGCTGAAGGGGGGTGGATCGATTAACGACATACCTTACTTGGATTTGATAGGACGACAGGTTTGTTCCATTAACAAGTCCACTCTTGTGGTTTAGATCCGCGAAGGTCCATTTAGCGTTCCCGCTTATCTTTCAAGTTATTACTTATCTCTTAGACATTACTCTAGGAGGTGCAGCTTACCGATTTGCAGGTTACTGTTTTGTATTGAAAGCTTTAGGAGTTGCCCGGAATTTGATAGCATTAGATTATATAACCCTGTGCACTAGGCAGGGCTTTCAATCTGTCCCATAGGTAATACATACTACTTTCATTTTTATTTTAAATTTTTTTCAAAATGATAGAATAACTTTGAATTCGTATATTCTATTAACTGAAGTTAGTTTAAATTTCAAGTTAAAAGTTTCGACTGTACATTAAGCATCATTTCAGACACCCACTAGTGACCCAGTCTGTAGCGATCATCTAGATAACCGACGATCTCTGATTAAAATCCTTTGATCGTTTTCACTAATATTGCCAACTTATTATAAAAATAAGCCAATTATTTTGTCAAATTATTGCACTTTAAGGTCTATTTTCTTCTAGAAGTTACATAGACTTTTAAACTTGTGTGACTATGATTTAATAAAATTTTATTTTTTTTTATTTTAAAATCCATTGTCTTTTTAGTATTTTTTTGTTTCTCAGTTGTTTTTTTTAAACATCTACTTATTGTTTGTTTTTTTTAAACTAGAATTTAAAAATTTAGCTGCTTCTGTGAAACTATTATATTCTCCATACATAGTGCCATTTAAATTAAATACTAATAAAGGTTTATAACTTTTTTTTTATTATTTAAGCCAGATAAGGAATATTTATAAGTTTCTTTTTTTAAAGCCTTATCTTTCATTTTGTTAATAGTTTTTTGAGATAATATTTTACCTTTATTTAATTCACCTATTCTTAATCTTCTTTATAAACTATAATTAGATTTCATTTTGATTCTAGATATCTCAGTATGTTTATGTTTATGTTTATGTTTATAACCCCTCAAATTATTACCAGCTTCTGTTAATATATTATAATTAGGTAATAATGATTTTAAATCAAAATCTTCTAAATCTAACAACTGTTTATTATTAACTGGATTTACAATTTTGTCGGCAGGTAGAAATATTTATAAAACTAAAAAAGCAATATTAGATAATTTATATATTTTAACTGCTAATTTGACTTTTGGACTTCCTCTCTTGAAATAAATGAAATGTTTAGAAAATCTATTGTACATTTGATTTGTAGAAGCTGAACCAATATAATATTATAAAGTTAATTTATTAAGAATCAAATAAATACCCCTCCTAATTTGTTTTATTTCTTCTTTAATTTTTGTTCTATTTTCTTCTAAATCTAAATTTTCATAAACATATACTGGATTTATATTTTTATCTTTAATACCGCAGGCTCAATTATTTATTTTACCTGATATTATTAGTGTGCGGTAGCAACTATGGCAGGATAAATGACTTAAATTAGGTAAATTTTTTTAGAAAGCAAAAAAAGAACAGCTTCTAAATTATTAATTAAAATAATATCATTATTAAACCATTTTGGGCTATGTTCGTAACCCAAGAAAGCGGTCAAAGGTTTCCCACTATACATACTTATTTAAAGTAAAATCTTGTATTAATGAGCCTGTACTCTATCAAATTATTAATCCCCAATCAATATAGATCTTTCTAATAATCATCAATTAGAGCCTTGTGTAATTAATTATTAATTAAAACCTTTCGACTGTACATTAAGCATCATTTCAGACACCCACTAGTGACCCAGTCTGTAGCGATCATGTTTACAACCGACGGTCTTGAAACAGATTTAATTTCTTTGACCGTTTTCACTAGTATAGCCAGTTTAAAACCAATACCTCTGTCAAGGTATTCAGATACTTCTATACCAAATCTTTATAAAACAATTTACGATTTGCCCTAGTATCTGGACTTTGTAAAATATGAAACCCTGCTTTCGCAGGCAATTATAGAAAACTTTAATTATAAATAACCCTTTAATTTATATACCATCTCGGGAATAAAATGAGGCCCTACTAATTAAGCTAATCTAGGCAAATATTACTACCATATAGATATACGCCACTATCACTGATTAGTTTTACCAGATTTTATGACACTAGTTTTAAGATGAAACTTTTTTTTTTTAACGTTAAAGCCAAAAATTTACACTCTTCAATAGTAAACTATTTGTAGGTATAAAAATACCTTGACCTTTTTGATCTTAACCATCTTGCATCTTCCTGCTGTATGTTAAGGGTAGTACTACATTGAATAGAATAGAATATACAAGTCCACCGTGTTGGGATGAAAGTTAAAATTATACTTTTTTAAGTTAATTAATTATCACTTATTAAATATTTGAGCCTGCGGTCTTTGTATAAATTAGTACTGTTTAAATATTTTGTAATCGTATTTCTAGAAATTTTAAAATTTAAAGCTTTGACTAGAAAAAGTTAAATTTAATCCCCGCATTTTTATATCAGTAAATACTACTTTCTTACTTTTCGTTAAACGATTAAAATTTGAAGTTCCTTCACTAAGCTTAGCTCTAAATTCTTTTTAAAGAGTTTTGAATTTAAATCAGATAAGTGTTTTTTCAACTTTAATTTTTGTTCAAGAGTACTAATCTTATTTTTAATTGAGCCTGCGGTATTAAAAGTTTTAACAGAATATTTAAATCCTAAATTTGTTCCTGCAAAATATAAAATATTATATTCAGGATGAAAAAGATCTATATAATACTGCTCTCTTTCAATTAATAAATTGACATCACATTATTCTAAAATTTCCAATTTAAACGAAGCTTTAATAAAGATTTATTTATTAACATATTTTTATTAGGATCTATTAAATAGTTATAGTTAAAATAATTTAAAAATCTTTTATTTAATTTACTACTTGATCATATATAACTCTTTCCGTTTGTTATATTTGTCCATCTATAAATGCCTGATTTACCTTCATTATCTTTAATTATAATTTTTCTATTAATATCTGTAGATAAATTATTATAAATTACAATAGGTATGAATAAATCATAAACAAAAATTTTTATATAAGTTGTTAGAGATTTGAACAAAACTTGATAAATAATCAGAATGTATCAAAAATGAAAATTCAAGAGGCATATGTGGTGCGATAATTTTACTTAACTTTAAAAAAATTTTATTTTTTTTATTTTTTTTATTTTTTTTATTTTTTTTATTTTTTTTATTTTTTTTATAATACCGCAGGCTCAATTAAAATTTTCGTTATTATTAGAGTAAACAAAAGATTCAATATTATATTTAATTAATAAAATTTCTTTAATACCGCAGGCTCAATTTATTTCTGAAATATTCATTATTTTAGTGTTAATTATTAATGCATTTTTTTTCTAATGCATAAGGATATCCTGATTGCATGATTCAATGTGCTAATCCTTTGGGTGTGAAATATTCCGATATAAATAATGGAACTTTTTTTTTT